>Ga0070698_100002958_pt1 | contig 18692 bp, 20 predicted proteins | sample KBSK1502metaG_FD_65477 | JGI IMG/M metagenome (GOLD analysis project Ga0070698, IMG submission 65477) | Corn, switchgrass and miscanthus rhizosphere microbial communities from Kellogg Biological Station, Michigan, USA - KBS K1-50-2 metaG | ecosystem: Host-associated > Plants > Roots >...
ATCGGCCGACAAGTCGCGCGCGCAGGCGATAGCGACAAGCCGGCCTCCGAGCCCGAGCTCGCATACCGCACGGGCGGCGGAATCATCGTCGAACGCTATCAGGGCAAGCTGCCTCGCAATCTGGCCATCAGCATCTAAGGAGTCACTGCAATGGGTCGAGCCATCGTTATCACCTCAGGCAAGGGAGGGGTCGGCAAGACGACCACTACCGCCAACCTCGGCGCCGCGCTCGCTGCGTTGGGTCACACGGTCGTGCTCGTCGACGCAGACATCGGTCTGCGCAACCTCGATGTCGTGATGGGCCTTGAAAATCGCATCGTCTATCACGTCGTCGATGCGATCCAAGGCAAGTGCTCCGTGCAAAAGGCGCTCATCAAAGATCGGCGCCTGGACAATCTGTGGCTGCTGCCGGCGTCGCAGACCGACGACAAGGACTCGGTCACGCCTGCCGATATGCGCAGTCTGATCTTCGAGCTCAAGACGATGTACGACTTCGTGCTCATCGATTGCCCGGCCGGTATCGAGCAAGGATTCAAGAACGCGATCGCGGGCGCCGACGAAGCGATCGTCGTCGCGACGCCGGAAGTGTCATCGATTCGCGATGCCGACCGCGTCGTCGGTTTGCTCGCCGCCGCCGACATCCAGGCGCAGCTGATCGTCAACCGCATCTCGCCGCACCTCGTGAAGCGCGGCGACATGCTGTCGCAAAGCGACGTGATCGAGATCTTGTCGCTCGAAATGCTCGGCGCGATCCCGCTCGACAATCAGGTCATCGCGACGACGAACAAGGGCGTTCCGGCAGTGCTCGAGGGCAAATCGCTTGCCGCGAAAGAATTCATTCGCATCGCGAAGCGGATCTCCGGGCTCGAGGTCGAGCGCGAGTCGGTCGGCTTCTTCACTCGAATCGGGCGCGCACTCGGCCTATCGGCCACGCCGGCCTGAGGAGTCGATCGATGTGGAATAACCTCAAGAACCTGATTTACGGCAAGTCGAGCAGCAGCGTCGCCAAAGGCCGTCTCCACCTCGTGCTCGCGCAGGATCGCACCGGCCTCGATGGCGGGCGCCTGCAAGAGATGCGTGCGGAGATCGCCGCGGTGATCGCGAAGTACGTGCCGATCGATGCCGAAGCCGTCGAGATTCAGATCGAGACGCGCAGCCGCGAGACGCAATTGACGGTCTCGAGCGCGATCCAACCGCGCAACGCTTAGACGCCGAGCGCGGCCGCGACGTCGGTCGCGCGCTTGGGCCGCGCCGCTGGATCTTTCGCGAGGCATGCGGCGATCACGGCCTGCCACTTCGCGTCGATCTCGGGCGGCAGCGATCGCGGCGGCCTCTCGAGGCGTGCGGTCGCGAGCTCGATCGCGTTGTCGCCTTGCCATGGCAGCACGCCCGATAGCAACTCGAACACGATCACGCCGAACGAGAACAGATCCGTCGATTCGACGAGGTCGGCGCCGCTGACCTGCTCGGGCGCCATGTACGCCGGCGTGCCGACGAGATGCGGCATGCTGCACGCGCAGCCGAGCGTCGCGCACATCGGCGTTGCGAGGCCGAAGTCGGTGATGATGACGCGGCCATTCTTCGCGACGAGCACGTTCGACGGCTTCAGATCGGCGTGGATGACCTCGGCCTCGTGCGCGGCGGCGATGCCCGCGAGCATCTGCGCGACGATCGGCTGCGCCTGACCGATCGATAGCCGACCGTGCTCGGCGAGGTGCTCGCGCAGCGTGGTGCCTGGGTAGAGCTCCATCGTGTAGAACACGCGCTCGCCATCGACACCGACATCGAACACGCGGCACACGTTCGCGTGCGTCACGCGACGCGCGAGCCGGATCTCGTCGGCGAAGCGCGCTTGCGCGCCTGGCTTGCGAATGAGGTCGGTGCGCAAGAGCTTGATCGCGACAGGATCGCGGAGCAGCTGATCATCGGCCTCGTACACCTCCCCCATGCCGCCCGCGGCGACGAATCTGCGAACGCTGTAGCGGCCGCCGAGCACGGTGCCGACCGCGACGGGCTCGCCGACCAGCGCCGATGGAAACATCCGCGCGTCGGTGATCGTACGCAGCTCGTGCATGCTCCCAGTGTAGCGCCGAGTCAGGGCTTCGGGTGCGCGACGAAGAAATCCCAGATCGCGTCGGTCGCGATCAAGTTATCGCTTTTCTTGCCGAGGAATGGGATCTCCTCACCGCCGGGCCATTGATGGCCGCCGTCGGTGATCGTGCACAGAACAACGTCGGCGCCAGCGGCACAGCCGCCGTGGGTCACGCATGTCGCGTCGCCCTGCTGATAGGTCGTCGTCGTCGTCGTGCACTGGTTCTTCGCTTTCCAGAAGTCGATCGTTTGCTGGTCAAACGAATAACTGACGATCTGATCGCCGGTGCCGTGCACCGCAAACACCGGCATCGGCCGCGTCGGCGCGCAGCTCTGCAGCGACAGCCCGCCGGCGACCGGGCCGATCGCGGCGATCTGATCGCCGTGCTCGCACGCGAGGCGGTTTGCGAGGTACGCGCCGTTGGACAGGCCCATCACGTAGACGCGCGCCGGATCGATGCACAGCTTCGTCGCCGCTTCGGTGATGAGCTGCGAGATGAAGCCGCTGTCGTCGATGTTGTTCGAGTACGAAGGATCGCAACAGCCGCCGCCCGCGTTCCAGCTCGTCGGTGAGCCCCACGCTTCGGGATGGATCACGATGAACCCTGCGCTATCCGATTTTGCGATCGCATGCGACAGCAACGCCTGTTGCGATGCGGTGCTCGTGCGGCCATGCGCATTGATCACGAGCGGCGTGCGCTTGCTCGCATCGTAGCTCGCGGGCACGTGCACCTGCGCGGTGCGCTGTAAGGCGCCGACGGTCAGTGTCCACGTCGCGTCGGTCTGCGGTGGCATGAGGCCATCGCATGCCGCGGTGCTGGTTGACCCATCGCTGCCCTGCGCGGCATCTGCGTGGGTGTCGTCGTCATCGCCTTGATTGCCCGGAGCTCCGCCGCAGGCGGCTAGCACGAGCACGATCGTGATCCTCATCGCGCATCACCTAGCCAGAATCGCCGCGCGCGAGCAACGACGATTCACTTACCGCAGATCGAATGCACCAATCGCGCAGCCGCCTGCGCTACCCGATCATGTTCAGCAGGCGCTCGGGATCGTCGGTCTCGATCCAATCGACGTTGAGCGAGACGAGGCGTTCGACTTCGGCCGCGGTCACAGCGCTCGGCGAGATCGGTTTGCCCGTCGTCGAGCCGAGCGGAAACAGCGTGTGCGTGCCGATCGCGATGCCTTTTTCGTGCAGCTTGCGAACGGTCTCGCTGCCGACGAGCGTGTGCTCGGCGCCAACGACGCGCGTGCCGAGGATCCGACCGACGATGTTCGTATCGAGGATCCGGTTGAGCAGCCGCCGCGCATTCGTTCGGATGTGGCCATCGGCGGGCAGCGAAAGCTTCGCGCGCAGGTGCGGCACGCGATCGAGAAACGGCGCCGCGAAGTCGAGCATCGTGTCGTCGAAGCAAAAGCCTGTCGCGAGCGCCGGAAACGCGGCGAGCGCCGCGCGCAGCTTGCGCGGATCGAAGCTCGTCAGGATCACGCGTTGCTCGAGGTTCGCTTCGCGCACGACGGCGGCAACGACGCGCGCGATCTCGGTCTGCCACCAGCCGAGCACGTTGACCTTGAGCTCGATGTTGATCGCGACCTTGCTATCGAGCTCGGTGAGCACCTCCGCGAGTAGCGGGATGCGCTCTTCGCGGTCGTAGCGCGCGATCGTGCGCTGGCCGTGAACGTCGACGCCCATCGGCAGCTCGCGGCGGATCCGCAGCTTCGAGATCTCGTCCCACGTCAGCTCCCACACGTATCGCGAGTGCCCGGTGAGCCGGCGCAGGTGCGCATCGTGGATGACGATCGGCTTGCGATCCTTCGTCAGCTGCACATCGAGCTCGACAGCCGGCACGCCCAGTTGCACCGCGCGCCGAAACCCCGCGACCGTGTTCTCCTGGTGCAAGGTCGGCACGCCGCGGTGACCCACCACGATCGGCCTTGGCTTGCCAACCAGAAACGGGTTCGTGGGTGCTGCGCTCATCGTACTCATCTCCAATGTAGCGTGACCTCGAGATCGAGACGACGATTCCTGATCGCCGTGACGTCGCCCACGCCGTCGGTACCGATGTAAGTGTCAGACAGGCGTCCTACCGTTCGGTCGTGCCGAACGTCCTCGAGGAGCCGTCTCCCTATTACTTTCAAGCGCTCGGCCTACGCGCCGACGCCGGCTGGTGGATGTGGAAACTTGTCATCGATGTTTTACGTCGGTACGAAGCCACTGGCATTCCCCAACCCGAGCTGCCCCGCTCGATCCAGCGGCCCGGTGCGCTGATCGGCCTCACGATCGGGCTCGCCATCCGCCAAGCGGCGCTCGCGGCGCAGGCGCTGCAGCTATCCGGGCGTTACGACGCCGTCGATGTAGTACCAAGCGCCGTCGACGCGCCGAAACCGTGAACGCTCGCGTTGGGTGAACGGCTTGCCGCGCGTGACGCCGCGCGCGATGAACTCGACGACGCCTTCGTCGTCCTCCTCGCCGCCGCGCTCGGTCGCCACGATTTCGAGGCCCTTCCACTGGGTCTCGCGGGACCACCGGGCGAGGCTCGCCTTGTCGACGCCGGCCCGGGTGCTCGCGTCGTGCGTGGCCATCAAGTAGTCGATGGCGCCGCGCACGAACGCGGCGTACCGCGAGCGCATCAGCGCAAGGGCGGTCGCTGCCGGCACGCCATCGTGAAGCAGCCCGCAGCACGTCTCGTAGTCGTCGCCCGAGCCGCACGGGCATGAGTCCTTTGCCATCGCCGCAACCTACCGCGTACGATGCCCGTATGCTGAGTCGCGCCGATGACCTCGCGAAGATGACCGTCCTCGACGAGCAGGGCCAAGCGGTCGAGGTTGGTACGTTCTGGCGCGACCACACGGCGGTGCTCGTGTTCGTGCGGCACTTCGGTTGAATCCACTGCCGCGAGCATGTGGTGCAGTTGCACCGCGATGCAGACACGCTGAAGGCCAAGGGTGGCGAGCTCTACATCATCGGCAATGGGGGCCCGAGCTTCATCGCCGGCTTCCGCGAGCAGACTGGCTACAAAGGTCCCATCTACACCGACCCCTCGCTCGCGGTGTACCGCGCCGCCGAGCTCAAGCGCGGCGTCGTGCGCACGCTCGATCCGCGCTCGCTCGGCAGCGGCATCAAGGCCTTCATGAATGGCCAGCGGCAGGGTCGCACCCAGGGCGATCCGTGGCAGCAGGGCGGGGTGCTCGTGGTCGCCCCGAGCGGCGACATCAAGTGGCATTACGCCTCGGATCGACCCGACGATCGACCAAGCGCGCAACAGATTGCAGCGGCGATGTAGCATGCCGTCGAGCGATCTAGAAGCTGCCGCGAACGGCGAAGCCGCCGCTGTCCTTGCCAAGCCACGCTTGCACGGGAGCCTCGCGTGCGGGCTTCGCGCCCATCACGTACCAAACGACGCCACCGGCGAGCGCAGCGAGGCCGATACTCGTCGCGGCGATGCCGAGGTTGACGGTGCGCGCGCCGCTTGCTGCTTGCGCGAACACCGGATCGTTTGGCGGCGCCGCGCACTCGCTCGACGTGATCGAGCACTGCGATGGAATCTGCGACAGGCCGTAGAAGATCAGCGCGCCACCGCCGGCGGCGATGACGCCACCGGCGATCGTGACGAGTAGTGCGCCTTTGGGGTGCGTGGTTCGCGCGGCGCGCGAGGCAGGTGCGGGCGCGTTCGCGGTCGCGCCGCCGCCAAACCGCGCCTGAACGACACGACCTTTTTCGCCGGAGCCGATCACGACGGTCACGATCTGGTCGCGACCTGCATTGGAGAACTTCACGCTGTGCGTGCCGGGATCGATCTCGAGCGGTTTGCCATCGATCGTCGTGGCGACGAGCAACCCGTCGACGTAGACGGTCGTGTTCGGTACGTCGTTGCCGGCGCCATCGCGCGCGGCGAAGTTGACGGTCGGTTGCAGCGCGCTGAGGTCATCGGCGAAGCGCGCGCAGTCACTCTGCACCGCCCCGGGGCAGCCGGATTGCGCGCAGGACAGGAACAGCCGGCGCGCGAGCGTGAGCCTGCCTGCCTCCTTTGCGTCCTGGCCGCGACTGTGGGCATCGACGCACGCCTCCTTCGACATCGGATCGGCAAACGCGATGCTTGGGACGACTGCGAGCACGAACACGAGTAGCTTGCGCATGGGACTCCTAGAGGCAGTTCGGCTTGAAGACCTTCTTCTGGCCTTCGAAGTAGTAGGGAGGGTTGCAGTCGGCCTTCTCGGCCGGCTGCGGCGGCGGCTCGACGACAGGTTCGGGCGGAGGCGCTGGCGCGGCGGCGGGTGGCGGCGCAGGCGTTGGCGGCAGCGGCTTCGTCTTCTGTTTTGCCGCGGCGGACCGCGCGGTAGGCGGCGGCGACGGCAATACGATCGGCGGCAGCGATTTCGGCTTCGGAGGCGGTGCTTCGTCGACGGGTTGACGCGCGTCGGCGACGGGCGCAGCGGCGACGGGCGCAGTCGCGACGTGCGTGGGCTGCGGCGCTTCTGCGATAGGCGCTGGCGCTGGCTTCGCAGGTCGCAGTGCGAAGCCGACGCCAATGCCGAGCAGGAGCACCGCCGCCGCGAGCGCGAGCAGCATCGTCGTGTTGCGGCGTCGCAGCCGGACCTGCGGCGAGAGCGCTTCGACAGGCTTCGTGCGCGGCGTCGGTTTGGCCGCGCGCATGCGCCAGCTCGCTTCCTCGGCCTTGATCACCTGATCGCGACCCTCGAGGAACTCCTTGCCGAGCATCTTCACCCACGCGGTGACCTCGCTCGGCGATGCCGGCGGGACGGCGCGCGTCAGCTCCTCTTCCATCTCGGCCGCTGTCGGCCAGCGCTTGTCGAGATCGACGGCGAGACCCTTTTGCACGATCGGCTCGACGGCGAGCAGCAGCTGCCACTCGGCCGCAGCGATCGCGCCCCATTCGGAGGACTCTTGCGCGAGCGCTTCGGTGATTGTCGGAATTCGGCCGTGCGTGATCGTCGCGATCAGCTCCGCTTCGCCTTTCGCCTTGCCGTGCATGCGGTGGCCGACAAGCAGCTCCCACAGCACGACCGACAGCGCGTACAGATCGCTCTGTTGCACGGGCTTGCCGCGAACCTGCTCGGGCGCCGAGTAGGCGAGCTTGCCCTTGAACGTGTTGTCGCGCGTGACGTGCGCGGCCATCGTCGCCTTCGCGACGCCAAAATCGAGCAGGCGCGCGGAGCCGTCGACGGCGATCATGATGTTTTGCGGCGACACGTCGCGATGAATGATGCCGAGTGGCGAACCGATCTCGTCGACGGTCGCGTGCGCGGCGTGCAGGCCTGCGAGCACCTCCGCGGCGATCGCGACGGCGATGCGGATCGGAATCTTCTTTTTCTGCGCGTGCGCGGCCGCGAGCAGCGTGTGCAGCGGAACGCCGTGCACGTACTCCTGCACGAGCATCACCTCGTCGGCGGTCGTCACGAGATCGAGGACCGACACGACGTTTGGGTGATGCACCTTGGATGCGATGCGCGCTTCGTCCATGAACATCGCGACGAACTGCGTGTCACCGGCGAGCTCGGGCAACAGACGCTTCGCCGCGACGATGCGATTGAAGCCTTCATCGCCCATGAGGCGCGCGATGTGAATCGTTGCCATACCTCCGCGCGCGATCTGACGATGAAGCAAGTATCGGCCGACCGTGATCATGACGCCTCGCTAGTCGAAGAACTGGATCGGGATCCCCTGCGACCAGAAATAGAGATTCCTGAACGTGCCGTCGGCCTGGATCACCGTTCCCCAGACGGATTGTGAATATTGGTGATTGTCTGCTTTGAATCCCGACGAGGCGCCGATGCCGAGCCCGAGATCGCCGAGCGTCTCGAAATCGCCGACGAGGCTCGCCGCGGTGAACGGACCTTTATGCTTATCGAGGCCCGCGATGAAGATGCGCGTCGCGATGTAGCCCTCGAGTGACGTGAAGCTCGGCTGGCGTCCATCGAGCGCGATGAGCTGGTTGTACTTGCTCACGACATCGCTGTTGTCGCTCTGGTAGTTCGGTACGACTTGCGACACGACGACGCCGTCCGCATACGCGGCGGGCGGGCCCGAGCCGTAGGTGTTGTACGTGCCGAGCGACTTGAGCCGCTCCGAGAGCGCGTTCGGGCCGACGAACGAGACGTTGCTGAAGTAGAGCTTGAGCCGGCTCGCTTTCTGTAGCGAGTTCTGCTCGGAGTCGTTTGCGTGCTGCCAATCGCGCAGCCGCTTGATGAACTCGGTGGCGGCTCCGTACGTGTCCGTCATCATGATGCCGACGACGACCGGCGAGCCGGGCTGGTCGCCGAGCAGCTGCGCGAGGTAGGCCTGCGCGGCCGCAGCTTGTGCGGGCACGCTCGCGTCGTCGTTGCGCGTGTAGCGGAAGCGTTTGATCGGCATGTTCGCATCCGCATCGCTCGGGAACGCGCCGACGACCTCCTTGTATGCCTCGACGAGGCCGTCGTAGCCCGCCTGGCCGAACGTATCGTTCTGATCGAACGAGATCAGATTTTTGTAGTTCGTCGTCGCGCCGCCAACGCCCTTGCGCTTGAAGAACTCCATCGTCGCGTGCGCTTCCTGCGCGTAGCTCGCGCGCACGTTGAAGATGTATTTGCTGCACTCGCCGCATCGATCGTCGCGCAGCACGGTCGCTGCGCCGGTGAATGCGCCGAAGAACACAGTGCCCGTCTCGACGGCGACGGGCGCGGCGCGCACCATCGTCGGTGTGCCGACGTTGCCGAGCATCGCGAGCACCGCGTTCGGACCGCGCTCGAGCGCGAAGTCGGAGATCGCGGGCGCGACCGGTGGATTCGCCGTCGATGGGCAGTGCGGTCGATCCGCCGTGACCTGCACATCGAGCAGCGCGCGCGCAGCCGCTTCGGCTGTCGTTGGATCGTACGCGTCGTCGCGAAACTCGAGCACGAGCGGTCGACCGCGGATTCCGCCCGCGTCGTTCTTCTCTTTGATCGCGAGCTCGATGCCGAGCTTCATGTTCGTGCCGAGCGCTTGGTTCGTTCCGCTCAGCGCGCTGTGATGACCGATCACGATCGGCGCATCTTCGGCGCGCAGACAAACAGGCTGCGCGTTGACGAGCTCGCAGACCTGATTTGTTCCGCAGTCACCGTCGACACTGCATGGATGTGGCGCGAATTCTGTCGAGCACGCCGCGGCCAAAACGACGACAAAGCGCAGAGTCCCCATAATCGCGATACTGCGGAATTTCGCTCGCGCTGCGCAAGAGACGTTGACGTGTCGATTGCGTGCGTCGTGCGGCGTAATGCGTGCGACGAGTTTTTGCAGAAGCTCGCATCAAACCCAGCAAGCATGGCAGGATGCCGCGATGCTCAGATTTGTTCCCGTAATCTTGCTCGCCCTTGGTTGTTCGAAGAAGGAAGAGAAGAAGGCGCCGACACCGGCTCCAGCGGATGCAGCGGTAATGGTCGATGCATCTGCGCCTGTCGTCGATGCAGCGACGGCCGAGGGATCAGGTGGCGATTTCGACTTCGACAAGCTGACGAGCGAAGAGAAGGGGAAGTTCATGAAGCAGAAGGTGCTGCCTGCGATGAAAGCCACCTTCCAAAAATTCGACGCGAAGAAGTACGCGACGTTCACGTGCAAGACCTGCCACGGCAAGAATCCGCAGAAGACGAAGTTCAAGATGCCAAACCCGGAGCTGCCGCAGCTCGACTTTGAAGAGCTCAAGGCCGGCAAGGTGAAGAGCAAAGAGATGCTCGACTTCATGGTCAAGACGGTGAAGCCCGAGATGGCCAAGTTGCTACACAAGCCCGAGATGACCGAGAAGCAGCCCGTCGGCTTCGGCTGTCTCGATTGCCACACGCAGAAGAAGAAGAAAAAGTGATGTTCGTCGACGAGCTCGAAGCATTCAAAGCAGAGAGACTCGCGCCGATCATCGGCGCGGGCCGCACGTCGCTCGATGCCGGTGCGGCGGATGATACGAAGGCGATGCTGCAGATCGCGCTCGCGAACGAGATCAACGTCAGCGAGCTCGCGGCGCTGTGGATGCCGACGACCTCCGAGCTCGACGTCAAGCTCGCGTTCGCGCGGCAGGCGGGTGATGAAGCCGGGCATTTTCAGCTTGTCGCCGAGCGGCTGACCGCACTCGGCTTCGATGTCTCGAGCTTTCGCACGCCGAGTGAGAGCCCGTTGTTCAGCTATATGCGAAGTCTGACGTCGACGGTCGAGCGCATCGCGGCCGGCCTGTTCACGCTCGAGTCGATCGCGTACGGCGTGAATGAGAACTTCATGGCGTATTGCGCGTCGCGCGGCGACGACGAGACCGTGCGCATCTATCGCGAATACATCCAGCCCGACGAGCGCGCGCACCAGCAGCTGGGCCAGCGCTTGCTCGCGAAGTATGCGACCACGCCGGAGCTCCAGGCGCGCGCGAGAGAGACGGTCGGCAAGGTGCTCGAGATCGCTGCTGCGGCGCGCGCGAAGGCGGCCGCAACGCTTGGCACCGCCTGTTTTCCGGGCTGCTAGATCACATTCGGCGGGTCGCGTCTCTACCCAGGTAGGAGACACCAATGACTCGCATCGGATTTCTATTCGCGCTCGCGACGATCGCCGGCTGCGTCGACGAGCCAACGCTCGGCGACGGAGAGCAGGCAGTCCAGACCCACAACGGCCGTTATCTCAACGGCATTCTCTACAACTCCATGACGTACAACGCGATGACGTTCAACGCGCTGACCTTCAACGGCATGGATCTCGGCAATGGGCTCGATCTCGACGATCCCGACGTGCACATGTTCGTCGAGTACCTCGTCCAATGCGCGTTGCCCGGGGATAGCGCGGTGACGATTCACGGCGAGTCGTTCGCCGGCGCGCTCGGTCTGGCGCCCGAGTGGGCAACCGCGCCGTGCGGCGAATCGTGCCAGCGCTGGGTATCGGCGTGTCTGCTCGCACGCGTGAACGCGCGCGGCGAGCGCGTGGAAATCTCGATGCGCGGCCCGACCGACGCGCTTCACCCAGGTGCTCGCGAGCTCGCCCTGTTCGCCGTCGAGGACGGCACGTTCTTCGGCAACCTGTTCGCAGCTCCGCAAACGGTCTTCGCCGCGTCGCCGCGCGCTGACCTGTCGCTGCCGCGCAGCTGTGGTGATGATGCAGACTGCCGGATCGAGATCCTCGGCAACTCCGCCGACGTGTGCGCGCTGTCGTCGGTCGCGCGAGGCCGCGCGGAGTGTCCGTACGACGAGACGGTCACCGTGTTTCTACGCTGATCACCACTTGACGAGGCGGACCGAGACGTTGTCTTCGACCTGTCGGCTATAGAGCCGCTCGCTCGCGGGCTGGTAGCCGGTCTTTTTGAACTCGAGCGTCACGGTCTCCCAGCCGAGCACGCTCAGCACCGTCGGCGTGATGCCTGCGCGTCGGCCGTTGATGAAGATCGTCGCGCCGGTGGGGTTGCTCGTCACTTTCACGCTATGGGTCGGTCGCTGCAGGTTGACGTCGATCGACTGCTTCTTGTCTTCGGTGAGCGTCACGGTCTTCGTAATGGTCTGGTAGCGTGCGTGCGAGACATCGACCTTGTGCGGCCCGCACGTCGTCGCGACGGTGATCGGCGACGGCGCGATCACCTTGTCATCGACCTGCACCATCGAACCCGCGGGTGTCGAGGCAATGACGAGCTTGCACGGGCCATCACCGACAACCGGTCCGTTGCGCGACGGAGGCGGCGGCTCTTCGGTCGCTTCGGTTGGCTTCTCGGCCGGCTTCTCTTTCTCGACGGGCTTTTCGACTTCGGCGACCTTCTCGCGCTCGACCGGCGTCGGCTTTTCGACGGCGGGCTTCTCGCGCGGCGTCGCGCTCGCTTGCTGCGGCATGTACGTTTGCGTGTAAACGTAGAAACCGCCGGCGCCGATGCACAGCACGGCAGCGATCGCGATCAGCCACCACATCCCGCCGCCCTTCTTCTTCAGCGCGATCTCGACGGGCGGGTCCACGGCGGGCAGGCTGCCGCGTGCGATCAGTGGCGCCGACTCCGAAGCGGGAGGCGTGATCGCAATCGGCGGCAGCGACGACGCGCCATTCGGTAGCACGAGCAGGTTCGTCGCCGAGTGATCGGTAACGACGTCGGGCTTCGGCGGATCGAACGGCGAGGGCGTGTTGCGCGCCGGCGGCGGAGGCTCGATCACCTCGCCCAGTGGCGCGCCGCTGAGATCATCTTCGGCGGGAAAGAAGTTCCCGGTCTCTTCGTACAGCGTGCACTCGACGTAGCCTTCGAGCGCATCGTCGTTGAGATTCATCAGCGGATTTGCCGGCAGCACGAGATCCGAGCCGGGCGTGCGGTCCTCGTCGGGTTCCGGCGGCGCGAGCTGAGGTGCTTCGCCCAGCTTGACCTCGGTCGGCTTGACCTCGCCGGGCTTCGTCGTCGGGCGTTCGACCTTTTGCGTCTCGGCGAGGCGATTGGGCGCGACGTTCGTCGGCTCGTTCAGCGAATCGGTGCGCTCGGGCTCGATCGGCACCGGCGTCGGCAATCGCGTGACGGCCACGCGCGGCGTTCCAGCCGGTGGCGTCGGCAGTCGCGGGACCTCGATCCGCGGCGTTCCAACCGGCGGCGTCGGAATCGACGGCGGCCGTGGTGGCGCGCTTTGTATGGGCCCTGTCTCGGCCCGCTTGCCGATCGTCTTCGGCACGACAACAGCCGCGAGCTGCGGCCTCGGTGGCGGCGGTTTCGCTAGCGCTTTTTTCGTCGCGAGCAGCTGCTCGAACACCGCCGTGCTGTTCGCCGTCAGCCGCTTGATGCCGAGCCGCACGCCGGGCGTCTTGAACGGATTGCTCGGTGTGGTCCACGACTCTTTCACGACGCACATGCCGCGCAACACGGGCGTGCCGTCTTGCAGCTGCACCGAGAACGATGTCTCGAGACCAGGCGGTCGCGTGTTGAGCGTCGACACGAAGAAGGACTCGTCATCGACGAAGCGATGGAACATCTGGATGAACTGCTCCACGCTCGTGCACCGCGTCGCGATGCACATGCCCTTCGTCTTCGCCTCTGGCTTGGTCACAGCCCCTCTTCGATTGTAGGGGTTTGCCGTGGGAAACGGCCAGGGTGGGAATGTAGGCCTGGATGCGCTGGCTATCCGCGCGAAAACCGCACGTAGGCCGCACCGAGTGCGTCGGTGAGTCGGTCGAGCTCTGAGACAGATTCTGTCATCGTGCCGTCGACGATGTCGCCGACGAGGAGCACGCCCGTCACGTCATGACCGACATGGACCGGCGCCGCGGCCGGGGTGCGCGGCAATCCGAGCAGCTGATGAAGGCGATCCTGGCTCGGTGTCATCGGCGCATGGGTGGTCGGATGGCCAGTGTCGCGCGCGATCGTCACCATCGATGGCATCGCGAGGGATACCGACACGCGATCGGCGTGCTCGAGCGCGGGCCCGTGGCCACGCACGCCGAACGCCTCGAAGCCTTCGAGTCGCACGAGCAGCGATGCCTTCCAGCGCTTCGTCGCGTAGGCCATGACGAGCCGCTCGACGGCGCCTGCCGTGATCGCGCGATCGATCTCCTGCAGCGTTTGTTCGATCGGCGACGCCTTCGGACGTTCGCGCCGCACCGGCAGCTCCGGCAATCCTTTGAACATGTACGAAACGGTGCGGGCGCGGCGAAACGGCAGCGGCGTGTCGTCTTCGAGCGCGACGTCGCCAATCTCCGACATCTGCGGTGGCACTTCGGGCAACGGCTCTTCGGGATCGCCCGGTGCGCCGTACGCCGCGCGCACGAGGCGTTCGAGCTGCACGCTCGGTGTCACCGCAAGCACGACAGATGTCTTCATCGCATGCTCGAGCGCCGCCGCGAGAATCGGCGTTGGATCGCGCGCGACAACGACGATGGCACCCGTATGCGCGCGTACGAGCGGAAGCACGACCCAACGCGCGCCGAGCTGCGATGGCAACAAGTCGAGCACATCGCTCTCGCGACGCTCGAGGTGGCGCTGCATCGCCGCCGGATAACCGAGCTGTTCCGATAACACGAGCGCGCCGTCGTCGGGATCGAGCAGTGCGCGGTTGATCAGCATCGAGACCAGGCGCTGGCGCGTGTGCGCCTGTTCCTTTAGCGTGTGCGACAGGACCCACGGATCGATCTTCTCCTGAAGCAGCAGGAGCTCGCCGATCTTCATCTTGTCGACCACCTTGTAGTGATACACCCATCGGCCATGAACGACGGACTCTGGTACATCGGGATCAACGGGCAGCAGCAAGGCCCACTTGGCACGCAACAGGTGCTCGACATGATTCGGAGCGGCCAAGTAATGCAAACCGCGTACGTGTACGGTCAAGCGAGCCCGCAATGGACACCAATCTTGCAGGTGCCAACGTTCGCGGGGGCATTTCATGCAGCGACGCCGCCACCGCCTCCACCGCCACCAGGTCCCGCGCCGAGCATCGCTGATCAGATCGACTTCGAAGTTTTCGGCGAAGAGATGCAGTTCGTCGAGATCACGCTCGACCCCGGCGAGGCCGCGGTCGCCGAAGCAGGCGCGTTCTTTTACATGGATCCCGGAATCAAGATGGAGACCGTGTTCGGCGATGGCTCGCAGCCGCAGCAGGGGATCATGGATAAGCTCGTCGCCGGCGCGAAGCGCGTGCTGACCGGCGAGTCGTTGTTCATGACCGTGTTTTCCAACGGCGCGCAGGCGCGCCAGAAGGTGTCGTTTGCGGCGCCGTATCCCGGCAAGATCATCCCGATCGATCTGCGCGCGCACAACGGAACGCTGCTCTGCCAGAAGGATGCGTTTCTGTGCGCCGCGAAGGGCATCTCCGTCGGCATCGCGTGGAACAAGAAGATCGGTGCGGGCCTGTTCGGTGGCGAAGGCTTCATCTTGCAAAAGCTCGAGGGCAACGGCCTCGCGTTCATTCACGCGGGCGGCACGATCGTCGCGCGCGAGCTCGCGGCCGGCGAGACGCTGCGCCTCGACACCGGCTGCTTGGTCGCGTTCGAGCCGCGCGTCGGCTACGACATTCAGTGGGTCGGCGGCTTCAAGACCGCGCTGTTTGGTGGCGAAGGCTTGTTCTTCGCGACGCTGACCGGGCCCGGTCGCGTATGGTTACAGTCGCTGCCGTTCTCGCGCCTCGCCGGGCGCATGCTCGCCGCCGCCGTCGCATCGGGCTTCGGCCGCGGAGGCGATGAGGGCTCGGTGCTCGGCGGCTTCGGGATGGGATCGTGACCATGGTGCCGACACGCATGCGCCTCACCGACGACGACAAGCGCGCGCTTCGCGCGTACTGGGAGTTCTTCGAGCCGATCGCGGCCGACATCAACAAACAGCTTCGCAACTCGCTGTCTGCGCTGCCCGAGTGGTCGCCGATCCTGCGCATGGTGACGCCCGAGCAGGCCGAGCGGCAGGAGCGCGAGAGCCGCGCGCGTCAGCACGAGGCGATGATCGATGGCAACTGGGCGCCGTATCTCCAAGAGGTGCGCGCGCAGGGCATCCAATACGCGAAGCTCGGCATCTCGTTCGTCGCCTGGTACGACATCATCGCGATTTATCGCGAGCTGATCCGCCAGCGGCTCACCGAGCTCGCGCGTGACGATCTCGATCGCGCGACGCTCATCGGCAACGGCATGAATCGCATGATCGACATCGCGATGAGCCACCTCGGCGAGGCGTATCTTTCGGCGAAAGAGCAGATTATCGCGCAGCAGCAAGAGGCGATTCGCGAGCTCTCGCTTCCGGTGTTGCAGGTGCGTGAGCGCGTGCTGATCGTTCCGCTTGTCGGGATGATCGATAGCACGCGCGCACGCTTGCTCATCGAGACATTGCTCGGCGCGATTCGCGACAAGCGCGCGCACGGTGTCGTTATCGATGTCACGGGCATTCCGATCGTCGACACGGCGGTCGCCAATCACCTCGTGCAATGTTGCGACGCCGCGTCGCTGATGGGCACGCGTGTCGTCATCACCGGCATCTCGCCCGATATGGCGCGCACGCTTGTCAGCCTCGGCGCGAAGTTGCCGGCCGCCGAAACACTCGGTGATCTGCAAGAGGGCATCGAGTACGTCGAGCGCGCGCTCGGTTACCGCCACGACGACGCATCGGAGGCTTCGCCGGCCGCGGAGCAGGTGCCCTCCGAGTAACGTGCGCGTTCGCCGGCTTCAGGAAGTCATCGCGAAAGCGGTCGCGGCGCCGACGCACGTCGAGGTCGCGCGCGTTGTCGTCGAGGAGGGTGTCGCGGCGATCGGCGGCTGGATCGGCGCGCTATGGCTTATCGGCGCCGACGCGACGCTCGAGCTCGTGCATTGCGTCGGTGTCGATCCAGGCCGGCGATTCCGCCGCGTGCCGCTCGCATCCGATTCACCGCTCGCACTCGCGGTTCGCACCGCCACGCCCGTATGGATTGGCAGCCGCACCGAATACGTCGCCGCGTTTCCGCAATCCGACCAGGGCTACGGCGAACGCGCACCCAAAGAGAGTGACGAGATCGCGTGTGCCTGCCTGCCGCTCGTCGCCGGTGATGGCCCGATCGGTGGCCTCATGTTCGCGCTGCGCAAGGAGCACGATTTCACCGACGACGAGCGCACCTTCCTCGTTTCGATCGCGAGTCAGTGCGCGTTCTCGATGGAGCGGCTGCGCTTGCTCGAATCGATGAGCCGCCTCTACGCGACCGAAGCCGTCGCGCGGCGCGATGCCGAGGCCGCGAGTCGCGCGAAGGACGAGTTCCTGGCGCTCCTGGGCCACGAGCTGCGCAACCCGCTCGCGCCGATCGTCACCGCGCTCTCGCTGATGAAGCTGCGCCGCGGCGATCACGAACGCGAGCGCGCCGTGATCGAGCGGCAGATCCATCATCTCGTGCGCCTCGTCGACGATCTGCTCGACATCTCGCGCATCACGCGAGGCCACCTGCAGCTCGCGCGCTCCGCGATCGCGCTCGCACCGGTGGTCAAGCAGGCGATCGAAGGTGCATTGCCGCTCGTGCAGCAGCGCGCGCATCTCCTCACCATCGACGTTCCATCGGACCTCGTCGTCGATGCCGATGTTCATCGCCTCACGCAAGTCATCGGCAACCTGCTCGCGAATGCGGCGAAGTACACGCCCGATGGCGGCACGCTCGCGGTCACCGCGCGCGGCGAAGGCGACATGGTCTGCATCTCCGTCACCGACAACGGTGTCGGCATCGCGCCCTCCCTGCTGCCGCAGGTGTTCGACATGTTCGTGCAAGGCGATCGCTCCCTCGACCGCTCTGAAGGTGGTCTCGGGCTCGGCCTCGCGCTCGTTAAGAATCTCGTCGAGCATCACGGTGGTCGTGTCGCCGCATCAAGCCAAGGCCCTGGCCTCGGCTCCACATTCACGGTGTGGTGGCCGCGCGTGCAAGGCGCCCACGCAAAGGCGATCAGCTCGCAGCCGCCGCTCGATGCCCGGTTGCGGCCGCTGCGCGTGCTCGTCGTGGACGACAATGTCGATGCCGCGAACACGCTCGGCGAGCTGCTGCGCGTGCTCGGCCATGATCCAGTCGTCGCGCACGATGCCAAGGCTGCGCTCGCGATCGCGCGTGACAAACCGCCGGAGCTCGCGCTCGTCGACCTCGGCCTCCCCGTGGTCGATGGCTTCGAGCTCGTCGCGCGCTTACGCGCGGTGCCAGGTCTCGCCGAGCTGCCCGCGGTGGCGGTCACCGGCTACGGCCAAGCGAGCGACCGCGCGCGCACGACAGCTGCGGGTTTTGATCGGCACTTGGTAAAGCCGGTCGGCCTCGCCGATTTGCGCATCTTGTTCGCATCGCTGGCGTAGCGCCCGGCAGGATGGCTGCGTCGTCGAGAAACGACCATGATGTTCGCGTCACGGCCGGTGAATTGGAGGCTCGAGTGCGAGATGAATTCGACACCGGGGCGCGGGCATCGAGGACACGCACACGCTCACTCGCGTAATGCCTTCCCGATCGACCGTGTACCCAGAGCCTGTCACCGCTGCCGCTCCTGTGGAGAACGCGCGACCATATTCGCCAAGCGTTTGACAAACGCGCTGACCGGCGCGTTCTCCACAGTCGCTTGGAGACCGCGCGCAACGCGCTCGACGACGTAATGGCGCGGTCTCCACAGCGCTGACAGGCCTTCTACTACCAGCTTTTTATTTTCGGTTTCGGAAGGTGAGCCATCCGGCGCAGCGCCGGACTAGCATGGGCACTCGATATCGCGTGCGGCGGCGCGAAGCTCACGCGCGCGTATCCCTTCGTGATGGGCGGCACGCCTGGCGAGCGTTGCCTTCGCCGTCGCCCACGCGGCCAAGAGCTCACTCGGCGTAATGCCTTCATGCGCTGCGTGATCGGCAGTGTTGCTTCACCGATATCGTCCCGCCGCGAACAACTCACTCGCGCGTAATGCCTTCGCGATGGGCGGCCTGGCGAGCATTGCCTTCGCCGATATCGTCCCGCCGCGAACAGCTTCTCGCGCGTAATGCCTTCCCGATCGACTGTGTACCCAGAGCCTGTCACCGCTGCCGCTCCTGTGGAGAACGCGCGACCGTATTCGCCAAGCGTTTGACAAACGCGCTGAGTGGCGCGTTCTCCACAGTCGCTTGGAGACCGCGCGCACCGCGCTCGACGACGTAATGGCGCGGTCTCCACAGCGCTGACAGGCCTTCTACTACCAGCTTTTTATTTTCGGTTTCGGAAGG
>Ga0070698_100002959_pt1 | contig 18692 bp, 16 predicted proteins | sample KBSK1502metaG_FD_65477 | JGI IMG/M metagenome (GOLD analysis project Ga0070698, IMG submission 65477) | Corn, switchgrass and miscanthus rhizosphere microbial communities from Kellogg Biological Station, Michigan, USA - KBS K1-50-2 metaG | ecosystem: Host-associated > Plants > Roots >...
TGGTCGGCAGCCACGTCGGCGAGGCCGCGGGAGAGCGGCGGTGATCAACTGGTTGATCGAGGTGTCGCTCAGAAACCGCTTCCTCGTCATCGCCATCTTCGCCCTGGTGGCCGGCTGGGGATACTGGGCGCTCCGGACCACGCCAATCGACGCGATTCCCGACCTCTCGGACAACCAGGTCATCGTTTTCACGGACTGGACGGGCCGCTCGCCCCAGGAGGTCGAGGACCAGATCACCTATCCGCTCACGGTCAGCCTCCAGGGGTTGCCCGGGGTCCGCGTGGTCCGGTCCTCGTCGGCCTTCGGCTTCTCGATGATCAACGTGATCTTCGAGGACTCGGTCGACCTGTACTTCGCGCGCACGCGGGTGCTGGAGCGACTCAACCTGCTGTCCAAGTCGCTGCCCTCGGGCGTGGTGCCGACCCTCGGCCCGGACGCTACGGGCGTCGGGCACGTCTTCTGGTACACGGTCGAGGGGCAGGGCCATTCGCTGCGCGACCTGCGATCCATCCAGGACTGGTACATCCGATACCAGCTCAATGCCGTGCCCGGCGTAGCCGAGGTCGCGAGCATCGGCGGTGAAGTACGGCAGTACCAGATCGACGTGGATCCGAACCGCCTGCGGGCCTTCAAGCTTCCCCTGTCGGCGGTGGTAGATGCGGTCCTGCGCAGCAACCGGAACGTCGGGGGGAACGTCATCGAGGCGAATGGCACCTGGTCGGTGGTCAGGGGCCTCGGACTGATCGAGAGCGTCAAAGACCTGGAGCAGGTCGTCGTCAGCGCCGAGAACGGCGTGCCGATCTTCGTCAGGCAGGTGGCGGACGTCAAGGTCGGCGACGCCTTCCGGGTGGCGGCCCTCGTCAAGGGCGGCCAGGAGGCGGTGGGCGGCGTCGTGGTCGCGCGCTACGGCGCCAGCACGGTGGACGTCATCAAGCGGGTGAAGGAGAAGATCGCGGCGCTTCAGGCCGGCTTGCCGGCGGGCGTTCGGATCGTCCCGTTCTACGACCGGTCGGCCCTGATCGAGCGGGCGGCGGCGACGTTGAAGCGCGCCCTGATCGAGGAGGCGATCGTCGTCACCCTCGTGAACATCATCTTCCTGCTCAACGTGCGCTCGGTGCTCATCGTCACGCTCCCCATCCCCCTGGCCGTGCTGACCGCGTTCCTGTTCATGCGCTACCTGGGCATCACCTCGAACATCATGTCGCTCGCGGGCATCGCCATCGCCATCGGCGTCCTGGTCGACGCCGCCATCGTCGTGACTGAGAACGCCTTCCGCTTCATCGAGCAGCGGCGAGTGGATGCACGCGACCGGCGTCGGGTGCTGGAGACGGTGCTGGACGCGAGCCGCCTGGTGGCCCGGCCCATCTTCTTCGCGATGGCCATCATCGTCCTGGCCTTCATCCCGGTCTTCGCCCTCACCGGCCAGGAGGGCAAGCTCTTCCACCCGCTGGCGTTCACCAAGACGTTCGCCATGGCCGGGGCCACCATTCTCTCCGTGACCCTCGTCCCCGTCCTCTGCAGTCTCCTCATCGGCGGCAGGATCCGGCCGGAGGAGCGGAATCCTGTCATGCGGCCGCTTGTCTGGGCCTATCGGCCGGTGCTCGGGTGGGCGCTGCGGCACCGGGTGCTGACGATCGGCGTCGCAGTCGTCGTCATGGCCGGCGCGCTGGCCCTCGTCCCCCGCATCGGCAGCGAGTTCATGCCGCCGCTCAACGAGGGCGACCTGATGTTCATGCCGGTCACCGACCCAGCGATCTCGCTGCCCCTCGCGGTCGACATCGGCAAGAAGCAGAACGCCGCCATCCAGGCGGTGCCCGAGGTCGCGTCCGTCGTGGCGAAGATCTCCCGGGCTGACACCTCCACCGACCCGGCACCGGTGAACATGACCGAGACCGTGGTCAACCTCAAGCCGACGTCTCAATGGCGGCCCGGGATGACTCGGGAGAAGCTGATCGCGGAGCTGGACGCCGCCACGACGATGCCGGGCGTGTCGAACATCTGGACTCAGCCCATCATCAACCGGATTAACATGCTCACGACCGGCATTCGCTCCGAGGTCGGGGTCAAGGTGTTCGGCAGTGATCTGAAGGTGCTCGAGGAGCGGGCCCGCGCCGTCGCGGACGTGCTGCGGAAGATCTCGGGGGCCGCCGACGTGTATCCGGAGCAGGTGACCGGCGCCCCCTACCTCGACATCCGGGTGAATCGGGAGGCGGCGGCGCGCTACGGCATCACGGTGGGGGCGGTCCAGGACGTGATCGAGACCGCGGTCGGGGAGACCAACCTGACCCTCACCATCGAAGGGCGGCAGCGGTTTCCTGTCCGGGTGCGCTATGCCCCTCAGTATCGCGCCAGCGCGCCCGCGCTGGGCAGCGTGCTCGTCACCGCGTCCAACGGCAGCCAGGTGCCGCTGGGACAGCTGGCGGAGATCCGCCAGGTCGCAGGCCCCGCGATGATCTCCGGCGAGAATGGCCTACTGGTGGTGACCGTCCTGCTGAACGTCCGCGGGCGCGACGTCGGCAGCTTCGTCGCCGAGGCGCGCCGGCTGGTCGCCGAGCAGGTGCCGCTGCCGCCGGGCTCGTACATCGAGTGGAGTGGCCAGTACGAGAACGAGGTGCGCGCCCGCCAGCGCCTGCAGGTCGTCGTCCCGGTCGTCCTGGCCGTGATATTCATGTTGCTCTACCTCGCCTACGGATCATTCCTCGACGCCGCTCAGGTGCTCCTCGCGGTGCCCTTCGGGCTGGCGGGGGGCATCTACCTCCAGTACCTGCTCGGCTACAACTTCTCCGTCGCGGTCTGGGTCGGGTTCATCGCGCTGTTCGGCACGGCGGTGCAGACGGGTGTGGTGATGGTGATCTATCTCCACGAGGCGGTGGCACGCAAGCGCGAGGTGCTCGGCGGCCGGCTTACCCGGGCGGCCCTGCTCGAGGCGGTACAGGAGGGGGCGCTGTTGCGGCTCCGGCCCAAGGTGATGACCGTCTCCGCGGTGGTGGCGAGCCTGCTGCCCATCATGTGGAGCCACTCGACAGGGGCAGAGGTGATGAAGCCGCTGGCCACCCCGGTCCTCGGGGGCATGGTGAGCTCGCTCGGGTTGGTCCTGATCGTGACGCCGGTGCTCTTCTACTGGCTTCGGGAGCGGGAGATTCGCAAAGCAGAAGCGGAAGGTGTCGTCGAAGAGTTGCCCGACTAGTCCCATCTCACAAGGAGGTCGTGGACATGGACCGACTGATTGCTGGCGCGATGCTCGGGGCGCTGCTGCTCACGGAAGGGCTCGTGGGCGCCGCGTGGAGCGCGGATATGAAGGTGATCCAGACGCAGAAGACCAAGGACGTCGTGGTCACGCTGATGAGCGATTCCGGACAGTGGAAGCCGGGCAAGAACACCTTCGTCCTGGAGTTCACCTCCCCTACGGACAAGAAGCCCGTCGACGCCGGGAAGGTCAGTCTCAGCACGAGCATGACGATGACCGGCATGACGCCGATGATCGCCGGCGCGACCCTCAACCCGGACAAGGCACCGGGGCGCTATCTCGGCACCATCGATTTTGCTGACTCTGGTACTCGTCAGGTCACCGTGAGCTGGGAGGGCCCGGCCGGCAAGGGGTCGACCCGGTTCTCAGTTCCCGTTCGGTAGGCCGCGACGTCGATGAGGCCCCCATGGGTAGCGATCCTGGCCCTGGCAATCATCGGAAGCGTGCCAAACTTCGCGGGAGCGCAGTCGCAAACGCCGGCGGCCGAGATCACAGTCGATGAGCTCGTGGCCCGCGCGCTGGCCGAGAATCCAGACGTCCTTGCCGCTCGGGCCGACGCGGAAGGGGCCAAGGGGCGGCTCCTTCAGGCCGGCCTGCGGCCAAACCCGATGGTGGAGCTGGGCGGCCAGAAGGCGCTCGGCACCGACAACAACGTGACGGTCGGGGTGAGCCTCCCACTCGATCTCAATGGGCGCAAGGAGGGGCGCGTGGGGGTAGCCGGGCGGGAGGTGGACATGAAGCAGGCCCAGGTGACGGACCGTGAGCGGCGGCTCAGAGCGGACGTGCGCATGAAGGCCGCCGACGTGCTGGGCGCGCGACGTGACCTCGAGGCCACCGATGACCTCTTGGGAACGAACCGGGAGGCGCTCCGCCTGGTCGGGGAGCGCGCACGGCGCGGTGCGGTGCCCCCCCTGGAAGAGAACCTGCTCCTGGTCGAGGTGAATCGGCTCGACGCGACCCGCCGGATGCTGGAGAGCCGGATGGAGGTCTTCACGCTGCAATTGAAGGCGCTGACCGCCTGGCCGGCGGAGGCCGGTCTGACGCTCAAGGCCGGTCTCGACGCGCCACCCCCCGCCATCGACCGACAGGCGGGAGTCGCCCAAGCCCTGGCGCAACGCGCTGACCTGCGCGCGGCCAAGGCGGACGCGGCGATGGCGCGGGCGAAGATCGCGAAGGAGCAGGCCGAGGGCCGCTGGGACGCGAGCGTCTCGCTCAACTATCAGCGCCAGGACTTCGGCTTCTCGGGCCTGAGCGGGATCACGGATCGCGGGGGGACGCGTCCCATCCAGGACGTGTTCCACTACTTCGGGGGCGCGGTCACGATCACGCTGCCGGTGCGGAATCAGAACCAGGGCAACGTCGCGGCGGCGCGCGCGGAGGCAGCGGCCGCGGAGCGGCGGATCGAGCTGACCATGCTCACCATTCGCCAGGAGATCGAGGCCGCGTTCACCCAGTACGAGGCGACGCGCCGGTCACTCGAGATCTACGCGCGCGGTGTGCGCGACGTCGCGCGCCAGAACCTGGACGTCGTCCGCCGAACCTACGAGCTGGGTCGCGGGACCTTGCTCGACGTGATCACCGAGCAGCGACGGTACATCGACATCGAGATAGGCTACACGGAGGCGCTGAAGCAGGTCTACAACGCGGCGGCCGAGATCGAGCGGGCGGCCGGAACCGCCCGTTGAGCGGGGAGAGGCGATGCAGCGAGAGGACAGCCAGGTGAGCGAGCGGCCCCGGGCTCGCTCGAGACGGAGTCGGCTGATGCGTACGCTTGCCGGAGGTCTTCTCGCGATCGGCCTCGTCGCCCTGGGAGTGGCCGCCGGCGTCTGGGGGGAGCGCCGTAGCTCCGGTAGCGCCTCGCCGAGTCCAGGGCGTCAGAACGCCGGGCCTTCCCAAGGGGTTGCCCGCCCGGCCCCAGCGTCCTCCGCTGACCCGCCGGGAGACGTCGAGGTGCTGCTGCCGCCCGACGCACTCGCCAAGGTCGGCATCAAGACGTCCAGGATCGTGGCGGTCGAATCCAGCGCGTCGGTCCAGGTCCCTGGCAGCGTCATGCCCAACGCGTACCGGGAGGTCAAGGTCACGCCGATCGTCGGGGGGATCGTGACCAAGGTGCCGGTGGGACTGGGAGACCCGGTCCGGCGCGGGGATCCGGTGGTCGTGCTGTTCAGCGCCGAGCTGGCCGACGCGCAAACCAAGTACCTCTCCATGGCCGCCATGCTCGAGGCGGACCACCGGAAGCTCGAGCGCACCCAGCAGCTCGTCGCGATCGGCGCGGCCAGCCGTCAGGAGCTCGAGGAGATCACCGCGGTGCACACGAGCCACGAGACCGAGGTGGAGTCGGCCCGCCAGCGCCTCCTGCAGCTCGGGCTCACGCGGAACCAGATGGACGCGCTGAACAGCCCGGCCCAGGTCGTCTCGACCGTCACCGTGCCAGCTCCCATCGATGGCGTGATCACCGGCCGGACGGCGAATTCCGGCCAGGTCGTCGCCATGGGGCAAGAGCTGGTCGTGGTGACGGACCTCTCGAATGTGTGGATCATCGGCGACCTCTACGAGCAGGACTTCCAGGCCGTCCAGGTGGGGTCAGAGGCAACGATCACGACACCGGTATACTCGAGCTCGACCTTCCGGGGCCGCGTGGCTTACATCGATCCGCGCGTCGATGCCCAGGCGCGCACTGCCAAGGTCCGCGTCGAGGTTCCGAATCGCGACGGCCGGTTGAGGCTCGGCATGTACGTGTCTATGGTGTTTACCACCCGGGGAAAGGAGCGGGCCATTGTCGTTCCACGGACCGCCGTGCAGGCGCTTGGCGAGCGCACGGTGGTCTACCTGCCGGTCAAGGACGAGGAGGGCAAGTTCATACAGCGCGAGATCCGCGTGGGCCAACCGATCGGCGATGGCTATATGGTCCTCGCCGGCCTCCAGGCGGGGGACGTTGTGGTGACCGAGGGCAGCTTCTTCCTTCGGGCGGAGAGCCTGAGGAACTCGCCGTCCGGGTAGGACCCCACCGAGAGCCGAGGGAGAATCGCAAGTGAAGAACCGCCAAAATCATGCGCACAGGCACTCCGAGGACCCACCTTCGGATCAGACCAACACCGCGGGCGAAGGCCGAGTGCAAGGCCCTGCCGACACCGCGGCGACCAACCTTGACCGCGTCCCCCCGCCGTCAACTGCCATCCATCACGCGTCGCACCATGCCCACATGGTCGGGGACTTCCGCAGGCGTTTCTGGGTGTCGCTGGTCCTGTCTATCCCCGTGATTCTGCTCGCCCGCCACATTCGGGGCTGGCTCGGGCTCCAGGACGTGCTCGCCTTTCCGGGCGACAGCTTCGTCCAGTTCGTCCTCGCCTCGTTCCTCTTCTTCTATGGCGGCTGGCCGTTTCTGACGGGCCTCGTCAGCGAGGTCCGAACGCGGCGCCCAGGGATGATGACGCTGATCGCCCTCGCCATCACGGTCGCCTACGGCTACAGCAGCGCGGTGGTGTTCGGCCTGCGCGGCGAGGACTTCTTCTGGGAGCTCGCGACCCTGATCGACATCATGCTGCTCGGCCACTGGATCGAGATGAAGTCGGTCCTGGGCGCCTCGGCAGCGCTGGAGAGCCTGGTGCGTCTGATGCCGGCCGAGGGGCATCTGGTCCAGGGCGACGGCTCGACCCGCGACGTGCCGGTTACCGAGCTCCGGCGAGGCGTTCGCGTGCTGGTCAAGCCGGGCGAGAAGATCCCGACCGACGGCGTGATCGTCGAGGGGCACACCTCGGTTAACGAGGCGATGCTGACCGGAGAGAGCCAGCCCGTGGAGAAGGCGAGGGGGGCCGCGGTGATCGGCGGCTCGATTAACGGCGAGTCCGCCGTCACGATGGAGGTCGCCAAGACGGGCGACGAGACGTACCTTGCCCAGGTGATCGAACTGGTTCGCCAGGCTCAAGAGTCACGATCGCGCTCGCAGGACCTCGCCAACCGCGCAGCGGTCTGGCTGACCGCCGTCGCCCTGGGCGGCGGCGTGGTGACCGCCGGCACATGGCTGCTCATCGGCACGGGTCTACCTTTCGCCATCGAGCGCACCGTGACGGTCATGGTTATCACCTGTCCCCACGCGCTCGGGCTCGCGGTCCCGCTGGTCGTCGCGGTCTCCACCGCGCTCTCGGCGGGCAACGGCCTCTTGATCCGCGACCGCTCGGCCTTCGAGCGAGCACGGGCGCTCGATGCGATCGTCTTCGACAAGACGGGTACGCTCACCGAGGGGCGCTTCGGCGTGACCGACGTGATCCCGCTTGGCGGCCGCAACGAGCAGGAGCTGCTGCACCTGGCCGCGAGCCTCGAGAGCCAGTCCGAGCATCCGATTGCGGCAGGCATGGTCCGGAGCGCGCGAGAGCGAGGGATCGCGGTCGCGGTACCGAGGGACTTCCGGGCGATCGCAGGGAAGGGGGCCGAGGCCCAGGTGGACGGCGTCGGCGTCAAGGTCGTGAGCCCCGGGTATGTGAAGAGCGTGGGGTTGACGGCGGACGACGGCCGGCTGCACCAGGTGGCGGAGCAGGGTAAGACCGTTGTCTACGTGCTGGTTGACGATCGCCTGGAGGGTGCTATCGCCTTGGCCGACGTCATCCGGCCGGAGTCGCGCGAAGCCCTGGCGCGCCTGAAGGCGATGGGCATCAGAACGATGATGCTGACCGGCGACGCGACCGCGGTCGCGCGCTGGGTAGCGCGGGAGCTTGAGATCGACGAGTACTTCGCCGAAGTGCTGCCGGAAGCGAAGTCGACGAAGATCAAGGAGGTACAGGCCCGTGGCCTCACCGTCGCGATGATAGGCGACGGCCTAAACGACGCCCCAGCCCTCACCCAAGCCGACATCGGCATAGCGGTCGGGGCGGGCACAGACGTGGCGATCGAGTCCGCCGACATCGTGCTGGTCCGCTCCGACCCTCGGGACGTGACGGCGATCGTCGACCTGGCTCGCGCGACGTACCGGAAGATGGTCCAGAACCTCTGGTGGGCCACCGGCTACAACGTGCTGGCGATCCCCATCGCCGCCGGCGTGCTCTATCCGGCAGGAATCCTGCTCACACCCGCTGTCGGCGCCGTGCTCATGTCGGTTTCCACGGTGATCGTGGCCTTCAACGCGAGGATGCTCCGGCTGCGCCGGCCGTGAAGCGTCCAGCGTAGGAGAGTTGGCCAGGTCTTGCTGCGCGCCTGGCCTTGACAGGCCCTCGTGACGCGGCGCAGACTCGCACGAGTCCTCGCGGCAGAATCGCCTCGTTGTGAGGAGCGGGACGATCTTGGTCGACGAAGTACGGCGGATGTCCTCACTGCACACCGTAACGGGAGGGGACTATGGCCGACATCCCACCGTGGCGCGTCACCGGAGACTGGTTCGACAACTGCAGCTGCGCCGTGGCCTGTCCCTGCACGTTCGCGCAGGCCCCGGACAATGGCTATTGCGAGTCCGTGCTCTTCTGGCACATCCAGCGCGGCCACTATGGTGACGCCACCCTCGACGGGCTCAGTTTCGTGCGGGTGGGCCGGTGGGAGGGTGATCTCTGGGCGGGGAAGGTCAAGGGAGCGGCAGGCCTCTTCATTGATGAACGCGCCGACGCGCGCCAGGCCGAGGCGCTGCCGTTGATTTTTCAGGGACGCGTCGGGGGGTTTCCCGCGCAAGTGGCGGCCCTGTTCACCGAAGGCCGACAGCTGCGCGGAGTGGAGCGGGCGCACATCACGTTCGAGATCGCGGCGGACCGGGCCCATTGGGGCGCGGAGATCGCCGGGAAGGTGAAGGCCTGGGCCAAGGCCCTGACCGGGCCGACGAGCTTGCCGGGACGGTACCCGCAGCTCATGAACGCGCCGGGCTGCGAGACCGGACCAGGCCCACAGCTCGCCACGTGGGGCAAGTCGACGGTCTGTACGGTCGATGCCTTCGACTTCAAGTGGCATTGGACGACGAACTCGAGCAAGCACATTCCCTTCGATTGGACGGGTCCGTGAGCGTGTGGTCTCCTGCACGCTGCACGATTGTCGCAATCGAGAGGGGCGGCTGTGTCCCTGACGGGCTCAACCGCGCTGAAGAGCCGCCGTGTCCGAACAGAACCTTCCAATTCTGAGAGGAGGGACCAGCCGTGGCGACCGCCAAGACGACGAAGACCAAGTGGACGCTCAAGGGGCAGGGGTATGAGTTCTGCAACTGTGACTTCGGGTGCGGCTGCAACTTCGGGGGCTTCCCCAATTCCAAGGACGGCAGCTGTCGGGCCTTGGTCGGCCTCCACATCAAGACGGGCAAGTGCGGCGCCGTGGACCTATCTGGCGTGAAGTGCGCTGGCATTTATGACTGGCCCAAGGCGATTCACCAGGGCAATGGCAAGGTGGCCTTCGTCGTGGACCCGGCGACCACCGACAAGCAGGTCGAGGTGCTTGGACGGATCTTCACCGGGGCGCTCGGCGGGATGCCGTGGGAACTCCTGGGCCCGACGGCCGCGGTCGTGGGGCTGGTGAAGGCCAAGATCACCATTGAGGGGAAGGGACAGAAGAGCACGTTCCGCGCAGAGGGCATTGGCGAAGGGCGCGGGGAGGCGTTCAAGAATCCCGTGACGGGCGAGGACCACGTCGCGCAGGTGCATCTCCCAACGGGCTTTATCTGGAAGAAGGGAGAATGCGGGCAGGGGACGTTTCGCGCCACCGCCGCCGGGGTATCGGTCGCCGCCGAGAAGACCAACTGGATCCTCTACAACTTCGACTGGGCGAACTGAGGGGCGTGCCCGCGCTCGACCGACGGCTCCGGCACGACCGTGCGATCGTCGGCGCGGGCCTCCTGGCGATCGCCATGGTGGCGTGGTTGTACCTCCTCCATCTGTCGGCGACGATGCCGGGCATGGAGAGGGCCGACATGCCGGGGATGGCGATGCCGGGCGTCCACGCCTGGGACCCCGTGGACGTAGTGCTGCTCTTCGTCATGTGGGCCGTCATGATGATCGCCATGATGGTGCCGGCGGCCGCGCCGATGGTCTTGACGTTCGCCACGGTGCAGAGGAAGCGGCAGGAGCAGGACCGGGCGACCGTTCCGACCGTCGTGTTTCTCCTCGGCTACGCGCTAGTGTGGACGGCCTATGCCGCCGTCGCGGCGCTCGCGCAGTGGGGGCTCCACGAGGCTGACCTCCTGTCCGCCACGATGGCGAGCACCAGCACGCGGCTGGGTGGCGCGCTGCTCTTGGTCGCGGGGGTGTTCCAATGGACGCCCCTCAAGCAGGCGTGCCTCACCAAGTGCCGCTCGCCGCTCTCCTTCGTGATGACTGAGTGGCGCGAGGGGCGGGCCGGCGCGTTCGTGATGGGGGTACGTCACGGCGCCTACTGCGTCGCCTGCTGCTGGGCTCTGATGGCGCTGCTGTTCGTCGCCGGGGTGATGAACCTGCTGTGGATTGCCGGTCTCGCGATCCTTGTCCTCGTTGAGCGCGTCCTGCCGGGCGGCGTAGGCGTCAGTCGTGTCGTCGGCGTGCTGTTGCTCGTAGCCGGTGTGGTCGTTCTGGTGCGAGGTTAGCTCTTTCCGGCACGGCGGTTTGTCTTCAAGGGCGATGCCGTCGGAGCGATCGGAAGATGTCGGTCCGCAGGTTCGTTCCTTCTTGCCGTGCGATCGAGAACCTCGTCCTAGTCCCAGTTTCCCGCAGAATGTCTCGCAGTAGTCTCGGTTGGTGAGTCTCTCTGCTTCGCAGTCCGTGGTGGCCGCATGGAGGGACTAAAATCTAAGCCGAATTTAAGTCCCGGCGCGGTGTTGGGTCAACAGCGTGCAACGAGCCGATTTGAGAAAGCGCGTGGCGGACAGCAAACACGGGTTCGAGTGCTGCTGCCGGCGGCGACGGGACAGCGGGTAGCACAACTGGCATCCTGGCCTGAGGGCCCCATGCTTGGGCAAAACCCAAAGGTCATCTGCTCCCGTTCTGCTCCCATACCAGCCTGAAACATCCCGAAAAGAGAAGAACGTAGGACCAATACGAAAGGACCGACAATTGCTTGTGATTCTGGACATTCTTTGCGAGATCAAAGGGTTGCCGACATGGTCTCAAGGCGACTCATAACCCAAAGGTCGCTGGTTCAAATCCAGCCCCCGCAACGGGTCTAGATCAAATCGACCTCGAAGCTGAGCGTCTTTGATATCGGTGGTTGCGGGCCCCCGCACCAAACAATACGAAAGGTTAGCGATCAGGTCGCTAACCCTTTCGTGTTTTCTGCTCCCATTTTGCTCCCACGCCCTCCCGCTGCCTCAGCGACTGCTCGCATTTTGCTCCCAGGCGCCGGCCGGCCGACCCGTACCGCTTGGAGCCGACGCGCGGAGGGCGCGGCCTGCTGACCGAACACCAACTGATCGAGCTTCTGCGCCTCCCCCTGGTGGAGCTGGGGCATCAGGTGGCCGTAGCGGTCGAGCGTGGTCTGGATCGAGGCGTGGCCCAGCTGCGCCTGGATGTACTTCGGGTGGGCGCCGCGGGCGATCAGCAGGCTGGTGTAGGTATGGCGAAGGTCGTGAAACCGGATTTGGCGGAGCTCGGCCCGCTGGAGCGCTGCCGGAAACTCCCGGTGCCGGAAGTTATCGGCGTCGAGCGGTGTGCCACGTTCACTGCAGAAGACAAACTCAGACCTCCGTGTGGTCGACAACTGCTTTAGGGCGCGCTCGAGCGTCGGCGGCATATCGATCGCGCGCCGCGAGCGCTTGGACTTGGGCGTGCCGAGCGTACCGTGCCAGAGCGACCGCCGCACGTGAACCCGGTGCGTCGATGTCCTCCCACTGCAGCCCAAAGAGCTCACCTTGACGCATCCCGGTCAGGATGGCCGTCAACAGCAACGTCCGCAGCGGCTCCTCCTGGGCCTCGAGCAGCCGGCGGACCTCCTCGGGGGTGAGCACATCCATCTCCTTGTCCTCACCCCGCGGCCGCTCGACGTACTGCACCGGATTGGCGTCCAGATACCCCACTGGACCGCATGCTTGAACATCTCTTTCAGGATCACAATCACGTTGCCGATGGTCTTGGCCGACAGGCCCTTGCCCAGTCAGAAACTCCACCAGCGCCCTTGGAACCGGACCGGGCGAGAGGAGCAAGCCATGAAGCGCTCAACTTGCAATTTCTGCCGCAGAAGCTTCCGCAACACGCAAGCCGTCCGGGCGCACCTCAAGGCATGCCCCGCCTATGGGTGGCTGCCTAAGGCAACGCTGCCTAGAGTAGGCAACAAGCCTCGGACCGTCGCCGCACCGGATAAGGCCCCCGATGTCCATTCTGGCCGGGAGGACGTTCCGCGGCCTACTGCCCTGATCGTTACTGGCACCGGCCCAAAGGTTAATTTCTCGGGGGCTGGCGCGGTGGATGATCCAGTCGGTCAAGGACCAGGTGATTGGCTCATGGTGGTCGCCGGGCCACACAATCCCGTCCGAGACTAAGGCCCACGCCCTGGTATTAATCGACCAGAGTTGTCCAGACTCCCCGTGGACCAGCTCCCGAGGACCGAGCTCGTGATGATCGCCGAGGGCATCCGAGATCGGATCTACCGGCCGGTCCTTCAGGCGCAGCAGCAGGCACGGGAGGAAGAGGAGCGACGGCGGCAACAGGCCCGACAGCGGACAACCCTCATCGCCGCGGGGGGTCGGCTACGCAAATCAGGCCCTGCGTCAGCAGCATGCCTTAGACAGCTGGACGCGGCTCGACCTCGAGCGAACGGTGAAGCGGGCGGTCGAGCAGGCCGTCGACGGGAGCGAGTCCGAGGCCGATCTGCGGGTGTTGGTCGACCGCCTGCTGGCCAAGCTGCTAGAAACCGCTCGCACGAAAGCGCCGAGAGACGGCCCGAGCGGGACTGATCGCGCATGGGGTCGCCTACCTCAGACTGCAGTTGGCAGGCTGAGGACCTCGACGCGCGGGAGCGGCTCTCCATTGAGCGGGACGTAAACCGTGATCTGAATCACGAGGTCACGGGCGAAGAATCGACGGATGACGTGGAGATACTTGTAAACGGGATCCTGGACGAATTGCGGGACGAGCCTGAAGAGGAGGACCTAGAGGATGAGTGGGACGACGAGGACAAAGAGCAAGATGAAGAAGGCGAGGAAGACGAAGAGGATTGATACCTGTACGCAAATCCCTCACACTTCAGCAAAGAATACCAACGGGACATAGAATGTAAACGTTGCGCAAGTTGCCCGTCTGGTTTGGGGGATATGTATAGATCGTGTACGAATGCGTGGTGACATAGCGTCCATTGCCACGATCGTCTTCCTTCCAGATGGAAAAGTCGTGCGTTTTCAGCACGACAATCGTGTCCTTCGTAGAGTTGTAGATGTCAACCCACTCGGTCCCATACCCTGGAACGTTTTGTCGCTGTGCGCCTGCGTATTGGTAAGGTGTACTGCCTACTGTGAGTTTGCCCCTTGTCGGATCGAAGGCCAGCGTTCGTCTGCCTTGAGGGACGGTGTCTCGGCTGTTCGCCTGCGGTCTCCGATAGACATCATAGGTGCCGCTCGGATCTGATATGGGCTTCAGGGTATCCGCCATAGCCGGCTGATCAAAGATTGTGGGGCCACCCGGCAGCGGCAAATCCTGTCCGGAAGCGCTTGGCGAGGAGCGTTGTTGCTGTTCTTCGGGTGTGGTCGAAACGCCGCCGTGGAGACGAGGTGTGTCAGATTTCCCGGCATAACAGGCGACCGCTTGCTGGGCCCTTCGCGTCGAATAGTCCGGGGCGATACGCCGCTTCGATTGCGCATCGATCATCATGTCCCAGCACTGAATGGGGAGGGGGCAGTTGGGCGGCAATGTATGTTGAGCCCGGTTGAGTCGGTTCAATGCCGACGGATCAGCATTGCCGGCGATTGCCTCGGCCGCGGCCTCTGCGGCCTGCACAAGGGCAGCCGGCGGTGGCGAACACGCGTGCTCCGATTGCCGCGGCACGGGTCGTTGCCCTGGTTGAGGCGCGGGCACCTGCGGAGGCATCGCAGGCGGAGTCCCCTGCGGAGGGACGGGCCGACCGGGCGGCCAGCCGGGCGGCGTGTCCGGTGGATTCCCGGGAGCGGGGCCGGTGCCGACGTGGAACTCGTCCCCGGCGACGTACTTGCCACCATTCTGCTGCCACCGGGCAAAGATCGGGTCGAAGCACTTGCCCGCCTGCTGGACGAGATTGGCGGCGCGCCGCATGAGCGCGTTCCCTTGCTGGGTGAGCGCCTCGGCGTCCTGCTGCAAGTGCGCGCGGCGCGCACGCTCGTACAGATCAGCGGCCTGTTCGATCAACGGACGGGCCTGCAGCAGCGTGTCCCAGCACGGGCCCAGCTCGGATGCCGCGGGCGCCCGCTGCCGACAGTCGACCTCCTGCTTCCAGTAGGTGCCCACGGTGATTTGGTAGGCCTGGAGCGCATTCCGAGCGTCGCGGTAGACACCATCGAAGCACACCACAGGATCCGTGTTGGCCGGCTCGTTAGGTTGGGACTGAGCACAGAGTGCCGCGCCCAGCAGCAGGAGGACGCCGACGATCATCACGCGCACGCCGCGCACCTAATGCCCCTTCAGCGACTCGGCATCGATCAAGGTGAGGAACCTTCGCGCGACACGGTCCGTCCGGTTCGACCACGCGTGATACGTCCCACGCTGGATCACCACGTCCTCCGGACGCATGAGAGGTTCGTCCTCGTGCTCGACGGCCCAGACCTCGCCCTCGAGAGCGTGAGGCGGCATCAAGGCCCTCCTCGCAGCACGCCGAAGCCGTAGGCACGGCGCCGAGGGGATCGCCGTCGCGGGCGTCATCGTCATGCGCTTCCGGCCGTGGCGAGCGTTCATTAAACCTGGCAGTCGCTTCCGTAGCTCTGATCGATCGGGATCTCCCGGCAGTTCTTCGACGGTCGACTAGTACTCAACGGCGCCGGACCGGGCTGACGCAGCAGCCGTGGATCGTCGTACAGGAAACAGTTGCTGGCGTGCGTCTTCATTTCCATCTCGACCGCCCCGCCCGGCTCGTAAATCCCCAGGACCTTGCCGCTCCGGCTCATGATGTAGCGCCGCCCGTCCGGCGCGACCGGGGACGGATCGCCGTACTTCCTATGAATTGCCGGCGGCCGCGGGGCTTGACTCTGCACCCGAACCCGACAGGCCGAGCTTCCGGCCTCGATCTGTTGCTCCGTCGCGTGCCAAGTCGACTGGCCCTGCGCAAGATACTAGCGGCCGCCTTCGCAGGCACGGGCCTCGCGGTCCAATTCGGCGTGGCCCACCTTATCGCTGCTCAATCCGCGCGTTGATGCAATCCACCATCGCCTCTGCGTATACCGGACCAGCGACGACCGAGCGAAGGACCAACCCCCATCCCCATCGCCATGCGCACCGTCATCGAATCCTCCGTGTGACTGCCGCATCGAGGGGCTCGGGCATCACTGTGATGATTTCTTTCCTATCTGACGACGCCGAGAAGGATCTCCTCCGATCGGCACCTGTGGCGTGATGCTAGGGATAGACCGTGGCCGGGTCAAGCGGTGGAACACGGGCGCCCCCGACCTGGCGCGGGGCGCGGGTGACTGTCCCGGCCCTTACGGTCGCCCGAGGCTGCGATCCTGTAGTGTCCTTCCGACGGTGGACCGTCTCATCCCAAGCCTCTTTCGGGCGTGTCCCGTTGGGGCCACACCAGTGGACGCGTCCGTCGCCGCACCGCCGGTACGCCGGTGTCCATCTCTAAGTGCTGAACTTAGCGGATCTCGAACGATCCGGTCGCGACCTTTGTCATGCCCACGTGCAAATCGACTCGGTACATCCCCGGCATCCACCGCCCCGGGGACCGGGTCGTGGCGCCGGAGCGATAGTAATAATAGTCGTCCTCCCATCCGAAAACATCCGTGTGATGCGTATCGGACCAGTCGGCAGGTGCCGCACTCTGGAGTACTTTGCGCTGTACGACGCGGTCGCCGCCGGCATCGCGATAGAACAAGAGTGCCTCGATCGTGAGCGGCAGCCACCGGTGAGGCGGAGGGTGTGAGAGATCCAGTTCCCAGTTCACATCGCGATTTGTTGCTTGAGAAAACTGTGTTCGATAGCTTCGCTGGGCCCGCGACGCGGTTGTCGCGTCGCCTTCATAGAATCTGAGCGCTGTGACCTTCGCGTCGAGCTGCGGAATGAAGCCTCGGGGAGCGGATCGATCGGCCGCCCTGGCGCGGACCTCATCGTAGATGCGGTCCTTCTCGTCCATGCGGAACGTTCCGGTCGCAACGAGGCGCTTGTCGACGACGATGTCCACTTCATAGTCGCCGGGCTGCCAGCGCTCAACATCGACACCGGTCGTTGCTGAGCAACTGGGACCCCATGGCTGCCGCTGGCGGCGGCGCATACAGTCCTCATAGAACTGGTTTGGTATCTCGACCGTTTTCGCACCGACCAGACGCGCGCCACTCCAAAACACGGAGGCGGTCAACTCCTCTTGGACGGGGAAGTCATGTTTTGCCCGCCAAATGACGTCACCACTCGGCCCCTTCCAAATCTCTTCGACGGTCACGGAGGTGCGACGGCCCGGTGCGGGATGCACGAGGTAGAGCTCCCAGAAGATGTATCGGGCCGCATTGTAAAAGAACAGGTCGTCGTACTGACGTTGCGTGGGTTGCTGGAGGCCCACGAAGAACCGGAGCCCGACGGCCGTGGCCCGAAGCGAAGGGATCTGTCCAGTCGCTTCGTCCGGCCCGGCTTGATTGCTTTTGCTCGCGATCACCTGTCCCGTTCGCGCGTTCACGGATCGCGAAATGTCCCGTAGTGTGCGAGGATTCTGTCCAAAGCGGATGGTCCAGATGCCGCGCGAGAGTGTCGAGCCGTCGCTCTCCATATGCAGATCCGCTCCCGTCACCACAGTGCAGGAGCGCGATATCAGCGGATCCCCGCCCGCGCACTCGGTGCCAAGCGCGGCTTTGGCTTGCTTGATGGCGCGTTCGAAGTCCAGCGAGACATCAGCCGGAATGCCACGTGTGTATGGACTGGCTGGCGCAGACAACGGCTCCGGACGCAATGTACCGCGAGTCATGTCGGCGGCCACTCTCAGCGCCTGTTGGCTCGACGGTGAACGGAAGTGAAAGAGTGCGCCGCGCGGCGGTCCAGTCTTGTTCACATCTGGATATCCAGACGGCCCCATACCAAAGCCGAATGCGAGGAGCTCCACTTGGACGAGCTCGGCATCGGCGCGCCAATTGTGTGCTTCGACCCGAGCCTGGGCGGCGAGAGATGAGAGCGAAGCAGTGGTATCGGCGTACAACGTTCCACTGAACGCGATCACGAAAACGGCCAGGTACATGCCGTGCCTGACGGCCCCGGCGCGCACCTCATCGATTCGGATCACACCGATCCGGCCTGCTGCCATAGTATTCAATGTCCGATCCGGTGCCGCGTTCGTAGCAGTGACTGGGGGACGGCTTGGGCGCCCCGAGCTGGGGACGGAGCCAAGGATCGTCGTTCGGGAAACAGTTGCCGGGATGCGTCTTTAGTTCCATCTCGACCGCTCCACCCGGTTTGTACATCCCGAGGACCTTGCCACTGCAGCTCATGATGTAGCGGCGTCCATCCTTCGCCTGGGGGGACGGGTCACCAGGCTTCCAGTTGAGGTACGGAGGCGGTTCCGCCTTTGTTTGGCTTTGTACGCGCACTTTACAGGCCGAGGTCTCGTCGTCGATGTGCATCGCTGCCGTGTTCCACCTCGCCTGCGCGTCCTTGACGCACTGACGGTCTCCGGAACATGTGCCCGCTTCGCGATCTAAGGCAGCGCGCGCCGCTTTTCGCGCGTTCACTCTGGTGGCAAGGCAGTCGCTCAGCGTTTCCGCGACAACGGTACTGCCAAAGGCGAATATACCAACGGCGATGCCGATGGGCACCATTGCCGGCAGCAGCCCGACGCATGTGGCGAGACCGCGATGACGTTTGGACATCACTTGCCCCTCCTCAATTCACGCGCGCACCAGGAAGAGACCGTCACAAATCTGCCTGGACAGCGGCCAGAGCGAATTCTGGCGACGTTGCGCTCCTCATTCCGTCCGCCCATTTCCGCGTCTTGTGCTAGGAGGCCCCCAGCCACGTGGTTCCTGCGGAGGAAGCATAGGGATCGGCGCGAGGCTCCGCAACTCACCAACCGGATACGCCGGACGGGATGCTTTGGTCGAAAGTCGACCGCGGCCGGTCACCAGAGGAATGGTCCGCTGCCGGTCCCGATCGCTACCAGGTCCCTACTTCGAAGCTGAACTCAACCGGCCTGTTTGCCCGCAAGTGGTTGCGGGCCCCCGCAACCATTGACGACGAGGGGTTAGCGGACGCAGCAGCCGCTAACCCCTTTCGTTTACCCAGGAATCACCCAGGAATGAGTTCGTCCGTCCCGCTTCGGCGCGCGGCACAAGCATCGTCGAGGCCCAGTAACCACGGCCCCTTATTGGATGCGACGAGGCTCGTGTACGCCGGTCAAGCGCCCACGGCCGAAATGGCCGTGGCCC
>Ga0070698_100002960_pt1 | contig 18689 bp, 19 predicted proteins | sample KBSK1502metaG_FD_65477 | JGI IMG/M metagenome (GOLD analysis project Ga0070698, IMG submission 65477) | Corn, switchgrass and miscanthus rhizosphere microbial communities from Kellogg Biological Station, Michigan, USA - KBS K1-50-2 metaG | ecosystem: Host-associated > Plants > Roots >...
AGCCCGAGCGTCGCGAGGATCTGGACCGGGAGGTCGGCTCGCACCCAGCCAAGAACCGCCGGTCCCACCAGGATGCCGGCCATGATTTCGAGGACGACGGCGGGGAGCCGGATTCGCGGGAAGAGGCCAAGCAGGAATGGGGCGGTGAACGCGATGACCGCCACCCCCAGCAGGTTCGCGAAGGATGTTGCCGGCATCAGCGCCGGATGGTGGCGGCTGCTGTAGCTCCTACCGCGATGTTGTCCAGCCGAACGCTGCCCCAGCCCTGGCTGAGATGCGGGTCGATCCGCAAGGTGCCATCGACGACATCCAGGCCGAGCGCGGTCCGAAGCGCCAGCAGCGGCGCGCCCGCCGCCCAGGCCTGCGGCCGAGACGCGGTGGGGTACTCGACGGGCGCTCCGGTCTCTTCACGCGCAAAGCCCGCAAAGACCTCGGGCAGCCGGTACTCGAACGCCTCGGCGGCCTGGATCAGCATCAGCGCCAGGTGCGAGGCCTGCTCGCGATGGCCGTACCGGCGCATGCCCTCGGCCACCAAGGCGGTGTCGTGCGGCCAGACCGTGCCGTCGTGGTACTGGATCGGGTTGTAGCCGGCATCGTTCGCCGACATCGTCCGAATCCCCCAGCCCGTGAACATTTCGGACGACATCAGGCGCTTCGCCATCATGGCGGCGCGATCGTTCGGCACGATGCCCGACCAGAGCAGGTGCCCCACGTTGGAGCTCATCGCGTCGACCTGCTTCTTTTCGCCGTCGAGCGCGAGCGCGTACTGGCCGCGCGCCTCAATCCAGTAATCCCGGTTGAAGCGCTCCCGCAGCGTCTTCGCGTCATGTTCGAGGCGGCCGGCCAGTTCCGCGTCGTCCCAGACATCTCGCGCCAGCCGAGCCATCCGCACCCGCGCGTCGTAGGCGTAGCCCTGGATCTCACAGGTCGCGATCGGCCCCTTTGCCACGGTGCCATCTTTGAAGAGGATCGAATTCCACGAGTCCTTCCAGCACTGGTTGGCGAGGCCTTCTTTTGAGCGTGTCTGGTACTCGAGGTAGCCGTCCCCATCGCGGTCGCCGTACCGCTCGATCCATTCGAGCGCCTTCATCGCGGCCGGCTGCAGGCTTCGCACAAAGTCGCGGTCACCGGCCCAGCGCTCGTATTCGTCCAGCAGGATGAGGAAGAGCGGCGTCGCGTCGTGTGTCCCGTAGTAGGGACTGTGCGGGCGTTCGCCAAGCATGGTGAGCTCGCCAAGTCGCAGCTCGTGCAGGATCTTCCCCGGTTCGGCGTCGCGGAAATCGTCAACGTCGCGAGCCTGCAATGCCGTCAGCGCCTCGAGCGTGGTGCGCGCGAGGTGCGGCTGGAAGGGGAGAGCCTGGTACGCGGTGATCAAACTGTCGCGACCGAACAAGGCCATGAACCAGGGAAGACCGGCGGCCGGCAACGAATAGGACAGCGTCTTCAACGGTCGGAACCGTAAGGCGGCCAGGTCGATCAGGCTCTGGCGGTAGGTATGGCGCAGGACGTCGTTGTCGGTTTCGAGCGTTGGGGCCTGCGCCATCCATTGCTCGAAGCTGGTCGGCATGTCCGGCTTGGGATTGCCGAAGGTGCGGCCGCCGTGCTCCAGCCGGTTGAGCTCTCCGTCGATGACTGGAACGACGTCGATGCAGGTCCGCCACAACCCGCGCGGCTCCAGGTGCAGCTCAAACCGTGCGCGGTCCGGCCCAACCGAGAAAATCTCGCTGAATTCGATCACCGTGTCGCGCTGGTACGCATCGTGCGTGTAGATAAGCGTCACTCGGCTCTGGCCCAGCTCCGTGCGCTGTTGTCCTCGCTTCGGGATGCGGTCCTTCACCTCGAAGAGATCCGCGAAATCGCTGCCGTATTCGACCTCGATCGTCACCGTCTGCGCGTGGTCGCTGTGGTTCTGGACGATCACATCCTCGTGGACTCCGCGCGCGATGAAGCGATCGCGCCGGATCGAGATGGGCGGGTTCTCACCGACGCCAACGCTCGCCAGCGTGGCGAAGATCGAAGCCGAGTAGTAGTCAATCGTTCGGCTGGTCAGCACGTGAACCGGACGGCCGTTGACCAGCAGCCGCCAGGTGGAGAGCTGACGCATGTCCGCATGGAAGAAGCCGTTGGCATCCTCGCCCGGCTCGACGTCGCCCGCCGCATCGGAAACAAAGAAGGTGTTCCCATCGAGCACCGTCAGGTTGCCGGCCATCGACCTAGAGTACTGGCATGGCCAGAATCAATGTTCGCGAACTCCAAACCCCATCCGTCAGCGCTACAAGGAAGACCCCCAGGCGGCCCAGATTCGGCTCAGGGTGCGAAGCGCCCAGGCGGATCTGAGCGATCCTCTGCACTGTGCCGCGCTGCCGGTATCCACGCCCGAGATCACCTGGAGGTCCGGAGCCCACCCGGCGGTCGGGGGCCGCGGCGACGTACCCTGCTCTGGCGATCTGCTGCTGGGCGCGCTGGTCGCCTGTCAGGAAACTACGATCCGGATGGTGGCAGCCAATATGGGTATCGCGCTCGAGTCCCTCGAGGTCGAGATCGAAGCGGACTGGGACGCCCGTGGCACGCTCGCGATGGGCGATTTTCCGATCGGGCTGACCACCATCCGATGCACGACGCGCGTCACGGTCCCCCAGGATGTCCGTGGTGAGCGGGCGGACCGGCTGTTGCGCAGCGCCGAGAAGTATTGCGTTGTGCTCAATACCCTTCGAAACGGTGTACCAGTCGAATCAAACTTCTCGCTCACTCAGGCCTGATCGTTCGCTGCGCTAGAAATGCGCTCGCAGCTCGCCGAACCCTTGCAAGATGAGGAGGCGTCCGTCGGCCGGGACGACCTCCTCCTTTTCCAGCTGCCAGGTGTGCTCGTGAGGAATGAACACGGCGTTGAGCCCGGCCTGCAGTGCCGGGTTGATGTCGGAGCGCGGAGAATTGCCGATCATCCAGGTACGAGCGGGGTCGAGCTGTCGCTCGTGGACGATCGCCGTGTAGGTGTCCACCGCCTTCTCATTGACCACTGCCGTCGCGACAAACCGTGATTCCAGTCCAGATCGGTCGATCTTGAGCCGCTGCTCTTCGGGATGACCCTTGGTGAGCAGCATCAGGTCGTGGCGACCGGCGAGATAGCCGAGCGTCTCGGCCACGTTGGGCAAGAGCTGGACCGGCTGGCTCGCGATCCGCTGGCCTAGTTGCAGCACGTGATCGATGTCTGGTGGCCGCAGGTCACGCTCGGCGAGCCGCTCGTAGGTTTGGTGGAGATTTTTCGTGAAGCTCGCCGAGCCGTAGCCGTGCACGCGGACGTTCATGCGCTCGATCTCATCGAGCGCGGCGCGTACCTGCTCCCGGCTCATCGTCGAGTGATCGAGGAAATCGATGAAGTCCTCGATCGCCTGCTCGAAGTAGACGTTGTTCTCCCAGAGCGTATCGTCGCCATCGATCAGGAGGAACTGGCGGCTCGCAGCAGGTGCCATCGCATCAAGGCTACCGCTCGGCGCCTGCCTTCAGCGGGTGGAACCAGCGGACGGGCCGGGTGGTATGAAGGGATAGCAATCGATCCGTGGAGGGCCGGCCACTGGACGACATAGCGCTCGTCGAACGAGCTAAAAACGGCGATGTGAACGCTTATGAAGCACTTGTCCAGCAGTACCAGCAGCTGGCGTTTCGGGTCGCCTACCAGGTCACCGGTGACGCCGCGGACGCGGAGGACGCCGCGCAGGAGGCATTCGTGAACGCCTACTACGCGCTCGGCCGCTTCCGCGCCGGCGCGCCGTTCAAGCCCTGGCTGTGCCGGATCGTCGCCAACGAAGCACGTAATCGCCGGACGTCGGCCCGACGGCGGACTGTCCTGGCGGAGCGCGCCTTGGTCGCACAATCCTCGGGGGACTCGGCCCAGTCTCCCGAGGCCGCGGCCGAGGCGGATGAGTTTCGCTCCACCCTGGTCACGACCTTGAGGACGCTGCGCGAAGACGATCGCCTCATCCTTGCCTACCGCCTCTTCTTCGATCTGTCCGAGGCCGAGATGGCGGAGGCGCTCAACTGCCCGCGAGGCACCGTGAAGTCGCGGCTGTCCCGGGCGCTTACGCGCCTTCGTGCCGCCTTGCCGGCCGACATTCGCATGCCGTCGCCGGCGGGAGAACATGATGGCTGACCCGAGGCTCATCACCGACGTCGAGCTGCAGCGAGCGCTCCGAGACCTCGGACCTCGTTATCCGTATCCGCCAACGCCGAACCTGGCCAGCCGCGTGCGCCTGCGTATCACCGCCCAACCGGTTTCACAGCCGCGACGGCTCGAGCTCTGGCGCGATCCGCGGCGGCTCGCCCTGGTCGCGGCAGTGCTGCTCGTCCTGCTGGGCGTGGCGGCCCTTGCCAACCCGACGACACGCGATGCCATCGCGCACTTCTTCCACGTCCGCGGCGTGATCGTCAACCGCGAGGCGTCACCACTTCCCTCGCTCTCTCCGGGGACCCCTCTCGATCTCGGACGTCGCACTACGATGGACGACGCCCAATCGGCGGTCAGCTTCCCAATCGCCGTGCCGGCCGAGCTCGGCGCGCCGGACGCGGTCTATGTCGTGAGCGGTATTCCCGGGGGCGAGGTCGCGCTCGCGTATTCGCCACGGCCGGGCATCCCACTGGTGAAGCAAACCGGGTTAGGCGTGCTCATCACCGAGTTCCGTGGCGACCTCATCCCGGGCTTTCTCACCAAAGGGCTGGGGGAGGGCACGACGGCACAGGAAGTCTCGGTCAACGGCGACCCCGGCTGGTGGATTGCGGGCGAGCCGCACATGATTTACGTTCAGGTCGCCGGCAACGATCAGTCGGAGATGCTGCGCATGGCGGCCAACACGCTGATCTGGGAGCATGCCGGCGTCACGTATCGGATCGAATCCGGCCTCTCGAAGGCCGAGGCATTCCGGATCGCCGCGGGCCTTCCTTAAGCGCCGGTGCCGGCGGCGAATGGTCTCCGGGTCCCACGGCCGCCGGCTCCGAACGCGTGGTTGCCAGTCTGGACGCCGCTTTTGACAGCTGTCTGTCGCTGAGCCGGCTCAGATCAGCGTTAGCTCGAAATAGATCGTCGTGTATCCCCGCAAGCGGTGACCGAGCGAGCCGCCTGGCTTTTCCGGCTCGGTCGTAGGTGCGAAAGAATGCGCGGCCGCCGGCCACGATGACATTGATCGGTGTGGTCACTGGGGTCCCATTGCGCCGGTAGGTCGTGAGCAGGATGGTTCTCTCGCGGGCGAATGGTTCGAAGGCACCTATCGACCCAGCCTAACCCGCCGCACCGCGCTCGAGATTGCTTCACAGGTGATTCATAAGTGTCGCGCAGGATGAACCGCAGTAGGAATTCACGACAAAACCGCCGCCCTTTCCATCACGCGGCCCTTTTCCATCACGCGGCCTTTTCCACGCCGGAGGCCGCTGATGCCGGAGGCCGCTGATGCCGGGGGCGGCTCATCAAGGAGAACGATATGAGCGATTACACGACGAAAGACAGGAACCGGAAGCTGATGATGCTGGGCGGGCTGGGCCTCGGCCTGGCGATGCTGGGGCGCAAGCGCCGCTGGCGCCGTTACGCGATGAGCCAGATGATGGGGGGCGGCTACGCCGGCGCGCCCTGGGGCCGATTTGGCGGCTACGGACACGCCGGTCCCGGTGGACCGCAGCAGGCGTTTACGCTGCCGCCGTTCATCGAGGCGACTCTGAAGGCCTGGCACGACCGGGCGCACGGGACGGTTCCGCCGGCAGCGGCGGATCAACCGGGAACCGCACAGGTCTGATTTCCCCTCCCTCTCGACTGAGGCGGAGTCCCCACTCCGCCTCAACCTTCGGCATAGGATGGCGCTGGTGAAGACGATCCTGGTAGTGGACGACGAACCGCAGATCGTCACGCTGGTGCGGGACTACCTCGAGCACGGGGGCTTCACGGTGCTCACGGCTGCGGACGGGCCCACGGCATTACGGACAGCGTCCACGCAGCGCCCCGACCTCGTCGTCCTCGACCTCGGCCTGCCCGGCATCGATGGCCTCGATGTGACCCGCTCCCTGCGGCGGAACGGGACCGTCCCGATCATCATGCTGACCGCGCGCACCGATGAATCCGACAAGCTGGTCGGCCTCGAGCTGGGTGCGGATGATTATCTGACCAAGCCGTTCAGCCCGAAGGAGCTCGTCGCCCGTGTGCGCTCCGTGCTTCGTCGGAGCGAAGCCGCGAAAGAGCCGGGCGATGTGATTAGGGTCGGCGACGTGGAGCTCATCCTGCCGAGCATGGAGCTGAGCATCGCCGGACGGCGCATCGAGTTGACACCGACGGAGTTTCAGCTGCTGGCGACGATGGCGCGGCAGCCCGGCCGCGTTTTCAGCCGGGCCCAATTACTGAGTGCCGTTCACGGTGTCGCCGTTGACTCATACGAGCGGGCGATCGATGCCCACATCAAGAACCTGCGCCGCAAGGTCGAGCCGGACCCCCACAACCCGCGCTACCTGCTGACCGTCTTCGGCGTCGGGTATCGTTTCGCGGACGTCCGCCGATGAGCCCGTCGGGTTGGCGCGGCCAGGGCTGGGGCCCGCCGGGTTGGCGTGGCCGCGGACAGCCGCCGTGGTGGCCCGAGGGTCAACCCTGGCGGCCGGCCGGACGACCGCCCTGGCGCCGGGGACGCCGATTCCTCTGGCGCATCGTCGGATTCATGGCGGCCGCCTTTCTGTTGATGGCGGTGGTCCTCACGATTGGCGTCCTGCTCGTCGGCACCGCCGTCGGCCTCATCGAGGCGCCACCTGCGGTCCGGTTCCTCGCCATTGCCGCACTCGTCCTGTTCGTGTTCGTCATCGTTCGCGGCAGCCGGCGGTTTCAACGGATGGCCGTCAACCTGGGCGAGTTCGTCGACGCGGCCGGTCGGATCGAGGCCGGCGACTACGGCGTCCAGGTGGCGGAGCGCGGGCCGCGCGAGCTGCGGACGCTGGCTCGCGCCTTCAACGCGATGAGCGCGCGTCTCGCGACCGCCGACCGCAACCGGCGCGCCTTTGTGGCGGACCTGACGCATGAGCTGCGGACGCCGCTCGCCATCATTCGCGGGCAGGCCGAGGGCATCGGCGACGGGGTCTATCCCGGCGACCAGGCGCACCTGACACCGATCCTCGACGCGGCGGCATCGCTGGATACGCTCGTCGATGCGCTGGCCACCATGACGCTCGCCGACGTGGGGAGCCTGGCGCTGAAGCGCGAAGCGGTCGACGTCCCGGTGCTGGTCACCAGCAGCCTGGCGGCTTTTCAGAGTGCCGCGGACGCAGCCGGCGTGCGGTTGATCGCGGACCTCGAGACGGACCTGCCGGCGATCGACGCGGATCCGGCGCGGATTCGGGGCGTGCTCGGCAATCTGCTCTCCAATGCCATTCGCTACACGCCGTCGGGCGGGACGGTCACCGCCAGCGCTCGGCGATCGGGCAGCAGCGTCGCCTTCGCTGTCCGCGACACCGGCCAGGGAATCCCGGACGAGTTGCGCCCGCGCATCTTCGAAAGGTTCGTCAAAGGCCCGGGCTCGTCCGGCTCGGGGCTCGGGCTGGCGATCGCGAAAGACGTCGTGAGCGCCCACGGCGGCACGATCGAGGCGATCAGCGATCCGGGAAAGGGAACCGAGATCCGCTTCACGATGCCAGTCGCCCGATAGCCTTCACTCTTCGGTTGCGCGTGTCGCCCTAAAATCGTGCCCACCATGGAAGGGATCTAACGTGGCCTCAGCCGCCCGCATCGTCGTGCTCCCCGGTGACGGCATCGGCCCGGAGGTGACCGCTGCGGCTCGGCGAGTCCTGGACGCCGCCGTGAGCCGGGTCGGCATCGCGCTCGACTATGTCGACGATGTCGTGGGCGGCGCCGCCGTCGATGCCTACCGCGTGGCGCTGCGACCGCAGACGCTTCGGCTCTGCAAGACCGCGGACGCGATCCTCTTCGGCGCGGTGGGCGGGCCCAAATGGGACGATGCGGCGCCGGACAGCAAGCTGCGGCCCGGCTCGGCGCTGCTCGGGCTCCGCAAAGGTCTGGGCCTCTTCGCCAACTTGCGTCCGGTGCGGGTTGATGCGGCGATGGTGGCCACTTCGGCCCTGCGCCCCGAGCGAGTCCGCGACGTCGATCTCCTGGTGGTTCGCGAGCTGACCGGTGGCCTCTATTTCAGCCGGCCCAAGCGACGATACATGACGGCGCGCGGTGAGGCCGCCGTCGACACCATGCGATACAGCACGCCGGAAATCGAGCGGGTTGCGGTGCGGGCGTTCGAGCTGGCCCGGTTGCGGCGCCGCCGGCTCTGCTCGGTCGACAAGGCTAACGTGCTGGAGACCTCCCGGCTGTGGCGGGCGGTCGTCAACCGGGTCGCGGAACGCTATGCCGACGTCGCCTGTAGCCACATGCTGGTGGACGCCTTCGCGATGGAATTGCTCCGCCGGCCGCAGGCCTTCGATGTCGTGCTCATGGAGAACCTCTTTGGCGACATCCTCACCGACGAGGCGTCGATGCTGGCCGGCGCGCTCGGCATGCTGCCGTCGGCGAGCCTCGGTGCCGGGACGCTCGGGTTGTACGAACCGATCCACGGGTCGGCACCGGACATTGCGGGAAAAGGCATTGCGAATCCCATCGGCGCGATCCTGAGCACCGCGTTGCTGCTGCGCTGGTCCCTCAACCAGGAGGACGCGGCGCAGGCGATTGAGCGCGCCGTCTCACAGGTGCTCGGGGCAGGCTTGCGAACCGCCGACATCGCCCGAGATGGTGAGACTCCGGTGGGCACGGCGGTCATGGCCGACGCGATCGTGAAAGCGCTGCGCTAGCCCAAGACGCGGCGGAGAGCCTTGAGTGTCGGCTCAATCGGGCGAGGAACTCTCAAGCCGCGAGTCAAGGCCTGCGGGTCCTTGAGTCCGTGACCGGTGAGCACGCAGACAACCGGCTGGTCGGTGGCCAGGTTCCGGGCCGTCGGTCTCTTTAGCAGGAGCGCCACCGCGGCAGCGGACGCGGGCTCGACCAGCAGGCCTTCCTCGCGCGCCAGCCGTCGATGTGCCGCCATGATCTCGTCGTCGCTGACGGCGTCGATCGTGCCGCGCGACTCGTCCCGTGCCGCGATGGCGGTGCTCCAGGACGCCGGGTTGCCGATCCGGATCGCGGATGCGACCGTCTGCGGCCGCGCGACCGGCCGGCCGCGGACCAGCGGCGCCGCTCCCTCGGCTTGCGCGCCGTGCAGCGTCGGGAGTGCAGCGCCGGTGCGGCTCGCGAGCTCGCGGAACCCACGCCAGTAGGCGGTGATGTTGCCGGCGTTGCCGACCGGGATGAAGAGCTGCGCGGGCGCGCGACCCAGCTGTTCGACGATTTCGAAGGCAGCCGTCTTCTGACCCTCGATGCGATACGGGTTGACCGAGTTCACCAGGGCGAGCGCCGGCTCGTCCGCCAGGTGGCGCACGAGTTTCAGTGCGCGGTCGAACGAGCCATTGACGGGCACGATGATCGCTCCGTACGCCAGCGCTTGCGCCAGCTTTCCGGCGGCGACCCCACCCGCGGGCACAACCACAACGGCCCGCAGACCACAGCGGGCGGCATAGGCGGATGCCGACGCGCTGGTGTTCCCGGTCGACGCGCACAGCAGCGTCCGGGCCCCGGCCTCGATCGCCCTCGCGGTGGCGAGCGCCATCCCCCGGTCTTTGAACGAGCCGCTTGGATTCAGGCCCTCGTACTTGAAATAGAGCTGGTCGAGCCCGATCGCCGGACCGATCCTGGACGACCGCACCAGCGGTGTGGATCCCTCACCAAGCGTGACGTGCGGGGTCCTGGGTGTCACCGGGAGATAGGCCGCGTAGCGCTCGATGATGCCGCGCGTCATGGCGGTGATGGTAGCGTTCCCCAATGCGTGCGCCCTATCGGGTTGGGTTGCTCGGCCTGGGACACGTCGGCGGGGCGCTAGCCCGACGGCTGGTCGAGGATGCCGATCGGATCACGACGGCCGCCGGCCGGCCGATCGCTCTCGAAGCCATCGCGGTGGCGCATCCCGCGCGCCGTCGCGCCCCGGCGCCCCTGCTTCCGGCGGCGCAATTGGTAGCGCAGGCACAGCTCGATGCCATCGTCGAGGTCATGGGCGGCCTCGAACCGGCGCATACCTATATATCTATGGCGCTGCGGGCGGGCCGCGACGTGATCACGGCGAACAAGCAGCTGATCGCAGCGGAAGGACTCCAACTGGCCCGGCTCGGGCCGCTTCGGTTCGAAGCCTCGGTCGCGAGCGCAATCCCGATCGTCGAAACGCTGGCCGACACGCTCGGCTCAGACCGGATTCGCTCGATCATGGGCGTCCTCAACGGCACGACCAACTCGATCCTCGCCGCGATGGGCGGCGGGGCGAGCTTCGCGGATGCACTGGCTGACGCTCACCGCCGCGGACTGGCCGAGGCTGATCCGAGCGCGGACGTCGATGCCCACGACCCGGCCGCCAAGCTGGCCATCCTCGCGATGCTGGCCTTCCGGCGCCGCATCGACCCGTCCCATATCGAGCGGGTGGGGATTCGCAGCATCGACCCGGCGCAGATCGAGGCGGCAGGCCGGCGCGGATTCGTCATCAAGTTGATCGCGGCCGCGACGACTCACGACGGCGGCACCATCGAAGCCGACGTCCGCCCGCGATTGGTTCCCGCGGATGCGCCGATGGCGCGCATCCAGGGCGCCATGAATGCCATTGCGCTCGATGCCGAATATGCGGGGTCGCTGGTCTTTGAAGGACCGGGGGCCGGCCCGGATGCCGCGGCCAGCGCGGTGCTCGCCGATCTGGTTCGGGCGGCGAAGGGTGTGCCTCCGTCGGCCGGCTCGCTGCTCGCCACCCTGGCGGATGGGCCGGTGGCCGCTGTCGCGCCGCTCGGTCCAAAGAACCCGTATCCTGCAGCGTCATGATGACGGGGGCCGTGTGTCCGTCTCGCTGACGCTCGACCAGGTCAAGGAACGGGCTCGGCGGGCACCGATGGTTCCGATCTACCGCGACATGCTCTCCGACGCGCTGACGCCGGTGACGGCATACGCGGCGCTGGCCGCCGATGGTCCCGCCTACCTCCTCGAGAGTGTCGAGCGCGGAGAACAGCTCGGCCGCTATTCCTTCGTGGCGTCGGACCCGATGGCGATCGTCACGATCGCGCGTGGTCGCGCCACCGTGCAGGACGCCAGTGGCCGGCGCGAGCTCGAGGGAACCGACCCGCTGCGCGCCCTCGAATCCTACCTCCAGACGTTTGCCGCTGAACCCGCTGAGGGTCTTCCCGAAGGGTTTTGCGGCGGCGCGGTCGGATACCTGGGCTACGAAGCAGCCGGTTACCTCGAGCGTCTCCCGGTGCCCGAGACGGACCCGCTGCAGGTGGCCGATGGCGTGTTTGCCATCACAGACACGCTCGCCTGCTTCGACCATGTGCGACACCGCTTGAAGCTCGTCACGCACGTCCGCACGCAGCGGGGACCAATCGAATCGCGCTACGCCGAGGCTGTGGCGCGGATCGACGACCTGGCCCGCCGGCTGAACCGCACCGTTCGCCTGCGGGCGCTCGAGCCGGCCGACCGCCCGGCCGGCGTCGACCTCGATGGTCACATGTCGCAGCCGGAATTCTTCGCGGCGGTGGAGCAGGCGAAGTCCCACATCCTTGCCGGGGACATCTACCAGGTGCAGATCGCGCAGCGGTTTACGGCGCCGCTGCAGGCCGATCCGTTCGACGTCTATCGGCTCTTACGGGCGCTCAACCCATCGCCGTACATGTATTTCCTTAAGCTCCCCGCGACCACCATCCTCGGGACATCACCGGAAATCCTGGTGACGGTGCAAGGTCGCAATGTGCGCTACCGCCCGATTGCGGGCACCCGGCGCCGAGGCCGCGATGCGGCAGCGGACCAGCGTATGGAAGAGGAACTCCGCTCGAGCGAAAAAGAACGTGCCGAGCACGTCATGCTCGTCGATCTCGGGCGCAACGACCTCGGACGCGTTTGCGAGGTCGGGAGCATCAAGGTGACGGAATTGATGAACGTCGAACGCTACTCCCACGTGATGCACCTCGTCTCGAACATCACCGGCCGGCTGCGGGCCGATCGCAGCCCGATGGACGCGCTGCGGGCCTGTTTCCCGGCGGGCACCGTGACGGGGGCGCCGAAGATCCGCGCAATGGAGATCATTGCCGAGCTCGAACGAGAGCGTCGCGGCGTCTACGCGGGGGCGATCGGTTATCTGAGCTTCACCGGCGATCTCGACACCTGCATCGCGATTCGAACCATGGTCGTGAAGGACGGTCTCGCAACGGTCCAGGCGGCGGCCGGCATCGTCGCCGACTCCGTCCCGGAGGAAGAGTTCCTGGAGACGCGAAACAAAGCGTCCGCACTGCTGCAGGCGCTGGCCGCCGGCTCGGTTATTGCTGTCCCTGCGGGGGAGGTCCGGGGAGCCGGCTGACATGGAACCCATGGACGTCGTGCTGGTTATCGACAACTACGATTCCTTCACCTACAACCTCGTTCAGTACCTGGGTGAGCTTGGCGAGCAGGTCGTCGTCCACCGAAACAACGAGATCACGCTCGAGGAAATCACGGATCTGCGCCCCGTTGCCGCCGTCCTCTCGCCCGGCCCGGGAACGCCCGCCGATGCCGGCATCTGTAAGGATCTCCTCCTGGAGCTGGGTCGGACCCTGCCAACGCTTGGCGTCTGCCTCGGTCACCAATGCTTGGGCGAAGCGTACGGCGGCCAGGTGCGACGGGCCGCGCAGGTGATGCACGGAAAAGTCTCGCGCGTCCTTCACCGGGAACAATCCGTCTTTCGTGGTCTTCCAAGCCCGTTCGTGGCAACGCGCTACCACTCACTGGTGGTGGAGCGCGACAACCTGCCGGCCGACCTGGAGGTTACGGCATGGACGGAAGACGGCACGGTGATGGGACTGCGACATCGTCAGCATCCGCTGGCCGGCGTGCAGTTCCATCCCGAGGCGATCTTGACCGAGCATGGCCACCAGTTACTCACGAATTTCCTGCAGGATGCCCGTGCCTGGCGGAATACGCGTGCCACTCAGGGTGACCGATAGCGGAATAGGCGCGGCGATCGCGGTGTTGAGTAAGTGTGCGATCAATTCAAAAATACCGTCACACTCTTGTAGCGAGCGTCCGATGCTTTCGAAATACGGGGGAAGTATGCTTTCGCACGTGAAGTTAGCTTCGAATCGTGAGCGACCGCGACTGGCCATCATTGCTCATGACGGCAAGAAGGCAGACCTGGTCGCCTTTGCGACGTTCAACCGCAGCCGTTTGCAGGAGTACGACATCGTGGCTACCGGGGCCACCGGCGACCTGCTGCGCGACAAAGTCGGACTCGATGTCGAGCGCGTGACGGCCGGGCCGCACGGCGGCGACGTCCAGATTGCCAGTCGCGTAGTCGAGGGCGACATCGACGCGGTCCTCTTCATGGTGGACCCGCTGGACAAGCATCCGCACGATCCCGATATTCAGACACTGCTTCGAATCTGCAACGTCTGCAACATTCCGCTGGCCACGAACATCGCCACCGCGGATGTGCTGATCAGTTCGCCGCTTCTCTTGGAGTTCCGAGCCGCCGCGAGCTGACGCTCTGCTCCCTCCTCGACAAAGCACTGGGCCCGATTTTCGCGGGCCCAGTCTGCGTCAAGAGAAAGATTGACTTACGCGTCGTTAGGGAACAGTCGGGCGCTGGCCCGCGTTCTCCTGTGCTTCGCGCGCGGCGCTCTCGCCCTGCTCGTGCGCGGCGTTCTCGTTGGGCGTGAATTTCCCGGATCCGCCGCCCGGTCGCTGGCCGGAATTCTCCTGGGCCTCGACGGTGGCGCTTTCACCGGCTTCATGGGTCGCGTCTTCGTTCCACTTGAAGGTTCCGGCGCCCGCGCTTGGACTCGCCGACGCGGCCGCCAGCTGAGTCGTCGCGTTCGTGTTCGCCGCCGTGGCGGCGAGCGGACCGGCCAGTGTGGCCCCGATCACGCCGCCCGCGATCAGCGATCCGGCGACGCCGGCAATCGTAATGACACGTTGCGTTGGAGTGATGCTCCTCACCTCCTTCTCATCTTGGATGCAGGCGTGGACGACGCACGTCTCCACGCTGGGGCTCAGTCTGCCGCAGCGAACCTTTCGGAAGGGTTACAGTGCCCGGACGTTTAGCTCGATTTGGCGCGGTCTCTTAACTCGATTTGCGCTTCCATCGCGGCCTGAGCGAGGGCATGGGTAAGGACCTCTTCGTTCGAGCGCGAATCGAGGTCGAGGAAGTCATTCACTTCAGGCCAGAGCGGGGTGAAGATCTGGACCAGGTCTTCCAGCTCCGCCGGTGTTGCTTCCCGGATCAGGCGCTCGCGGATCACATCATCGCTGAACGCGTAGCGACGATAGTACGGAACGAGTGGACGCAGCGAGGCGGGAAGGCTGGCCTCATCGAAATCGAGATCCTCGATGGTTTCCATCAGCGCGCGCGTCCCGCGGTTTTCATGGTGGCGCCGGCCGTCGCGGCCCTCAGCGTCGTGACCCTCCCCTTGATTCGATGTGAGCCCACGGCCTTGATCATGGCATTGCCGACTGCCGCCAGGTTGCGGTCGGCGATGGCGATCACGCTGCCGCCCGCACCGCTGAGCGCGGCGCCCAGGGCTCCCGCCTGCTCGGCGGCCGCGATCGCGTCGTCGAGGTACGGGTAGGCTCGGGCGCGACCCGGCTGATGCAGCCGGTCGTCCATCGCGCTGGCCACCAGCGAGCGATCCTTCTGAGAGCAGGCGAGCACCCATTCGGCGACGCGGCCAAGGTTGAAGACCGCATCCTCGCGCGCCGGACGGCGCGGGACCAGGCGGCGGGCTTCGTGAGTGGGGGAGACGTCGTTAGGGACAAAAAGAACAGCCCGCCAGCGTGAGGGCCAGTCGAGGCGATGCACGCGCACCCCACCGTTTTCGATGACGGCGATGCAGAAGCCACCGTAGAGCGCGGCCGCCAGGTTATCACCGTGGCCTTCGAGGGGGACAGCCAGCTCGAGGATCCGCTGGATGGGCATGCGCAGGCCGCGCAATTTCGCCCCCACTATGATCCCGGCGATGATCGCGGCGGCGCTGCTGCCGAGACCGCGACCAATGGGAATGTCGTTGCTCACACGAAGCTCGAGCCCATTGAGGGGCCGGCTCCATCCCGCGAACGGCTCTTCGGCCGCGCGGACGATCAGGTTTCGGCGCGTCAGTGGAACCTCCGCGGCGCCTTCGCCCGCCCAGGTGATAGCCGTCCTTGCCGATTCGCGCGCCTCGACTGTGAGGTGGAGGTCGAGCGCCAGGGCGAGAACATCGAAACCCGGTCCAAGGTTGGCCGACGAGGCCGGCACCCGCACCGCGGCGGCCCTGGGCACTACAGCTTGAACGCCTCGTGCAGAGCGGCGACCGCGTCTTTCACCCGCTTCGCGTCGATGATGCAAGTGATGCGCACTTCCGAGGTCGAGATCATCTCGATGTTGATTCCATGATCCGCAAGCGTCCGGAACATGGTCGCTGCCACGCCCGGTTGTCCACGGATGCCGCTGCCGATGACGGACACCTTGGCGATGCCGTTCTGGGCCAACACGGTGCGGGCGCCGATCTCCTTCGCGACGCCCTGGACGATTCGCTCGGCCTGGCGCCCATCCGCGGATGAAACCGTGAACGACATGTCGGTCACGCCTTCGTGGCTGGCGGTCTGCACGATGACATCGGCGGCGATGTCGGCTTCCGCCAGGGGCGCGAAGACCGCGGCCGCGATGCCGGGGCGATCCGGGACACCGACCACGGAGAGCCGGGCGACGTGCTCCTCGTGCGCGATGCCCCTCACCCGATTCCGTTCTTCCATGATCGCTGCCTCTGAACTGATGATCGTACCCGGCCCGGCGTGGAAGCTGGACCGGACATGCAGCTCCATCGAGTAGGCCTCGGCGATCTCGACCGCCCGTGGATGCATCACCCGCGCGCCGGAGCTGGCCAGTTCGAGCATCTCGGGGTAGGCGATGTGGGGCAACAATCGCGCGTTCGACACGAATCGTGGATCGGCGGTGTAGATGCCGCGGACATCGGTGAAGATCTCGCACGCCTGAGCTTTGAGCGCTGCGGCCAGAGCCACGGCGGTCGTATCGGAGCCACCTCGGCCGAGCGTGGTCACCTCCATCTCATCGCCCATCCCCTGGAAGCCGGCCACGACCACGACCCGCCCGGAGGCGAGCTCGCGCTCGATCCGTCCCGGTGTGAGGCCGACGATGCGAGCCTTCGCATGGCGCTGGTCGGTTTGGATGCCGGCCTGAAACCCGAGGAGGGAGACCGCCGGGACGCCAAGCTCGTTCAGGGCCATCGACATCAGTGGGGCCGAAACGCCCTCACCGGTCGACAGCAACAAGTCGAGCTCGCGTGCGGTCGGCTCTTTCGCAACCTGCGACGCCAGGCTGAGCAAGTGGTCGGTCGAGTCACCCATGGCGCTGACCACGACGACGATGTCGTAGCCCGCGCGCCGGCTGGCGGCGACGCGCTTTGCCGCGCGCTTGATGCGGGCCGGCGTGCTGAGCGACGTGCCGCCGAACTTCTGGACGAGGATGGGTCGCGTTAGGGACTCAGGAACCCGGGGCGTCGCCCCACGCGAGCGGCGCTCTAGTGCCATGCGAGCGTTTGAGACGTCATATAGCCCTCCCGCGTCAACCATTCCGCCAGGAGGACCGCGCCCTTGCCCGCGCCGAGCTTGGTGTTGTGGGAGAGCACAACGTACTTCACGCCGTGGAGCGCCGGCTCGTCACGCACGCGGCCGACCGTGACCGTCATGCCGTCGCCCGCATTGCGATCGCGGCGTGGTTGCGGACGGAAAGGGTCGGAGGTGACCTGCAGCAAACGATCGGGTGCCGATGGCAGACCCTTGAGCCCGTCGACGCCGAACCGTTCCATCGCCGCCGTGGCCGCCGCCGCATCGGCGGGGCGCTCGGTGCCGACGTAGACGGCTTCAAAGTGTCCGTCCTGGACGTTGACCCGCGTGCAGGTACAGGAAACCGCAAAAGTGGCGGGCTCGCCCCAGTGACCCAGGATCTTCTTCGTCTCGCGCTCGACCTTCTCTTCCTCGCCTGGGATGAAGGGGATGACGTTGTCGATCACATCGAGCGCCAGCACTCCGCCCTGCCGGCCGGCACCCGAGACGGCCTGGAGCGAGGTCATCATCACGGTGCGGACGCCGAAGGCATCCTGGAGCGGCTTCAGCGAGACGGCCAGCCCGGTCGTCGTGCAGTTGGGGATTGGCGCGATGAAGCCGCGCCAGCCGTGTTTGCGGCGCTGGTCATGGATAGCCTCGGCATGCGCATCGTTGATGCCGGGGATCAGGATCGGGACGTCCGGCTCATAACGGAAGGCGGACGCCGTGCTGATGACGGGCACCCGTTCGGCGAAGCGAGGCTCCCAGACTTCCGCAACCTCCTTCGAGACCGCGGTGAAGACGAGGTCGAGCTCCTGCGCGAGGAGTTGCTCGTCGGTGAGGCAGGGCAGCGACAGTAGCGAATGGTCAGGATGGCCCTCAGCAAACCACCGGCTTGCACCGAAGGGGTCGCGAAGCGCGTCGGCGAGCGATTTTCCGGCCGAGTTGTCGGAGGCGCCAACCGCGGTCACCGTGAACCACGGGTGCTGCACGAGTGCGGCCAGCACCTGCTGTCCGGCGAGGCCGGTGGCTCCCAGGACGCCTACCCGCATGGACCCCCTCCCTGGGACGTCTCAAACGCTCGCATGGCACTAAAGCGCCGCTCGCGTGGGCCGACGGCCCGGGCGGGCGCTTTTTCCGCTTCGGCCAGCGCCTGCTCGAACTCCGAAGCACGGGGCCTCGACAGCTGCAGCCGGTGACCATCACGGACTTCGAAGAGTTCGGTCGTCTTGAGGCCGTTGCCGGTGATGCAGATCACGACCGTTTCGTCGCGCCGAATGCGCCCGCTGCCGACCAGCTCCTGGAGTCCGGCGACCACGACACCGCCGGCGGGTTCGCTCAGGATGCCCTCGGTTTCGGCGAGCATTGACATGCCTTCCTGGACCGCGTCCTCGCGGCAGGCGGTACCCCACCCGCCGGAAGCGCGCACCGCTCGTGCCGCGTACCGGCCGTCGGCCGGGTTGCCGATCGCCAGCGACTTCGCGATGCTGTTCGGCCGCACCGGTGTCACCTGGTCGCTGCCTTGCTGGATGGCGGCGCTGACCGGCGCGCAGCCTTCCGCCTGCGCGGCATGGATTCGTGTGGAGACGCGCTCGACGAGGCTGACGCCGACGAGTTCCTGGAACGCCTTGGCCGTCTTGGCCAGCAGGGACCCGGCCGCGACGGGGACGACGATATGATCCGGCGCTCTCCAGCCGAGCTGCTCGACCACCTCGAACGCCAGCGTCTTGCTCCCCTCCGAGTAGAAAGGTCGCAGGTTCACGTTGACGATCGCCCAGCGGTAGAGGTCGGCGAGCTCGGCGCAGAGCCGGTTGACGTCGTCGTAGTTACCGTTGACCTCGACGACGGTAGCGCCATACGCGCTCGCCGCGCCGACTTTTCCAGGCTCGAGGCCGGCGGGGATGAAGACCAGAGCGCGCAGTCCGGCGCGCGCGGCGTAGGCGGCCACCGAGCCGGCCAGGTTACCTGTGGAGGAGCAGGCGAGCGTGTCGAAGTCGTAGGAAAGCGCGAAGTTGGTGGCGACCGCGACATTGCGGTCCTTGAA
>Ga0070698_100002961_pt1 | contig 18688 bp, 14 predicted proteins | sample KBSK1502metaG_FD_65477 | JGI IMG/M metagenome (GOLD analysis project Ga0070698, IMG submission 65477) | Corn, switchgrass and miscanthus rhizosphere microbial communities from Kellogg Biological Station, Michigan, USA - KBS K1-50-2 metaG | ecosystem: Host-associated > Plants > Roots >...
GTAGCTTCCCAAGGACCGATGGTAACCCCGGGACCGGGATAGCACGAGACCCCCCTAGGTGATTTTCGCAGGTGACCACCAGTCAATCGAGCGCTATGTAACGACTCCATGCACATTGCGTTAAATGCGATTTCAGTCGTCTGAACGGGCCCGTGGCGCCTCCCGGCCGCCATGGTTTCACCGGAGCCGGTTAACCCGCGGTCACCGTGACGTGGCTGCCGTGATGGCCCTTGCGGACGTGCACCTGCGCGGGGATGCGCTGACGGAGTTCGGCGACGTGGCTGACGATGCCCACGATCCGGCCGCCGGCGCGCAGGCCGTCGAGGACGTTCATCACCTCGTCGAGCGTGTCCTCGTCCAGGGTGCCGAAGCCCTCGTCCACGAACAGCGCCTCCATCGGGGTGCCCGCCGCCTCGGCGGTCACTACGTCGGCGAGGCCGAGTGCGAGCGCGAGGCTGGCGAGGAACGTCTCGCCGCCGGACAGCGTGCTCGTGTCGCGGTCGACGCCAGTCCACGCGTCGCAGGCCAGCAGCCCGAGCCCCGCCTTGCCGCCGCCGCGGCGGGTGTCGGTGTGCACGAGCGTGTAGCGGCCCGCGGTCATGGCCCGCAGGCGCTCGCTCGCCGCCTTGGCGACCTCTTCGAGGCGTGCGGCGAGGACGAAGCTGGACAGGGTCATGCGGTACTGGTTGGCGCCGAGGCCGGCGGCGAGGTCGGCCAGCTGGCGCGCCTCCTCGGCGCGCTCGCGGAGCGGCGCGAGGGCGGCGAGCGCGTCCTCGAGCTGCGGCCTCAGCGCGGCGAGCTGCGCCGCGGTGTGGCTCGCGGTGCCGTGCGCGCTGTTGGCGGTGTCGTGCGCCCGCTGCGCCTGGCCGGCCGCTTCCGTCGTGTCGGCGACGGGCGCGGGCGGGTCGAGCTCGACGTCAAGTGCCGGGTCGGCGAGCAGCACGGCGACGGCCTCGGCTTCCGCCTCGTGCCGGGCGACGCGGTCGGCCGCGTCGCGGCGCCACGCGGCGTCCCTGAACGCGGCCCTGGCGGCATCGGGTGCGTCGAAGCCCGCCTCGGCCGTGGCCTTGACCGCACGTTCGGCCGCCTCGTGCGCCTCGGCGGCGGCGCGCGCGGTCTCGTCGGCCGCGTCGGCGGCCGCGGCGAGCGACTCGGCGAGCAGGCGGGTGCTCCGTGCGGCCGCGTCCAGATCGGGGGCGGTGCCGAGCTGGGCGCGGATCTTGGCCCGGTGCTCCCCGGCGCGGGCGGCCGCGCCCGCGGCCTCCGCATGCGCGGCGGCGTGCTTCTCGGTTAGCTCGGCCAGCCTGGCCCGATCCGTCGCGATCGCCGCGTCGAGCGCTTCGAGGTCGCGCTGCGCGCCGGGGTGGGTGTCGGCTTGAGCCTTAATCCGGCCGGCCTCGGCCTCCCGCCGGTCCGCGTCGGCCGCGGCCTCGCGGGCAGCGGCCGCGAGGTCCGCGAGGTCCGCTTGCAGGGGGGCGTCCGCGAGCGTGGCGGGGAAGCCCGCCACTGCCAGGCGCCGCGCTAGCTCGCCGATCCGCGCGTCGGCCGCGGCCACGCGGCGGCCGATCTCGTCCGCCTCTGCCGTGGCCGCCTCCGCCCGCGCGGTGGCGGCGTCCTCCTGATCGCGGCTGACCGGCTCGAAGGTGGGCTCGACCGGGTCCGGGTGATCGAGCGAGCCGCACACCGGGCACGGCGAGCCGTCGGTCATCGTCGCTGCCAGTTCGGCGCGCATGCCGTCGATGCGCGCCTCGCGCAGCGTGTTGGCTTCCTCCCGCCGCGACATGGCTTGCTCGCGGGCGGCCATGTGCTCCTTGTCCAGCCGGTCCCGGCCGGCCCGCTCGTCGGCGAGCGCGGCCGAGTCGTCCGCTACTCCCCACGCGGTGTCGGCGGCGGCCCGCGCGGCGGGCCAGGCATCAACGGCCTCTTGGGCGGTGTCGCGCGCGCTGGCGGCCTGCGGGCGGGCGGCCTGGTGGCCGGCCGCCGCGGCCTGCGCCGCGGACAGCGCCAGCTCGAACTCGGCCACGCTGTCGAGCGCCGCCGCCGCGTTCTCCTCTTCGTCCGCGGCCTGGCTGGCGTCGGCGCGCAGGCCGTCCAGCATGCCGAGCCGGGACTGCTGCTCCTGTCCCGCGGCCCGCAGCGCTCCCGGGCCGGCGTCCCGCGCTGTGGCGCTATCGTCGGGGACCGCCGCGCGGGCCTGCTCCTCGGCGCGGCATGCCGCTGCGGCCGCGGCCGCGGCACGGTCGGCCTCGGCGAGCACCGGGGCGACCTCGGCGGCGCGCGCGGCCGCGTCGGCCGCGGCGCCCAGCAGGTCGATCTCACCGGCGGCGGCCTGGAGTTCGGCCTGCCGGCCCAGGGTGTCGCGGCGGCGGCGCTGGCGGTCGGCGAGCTGCTCGGCCAGGGTCTTGGCGGCCAGTGCCAGGTCGAGGTCTGCCTTGCGCGCCGCGACGACCGTCGCGGCGGCGTCCCGTTCGGCGGCGGCGGACGCCGCCAGGTCCGCCGCCCACACCGCCTGCCACGACTCAGCCACGCCGGCAGGCACGTCCATCGTCTCGGGGACCGCGACGCTCGCGGCCTGGGCGACCTGAGCCACCAGGAGGTTCACGCGGTCGGCGGCGACCGTCACCTCGGCGGCGGTGGCGCGGCGGCGCTCGGCCAGCCAGTCTTCGACGGCGCGGAACCTGTCGGTGCCGAACAGCTTCTGCAGCAGCCGCGCCCTGGCCTCAGCGTCGGCGTGCAGGAACTGCGCGAACTGGCCTTGCGGCAGGAGCACCACCTGGAAGAACTGCTCGGCGGACATGCCCATGAGGTCCGCGATCTCGGCGTCGGCTTCGCCGATGCGGGTGGACTTGACCTCCCAGTCCCCGGCCGGGGTCGCCTCGGCGAGCAGCACTGACGCCTGCTCCCTGGTCACGCCCGTGCCCGACTTCTTCGGGCGCTCCTGTTCCGGCTTGCGGGTGATCCGCAGTCGCCGGCCGCCGATCGTGGCTTCGAGCTCCACCTCGGTGCGGACGCCGGCCGGCGCGTGGTCGGACCTGAGCCTGCGCGTCTTGCCGCGCTCCCCGGGCACCCGGCCGTAGAGCGCGAACGCGATCGCGTCGAGCAGCGTCGTCTTCCCCGCGCCGGTCTCGCCGTGCAGCAGGAACAGGCCCTCCAGCTCGTCGAAGCTGACCTCTTGCGTGGCGGCGAACGCGCCGAAGGCCCGGACGCGGAGCCGGTGCGGGCGCATTCAGCACGCTCCTTCGCGGACGGACTCAAACGCGGCGGTGAACAGGTCGTGTTCAGCCTCGCTGGCCGGAGCGTTCCGCACGTGCTTGACGAACTCGGCGGCGATCGTGAGGTCGTCCCGGCCCTTGACCCGCTCGCCGTAGCTGCGGGTGTCGCCGGTCACCCCCTCGGGCTTGAACTCCAGCGTCAGGATGTGCGGGAACCGGTTCCTGAGCCGGTCCATCGCGGCCTCGGGGCGCGCCGTGTCGGTGAGCGTGACGGCGACGAAGTCTCCCTCGTTGTCTCCGAATCCGGGTGCGGTGAGGAGATCCTCGATGCGGCCGCGGAGCACGGTGAGCTTCCGGTAGAGCGGCGCGGGGACCCGTTCGGCGCGCGTCGTGCCGTCGACCCCGACCTCGACCAGCCAGCTGCCCTTCTTGTGGTGCGCCTCGGAGAACGAGTACGGCAGCGGCGAGCCGCTGTAGCGCATGTGCTCCGCGATCGTCTGCTGGCCGTGCAGGTGGCCGAGCGCCACGTAGCTGAACCCGTCGAACAGGCTCGCCGGGACGTAGCCGACGCCGCCGACCGAGATGTCCCGCTCGGAGTCGCTGGCCCCTCCCCCGGCCACCCAGGCGTGCGCCAGCACGACCGTGCGCGGCACGCCGCGCGCCGCGGCGTCGGCCCGGATGCGCGCCGCGGCCTCGCCGAGGACTGCCGAGTGAGCGCGCGGCCCGTCGTAGCCGGGCAGGCCGACCGCCGGCTCCAGGTACGGCACGCCGTAGACGGCCACCGGGCCGTGGTCGTCACTCAGCATGACCGGCTCGGCGAGCGTCGCGGGCCGGGTGCGCAGGTACACGCCGGAGGCGTCGATGAGCGCGCTGCTGAACCCGAGGCGGCGCGCGGAGTCGTGGTTGCCGCTGATCACGATCACGCGGGCACCGGTGTCGCGCAGCCGCACGAGCGCCTGCTCGCAGAGCGCCACCGCGTCCACCGGGGGCACCGCGCGGTCGTAGACGTCGCCCGCGATGAGCACGGCGTCCACTCGCTCCGCGCGCGCCGTCTCCACGAGGTGATCGAGGAACCGCTCCTGCGCCTCGCGCAGGTCGGCCTTATGCAGCGAGCGCCCGAGATGCCAGTCGGACGTGTGCAGGAGCCTCATGGCACGGACCATAGCGAACCCCCCCGACATTCGAGTGATGCGCGTGCATTGGACCATGATCACGGAAAGAAAGCACGCGTATAGGGTGCGGAACTTCCGTGATCATGAAAAACCGAGCGCAGGCGTTGCCAATGGCAATGAGGTGCGACTTTGCCAGGGTTCAGGCGGTCTTCGATAGCGATTGACGCCATTGCGGCCACGCGCTGTCTCTTGGGCTGGAATGTCGGTGGGGGGCGCTAGCTTGGTGACGGCAGGGCGGCGGCCAGGATCCGTGGGGACGAGCACGGGCGGAGCAAGGCCGTGGTGATCCACTGCTGACGGTGAAGTCGGCACTACTGAACGCAGGCGGGGGTACGACTATTGGCTTAGGTCGTTAGTTTGGGAAATGAAAGTTCGTGGGTGGTTGTTGGAAATCTTGGTTAAGGGGCATCTCTATACGGTCGGGGATGGATGACAGACAACAGCAGCCAGCAGGGCAATGAGGCTCGCTGGATCAGGAGGCTGGCCGGCTACTGCTGGCGGTTCCGGCGGGACGTTCTTATCTCGCTGGCCGGGTCGGTGCTTTTTGTCGCGGCGACGCTGACGATTCCGCTGCTACAGCGGGGCATCATCGACAACGTCATCGTCACGCACAAGGAGTCGGTCTGGCCGCTGGCGGTCGGGCTGCTCATCGCCGCGGCGGCCAACTTCATCGGCATCTACATGCGGCGGTACCGCGGCGGCAAGATGGCGCTCGATGTGCAGCACGCCATGCGGACCGAGCTGTTCGACTCGCTGTCCCGGCTGGACGGCACCCGGCAGGACGAGATCCACACCGGCCAGCTCGTCGGCCGGTCGATCTCCGACCTCAACATGGTGCAGGGCCTGATCCAGTGGCTGCCGCTGACGCTGGGCAGCCTGATCCTGTTCGTCTTCTCCCTGGTCATCATGATCATCCTGTCGCCGCTGCTCGCGCTCGTCGCGGTCGCGGTCGCGCCGGCGCTGTGGCTGATCTCGACGGCGGCGCGCAAGAAGCTGTTCCCGGCCAGCTGGCACGCGCAGCAGCAGGTCGGCGAGGTCGCCGGGATCGTCGACGAGGCGATCGGCGGGGTCCGCGTCGTCAAGGGGTTCGGCCAGGAAGAGCAGGAAATGGAGCGGATGGAGGCCGCGAGCGAGGACCTGTACGGGTCCCGGCTGCGGATGCTCCGGTTCACCGCCAGGTACAACCCCGCGCTCACCGCGATCCCGTCGCTCGGGCTCGTCGGCGTCCTGCTGCTCGGCGGCTGGCTCGCCATCCACGGCCAGGTCACGCTCGGCACCTTCCTCGCGTTCTCCAGCTACCTGGCGCAGCTCACCGGCCCGGTGCGGGTGCTCACCGGCCTGGTGACGATCGGCCAGGAGGCGCGCGCCAGCGCGATCCGGGTCTTCGAGGTCATCGACTCGCGGCCGACGATCACCGACAAGCCGGACGCGATCGACCTGCCCGCCGACGCGAACGGGATCACGTTCGACGACGTGAAGTTCGGCTACGTGCCGTCGCAGCCGGTGCTGCGCGGGCTGTCGCTCGAGGTCAGGCCCGGCGAGACCGTCGCGGTCATCGGGCCGTCAGGGTCCGGCAAGTCCACGCTTAGCCTGCTGCTCCCCCGGTTCTACGACGTGCGCGGCGGAGCCGTCCGGATCGGCGGCTACGACGTGCGCGACGTGACCCAGCAGTCGCTGCGGTCCGCCATCGGCATGGTCATGGAAGAGAGCTTCCTGTTCTCCGACTCGGTGCGCGCCAACATCGCCTACGGGCGGCCTGACGCGACGTTCGAGCAGGTCGTGGCCGCGGCGCGGGCCGCGGAGGCCGACGAGTTCATCCGCGACCTGCCGGACGGGTACGACACGGTGATCGGCGAACAGGGCCTCACCTTGTCCGGCGGGCAGCGGCAGCGCGTCGCGCTCGCCCGCGCGCTGATCACCGACCCGCGGCTGCTGCTGCTCGACGACGCGACGTCCGCGGTCGACCCGCGCATCGAGGCCGAGATCCACGCCACCCTGCACCGGGTGATGGCCGGGCGGACCACGCTGCTGATCGCGCACCGCAAGTCCACGCTGAACCTGGCCGACCGGATCGCGGTGATGACCGCCGAGGGCCGGCTCGCCGACATCGGCACCCAGGCGGAGCTCGAAGAGCGGTCGGAACTGTACCGGCTGCTCATCTCCGGGCCCGGCGACGACGCCGAGGGGACTGACGCGGGTGAGCTGCCCGCTCCGGCGAGCGCCGCGGCGGGCACCGGTAACGGCCATGAAGCGGCTGAGGCGGAGACACGGGCCCGTTCAGGAAACTCGGGACGGGGAGCGGGGGCGGCCCGCAGGGGGGCAGCCCGCGCCACCCACATGGACGGGATGATCGGCAGCGTGCCGCCGAGCCCGGAGCTGCTCGCCAAGGTCGAGGCGCTGCCGCCGATCAAGGACGAGCCGAAGGTGGACGTGGCGCAGGCGCGGGCCGCTGACCGGCACTTCACGCTGCGCAAGCTGCTGCGGCCGATCGCGGTCGCGCTGATCGCCGGGCTCGTGCTCGACGGGCTCGACGCCGCCGCGAACCTGGCGCTGCCCGCGCTGGTGCGCGGCGGGATCGACTCCGGCGTCCAGGCGAAGGCGTTCAGCTTCGTCGCGCTGATGGCGCTGGCCGGGCTGGCGATCGTGTTCGGCGACTGGCTGGTGAACATCGCCGAGACCATGGTCGTCGGGCGGAATGGCGAGCGGCTGCTGTACACGCTGCGGGTGAAGATCTTCGCGCAGCTGCAGCGGCTCGGCCTCGACTTCTACGAGCGCGAGCTGTCCGGGCGGATCATGACCCGGATGACGACCGACGTGGACGCGCTGTCCACGTTCCTGCAGACGGGGCTGGTCACGATGATCAGCTCGGTGCTCACGTTCGTCGGGGTGCTCGCCGCGATGCTGATCATCAACCTGCGGCTGGGGCTGCTCGTGCTGGCGATCATGCCGTTCCTGATCGCGGCGACCGTGGTGTTCCGGATGAAGTCGTCGCGGGCCTATACCGAGGCGCGGGAGCGGGTCAGCGTGGTCAACGCCGACCTGGCGGAGAACGTGGCGGGGCTGCGGGTCACCCAGGCGTTCCGGCGGGAGGGCGAGAACCGGGCGCGGTTCGCCGACCGCTCGTTCGCCTACCGGCAGTCCCGGCTGCGGGCGCAGCGGTACATCGCGCTGTACTTCCCGTTCGTGCAGACGCTGTCCACCGTGGCGTCCGCCCTGGTGCTCGTGGTCGCGGTGGGGCAGGTGCACTCCGGTGCGCTGAGCGTCGGCGCGCTGATCGCGTACCTGCTCTACATCGACATGGTGTTCTCGCCGATCCAGCAGCTGTCCCAGGTGTTCGACGGGTACCAGCAGGCGGCGGTCGGCGTGTCGCGGATCAAGGACCTGATGCGGCTCCGGACCTCGGTGCCTGAGCCGACGTCGCCGGTGCCGGTGCCCGCGGCCGGGCTCGACGGCCTGATCGAGCTGCGCGACGTGCGGTTCAGCTACGGGACTGGGCCGTCGTTGTCGGGTCCTGCCGACGCTGCCGACGCTGAGGCGCCGCCGAAGGCCGGCGAGGCGATCGCCGGGGTGTCGTTCACGGTAACGCCGGGCGAGACCGTCGCCCTGGTGGGGCAGACCGGCGCCGGCAAGTCCACCATCGTCAAGCTGATCGCGCGGTTCTACGACGTCACGTCCGGGCAGGTGCTCGTGGACGGGGTTGACGTACGGGACTACGACCTCACCGAGTTCAGGCACCGGCTGGGCGTGGTGCCGCAGGAGGCGTACCTGTTCAGCGGCACGGTCGCGGAGGCCATCGCGTACGCGCGGCCGTCCGCCTCGGCGGCGGAGATCGAGGCCGCGGCGCGGGCCGTGGGCGCGCACGAGATGATCATCCGGCTGCCTGACGGGTACTCGCAGCAGGTGGGTGAGCGCGGGCGGAGCCTGTCGGCCGGGCAGCGGCAGCTCATCGCGCTGGCGCGGGCGGAACTGGCCGATCCCGACATCCTGCTGCTCGACGAGGCCACGGCCGCGCTGGACCTGGCGTCCGAGGCCGCGGTCACGCGGGCGACGCGGTCGCTGGCGGCCTCGCGGACCACGATCGTGGTGGCGCACCGGCTGACCACCGCGGCGCGCGCGGACCGGATCGTGGTCCTCGACCACGGACGGGTCGCCGAGATCGGGTCGCACGAGGAGCTGCTCGAGCGCGGCGGCTTGTACGCCGGGCTGTGGGACGCGTTCGTCGGGGAGACCGAGTACGCGGCCTAGGGCCGAGACAGGGCGAGTAGCTTGATCATCTTTTCGAAATCGGCTCAGCTCAGTCGACGGGCGGGAGCGATGGGCCCTGCAGCAGCGCGCCGCCGTCGATGGGGTAGACGCCGCCGGTCATGAAGCTCCCGGCCGGGGATGCCAGCAGCAGCGCCAGGCCGCGGATCTCTGACGGGTCGCCCATCCGGCCGAGCGGGATCACCGAATTCCAGCGGGCCTCGGCCTCCGGCGGCATCGGGCCGCCGCCGCCCAGGTTCGTCTTGAACGGGCCCGGCGCGATCGCGTTCACCCGCACGTTCCACCGCGCCAGGTCGTGCGCGGCCTGCTTGGTGAAGTTGACGACGCCGGCCTTGGCGATCGCGTAGGAGTACGGGGTGAACGGGTCGTTGCGCAGGCCCGCCGTCGACGCCGTCGTGATGATCGAGCCCGAGCGCTGCTGCTTCATGTGCTTCGCCGCCGCCTGCACGGTGTAGACCACACCGTGCAGGTTGACGTCGATGAGCGCTCTGTAGTCGGTCATCGACATGTCGTCCAGCCACCCTTCGGGCGCCAGCGGCGGGCTGCCGCGCGCCACGCCCGCGTTGGCGAAGGCGATGTCGATGCTCTTGTACTCGGCGACGATCGAGTCCGCGCACGCGTGGACCGCCGGCGCGTCGGTGACGTCCAGCGGATAGCCGGCGACGCGGCCGCGGGAGGACAGGCCGCGCAGCTCCTTTTCCAGTCGCTCGCCGTTCCAGTCCGCGACGATCACGGTCGCGCCGCAGTCCGCGAGGATCGACGCGAACGCGTAGCCGAGCCCTGACGCGCCCCCGGTGACCAGCGCGACCTGGTCGCGCACGTCGAACAGGTCTTCAACGGCACTCATGCGCTGCCTCCCGCTCGCTTGGCCGAGGCAGCCTCACGCGGACCGCTTCTTCTTCAAGATGCGGTCGCGGTTCGCCTTCGGGATCGTGACCGCCGCGACCAGCGCGGCGCCGTAGAAGATCTGCTGGATGTAGTTCGCCGTACCGAGCAGCTCAAGCCCTGCCGTACCCGCGGCCAGGAAGTAGACCGCGATCAGGGCGCCGAGGGCGTTGATGCGGCCCGGCTTGATCGCGGTCGCGCCGAGGAAGACCGCCGCGTAGGCCGGGAGGATCAGGGAACTGCCGGCCGTCGGGTCGACCGTCCCGTTGGTGCCCGCGTATGCGATCCCCGCGATGCCGGCGATGCCGGCCGCGAGAATGAAGGCCCAGGACCGCTGGCGGTTCACCCGCACGCCGGTCAGCCGGGCCACCTCGCGCGACTGCCCGATCACGAGCGCCTTCTGCCCGACGGGCGTGAAGCTGAGTACGTACCAGACGACGAGGAAGATGGCCAGCCCGTAGTAGAACTCCAGCGGGATCTGCAGGAAGCTGTTGTTAAAGATCCAGTCCGACAGGTGTCCCGAGACGATCCCGACACTGTTGTTGCCGGAAATGATGTAGATGATGCCCTGCACGATCGTCATGACGCCGAGCGTCACGATGAACGGGTCGTTGTCGAAGTACACGACGAAGAAGACGTTGACCAGGCCGACCACGAGCGCCGCGCCGATCCCCGCCAGGCAGGCGAGGACCACATTCGTTCCGTGCTGCACGTTGAGCACGGCCAGGGTCATCGCGGACAGGCCCAGCGAGGAGCCAAGTGACAGATCGACGAAGTCGCCCATGATCGTTGGCAGGATCACGGCCATCACGAGGATGAACAGGACCGCCTGGCCGCCGAGGATGTTGGAGAGGTTGCCGATCGAGAGAAATGTCGCGGGTATGTCCGCCCCGAACGCGGCGACCATCGCGGCGAACACGATGAGGATCGCGAACCGCTGGAGTCCCAGGCGCCGGACCACGGAGGGCCGAGCCTGCTCTGCCTGCTCCTGCTCGCGGCCTGTTTCGACAGGAGCGTGCGGGGCGCTCATCTGACCTCCCTGATCTGCCGCAGCGCGGCGGCGGTGATTGCGTCGTCGCTCAGTTCCTCACCGGTGAGCGTGGTGACCGGCCGCCCTTCGGAGAGGACGATGACCCGGTCGCAGACCTCCGCGAGTTCCCCGAAGTCCGTCGTCACCCACAGCACGGCCGTCTGATCCAGGGCGGCGGCTGATTTCACGAACCGGTAGATGTCCCGCCTGGCACCGACGTCGACCCCCTGCGTCGGCTCGTGCAGTAGCAGCAGCTGCGGCCGGGCGATCAGCCACTTCGCGAGCAGCGCCTTCTGCTGGTTGCCACCGGAGAATGTCGCGGTGACGGCGTGCGGCAGCGGGGGCCGGATCAAGAACCGGTCGACGGCCTCGCGCGCGAGCGCCACGAGCTCGCCGCGGTGGAAGACACCACCTCGGTAATACTCGTCTTCGACGAGCATGACGATGTTCTCCCACAGGGTGAGGTGTTCGCTCAAGCCAAACGCCTGGCGGTCCGCGGGGACGAGGGCGATGCGCTCCCGCACCGTGCGCTGCGGGCTGAGCCCGCCGAGGTCCAGTGTCTTGCCGCCGAGACGCAGCGTGCCGCCGCTGGCCTGGTGTGCGCCGAACAGCAGGTACGGCAGCTCCTCGGCACCCGAGCCGATGAGGCCGGCCATACCGAGGATCTCCCCGGCACCGATCTCAAACGACAGGTCCGCCAGCCGCTCGTAGGCCAGGTGCTCGACCACGACGTTCTCGCCCTGCTTCGGTGCGCGTCCCGCGCCAGCCGGCTCCTTCGGCGCCAGCGCTGTCTCGACAGGACGCGCTTCTTCCGCCGCGGAGCTTCCGGCTGGCCGCGCCGGCGTCCCGACGATGTGATCGACCAGCGCCTGCTCGTCGTATCCGCCCGCGGGCACGTCGGCGACGACCCTGCCGTCTCTGAGCACGACGACACGGTCGGTGATCGAGCGGATCGCGACCAGGTCGTGTGAGATGAACAGCACGCCCGCTCCGTCTGCCACGATGGTCCGGATGACATCGAAGAGGTGCTCGACGTCCTCCTCGGGAAGAAACACGGTCGGCTCATCGAGGACGAGCACCGAGTGCTTATAACCGCTTCTTGTGCGGTACCTGCGGAGGTCTTCGGCGGCCCGGACGATCGCGAGCCGCGCCTGATCAACCGGTGCCAGCTCGCCCGTCCGCTGGTCGAGGTTGAGCCGGACATCGTAGCGGTCCAGAACGGCCGCGGCGCGCCGGTGCTCACCAAGCCAGTTGATCGGTGCCCAAGACCGCATCCCGCCGGCAATCCGCTGGCCAAACGTCAGGTTCTCCAGGACGGTCAGCCCGGGCGCCAGCGCCAGGTTCTGGTAGACGAAGCTAAGCCCGATCTCGCTCGCCTGGCCGGGCGCCAGGGGGAGCGCGACCTCCTCGCCGCTTACGAAAAGGCGGCCGCCCGGCTCCGGCACGTGGACCCCGGACAGGATCTTCACCAGCGTCGACTTGCCCGAGCCGTTCTGCCCGACGAGCCCCACCACCTCGCCTTGGCCGATGCTGAGGTTCACGTGGTCCAGCGCCCGGTTGCTGCCGAAATCCTTGGAGATGTCGCGCAGCTCGACGGCCGGGGGAGCCTGCGGAGCCGGCGGAGCGGATGCCTGCTCGGTCAATCAACGCCTCCCTTGTGTGTTATGCCGCTGGGGGCGGGCGGGTAGCCCGCCCCCAGCGGCCGTGGTTGTCAGACCGTGCCTGTCATCGCGCCGTTCAGCGTCGCCGCTGAGGTCAGCGCGCTGCCCGACAGCGGCGGCAGGCCCAGCAGCCCGCGGAAGCCGTTGACCCAGTCCGTTCCGTTCCCGCCAGTGGTGAGGACGTCCACGGCGTTATCCGGGGTGACTATCCGGTTCGGGCCGATGGCCTTGTCGTAGGGAATGGGAGGCATTTTCTGGAGTGCACGCGCCGCCTGCAGGAACATCAGGTAACCCGTCCACGGCGGGTAACCGCCGATGTCACTCTGGATGATGCTCTTGCCCGGGTCGGCGGTCTGCAGCTTGACGAAGGGCGTGCCGCCGCCGAAGGCGAGGTACGTCTTCACGGTGCCGCTCTTATGCGCGGACTGGATGCCCGCGAGCATGTAGGTCAGCATGCCGGCGTAGAAGGGGAAGATGACGCTCGCGTTCGGATTCTGCAGCAACGCGGAGGACGTGGCGCTCGCGATCTGATTCGTCCAGTCCGGCACCTCTACGTTGACGTCGGTCACCGTGCAGCCAGGGCAGGTGGCCGTCAGCTCGGCGCGCAGGGCGTTCTCCATGGTCGCCGTGGCCGGGGTCGCCTTCGAGACGATCGCGATGGCCTGGAACGGCTTGCCGTCGTGCTGGGCGACCGCCTGGTCGGCGGCGAGCTTGGCGTCGAGCGCGTAGGTGTCGACGTTGTTGTAGGTGACCTTGTCGGCCGCGGCCTCCGCCTGGGTTTGCCCATAGACCGACACGGCAATGCCGGCGTTGAGCGCCTGGCCGATCGCGGGTGCGTTCGTCGACGGGTCCATGGCACACCCCATCGCGATCGCGGCGTAGTGCTGGTGGATCGCGTTCTCGATGGCGGTGTTGTGCTCGGCGGGCGTGCCCTGGTTGGCGAAGATCGTCGGCTGCATGCCCACGGCAGTCGCGAGTGCCGCGGTCGCCTGTGCGATCTCCGTGCAAGCGGCCAGCGCGCTCACGCCAGGGATGATCATGATCTTCTTCCCGGCCAGTCCGGTGGTCGGCACCTTGTCGCCGTAGTTGGCCGCGTAGGTGCTGAAGCTGGGCTCCGCCGCGGCCTGGTTCACGGCGTTGGTGAGCGCGGAGACGTCCGCGCCTGAGGACGAGCTCGAGCTGCTGGATGATGACGACCCCGCACTCTGCGGGCTGGAACTTGAACTGGAGCTGCTGGACGAGCAACCCGCCAGGGCCAGCCCGCCGACTACGAGCACCGGGATCACATTCAGGCGCAGGAATCTAGCTTTGCGCACCTTCTCCCCCTCTCGCATCCATCTCTTTGGTCATGTCTGCTCACTTCTGTCACGCGCTAAGGGATGCACGTACACCGCATGCGCACGCTCAAAAATCATCTTGCCCCGCGACAATGTCAACAGGATGGTCATCGAGTTCGCGTATCGCTTCGGTCACTATCGCCAGACCAGCAGTAACTACCACGGAAAATTGTCGCCGCAGCACATAGCCCTGCGGTGGTCGAATGCTAATTCAAAGACCGCTAATATTCATGGTTTTTATGCGCGATATAAATGATTCCTATTTAATCGCCAGGTTACCTGCCGGTGTGCCGCCTGGCCCGATGCCTTCGCTTGTGCGAGAGCACAGCGCTAGCCCACCGACGCTGATCACCGGGCATATTGTCAACAAGTTAGGCCGAATTTAGGCTGACCTCATGCCAGAAGACATCATCCTGGAGCGCGGGCGGCCGGTTTCCGATGCCGAGCTCGCCAGGCGGGCGGACTGGATCCGGCTGCAGACGATCGACCTAATCGCGCAGGCCGGGCTCGGCCACTATTCCTCCACCTTTTCCTGCGCGGAGATCGTCGCGACGCTGTATTACCACGCGCTGCGGCTGCGGCCTGGCGAGCCGCGCTGGGCCGACCGGGACCGGTTCCTGCTCGGCAAGGGCCACGTGGCGACCGGGCTCTGGCCCGTCCTCGCCGACCTCGGCTTCTACGACAAGACGCTGCTCAAGCAGTTCGGCAAGGTCGGCTCGCCGCTCAACGACCACCCGAACATGAAGCTCGCTCCCGGCATCGACTTCTCCTCCGGCTCCCTCGGGCACAACCTCAGCGTCGGCACCGGGATGGCGCTGGCCGGGCGGCTGTCCGGCCGGGACTACCGGACGTTCGTGCTGACCGGCGATGGCGAGTTGCAGGAAGGGCAGGTCTGGGAGGCCGCGATGGCGGCGTCGCACTACAAGCTGGGCAACCTGGTCGCCATCGTGGACGCCAACGGGTTCTCAGGGTCCGGCCCGACTTCGCTGGCGATGAACATCGAACCGCTCGGCAAGCGGTTCGAGGCCTTCGGCTGGCGGGTCCAGGAGATCGACGGGCACGACATCGCCACGCTCAAGAAGACGTTCGACGAGCTGCCTGACGCCGCGGCAAGCGAGCAGCCGACGGCGGTCATCGCCAGGACGCGCAAGGGACACGGCGTCGAGTTCATGGAGAAGCAGCCGCAAGTCTGGCACCTCGGCCTGCTCAATCCCGAGCAGTACGCCGACGTGGTCGCGGAGATCACCGCCCGGATGCAACTAACGGGGGCGGGCGCCGAAGGGAGCGCGCAGTGAGTCAGCCGTCCGCGCCGACCGAGAAGAAGATGGTCGACGTCTTCTCCGACACCGACAGGGACACCGCGCTCAAGGCCAACCCGTCCGGCTACGCGGTCACCGAGATCGCCGCCGGCGACGACCGTGTGCTGACCATGACCGCGGACCTGTCCAACACGCTGGCGGAGTTCCGCGAGGCGTTCCCTGACCGGTACATCGAGCTGGGCATCGCGGAGACGAACTCCGTCTCCGTCGCGGCCGGCCTCGCGGCCTGCGGGTACGTGCCGTACATCTTCTCCATGTCGCCGTTCGGCGTGCTGAAAACGGCCGAGCAGTGGCGCACCGACGCCGACTACAACCACCTGCCGGTCCGGCTCGTCGGGCGGCTGTCCGGCCTGGCCATGGGCTACTTCGGCACCAGCCACTACGCCGTCGAGGACATCGCGATCGCGCGGACCTTCGCCAACACCACCGTGGTCTCCCCCGCCGACCAGAACGCGGTGCTCGCGCTGATGCGGTCCACCGCCGCCGTGGCGGGCCCGGTCTACATCAGGATCGCCGAGGCGGTCGACCCGGTCTACGACATGGTGCCGGACATCCCGCGCGGCACGTGGCCGCGGCTGCGGGAGGGCGGCGACCTCACCCTCGCCGCGCACGGCATGGGGGTCGGCCTGGCCGTCCAGGCCGCGGAGGTCCTGGCGTCCGAGCACGGGATCAGCGCCGACGTCTACGACGGCGGCTACCTCAAGCCGTTCGACGAGGCCGCGATCGTCGACACCGCCGCCAGGACGGGCAAGGTGCTCACGATCGAGGACCACACGGTGAACGGCGGCATCGGTGCCATCGTCGCGGAGACCGTCGCGCGGCACAAGATCGTCGCGGACCTCGCGCAGTGCGCGCTGCCGGACGTGGACCTGGAGGTGGGCGTGCCCGCGGAGCTATATGAGTACTACGGGCTGACGGTGGCCGGCGTGGTCGCCAGGGCCCTGGAACTCGCGAAGGGATAGAAGGGAAACCGCATGCCAGAACCGCTACTCGATCCCACCGGAGACAGTGACCGCAGCACCAACACGACGCTGGCGGCCCGGCCCCAGACGCTGAACGGCCTGGTCGTGGGCCTGCTCGACAACTCCAAGCCGAACGGCGCCGTCATCCTCCGTGCCGTCGGCCGCGAGCTGCAGGAGAAGTACGGCGTCCGGGAGATCCGGATGTTCCAGAAGGGCTACTTCGGCACGCCCGTCGAGGAGTCCGTCGTCCAGCAGATGCTGCACAACTGCGACTTCGCGGTTGCCGCGATCGGTGATTGAGGCTCCTGCAGCGCGGCCAGTTTGGCCGATGGGATCGTGCTGGAGCGGGCCGGCATCCCCGCTGTCAGCCTGTGCACGGATGCCTTCAGGATCACCGCCGAGGCGATGGCGAACCAGATGGGGTTCCCCGGCTACCAGTACGTAGCCCTGCCGCACCCGATCGCCAGCCGCACAGAGAAGGAGATCGACGAGATGGCGCGCGACGCGCTGCCCGACGTCATCAAGGTGCTCGGCGCCGGACTGACGTACCTGGGGGTGACGCCGGCGTGACGCAGCCAGAGTCGGGCGCCCCGGACGCCGCCGAGGCCCGGCGCGCGATCGAGTACTACTACGAGCATGGCTGGACCGACGGGCTGCCCGTCGTCCCGGTCACCGAGTCCTACCTCGCGGAGTTCCTGGCCACGACCGGCCGCGACCCCGACGAGGTGCTCATCCCCATGCCGCACCTCAACAAGAACCTCACCGTCCGGCTGGCCGCGATCAACGCGGCGCTGGCCGGCTGCCTGCCGGAGTACTTCCCCGTCGTGCTGGCCGCGTGGGACTCGTTCCTCGGCGACGGCATGGTCACCAGGTCGATCTGGCAGTCCACGACAGGGACCGCCCCGTTCGTCGTGGTCTACGGGCCGGCCAGGCAGCGGCTCGGGCTGAACTCCCGCGGCAACGTGTGGGGATCAGGGTTCCGCGCCAACGCGACGATCGGCCGGGCGATCAGGCTCGGCGCGATCAACGGCCTCGGCCTCAAGCCGCACGTGTTCGACCAGGCCACCCAGGGCACGCCCGCCAAGTACTCCTGCTGCATCGCGGAAAATGAGGAGGACTCCCCCTGGCCAAGCCTGGCCGCGGACAACGACATCGGCCCGGACGACAGCGCCGTCTCCGCGACCGTCATCCGCTCGGTGCTGCACATCGAGGCCAGGCACACCACCGCTCCCGAGCAGCTCGCGGCGGACTTCGCCGACTCGCTGTGCCGCACCGGCGCGCTGGTGCGGGCCAGGGCCAGCGGTTACGTCGTGCTGAACCCGGAACACGCGCGGCTCTTCGACAAGCACGGCTGGTCCAAGGCCGACGTGCGGGCCGCCATCGCGGACCAGGGCTGGCGCACCTACCGGGACCTCGCGAGAGCGGGCAAGGAGGCCATCGCGGGCGGCACCGGCTGGCGGCTGCCCGCCGACCACCCGGACGCCCGGCCGCAGGAGACGCCGGACGACCAGAACAGCCCGGTCCAGCTGATCACGTCCGTCGACGCGGTGCAGATTGTGGTGGCCGGCGCCCCCAACGCCGGCGTGTCCTCGATCGTCGAGACGTTCGGCCCGTTCGACCGCGGGCCGGCGATCACGAAGGTCGAGGAGAGATAGCGGGAGCGAGCCCGCGGTACCGCGATCCGCCGCGGTTCCGGTCACCGCGGGCCGCTGTCGGCTCCTTATCCGGAACGTCACCGGCCGGCTCACCGGCGTATCGTGGCTCCCATGGCCGCCGAGCCCGTGGATGAGCCGCCTCCCGACAACGCACGGCTCGTCATCTGGGCGGGCCCCGCGTTCCTCCTGTTCTCCGTCGTGCTGATCCCGTGGACCATCTACCTGGGCTTCGACCTGCCGGACAGGCAGGAGTCCTCGCACTACAACATCGCCTGGGTCGGGTTCGACGTGATACTCCTCGTGGTGCTGGCCGCCACGGGGTTCTTCGCGCTGCGGCGGTCCCCCTTCCTGGCGGTGGGCGCCACCGCGGCCGCGACCCTGCTCGTCGTCGACGCCTGGTTCGACGTGATGACCTCCCCGCCGGGCAGCCAGTTCCTCGGATCGCTCGCCTCCGCGGTCCTCATCGAGCTGCCGCTGGCGGCCGTCTGCGGCTGGCTGGCCTACCACACCGAGCACCTCGAAGAGGAGCGGATCGTCCTGCTGCTGAACCCAAGGCGCAACCGATGACGGTACGGGCCCGCCGGGTGTACGAGGCGCCGGACGCGGCGGATGGCAGGCGGGTGCTTGTCGACCGGCTGTGGCCGCGCGGGCTGGCCAAGGCCGCCGCGCACATCGACGAGTGGCTCAAGGCGATCGCGCCGTCCAACGAGCTGCGGGTCTGGTACGGCCACGACCCGGCCAAGTTCGAGGAGTTCCGCCGCCGCTACGGCGACGAGCTGCGCGATCCTGACCGCGCCGCGGCGCTCGCGCACCTGCGCGAGCTGGCCGCCGCGGGACCGGTCACGCTGCTGACCGCGACCAGGGACCTGGAGCACAGCGAGGCGGCGGACCTGGCCGAGCGGCTGCGGCAGGGTTAAGGCGTCAGGACACGTCACGCCGCACAGTGGTGGTGACGGCTGCCGCCGCGAAAGCCGCGGTGTAGGCGGCCAGCACGACGGCGGCGCCCCAGCGCGGGAGCAGGGGCTCCGACAGCATGGTCTTGCCCCCGGCGCCCAGCGCCTGGCCGGCGTAGAACGGCAGCCAGCGGGCCAGGTTGCCGGTCAGCTGACCGACGACCCCTTCGACCAGGGCGATCCAGGCGAGCGCGACCGCGACCGCGCCGACGAGCGAGCGGATGAGCGCGCCGAGGCCG
>Ga0070698_100002964_pt1 | contig 18671 bp, 25 predicted proteins | sample KBSK1502metaG_FD_65477 | JGI IMG/M metagenome (GOLD analysis project Ga0070698, IMG submission 65477) | Corn, switchgrass and miscanthus rhizosphere microbial communities from Kellogg Biological Station, Michigan, USA - KBS K1-50-2 metaG | ecosystem: Host-associated > Plants > Roots >...
GCGAGTAGTCATGGTCGCTGGCCTGGGCCTCGTATTCGCGCCTCTCAATGTCGCCGCGTATCTCTACACGCCGCGTGCCTTACGCGGTGCCGCCGTCGGTCTCCTGGCGCTACTGCGCAATGAAGGAGGCAGCGTTGGAACTTCGATGGGACAGACGATCACTGAGCGCCGTGAGATATTTCACGCCCTCCGGCTGAACGAGAGTCTCGATCCATTCAACCCTGCCGTGAACTCTTACCTCGCACAGGTCCAGCCGGGCTACCTGCAACAGACCGGAGATCCGGCCGCCGCACAGCAAATGGCTTGGCAATCCCTCGAGAATTTGCGCGAACAGCAAGCCTCAGCTCTCTCCTATTTCGACTGTTTCCTGATCTTCGCTGTGCTCGGGGTAGCTCTCGCCTTTCTGGTGCTCGGGATGAAACGCTCCGTCGCCGAGAAAGGCGCTCATGTCGCCGCGGAATAGGCGCTGGGGTTTTTTAGCACCCTTTGATTCGCAATGGCGGAAGGACTGATGGCGCATTCTACAGGCGATCCACCAACGCAACTGCGTCGACCGGTCAGGTCTGACCTCCCGAGAAAAGAGGCGCGGCTTTGTTCCTCAACGGGCCACTGCACCCCGGTCAGCTTCTCCGATACCTCCCACAGCTTGCGAGCCAAGCCTTCGTCTTTTGCTTTCGGAGCGACATAGGCTGAAGCCACCGGGCCCTTCAACTCATAGAAGCCATTCGGTCCGTAGTACCCCATCGGCTCCGCCTCCGGCGACGTCGCCCCAAAGAGCGTCGGTAGCGCTCCATCCGCCGCCGAATGGCTTAGCGGTCGCAGCATCTTACCCAACATTCCCCGCAGCCCACCTGCTCCCGGCCCATTCGCAATCAGGTCGGTCCGCGCATATCCTGGATGCGCCGCATTGCTTATCAGTCCCCATCCATGCGCATCGCTCCGCCTCTGCAGCTCAAAGGTGAAGAGCAGGTTCGCCAGCTTCGACTGCTGATACGCGGCCCAGCGCTCATAACTCCGTTCTGCCTGCAGATTGTTAAAGTCAATCTTCCCTCCTCGATGCGCCAGGCTACTCACATTCACTACTCGCGCCGACCGCGTGCTTCTCAGCAGCGACAACAACAAACCCGTCAGGGCGAAGTGACTCAGATGGTTCGTCCCGAACTGCATCTCGAATCCATCCGCAGTCAACCGCCTCGTCGGCAGATCCATCACGCCGGCGTTATTAATTAGCAGATCCAACGGCCTCCCTTTGGCCACCATCTCCGCTGCGAACGCCCGCACCGACGCCAGGCTTGCCAGATCGAGCATCTGGAAACGCGCCTTCGCTGCCGGCAAAGCGCGCATGATCTTGTCTACTGCGACACGCCCCTTCTCCCGGTTTCGTCCGGCCAGCACCACCTCCGCCCCGGCATGGGCTAGTCCGAGCGCCGTCTCATATCCAAGTCCACCAGTTGCACCGGTGACGATTGCTAGCTTTCCGGTTTGTGTGGGGATGTCATTCACTGTCCAATTCTGCATATCAAGTCTCCGGTTCTGTTTCTTGGTTGTTATTAAGTGAGTAGGCACGCATTATCAATGCAAAAACAATCCTACTTTTTCTTGGTGATTCCCGCCCATAGCACTGCAAAGCCCAATTGCCGATACCTGTCGGCTGCTTCGGGATTGGATGCCATGAATTCCATCGTCGTCTCGGCCAACGCCCGCATCACCGCCCCGATGAATTCTTGGGGCAGATCCCGCAAGATGTGTCGGGCAATTGCATCTTGAGCCATGGTTTGAATCTCCACGAATGGTGCTGAACCTGCCTTTTTGGATTCCGCACTCAGCCGGTTTGAAACTTCCAACTGAGCCAGAGCTTTACGTTGCACCGGATTGGCTACTCCCCAATTCACGAAACAGTCCCAGATATGTTGCAGCCGATGGCGAACGCTCTTCCTTCGTGGGAATTCCGACATCATAGCGTCGGCCAGTTCCAGTTTGATCTGCCGATAAAGCTCATTCACAAGATCGTCCTTGGTCTTGAAATAGGTAAACAAGGTTCCTTCCGCCACCGCTGCTGCATTCGAGATCGCCAAGGTCGCAGCGCCCAGTCCCCGCTCCGCGAAGACCTCAGTCGCCGCAGAAAGGATTGCGTTGCGTTTGTCTTCACTTTTGGGTCGCGCCATCTCTCTCTCTCTCTCTCTCTCACAACGTCAGGAACGCCGGCAACTTAGTCCATGCCGCTTGGACAGAATCTGGGCAATTCGTTCCTGTCTCCATCCACCAGCATCGAGGTTCATTTTGCCGATCGCTATTATAAACGAGTATACACTCAGTTATTGACTAAGCAAGCAACGATAACAAAAGTACTTCAGAAATGCCGCCTGAACGGTTTGCTCCCAGCTGCCCCCGGTGGTAACGCGCTCAGTACCTCACTCGCGGGAATGCTCTTCTATTCTAACTGGATCTGCAGAGGCTCGCTGTCCGTGCTCGCCGCCGCCGGCACAATGACGAGATAACGGCGATCAGTTTGCTCTGCGGGTCCCGCCACGAAATGCCGTAGGGGGCCCAGAGTATCCACAATTGCGGCGCCAGCAGGATTGGTTGTGAATGCGACCAAAGGCTCCAGCCTGCCGTACGGTTTTGACCGGTGCTCGACCAGAGCGAGTTGATAATTGGTCTTCGGCTGCAGTCCGGTAACCGCTGCCTGCAGAAGATCGATCAGACCTTGGTTATTGACGGTCACCGTGGTAGGGGCGCCCGCCGGCTTCGCGCCGGGAGGCCCCATCGTTAGGTGCGCAGCCAGACCAGCGTTCCCGATCGGCGCCAGGTTCGACAGTCCATCTCCTTCCGGGACGGCCCCCGGGACGTAAGCGAGCGCTTGAGAAGACTGACCTCCGGAAATCCGAGCGATCACTTTATTGCTCAGGGTATCAATGGCGTTTACGCCAGTCCCATTCTCCAGCGCAACATAAACCCGGGTACCATCGCCCGATGGCCAAATGCCGTGGGGTAGTTCCCCAGTTGGGATCGTCGCGACTAACTCGGGCTTATCAGCCGTGGTATAAACTTTGACGACGTTCTCTCCTCCAACGGTTATGTAAGCGAATTGGCCATTCTTATTTCGAACAATGTTCACATGATTGGTGATTGGACCCGTGTCCAAGGTCGCCAGTAGATCGAACGGCGGCTCGGCGCGAAATACCTGCGTTTTGCCGGTATCCTTCAATGTAAACCACACCTGCGTGCCATCTGGCGATGCCGCTATGTTCGGAGAAAACGGGGAGGCCTGTTTGACGGTAGCGACGATTTGGTGGGTCTTTACATCAACCACCTTCGTTTCGGGAATAAAACTGGAGCAGACAAATCCATACTTTCCATCCGGACGAAAGATCGTCATGCCGGGGCCGTTCCCAACCGGGATTCGTTGTTTTTCCTGGTAAGTCTTGCTGTCGATTACCGATATGTAATCTTCGCCGCGAACGGTCACCCAGACTTCAGTATCATCCGGTGTAAAGAAAGCTTCATGGGGAGAGCGCCCCAGGTAGGTGACGTGTTTGACGTCGTTGGTTGCGGTATCAATGAAACTCACTGAATTGGAACCGATGGAAACAACAACTACGGTTTTGTGATCGAAGGAAAAGCCAAGCCCATGAACCAGCAGCTGCCCGCGATAGAGAGGGCTTAAGTTCTGCGGCGCCGGGTCACCCAGGCGAATCACCCCAACCAAACGATTGGTCGAGGGATCATGTACTGAGACGGTGTTTGAAGTTTGATCAGCGGTGTAAACCCGATCATGCGAGCTGATCGGAATATCCGGGAGATCCGACGAACCCGGGACCTGACCCGCCATGAGTTTCAGGTTACTTCCCGGGAGGAGAAGCCCAAAAATAGCTAGGTATCGCGGTACATTTATCATTTTGAGCACCAGTTCTTCTTTTTCTTCCCTGCTGAGGGCAGAGGGTAATTTCTTAGAGCCAGCTTCATGACATCGATCTCGGATTGCTGGGTTACGATGATTTCCTGCGCCAGCCGTCGGAGATTGGGATCGGCTCCAAATTGGAGCTCGACCTTTGCCATCTCGATCGCGCCTTGGTGGTGAGGAATCATCATGAGCGCAAAGTCTGCATCCGGCTTGCCTACCAGAGAGACGTCGTGCATCGCCGAATGCATCGCCGTCATGCTTTGCGCCAAGGCTGCGTCTACTGGCGAATCAGACTTTTCGCACGAGGTCGAGAATACCCCGGCGAAGCAGAGCAGTACAAAGCGGAAACGGGCTGAGCACATAGCTGGATACTCTAGAGTCGGCTCCGATAAAATGCTACCGAAGCGCCGGCAGAACGGTTTCCGCTTCTATAGTCTCCCATTGCAAATATCCTTTGCCGCTCTGCCGAGAGAGCAAGTGAGGGTCACGAATCTTAGCCGGGCGCCAACGGACTGGGCGTCGCCCTAATGCTTTTCAATGACCTTCCCTCAACTTCGAACCGTGTTCGCAGCGGAATGCGCACGATCACTGTGGTCCCCTGCCCAACCTCGCTATGCACCTCCAGCCGAAACGAGCGACCGAACAAGCCGTGCAACCGCCGGCGTAACAGTTCCAATGCGTGCACCTGCGGACGTGCCGCGAAGAAGACTGTTTCGACCTCCGTTGTGGCTACTCCTTGCCCGTCATCACTGACGCTCATTTCCAGCCATGGTTCCACCAGACGGACCGCCAGGCACAGCCGTCCGGCTTTCGGCGAGGATTGCAGACCGTGTTGCACTGCATTCTCCACCAACGGTTGAAGCGAGAAAGGCGGCGTTAAAACCTCAGCTAACCCCGGATCGATGGCCTCTTCCACCTTCAATCGGGCGCCAAGCCGGAGCGACTCGATATCTAGATAAGCACGCACCACAGCCAACTCTTCCTCCAGCGGAACCAACGCTCGCTCCTGTTGTTCAAAGCTGGCGCGCAGAAAATGGCGCAATCGTCCCGCCGCACGAGGAATCTCGCGTGGCGCCACCATCGCCAGCGCCGCTAGCGCGTTCAACGCATTGAACAAGAAGTGCGGGTTCATGCGAGCCTGGAGGGCGCGAACCTCGGCCGAAGCTGCGGCTCGTGTTTGTTCATCACGCTCGCGCACCTGCGCCACGATTGCCAGGATCAGCGCCGTTCCCAGCCCTTGCAGAACCGGAGCCATCCCTAGCTGTCCAAGAGTTCCCAGGGTCGCCCCTGAACCGGGAACGTAGAAATAGTTCGGGCCATCACGCAGCAACGACACCCCAAAAGTCAGACAAAAACCGATCAAAGGGCGTTGCGCCACCTTGGGGCGCCACCGGTATATGCACCCTCCGATCAGACCGGTACACGACATCAAAATCAAAATCGCGGCCAGCGGCCGTCCATCGTAGGCAACGGCCAACCAGGTCACAAATAAGGCGACGACGACCCCTACGCCTGGCCCCGCCAACAGACCAGCTGCACAGACCACGACGATGCGGTGATTAAACCAGCCGGTTTGCCGAACGGAGGCTTCTTCGACTATCCCGAGGAGCAGAAACACCAGCAGCGCAGTTCCGCGGTCCCGTACCGATAGGAGAGAACGCTCCGATTGCCTGAAGCCTGGCACCAGTGTAAGCGCGAACGCCGCGGTCACCAAAACACAGATCTTATTGAAAATAATCTCCATGGCGTGAACACCGGGAGCGTTGAGCGCCCTTTTCGGCAGGAGGAACGGGTTTCATCGCTTTGCTGAACGGTCAAGATTAGGAAGCGGTCGCGCGCGCCGTTTCCGCAGCAGATTCGTGCTCAGCCCTTCCAGCCTTTCAGGAACTCGAAGAGTTCTGCGTTCACTGCGTCGGGGCGCTCCTCGTGCTGAAGATAGCCGGATTCTGCGACCGGCACGGTGGTGAGGTTGTCCGCCATCTGCTGCCAGATTTCAGCCTCTGGATTGCGGTTCCAGCTGGAAAGGAAGAAGCGCAGCAGGCGGTGATTAGCGACTTCGACGGACATCGTTCCTGGGAGTTCCATCACTCCTCATTGATGGCGAGCGACAACCCAACTTTGTCTGGGGTAGAACACGCTTAAAAGCGCTAGGTATTTTTTCACGGAGCTTCGAAAAGTCTTATTTGTTGGTGGCGGTCGCCGCCGGGCTAGAGACTTGGGAGGCGGTAGCATCCAGTTTGGCTTCCCAATTGCGCATTTCTTCTACCAACGTTTGATAGATTCGGCCAACAGCCTCTGCCGGCAAGGGACCGCCCTTGGCCAGCTCTTGAGCCTTCGCTATCACCTGTTGTTCCCGGCTGGGAACCGTCACCGGCAGATGCGCTTCGCGCTTGATGTCACCTACCTCTTCGACCACTCGAGCCCGCTGTTGAATCAGTTCAACAATGCGTTGGTCAAGCGAATCAATTTGTTGACGACTTGCTTCAAGTCGCTCCTGGGTACCACCGCCTGTATCTAGAGCGAACAGGGTCATAACAGCTAAGACTAGTCGGGTTGTTTTCATGACATTCTCTACAGCAATGCTTCGCCTCAAAGGCGAGCGCGGCCAGGATAAGGTCTTCCTGGAGGCACATTGCGTCTTCCTCATTGGCGCGATTCCTCTGGAGTCCATATGCAGACGGCAAGGCGCGCGCAGCTTTCGCCGTGAATCCTCGAAAGAAAGCCAACAAGTCCAGACCTCGGACAAAACTGACAGAGTTCTCCCCTCCTTCGATCCTGGGTGCCGGCAAGTCTTCTTGTTTCATTGTTGTTACTCCTCAGAAGCTTACTGGTCGTTCCGGGAGTTAGCTCGGTAATGACAGAGCAAGCTTGCCAAGGGCCCACGTTTCTCCTGGCCAATGCCTGCGCTGAAAAGAGCGTATACTCCCGTCGCCTGGAGTTCGAGGTAGTAGACAGCAGGTTTTCCGAGACCGGCTTTTTTTTGTCTCAGTTGCCGTAATCGTTGGCTAAACTGCGCTCAGGCTATGTGCGGAACCAGGTCCTGAAAGGCTTCTTCCAACGTACTGCTTCCCAGGTTGGGTTCCGTGCCGTTCCGCTCGAACTCGATCCAGCCCGAGTTGGACCCGTCAAGCATCTCGATGCGGGGAGCCGTGCGATCGGCGGCCATGCCCTGCTTTTCAAAGGAAGCGGCCCATCGGTCATGGGGAACCGATACGGCCCGGACAGGACGGCCCAGGCAGCGGGAAAGCCGCTGCCGCGTCGAGACACGCAACGGAGTCTTAGAAGTAGCGGAATGGGACTCATAAGTCCTATGAGACCCATGGGTCCTACCTGCCGCACTCCCGGCGAACCCACCCACTAAATATGGATCGCTTCGCCGAAAGCGGCAACGATGGCCCGGGTTTCCGGATAACCTGCGGCCGGCGTAAAGTTGGGGGGCACGATGATAAAGACCCCCTCCGTGCCGCGAAAGGCTGCTTCCAAAGCCGCCGCGTCGCCGGCATCAGCGACCACGAGTTCGACTCCCGCACGCCACTTCGTTCCCGGCAAACTGAGGGTATTTGTTGAGTTTCTTGTTTCCTCTTTGCAGGCGGAAGAGATCCCTAGCCTGCATCGCTCACAAATCTTCCGCCGTGGCGGATAGCGATGTAGGCTAGCCGGGCGCCAATCGGCGGGGATTCGCCGTTATGTTTTCCAACGACCTCCCTACCACCTCGAAACGCGGTCGCAAGGGAATACACACTGTGACGGTTGTGCCCTGTCCGACTTCGCTACACACCTCTAGGCGAAACGAGCGGCCGAACAATGTTTGCAGCCGCCGGCGCAAAAGCGATAGCGCGTGGACCCTCGGGCGCTCTGCGAAGAAAACTTGCTCGACTTCCTTCGAGGGTACCCCTAGCCCGTCATCACTGACGCTCATCTCCAGCCAAGCGGACCGAAAGGCGCAGCTGGCCGGCCGCGGCTGAGGATTGCAATCCGTGTTGCACCGCGTTCTCGACCAATGGTTGGAGCGAGAAAGGGGGCGTTAGAACCCCTGATAACCCCGCATCGATAGCCTCTTCTACTTTCAATCGGTTGCCCAGCCGCAGCGACTCGATATCCAGATAAGCGCGGACCACAGCCAATTCTTCCTCCAGCGGAACCAGCGCTCGTTCGTGTTGGTCAAAACTGGCACGCAGAAAATGGCGCAACCGCCCCGTCGCACGTGGGATTTCACGTGGCGCAAACGTTGCCAGCGCTGCCAGTGCGTTCAGCGCATTGAAAAGGAAATGTGGGTTCATGCGTGCCTGCATGGCACGCACCTCCGCCGAGACTGCTGCTCGGGTTTGCTCGTCATGGGCGCGTACGTGCGCGACGATAGCCAGGATCAACGCCGTACCCAGGCCTTGCAGCACGGGAGCCATCCCAGTCTGCCCAAAGGTATGCAGCGCATGCGCGTTGGGAGCGGAAAAGAAAATCAGGCTGCTCCGCAGCAACGATACGGCCAAAGTGAGACAGAATCCGGTTAGCGGATGTTGCGCCAGCTTAGGACGCCACTGATACAGCAACCCACCGGCTAGACCACCGCACAACATCGAAATGCCGATGGACGCCAACGGCAGCCCGTCAAACCTCACCGCCAGCCAAGTCACAAACACGCTCACGGCCAGCCCGACCCAAGGGCCTGCCACCAGACCAGCCGCGCACACCGCAACGATCCGCTCGTTGAGCCAGCCGCTGCGCGAAACGCTCGCTTCTTCGACCAACCCAAGAACCAGGAACACCAGCAACGCTGTCCCTCGATCCCGCATCGACAACAGAGAGCGCTCCTGTAGCCGTAAGCCCGGCACAAACGTGAGCACGTACGCCGCGGTTACCAATACACAAATATCGTTGAAAAGACTATCCATGGCAGCAAGCCCGGAGCCGGCTACGAGGCTAAGACGGCACTGATACGTCTCAATCGACGTCCATCAGGATCGGCGTCCGTGGCAGTAGGAGCCTCGTGTTTTATCGAATGATTCTCCGTGTTGAAAGTGATTCGTTCCCAAAATAGCGAGCGAGACCTTTCTCGTCTTGCTTACTAAGTCCAAACGAAAATAGACGCCAAGATTTTGGAAGCCGCCCACTTTTTGTCCGAACTGCCGTATTTGTTGTCTCAATTGCCAACTCTCCAAAGAAATTGAGCTGATCAGCTCGCAGGACATCACCGAACTTTGGGTCGACGGATGTCTCTCAGGTACACCAGCTTGCGGCGGCGAAACCGCTCTGCATAACGAGACCCGGGTCTTCGGGCCGCTAGAGATCGGCCTTAGCCGCACGAAGTGCCGGTAGACTTAGTTCCAAGTAAAGGCGGGTCAGCGTCGCAAGCTTCTCGAAGTACGAGAACTGATCGATATTGGCACTCATTTTCATCGAATGGTGAAGTTTCAGACGCCAAAGATTCCGAGCGTCAAATAGGCGAGCACTGTCGCCGAGATCAGCCAATAGAATGCTTCCTCGAGAGCATCAAACAAACCAACAGAACGGTCTCGACGGATAACTGTCTCCTGGAGTTCCGGTTTTATCTCGAATTCTTTGGCGATCTCCTCAGATTCTGCCAGCAACCGGTGACGTGCCTCGAAAAAGTTGATGACAGATGCTGGAGAGCTGGGTGGTACTTTGTTTAAATTCGGCTGAAGGTGGACCGATTGTACGGCATTAGAATTGGCAGTCATAACATATCCGGTTAAAAGATTGGTGCGTGTGCATGATGTAACAAAACACCAAGATTTCAGAGGCTGGTCCGTTTTGTACCAGCTGCCGCGATCGTTGTTTCGATTGATGCGTTGAGCCTCCTGAGGTTTACCGGCCCGCACAAATCAGGTGGCAACGTTCGTCGACGTATCCGGCCCGGAGCGCCTGCGGATCATTCTCCCCAGAAGCGGACACGACAGGGCCGGCAGCAACGTGAAGCGGGAATCCCATCTATGGATGGATGGTGAAATGTCACTGTTTCGCCGCAATTACCTGAATATTACAAAATGCTTCGAGGCCTTCCTGACCAAATTCCACTGCAAGACCCGAGTCCTTATAGGCACTGGCTGCAACGAAGACATTTCGAATACCATGCTGGTTAATCCATAACGTCCCGGCTTCCAATTGACCGGCAACAGCGCGGAGCGTAGTCGAATCACTGCCCCAAACTGAAGCTGCTAGTCCAGAGGAAGTGTTATTGGCGCGACGAATCGCTTCGTCTAGATCTCTGTATTTGAAAACGGAGCGGATCGGCCCAAAGACTTCCTGCGTAACAAAACTGACGTCGTCCCGGGGGATTATCAAGGAGCGTCACTGGGAAGAAAAAACCCTCACTATTTGTCGGCACGCTTCCTCGAAAGAGAATCTTCGTCCCGCTTCCGGCAATTTCTTCCCAGACTAACTGCAGCCGCTGGTACTGCAACCGGTTCTGCACAGGGCCTAACATGGTCTGCGGATCAAATCCATCACCGACTTTAGTGGCGCTAGCAATAGCAACCAGTTCCTCCGTCGTCCGGGAGTAGATGGCTTCATGAATGTAGAGGCGCTTAAGACAGATACAACCTGTCCGCCGAGTAGAAACATGCTGCCGAAAAGAGCTTGAGCAATTTTTTCCGGATCAGCGTTGGCGAGGACAATCCCCGCATCATTTCCTCCTAGCTCCAGCGTCACGTGTTTAAGCGTGCCGGCAGCAGATTCTAATATGCGTTTTCCGATGCAGGCGAATCCGGTAAAAGTAATAGCGTCAATCCCCGAGTGGGACGTCATCCAGGATCCAAGATCATCACCGCCGGTCACGACATTGAAAACACCCGGCGGAAGCAATTCACGAATATAATCTGAGATGCGAAGTACGGTAAGCGGGCTAAATGGAGACGGCTTAAGAACGACTGTATTACCAGCCAGCAACGCCGGGAGGATCTTCGCAAATGAAAGTACCACCGGCAAATTCCATGGACTGATGGCGCCGATGACTCCGATCGGGGTATAACCCTTCGTTATTTGTCCGATGTGAGGAATCTCTTGTTCTTTCTCATGCAATTCCATTTGCCCGAGGGCCGGTCCGAACGCTTTGGTAAGCAGATCGATTTCCCACTCGGCTTGAGCTAAAGGGCGTCCTTGTTCTGCAGTAAGCAGCACGCTCAGTCCCTCTGCGTACTCGTCAATTTTGTTGAGCAGGCTGGTCAATATTGCTTTCCGTTGGCGCAATGGAACTGCACGCCACCCTGAAAATGCTTTTCGTGCAGCGCTGACTGCTTTATCCAGCTGCGCACGATCTAGGTCGGGAACAATGGCTAGTTGCTTTCCGGTAGCCGGATTGATCACAGACAATGTTTTGCCAGCAGATAATCTCTCGCCATCGATAATGTTATAAAAACCGTCCTCAAGTCGGGCTTTTTTCAACTTGTCGTCGCTCACTTTGTCGGCAGAAAATGCAATCGTCGTATCCACGTTGTATCTTAGGGATCTGTTCTGAGCGATCTGGAAGGTTATTCTGACATCGACATCGGAGTCCTAATTTAATAGCCCTCCGAACTGGAAGATCGGCCCTTCTTTGTCCCAATTGCCGTATTTGTTATCTCGATTGTCGGCGTTCCCGGCGCTAATTAAGCGTGCCGACCCACGCGAACTATTGCGACTGCACGAGAGGGTTTCGATTGCGGCACACGCCAGTTGAGACCAAAATTGCGGCAGCCGAGACAAAGAAGGGCCATCTTCAAAATTCCGGGATCTATTACCTCCAGCTCGGCAAGGGACAGGAAGGAGGGTTGGGCGCGGCTGGCGCAGATGCCGTTGTCCTCGACACTTGGCAGTACTACGTCGAACTGGTGCCGATGAAGCTCGGTATGCCCTATGTGCATGTCTCCAATGCGCTGCACTTCGATTACACCGGGCAGACACCACTCTGTTTCTATGACTGGCCGCACGAGACGAGCCAGGCAGCACTGGCCAGAAACTGTAAAGGCGTAGAATATTTTGCCGAGTTCCTGGCCCGAGCTAGCGCAGTCATCAGAGGCTACGCCGAACACGCCGGACTCAAAGTCGATTGGGCAAACCCGTATGCTACCATTTCGAAGCTCGCTTGGCTCTCCCAGACGCCGAAGGAGTTCGACTTTCCCAGCTCTCATTTACCACCGCAGTTCCATCATACCGGACCTTTTCACGATGGCACCGGCCGGATAGATGCTGATTTTCCCTGGGAACAATTAACTGGAGGACCGGTTATCTACGCCTCAATGGGAACCGTGCAGAATGGCTTGGCCAATGTCTTTCGCACGATTACAGCGGCGCTTGCACCGCACCAAGGTGTGCAATTGGTGCTTTCGGTCGGAAATCACCTCGATCCAGAGGAGATCGGACCAGTGCCGAGCAATACCATCATTGTCAGTCGTGCACCGCAATTGGAACTGCTGAAGCATACCTCGGTCTGTATCACGCACGGCGGATTGAATACGGTGCTCGAGGCTCTGACCCAAGGCGTTCCGCAAGTCGCGATCCCGGTGACCAATGATCAACCCGGTGTTGCTGCAAGAATCGCCGACAAAAAAACCGGGCTGTTCGTTCCGCTAAAAGAGCTAACCGCGCTCCATCTCTCGCGGCTCGTTGATGAGGTACTGAAGAATCCAATCTATCGCGACAATGCCCTCAATTTCCAGAAAATCATTGCCGAAACGAACGGATTATCGGCCGCAGCTGATCGACTGGAACAGGCGTTCGGTCTCAACCAGAAGGCAAGCGAGGACTGGGCAATCTTAGAGAGTCATTTCGAAGGCTGACTGAGGATAACCTGCCACGTGGCTGGTCTTCGATCTCGGCACGAGCGGCGTCAAGGCCGCGCTGCTGGATAACGACGGCAACATCGCTGCGTTTCGGCCGCTGAAGCGCCTAGGCGTTCGTGCTTGCTTTACCTAAGGCATCCAGTTGCTGTCCATTCAGGGAAAATGACACTCCGAATCCGTCCGGCGTCGTCAACGTCATAATGAAAGTATTCGGATCCGGAGACCGTTCAATGCGCACAATATCACCCGGGTAGACGAGGCGGAGGCTCTCGTCGCCGTATCGAGCCCAGAGCGCTTGCGTCATCATTCGTGGCAGCGTCATAATTAGCGCCTTAAGGCATTCCGTCGGGAAGCTGAGAGAACCTTGTTTACCGTTCACGCAGGTGAAGCTCAGGCAGAATCGGCTGCCGTCGCTCCCGACATCGTAGGCGACGAGTTCCTTCCCCATGATGTGCTCAGTGGGTACAGGCGGAGTCGGCAGTGCGACCGCGCCCGACGATTCGTGCTGGATAGACTTCATGTCTTCTCTAATGAATTATCGGTTGAAAGCGGCTGGTTTCGGAATGGTGAGCGAAACAATACTCACATCGGGCCAAAGGTTATATCGGTTGGATAGTAACATCGCGGTTTGAGCGACCTATGCTTTTTTGTCCCAGTTGTCGCAATCGCTGTCCGAGCTGTTGGGTCACTGGACTAAGGAGCCGGCTTTTTTCTGGAGCATCAAGGGAGAAAGCACGGTGACGCGAACAGTTCGGACAACGATTGCGGCACCTAAGACAAAGAGTAGCCGGCCGCAAGAATCTTCGTGTCTATTGTTTCGAACTAACAATGCAATCCGAAAGTATTCTAGGAGGAGCCTGAATGGCAGCGTTCATTTTTCTCTGCAGTCTCATGCTGTTTCTCATGATGATTGCTGTGTCGAGATAGGATCCGGACAACGATTACCGCACTTGGAACAAATAGCGATCGGTCCTTCAATCCTGCCTTCCATTGTTCTAAACTAACTGCGCGACACTACCCTTGGAATGACGACGTTCAACGCGAACGAGTCGTGGTCAATTACGATTCGCCCGTATTATTTGCGCGAGCTTGGGTTCAAGATCACCCGATCCGATACTCACTCAACCACGATGTATTGGTCGTCGAGCGGTGTGAGATTTGCGGACTAGATCCCTAACTTTTCTTTAAAATAGAAGATCGTCTCACGAATGCCGGATTCAAAATCGACCTTTGGCTCCCACCCGAGCAGTTTTCTGGCCCGAGTAATATCGGGTTGACGAACTTTCGGATCATCCATCGGCAGCGGCTTGGTGACTATCGGCGATTTAGCTCCGGTAATCTCCGGGATTTTATTAGCAAAATCGAGGACGGTCATTTCCCGAGGGTTACCGATATTTACCGGTTCATGATAGTCGCTCAGCGCCAGCCGGAAAATGCCATCGATCAGATCGGAGACGTAGCAAAAACTACGGGTCTGGCTGCCGTTGCCAAATACGGTTAGCGGTTCCTGGCTGAGGGCCTGGCTAATAAACGCCGGCACGACGCGACCATCTTTCAGACGCATACGTGGTCCGTAGGTGTTAAAGATCCGGACGATTTTGGTATCCGCCCGATGATACCGATGGTAGGCCATGGTCATCGCTTCGGCGAAACGTTTGGCTTCATCGTACACCCCACGCGGACCGATCGGATTAACGTTGCCCCTATAGTCCTCCTTCTGCGGATGACTGAGCGGATCGCCATAGCATTCTGAGGTCGAAGCAAGCACGAAAGAGGCCATTTTGTCCTTGGCTAACCCCAAGGCGTTGTGGGTTCCCAGCGCACCCACTTTTAAAGTTGGGATGGGGAGCTCGAGGTAATCGATAGGGCTGGCCGGTGAAGCAAAGTGAAATACGTAATCGACCCTACCTGGAACGAAGATGAACTCGCTGACATTCTGCCGAATGAACTTGAAGTCCTGGTTTCCGGCTAGGTGCGCGATATTATCGGTCGAACCAGTGATGAGGTTGTCGATCGCAATGACCCGAAAGCCCTCGGCCAAGAGCCGATCGCTCAAGTGAGACCCAAGAAAGCCCGCCCCACCGGTCACGACCGCGATCTGCTTGGAAGAAGTACCTCTGAACATTTGAGAAGATTCCGGTTTCACCATTTATTCTCACCTCGATATTCAATGATAGAGTGGGCCAGCGTAGTCATGGATTGAGGTCTCCAGCTACCGGAAGCGATATAAAACCGATTCTCATAGTCCCGGTAACAGACCTCAGGATTTTAGAAATCGGCCGCTTTTTATCCCAACTGACGCAATCGCTGTCTCAATTGCCACATGAGATGGTCTGTGATCAGCACTGACCAAGACCCGAGTCTGCTCGTCATTTGGACGATTCCAGGGCCGAGCATCGGCAACCGCACTAGGTCACTCGGTCGGTTGGCCCAATTCTTGCCAGCAGCCCCGAGTCCCCAAGGCAAGATCCGGTTCGGACAACGATTACGGCATCTGGGACAAATGGCGACCGCAATCCATGTCTGCATCGGCCGTACCGAGCATCTGATTGCCGCCCGCCAACTCGCACGCTGAGACTAGAATCAGCCCGGTCACTTCCAACAGTGACTCCATCGGCTGGTGGCTGATGTGCAGCAGGCAGAGGACGCCATCGGCCGTAGCCGCTCCGAACGCCTGCTCGCCTTCAAAGCCTGACGAACCGCTAGCTAGACCCCATATGGCCGCCAACCTCAATTGATCGAAGTTGGTCTCATAGCGCAGGTTTCCGAGATTCGTTAGACAGATGTCAAAGGCGAATTTGTGCGCCATGATTTGCGCAGCCGCCGGTACGTCGACGGAGAAATTCAAGGAGAAGTCGACGGAGAAACAGCCGGGTTCCAGCCAAGCAAATTATAAATGTAGTAACGCAACATCCCGATGTATTCGTGTGCAGCAAAGTCGGCGATGGCCAAATTGTATCCTATCGGTAGGATCGACATCTGCGGAACGATGTAGTCAGCGGCGCACGGTATGGGATGCACACCAAAGTAGCTGAAATACAAGAGGGCTCGTGGCAGATGCAGTCCTGAGGTTACCAGAAACAGCTTATCAAACCGTCGTTCGCGTAAAATTGCCTCCGTAGATTCGGCATTTCGGAAAGTATTGAGACTGCGCCGTTCAAGCAAGATATCGCTATCCGCAACGCCGAGTTGTACCATCGCAGCTTGGTAATCATCCGCCTCAGTTACCCCGGTACCGGAAGCGTCTCCGCCACTGATGAGAATAGTGCACTGGTGGTCGCTCTTCTTGGCCAAAACATATAGCCGTATCGCCTCAAGAATCCGTGAGTACGCCAAAATGGACGGCTTAACGGTGGATTGGCTCGGTAAACGCGCAGTGCCATCCCCTAAAACGATGATAACATTCCGCTCTCCCCAGATCGGATTGTCTGTCACGATGGACTTCGATTGGAGCGGCTCTAATAGAAACGACGGTATCAAGCCAGATCCCACGGCTTCAAACGCGATCAATGTTGCCGTGATAGCGATCACCGTGGCTCTTCGCCAGTTCAATAGAACGAAGCTGACAGATGCGAGGAGGAAGAAAAGTATGGTTAAGGTAATCATCTGATGGACATTTCATCATTGCGTTGCAGAGGCGAGGCATTGCGGCACTCTCGATAGATTTTTCTCACACAAACTCAACCCCCCGAAGTTGGCGTTGGAGCAGAGGTTTCCGCGATTTGCCGGCACATTCCGAAGCAATAGATTCCCAGATTTAGCGATCCGGTCCTCTTTTCCCCCAATTGCCGCAACGATTGCGGACGACAATGGCAGCGGACAGCATCCAGGTGAGTAATCCGGAGAGAACGATCGCCCCGCGATAATCGCGCACCACCGCCTTCAGCGGCATCTCAACGGAAAGCGCGCGGCGTTTCTTCAACTCTTCAAAAACCGGCGTTTCGGTTAACAAGTAGCGAAGGTACATCGACATTAACCCAAAGGCGCCGCCCAGTAGGAAGGGAAGCCTCCATCCATATGCGGTAAGCTGTTCCGGCGGCATCAGCATGTTCAGACCGGTGGCCACCAATGATCCCAGCAGAATTCCGCCGGTAAGACCGGCGGTCAAGACGCCGCACGCCAACCCGACCCGTGACGGGGGCACATGCTCGCTGACGAAGACCCAGGCACCAGGAACCTCGCCACCAACGGCCGCTCCTTGCAGGATGCGCAGGAGCAACAACAAGACTGGCGCCCACGCACCCAAGGAGGCGTAGGTCGGCAGCAACCCGATGCCTAAAGTGGGCAGCGCCATGAGGAACACACTGAGAGTGAACATCTGTTTGCGACCGCGCAGATCGCCCGCATGCGCCATTACGACGCCGCCCAGCGGTCGAGCAAGGTAACCGGCAGCAAATATGCCGAACGTCTGGAACTGCCGAACCCAGTCTGGAATCCCCGGAGGGAAAAACAGGTTACCGATCGTGTTCGCAAAGAAAACGAAGATGATGAAGTCATAGAATTCGAGGACGCCTCCCAGAGTAGCTAACCAAAGCGTCTTATAATCCCGGGCAGTCAGACGAGAGGAAGCGATAACTGATAAGGAATCGAACATGGGGTATTTACTTTTCTGGGACCAATCCAAATACCTAGACGAATCACTTCACATTTTGTATGTGGATGGATGACTTTTTTCGAGCGGGAAACGAGGTCACGCCCGCACCTCCTACGAGGTCTCGCTAATAGAGGCTTGGACTCCGCGGAGCGGCTTTTTTTGTTCCAGCCCGCTGGTTATCAAAGTCCCGACCGCTGCCCGTCCCGAGCTGCGTCGATCTCAGCCTCGATAGATCGGCCCCCCATACATTGTTCCGGTCACGCCGCCGTCGACGATGATCTCCGAACCGTGGACATAGGACGAATCATCAGACGCTAGGAACAACACAGCCTTGGCGACCTCTTCCGCCTGGCCCCACCGATCGAGCGGCACACTCCCTAGCAATTTCTTGGTCAGGGCGGTCACCACATCCTCCGGAACCGGGACGCGTTCCCAAATCGGAGTTTGGATGAAACCAGGCGCCACGACGTTGATGCGAATGCCGCGGGGTGCAAGCTCTGCCGCCATCGACCGGCTCATCGCATGAAGGCCCCCTTTGCTGGCAGCATAAAATCCTGCACCGGGTGGAAAGCCGACAATCGGCCCGATCGAACCATTCAAAATGATGGATGCGCCCGCCCGCAAAAGAGGAAGCGCTGCCTGGATGGTCAGGAACGCGCCAGTTACATTGGTTCTTAGAACTTCGTCAAACGTCGCTTCGGAAGTTTCCTCAATTGACCCCATGTTACCGATACCAGCATTGGCAAAAACAATATCGAGGTGACCGAACTTTTCTTTGATCGTAGCAAACAAGACGTCGCGAGCCTTCGAATCCAACACATCGGAGTTGAACGCGAGCGCATTGGGACCAAGGTCTTTGGCCGCGGCGTCCAGAGTCTTCCGGTTCCGTCCGGTTATTGCTACCCGCGCACCTTCGGCGATGAACAATTGCGCCGTAGCCAGCCCTATACCGCTATTGCCGCCCGTGATTAAGGCCGTTTTACTTTGAAGCTTCATTTGGATCCTGTTGCTTTTAGGTTTGTTTATCAGTTAGGCGTGTCTGTAAATCGTCGCAGATCACGCAAGAAAGCTCTGGGAGACGGCATCCCTGGGAGGCGCACAGCGCCTCCCCCCAAAGATTTTGAACCAAATCGCTGCGATCGGGTTCTCTAAGAACCGGTAGCGTAAGCCAGGATCTCGATCGTTCTCATCGGGTCAGGCAGCATGCAAAAATGGTTGGTTTTAGTGACTCCAGTGCGAACCTCGGCCAGAGCAAAATGCACAGGACTAGTCTGATCTATGAGTCTGAAAACTTCTTCAAAAGATCCCAGGGGATATAGAACAGCCGATGATTGCGATGCGGGCGAAGCCTCGGATTTATGCATTATTCTTTCTTTCGATCGATCACCTTTAGGTCACT
>Ga0070698_100002965_pt1 | contig 18665 bp, 18 predicted proteins | sample KBSK1502metaG_FD_65477 | JGI IMG/M metagenome (GOLD analysis project Ga0070698, IMG submission 65477) | Corn, switchgrass and miscanthus rhizosphere microbial communities from Kellogg Biological Station, Michigan, USA - KBS K1-50-2 metaG | ecosystem: Host-associated > Plants > Roots >...
CCGCCGCCGGATCGGACCACGAGCGCGGGTCCCTCCGCGCCGAGATCCTCGAGCGAAGGCGCGGCCTCCCCCGCCTCGCCGCCTTCCTCGGGCGTGTAGCTCATCGTCGTCTCCGAGCCCGGCTCGTCCTTGACGAGCAGCGCGCCGCAACGGGAGCAGTAGTTGGCGGCCTCCGGGTTCTGGAAGCCGCACTCAGGGCAGTAAATGTGGCTCATTACCCTTCGGCTGGCGGGACTGCCTTGCCGGCCAGGATCGCGGCGAGCCGGTCGACGTCGACCTGCTCGAGGACGCTCTTGCCCCCGGTCTCGCGCAGCCGGGCCTGAAGCTCTGCCCGCAGGAGGTCGATCTTCCCGTGCAGGATCCGCCGCCGGTACGAGACCTCGTGCTCCTCCTGGGTCAGGTCGTCGATCAGCCGCTTGAGGTCGTCGTCCGAAAGCGAGGCGAGGTCGGGAAACGCTTCCACAGAGGTCCTTTCGTCGGAGGAGCGGGCGTTCCTAGTCTACGCGGCGGCGGGCTGAAGGGTCAACCTTAGCTTGAGACTCCTGCCTCAGCCTCCTCCGCCTGCATGATCTCCTCGACGAGCCCGCGCATCTCCGACTCGAGCTCGGCGGACCGCTCGCGCGTATTGCCCTCCGCGTAGATGTGCACCACCGGCTCGTCCGGGTCCGGCAGAACCTGTGCCCAGCCGCGCCGGTCGATGACCTTGATCCCGTCGAGCAGGTCGAGCTTTCTGTTCCGCAGGCGTTCCGTGAGCACTCGCATGACCGTCCCCTTCATGGACCACGGGCACGGGAGCTGCCGGTGGACGAGCGTGCTCGCCGGCAGCTCGGAGACGAGCTCGGAGAGCGGCTTGTCCATCGGCGCGAGCAGCTCGAGCAGCTTGCAGAGGCTCGCGACGGCGTCGTAGGCCGGGATGAACTCGGGGAAGACGTAGCCGCCGCCGACGGCTCCGGCGAAGATGACCCCGTCCTCGGCCGCGGCCTTGGTCAGCTCGGCCAGGGAGGCCGGGGTGCGGATCACCTCGAGCTTGCTCCCCTTGACCATCTCCTCGACGCGGCTCGTGACCGTGACCGGGAAGGCGAGCTTGCCGCGGCGGCCGTTCGTGCCCATCAGCCGCAGGAAGAGGAGCAGCGCCTGCTCGACGGGGATCTCACGCGCCTGCTCGTCGATCAGGAAGAGCCGTTCGCCGGCCCGGTCGAACGCGACCCCGAGGTCGGCGCCGATGGCATTCACGAGCCGCTTGGCCTGGCCGACCGACTCCCGCAGCGACGGCGTTCCCTGCGTCCCCTCCTGGGAGAAGCCGTGGGCGCTGACCGCCTCGACACCCAGCGGGCCGAGCACGAGCGGCAGCACGAAGGAGGTCGCCGAATAGCCGTAGTCGACGACGATGCGGTAATGGCGCGCGCGGATCGCCTCGACGTCCAGGCCCGAGAGCAGGTCCTGCGCGTAGCTCTCGCTGACCCGCGCCGGGTAGGTGACGCGCCCGACCGCGTTGAAAGCGGCGCGCCGCAGCTCGTGCCGGGTGAAGTGCTTCTCGATCTCCTTCTGGAGGCCCGCCGTGAGCTGGATGCCGGGCTGCTCGTAGAAGCGGATCTGCAGCATCTCGGGGTCGGCGTAACTGACGGCCACGTGGAAGCCCGCGTCGTAGCCGTGCGTCTTCAGGAGGTGGCGGCTGACCGAGGACGGGAGCACGCGCAGGTCGGCGACGTCGACGCCCGTCGAGTTGAGGCCCGAGATCATCGCGCGCTTGACGAGCCGGCAGGCGGCGGGCGACTCGCGGCTCGCGACCACGCGCGCACCGCGCTTCAGGGCCGTGCCGAGCGCCGCGGCGAGGCGGACGGCGGTCTCAGGCGTCAGGTCGACGTTGACAAGCCCGGAGACGCCGTCGGCGCCGAAGAGGTGCGACGAGGCGCGGGACTCCCAGATCAGGCTCTCGTGGATCTGCGCGCCGGTCTCGACCTCCTTGTAGGGGTAGATGCGGACTCCCGGGAAGACGGCGCTCTGGGCGCCGAGGGTGACCTCGTCACCGATCGCCGCGCCCTCCTGGACGTGAACGTGGGCCCGGACGTCGCAGTTGCGGCCGAGGATCGCCCCGTCGACGCGCGCGCTGCGGCCGATGTGCGTCGAGGCGTCGATCACGGAACGCTCCGTCCGCGCGCGCTCGAGGAGCGTCACGCTGGCCGAGAGCACGGAGTAGGCGCCGACCGTCGCGTCAGGTGCGATCCGGCAGTAGTTGCCGACGAAGGCCGGCCCCTCGATCGCGGCCAGGTCGTCGACCTCCACCCCCTCCCCCAGCCACACGTTCCCGCGCAGCCGGATTCCGGGGATGTTCAGGCGCACTCGCTCGTCCAGCGCGTCGAAGTTCGCCTGCCGGTACTGGTCGAGGTTCCCGATGTCCTGCCAGTAGCCGTCGAAGACGTGCCCGTAGAGCGGCCGTCCCATCTCGAGCAGGAACGGGAAGAGCTCCTTGGAGAAATCGTGCGCCCGGTCCGACGGGACGTGGTTCAGGACCTCGGGGTCGACCACGTAGATGCCCGTATTGATGGTGTCGGAGAAGACCTGCCCCCAGGACGGTTTCTCCAGGAAGCGCTCGATCCGGCCCTCCTCGTCTGTGACCACGATCCCGAACTCGAGCGGGTTGTCGACCGATTTGAGGCCGATCGTGACCGCGGCCCCCTTCTCCTGGTGGGTGCGCACGATCTCGCTCAGGTCGACGTCGCAGAGCGCATCGCCGGAGATGACCAGGAACGGCTCGTCCAGGACGCCGCTCGCAAGGCGCACCGAGCCGGCCGTGCCGAGCGGCGACTCTTCGACCGAGTACTCGATCTCGAGCCCGAGCGCATCGCCGCCGCCGAAGTAGCTGCGGATCGCCTGCGGCATGAACGCCACGGTGACGACCACCTGGTCGAAGCCGTGCTGCTTGAGCAGCTCGAGGATGTGCTCCATGCACGGCTTGCCGACGATCGGCACCATCGGCTTCGGCTGGTTCGAGGTGAGCGGACGCAGGCGCGTGCCCTCGCCGCCGGCCATCACGACCGCCTTCACGCAGTCCTCACCTCCCGGCGGGCCTTGAGCAGGTAGCCCGCGAGCGCGACTGCGGCCAGGGCGAAGCCCGCCCAGAAGATCCAGATCGGCCAGTCGGTGCCCTTCCGGGTCACGAGGATGAACGCCAGGGACGCATACAGTAGCCAGGTGGCTGCCTTGCCGGCCAGGTTCACGGAGAAGTCGTAGCCGCGGTCCGCGACGAGCCGATATCCCGCGATGAGCGCCACGTCACGGGCCGGGATCGCGAGGGCAGCCCACGGCAGCCGGCCCGCGTGCCAGAGCAGGATCACCGCGGCGTCGATCATCAGCCGGTCGGCCAGCGGGTCGGCGATCGTGCCGAAGCGGGACTCGACGTGCCAGCGCCTGGCAAGCCAGCCGTCGATCTGGTCGGTCACGCCCGCGGCGCCGAAGACGATCGCGGCCGGCCAGCTGTGGCCGCCGTCCGAAGCCAGCACGAGCCCCACGAACGCGGGGATCATGAGGAGGCGGGCGATCGTCAATGCGTTCGGGACCCGGCGCACGGTTGAAAGGATACGGCGGTCGTGGCCACCCTCACGCTCCCGGGCTTCGTCAACGCGCACAGCCACGCGTTTCAGCGGGTCTTGCGCGGCAGCACGGAAGGCGACGACTTCTGGGGCTGGCGCGAGTCCATGCTGGCCCTGGCAGAGGGACTGTCCCCGGAACAGGTCCGTTCGGGCTACGTCCAGGTCTACCGCGAGATGCTCGCGGCCGGCTACACCGTCGTCGGCGAATTCCACTACCTCGGCCTTCCCGAGGCGCACGCGGCGGTCGAGGCGGCCGCCGAGGCCGGGATCGAGATCGTGCTGCTTCTCTCCGCGTACGGCCGCGGCGGGCTCGATCGCTTCCGGCAGGCTTCCGTTGCGGAGTACCTCTCGCAGCTGGAGGAGGTGCGGGCAACCGGGGTGCGCGTCGGGCTTGCCCCCCACTCGGTGCGGGCCTGCCCGCGGGACTGGCTGGAAGAGATCGGTCGCTACGCCGCCGCTGAGAGTCTGCCGCTGCACGTGCACGCGGACGAACAGCCGCGGGAGATCGAGGAGTGCGTGGCGGAGCACGGCCGGCGCCCGATCGAGCTGCTGGCGGAGACCGGCTGCCTCGGGCCCCACGCGACGGTCGTCCACGCAACCCATGCGGACGCGCACGAGCTCGACCTCCTGGCTGAGGCCGGCGCCCGCGTGTGCGTCTGCCCGACGACGGAGGCGAACCTCGGCGACGGCTTCGTCCCCGCCGAGGAGATCGGCCGGGGAGGGATCGGCATGTGCATCGGCTCGGACTCGAATGTGCGGATCGACCCGCTGGAGGAGCTCCGCGAGCTCGAGGGAATCGCCCGCCGCCGCACCCTAGAGCGGGGCGTGCTCTCGGTCTCGACGCTCCTGTGTTGCGGCGCCGACGAGGGCGCGGCAGCGCTTGGCGTCGAGCGGTGGCCCGACGTGGAAGTCGACCTCGAGCATCGTTCGCTCGCCGGTGTCGCAGAGGGCGAGGTCCATGCGGCGCTGATCTTCGGCTGCGCGGCAGACGTCTTCGTCTGAACGCTTTTCCACAGACCCTTCCACAGGTTTTCCACATCGAGCCGCATGTTCTGTGGATTTCGCGCATCGAATCCTGCAGATGGAGCAATTGGGGCGCCGGAATCGTCCACTTATCGCTTTCGTCGGCCGCAGACGAGGCAGGAGTGGCCGCGCCCGGATTGTGAGATGCCCGGGAAGGAGAAGAGCCATGCGGCCGCTGAAGATCCTGATTGCCGACGACCACGCCTTGATGCTGGAGGCCATCAAGCTCGCCCTCGAAAACGAAGCCGACTTCGAAATCGTCGCGCAAGCCGAGTCGGGGAGCCAGCTGCTCCCGCTCGTCAACCAGACCAACCCCGACCTGGTGGTCCTCGACCTGCACATGCCGGGAATCGACGGGATCACGTGCATCAAGCTGTTGCGCAAACGGTGTCCCTGGGTGCGGACGATCGTGCTCTCGGCCCACGACTCCGAGGAGATGGTCGAGGCCGCGCTGGAGGCCGGCGCCGATGCGTTCATCGCTAAGAACGTCGCTCCCGCGGACCTGGCGGCCGGGCTTCGCCAGGCGCTGGTGAAGCCCGTGGCGAAGGCGATCGGACGAGCGAACCGTGTCCATCCGGCCGTCGCCGACAAGGGACTGAGCAAGCGCGAGCTCGAGGTGCTGCGCGCCCTCGCCGACGGGAAGTCGAACAAGGAGATCGCAGGCAGCCTGTGGGTCGCGCAGCAGACGGTGAAGTTCCACCTCACGAGCATCTACCGGAAGCTGGACGTGAACAGCCGCACGCAGGCGGTCAACTGGGCCTACCGTCACGGCCTGGTCGAGCCGGCTACCGAGGGCTCGACCTGGCAGAACGGCAACCAACTGGCGGGGTCGGCCGCAGACCGTGCGAAAAACCATGCCTGAGCGGGGCTTTCCTGAAGGTGCGGGGAGCGAGAGCTCGGAGCCTGAAACGCCGATCCGAACCGCCTCGGTGCTGCAAGCGAATCAACAATGGCCGCGCCCGTGTCTGTGGTGAGAGGCCCTAGCTCTCCCTGATGGCCTCCCGCGGACGCGGCCCGATCAAAACGTCCTCACTCGACCCGCCCGTCGCGGTTGACGAGATTGCGCGGCCCGCTGTAGCGTCGCCGCACAGTCGATCAACGGGGAGGTTCTCATGGATGGAAACGGCGGCGAGCTCTCCAGCTTCCTGACGAAGCTCGGTGAAGACCGACAGCTGCAAGACGCATACGCTCAGGATCCCGAAGGCACGATGCGGGAAGCCGGGCTTTCGGACGACTCGATTGAGACCCTCCTTAGCCGTGACCTTGGGACGATCAAGGCGGCGCTCGAGAAGGAGCTTCCGGGCCGCGACTTCATCATGTTCATGATCATCTTCTACTCGGAGAACTGATCGAAGATCGCGGCTCGCTCACAGTCGTCGGAACGGGGATCGCGCTGCGGGAGCAGGTGACGCCGGAGTCAGCCTCTGCAATCGAGCGTGCGGACGAGGTCCTCTACCTCGTCACCCAACCTCTGACGGCACAGTGGATCGAGCGCGCAAATCCGCGCAGCCGTTCGCTCCACGGTCTTTATGAAAGCGGAAAGCCGCGGCGCGAGACGTACGCGGAAATGGTGGACGAGCTGCTGGCGCCCGTGCGCGCCGGCCTCGACGTATGCGCCGCGTTCTACGGACATCCAGGCGTCTTCGTCAACCCCGGCCACGAAGCGATCCGCCGCGCCCGGGCCGAGGGGTATCCGGCCCGCATGCTGCCTGCTGTCTCGGCGCTCGACTGCCTCGTCGCCGATCTCGGAATCGATCCGGCGGCGACGGGGCTCCACAGCTACGAGGCCACGGACTTCGTCGTTCACCGGCGCCGTCCCGATCCGACCGCCTCACTCGTCCTGTGGCAGATCGGCATCGTTGGAGAGCTCGGCTACGCGACCTCGCCGCGCCGCGAGAACGTCGCGCTCGTCGTGGATCGCCTCTTGCGCGCGTACCCGCGCGGACACGAAGTGATCGTCTACGAGGCGTCGCCGTACCCCCTCGTCGCCGACCCATTCGTCCTGCGGGTGGCGCTTGAGCAGCTTCCAGATGCCCAAGTCCCGCTGCTCGCGACGCTCGTCGTTCCGCCTGCGCGGAGGCCGCGACGCGATCGCGCGCTGATGGCACGCCTCGGGCTCAACTGAGTCGCCGCACCCGCTCGGCCGACGCGAGGTTGCCCTTGGCCTCGTAGAGGGCGACGGCCTCCGCGTACGCATCGCGCCGCTCGGAGCCCGAGAGCGTCGTGCCGAGAGCAAACAGCGCGTCGCCGCGCAGGTCGAGGTCGTCGGCGCCCTCGAGGAGTGCGATCGCTCCACGCGCGAGCTCCTCTCCCTGCCGTGCGTCGCCACGACCCGCGTACGCCTGCGCGCGTGCCGCGCGCCAACCGACCTGGGCGTGGAGGTCATCCGGCCAGGCCAGACGCTCGCTCGCCTCCGTCGCAGCCTCGGCCTCGTCGAATCTTTCCTGGCGGCAGAGTGACTCCGCGAGTAGCGTCGCCATGACCGCCGAGTTGACCGTCTCGCCCAGCCGCTCGAGTGTGTCGAGCGCCTCCCGGGCGATCGCCTCGGCGCGGACGGGGTCGTCGGCGAGCAGCTCGACTCGGGCCGCGAAGTAGCAGGTGCCCGCCGCCGTGATGCGCCGACCGAGCTCCTCGAGGAGCGACGTCCCGCGCGCCGCCTTTTCGCGCCCAGCGTCGAAACGCTTGCACATCGCCTCGAGCACGCCGGAGTAGGACGTAAGGAGCCCTTCCGTGCTCCGCGCCGCCCTCGCGCGTCTGAGCAGTTCGGCGCAGCGCCGCAGCGCATCCTCCGCGGGGGTAGGGCCAGAGACCGTGGAGAGGCCGCGCATGGCCAGGATGTGATCGCGCCAGTGGCGATCGTCGGCTCTGTCCGCGTGGACGAGCGCGCGCTCGAGTTGCTCCTCGGCGCGGCTGACGCGACAGCGGTTCCAGTGCGAGAGTGCAATGAACCAGAGCGCCTGAGCGAGCCCAACGTCGTCCTCGAGGCGCTCGAAGACCGGCAGCGCCTCATTCGCCGCCGTCACGAGGTCGTCCGTGCCGGCCGGGTCCGTGTAGAGCCGAAGGAGCGCGGCGTTCAGCCTGCCGCGAGCAGCGATCGCCTCGAGCCCGGCTGCGAGCGCGCGTTCGACCGCCTCCTCGTTGACCTCGGCCGCTCGTTCGAATTCGCCGACCTCGCGGAGCGCGATGCCAAGACCCAGCAGGGAGGCGATCCGCTCACGATCGTTTTCTGGGAGGAGCTCTGCCGCGCGCGACAGAAGTCCTTCCGCAGCGGCCATGTCCGAGCGAGCGAGAGCACGGCGTCCCGCTGACGCCAGCAAACGCCCGGCCCGTATCCCGAGTGCGCCGTCGGAGAGGCCGAGCTCGGCGCGGTAGCGGTGCGCCTGCTCGAAGTGGTAGCCGAGAACCTCCTCGTAACCGATCTCGCGCCCTCCCACCTTCTCCTCCAGCCAGTGCGCGTACAGCTCATGGAGCTCGCTGCGGACTCTCTTGGGCAGACTGCGGTACGCCGCATCGCGGATCAGGATGTGGCGAAATCTGTAGGCCGTCTCGTCCACGAACGAGGGACTCCCACGGCGTACGAGCTCGCGGCGGACGAGCTCGTCTAGCAGCGGCGCTGCTTGGCGCTCCGTCTCGGCGGCGAGCGCCAGGACGGCACCGAGGTGGAAGAGCTGGCCCTCGACGGCGCCGTCTTCGAGCAGCGTCCGCGGGCGCTCCTCCAGCCGGTCGAGCCGCTCGGCGAGCAGGGCGTCGATCGTCGGCGGGATCGCGAACTCGTCCAGGCGACCGAGGCCCACCCACCGCCCGTCCGCCGCCTGCCGCACGAGGCCGTTCTCGACGAGGAGCGCCATCAGCTCCTCCACGAACAGCGGCACTCCGGCTGCTGCCTCGAGGACGCGCTCGCGCACGTGCTCCTGCAGCCCGGCGCCTCCGATCAGCTCTTCGATCAAACGCGTCGCCTCTGCCTCCGCCAGCGGCTCGAGGCGAAGGATCGATCCTGGCCAACGGGGCCGTGCATCGAGTGCCTCGGGACGCGCGAGACCGATGACCAACAGCGGGGCCTGCGCCAGCTCGTCGAGCTGCTCCACTAGGTCGAGTAGCGCTTGCTCTGCCCAATGCAGATCGTCGATTGCAACGATGAGCGGCCGGTCGCGCGCCAGCGCCTCGAAGAGCCGCCGTGCGGCCCAGGCGATCTCGCCGGTGGCGCCGCTCCCGCGCTCGAGCCCGAGAGCCTGAACAAGCAGCGCGCTCACCACCTCAGCCTCCTCGGTGCCTGCGAGCAGGGCCTCGATCCGCTCGCGCGCGACCGCGGCGGCGTCATCGCTGCCGATCCCCGCCGCTTCCCGCACGATCTCTCCAAGCGCCCAGTACGTGATCCCCTCGCCGTAGGACAGGCAGCGACCGATAAGGACGCGCGCCTGTGGCTCCGCCGAGTCCAGGAACTCCCGCGCCAGCCGCGATTTCCCGATCCCCGGCTCCCCCAGGACCGTTACGAGCCGGCAGGTGTTCTCCGCGACGGCCGCGGCGAGCTCCCGTCCGAGCGCGTCGAGCTCCTCCCGCCGCCCGACCAGCGCGCCCACCGCGTGGGCGCGGGGTGGGCCACCGTCGGCCGGGACGTCCACGAGCCGGTAGGCGGGGACCGGCTTCTGCTTCCCCTTCAGCGCAAGCGCCTCGACCGCCTCGGCGGTCACCGCCTCTCGAACGAGGCGATACGTCAGCTCGCCGAGTAGCACCTCCCCCGTTCCGGCCGTCTGCTCCAGCCGGGCCGCGACGTTGACGGTATCGCCGCTGACGAACGCCTCCCCTGCCCCCGAGTCGCCGGCGACCACCTCTCCGGTGTTGATGCCGATGCGAAGCCCGATCCGGGAGCCGAACCGGCCCTCTAACTCATCGTTCAGGGCCTCCAGCCGCCCGAGCATCTCTGCGGCGGCCCGGACGGCGCGAAGCGCGTCGTCCTCGTGGGCGAGCGGCACGCCAAAGACGGCCACGACGGCGTCTCCGATGAACTTCTCCACCGTGCCGGAGTGGTGCTCAATCGCCATCCGCATCTCGTCGAAGTAGCGAAGCATCACCTCCCGCACGGCCTCCGTCTCGAGCCGCTCTCCGAGGGCGGTCGAGCCGCTTACGTCGCAGAAGAGGACGGTGACCGTCTTGCGCCGCTCAGGCGCGCCCACCGCAATGGCGCTCCCGCACCGGCCGCAGAAGCGAAAGCCCTCGGGATTCTCGGTGCCGCAGCTCGGACACGCCGGCATGGGCCGACTTTAAGGCAGCGACTCCGAAACGCCGAATCCATGGAGTGAGCTGGAACCTGGAGAGAGACAGAGGAGCGAATGATGGGACTCGAACCCACGACCTTCTGCATTGCAAGCGGGTCGTGGGTTCGGCCTGAGTGGCTCAAGAACCGCACGGTTGACCGGAATCCCGCGCTCTCGGCTCGAGACGGCGCTGAGATCGAAGTGGAGCTGCGAGGTTTAGGCAGCTAGTGGGCAACGGCGACACGTAGCGGACAATGACGCTCGCAAAGAAAAGCCCCGCTCAGGCGAGGCTTTTCTATCATCGGGGCGCCGAGATTTGAACTCGGGACCTCTAGTCCCCCAGACTAGCGCGCTAACCAGGCTGCGCCACGCCCCGTCCGAGCTCACTTTACCGCAGCCTGGTTAGCGGGAAACGGCCGCCCGGCAGAGCCGGACGGCCTCCTAGGCGGCATCGCCAGCGATGCCTCAGCAGGCTGCGCCACGCCCCGTCCGAGCTCACCTTACCGCAGCCTGGTTAGCGGGAAACGGCCGCCCGGCAGAGCCGGACGGCCTCCTAGGCGGCATCGCAAGCGATGCCTCAGCAGGCTGCGCCAGGTCTCTGGCGGGATGGAATGACCCGATCAGGTCTGGTCTCACGGCTAGCCAAAAGACCGTTCTTCACACCGACCTTGCCTTGCGCGATACTTGTCAGGTGCAGGCGGGTGCCGCCCCCACGACGATCCGCGTCCTGCTCGCCGACCAGCGCCCGCTCCTCGGGAACGCGGTTCAGACGGTGCTCGCGACGCATCCGCGCTTCGAGCTGGTCGGGGTCGCCTTCGACGGAGAGGAGGCCGTGGAGCTCGCAACCGAGCTCGAGCCCGACGTCGTGCTCATCGACGCCGATCTCCCGAAGCTCGACGGTCTGGAGGTCACCAGACGAATCTGCGAGGACTCCTCCCCGCGGATGGTGATCCTGACGGGCGCCGATTCGGACGTCGACGCCGTGGAGGCACATGACGCCGGCGCGGGTGCCTACCTCCCGAAGGCCCGGTCCGCGGCCGACCTTTTGGACACGCTCGAGTTCACGGCGCTCCTGCTCGACGCCGCGGACGCCCTGCCGCAGAAGGCCTAGCCCCCGTCCTGGACTTTCGCGGGTGTGCGCCCGCCGACGGCCGCGTCAGACTTTGAGCAGCGGAGATTGCTGCAAATGGTGCGATTGAGACTTCACGATCCGTCGGTGGCGCCAGAGCTGGTTTCGTTCCTGCGCCGCTGTCAGTGCGAGGTCCACCATCTCGGCCCGACGATGGTGGGAGTCGGCGTCGGCCACCCAGTCGATCCGGAGGCCGCGGCCCGCCGGCTCCAGGACGGACGCTGCTACTGCTGCGGTGAGCAGATCGAGCTCGTGCTCTTCCGGCTCGGCTCGCCGCGCTGCCACGACTGCCGCGAGACCGCCGCGACGATCCCCGCGAAGGCGAACGAGACGTGGACGCGGATGGAAGTCGAGTCGTACCTCAAGATCTGGCGCCTGCGGAACCCCGGCGCCCACGTCGAGCTCGTGGCCTAGCTCTCTACGAGGTGTTCCCGAACCGCTTGTAGAGGCGGTCGATCAGCTCGGGCATCGCTTCGAGCTTGCGTGTGATGACCCGGAGCCGGTACTCGCGGAAGTGCTCCGGCTCGACGTCGAGGGCCTTTGCGAGCTGACGCACGACCTTGTCGGAGGGCACCGGCCGGTTCCCGTGGACGAGGTGGTTGAGGTAGCCGGCGGAGAGCTTGGTCCTTTCTGCGAGCGCTCGGTACGTGACCCCGGTCTCGCCCATCAGCCGCTCGATCGTCGGGCCGAACGGCTCCTCGCTGAAGCGGCGGCGCCTGGTCATCAGAGAACACCTCCCAGCTCGGCGATCGCGACGCGGCGCTCCTCCCCGCTCAGGCGCTCCCGCACATCGACCGCGCCGTCATCGGCGGTCTTTTTGCCGACCGTGACGCGAATCGGGCACCCAATCAGGTCGGCGTCCGCGAACTTCTCCCCGGCCCGCTGGTCACGGTCGTCGAGCAGCACCTCCGCGCCTGCATCGGAGAGCACCCGGGCCGCCTCTTCCGCCTGCTCCTCGACCCCGGGTAGCGCGACCACGTGCACGTCGTACGGCGCCAGCGCGCGCGGCCAGACGATGCCGTTCTCGTCGTGGTGCTGCTCGACCGCGGCGGCCATGATCCGGCCGAGGCCGATCCCGTAGCTCCCCATGATCAAGGTCTTCTCCGTGCCGTCCTCGTCGAGGAACTTCGCCTCGAGCGGCTCCGAGAAGCGGGTCTCGAGCTTGAAGATGTGTCCCACTTCGATTGCCACCTGGAGATGTAGATGCCCTCCGCAGCGAGGACATGCGTCGCCTTCGCGAGCTTCTCGCAAATCGGCGAACCGAGCCTCGAAGTCACGGCCGGCCTGGACGCCGCGCAGGTGCCAGTCGTCCCTGTTCGCGCCGACGACGTACTGGCCTTCGCGGAGCGCCTCGTCCGCGATCACCTCGACGGCAGTGCCGACCGGGCCAATCGATCCGCCCTCGGCGCCAAACGCCTCGCGGACCTCCCCGGGCTCCGCCGGCCGGAAGTCCTCGCGCAGCGCGGCGAGGAGCTTCATCTCGTTGAGCCGGTCGTCGCCGCGAACGAGCGCAAGCACGACGCGGCCGTCGGTCACCACCGGCATCGCCTTCGCCGTGGCGCGCGGGTCGACGGCGAGGAACTCGGACACGGCCTCGATCGTCCGCCAGCCGGGGGTCTCGACTTCTTCCGGAGCCGGGAGCTCCTCGGGGAAGTCGGCGGCGGGGGGCACTCCGTCGGCGATCTCGAGGTCGGCTGCGTAGTCGCCGTTCTCGCACGTGACAAGCGTGTTCTCGCCCGAGCCGGACGGCGCGAGAAAGTCCCTGCTGCCGCTCCCGCCCATGATCCCGGACTCGGCCGCAACCTCGTACGTCTCGAGCCCGCACCGCTCGAAGATCCGCTTGTAGGCCTCCGAGTGCTTGCGGAAGCTCTCGTCCAAGCCGGCGGCGTCGCGGTCGAACGAGTAGCCGTCCTTCATGATGAACTCGCGGACGCGCAGGAGGCCGCCGCGGGGACGCGGCTCGTCGCGGTCCTTGGTCTGGAAGTGGTACCAGATCTGCGGCAGCTCTCTGTACGACTGGAGCTCGCGCCCGTGGAAGGCCACCGTCTCCTCGTGGGTGAGCGGCAGGATGTAGTCGCGGCCGGTGCGGTCCTTGAGCCTGAAGAGCTCGGGGATGGTGATCCGGCCGGTCGCCTCCCAGAGCTCGGCCGGCGTGAGCACAGGCATGAGCATCTCCTGCGCGCCGAACGCGTCGAGCTCCTCCCGGATGATCTGCTCGATCTTCCGGTGGACGCGCCAGCCGAGCGGCACGAACGTCCACAGGCCGGCAGAGACCTGGCGGATGAAGCCACCGCGCACGAGCAGCTTGTGCGAGACCGCCTCGGCGTCGGCGGGGTCGTCGCGCAGCGTGGGCAAGAAGAGCTCTGAAGCTCTGGCAATCACTGTCGTCCCCGGAGGCTAATCGAGCGGGATCAGGCTTGCTTCCGCCATCGCGAGCGCGGCGGGCTTCGCCATCTTGAGTCGCTTCGGGCGGTGCATGCCCTCGGCGATCCACTTGTCGATCTCGTGGAAGAGCTCGTCGATCAGGATGTCCGACGAGACCTTCTTCAGCACCCGGCCGTGGGCGTAGACGAAGCCGACGTCGCGGCCTCCCGCGATGCCGAAGTCCGCGTCGCCCGCCTCGCCGGGGCCGTTGACCGCGCAGCCGAGCACCGCGACCTCGAAGTGCTGCGAGTAGTCGCGCAGCCGGTCCTCGACCTTCTCGGCCAGAGTCTGCACGCCCACGTTGTCCCGCCCGCACGAGGGGCAGGCGATCATGATCGGCCCGCGCTCGCGTAGACCCAGCGCCTTGAGGATCTCGAAGGCCGTGCGCACCTCCTCGACCGGGTCCGCGGTCAGCGAGACCCGCACGGTGTCGCCGATCCCGTCCACGAGCAGCGCACCCATGCCGACGGCGCTCTTGATCGAGCCCGAGTACGGCGTCCCGGCCTCGGTGACGCCGAGGTGCAACGGGTACGGCACCTTGCCGGAGAGCATCCGGTAGGCGCGGATCATCGTCGGCACGTGGCTCGACTTGACCGAGATCTTGAAGTCGTAGAACCCGAGGCTCTCGAGCAGCCGCACCTCCTCGAGCGCCGCCTCGACGAGCGCTTCCGCCTGGTCACGCTGCGCGACCTCGGCGAGGTGCTTCGGCAGCGAGCCCGAGTTGGCGCCGATCCGCATCGGGATCCCTGCCTTTTGCGCGGCGCGCACGACCTCGGCGACCTTGTCCGGGCCGCCGATGTTGCCGGGGTTGATCCGCACGGCCGCGACCCCGCCTTCGATCGCCTTCAGCGCAAGGCTCGCGTTGAAGTGGATGTCCGCGATCACCGGGAGCGGCGAAAGACGGACGATCTTCGGCAGCGCCTCGGCGTCCTCGGTCTTGGGAACGGCGACGCGGACGACCTCGCAGCCGGCGGAGGCGAGCGCGGCGATCTGGGCCGTCGTCGCCTCCACGTCGTGCGTCTTGGTGAGCGTCATCGACTGAACGGCGACGGGCGCGCCGCCGCCGATCGCGACGTTTCCTACGCGGATCTGCCGTTCGCTCGCCACGGCGAGGAGTCTAGCCCCCGGTTAGTTTTCCCACGTCGTTCGAGAGCCCGATCACGTAGATGAACAGGATCAGCGCGATCCCGACCATCGAGACCCGCTCGTAGACCGCACGGCCGACCGCCTTGCCTCGCACGCCCTCGATCAACGAGAACGCGATGTGCCCGCCGTCGAGCGGCAGCAGCGGCAGCAGGTTCAGGAGCGCGAGCGAGAGGCTGATCAGCGCCACGATCGCGAGGTAGTCGCGATACCCCTGCTTCACCGCCGCACTCGAGGTGCGCACGATGCCCACCGGGGTCGAGATCTGCTTCCGGTTCGCCGGCGAGGTGACGTGGATGAGCCAGTTCCCCATCGTCTTCGTCACGAGCCAGGCGTCTTCGCTGGCTAGACGCAAGGCGGCCGGCGGCCCGTACTGCTTGTAGCGCACGATCGTCGGATGGAAACCGAGCAGGTACCTGCCGCCGTCCTTCGTCGGCCGGACCGCCGAGAGAACATTGCGCTGGCCATCGCGCAGGACGGTGATCACGAGCGGCCTTCCGCGGCTCGCCTGGATCGCGTCTCGCACCCGCGCGAACGTGCGCGTTGGCATCCCGTTGACCGCCACGATGGTGTCGCCGTGCTGCAGGCCGGCTTTCGCCGCCGGCGTGTTCGACTCGATCGAGTCCACTCGGCGCGAGGCCGCAGACGGGATCCCGATCATGTAGACGACCGCCAGGAGGAGGATCGCGAAGACGAGGTTGGTCGCCGGCCCGGCGGCGATGACGGCCAGCTTCCGCCACGTGCGCTGGCGCCAGTACGCATCCGGCCCGAGGGCGTCGAAGAGCTCGCTCAGCCCGCGGTTGGCCTGGCGGCGGGCGCCGCCCGAGAGCTGGGTGTCGGCGAGCACCGCCTCGAGCTCCTTCAATGCCGCCCGAGCGGGCTCGAACGCCCCCTTGGCCAGCGGGCGCTTGACCCGCTCGATCGGCTGCAGGAGCTGCGGGGCCTCGTAGAGCGCAGAGCCGAAGTGCACGTCCAGGTCAGAGGGGGCCGGACGGTGCATCCCGGGGATCTTCACGTAGCCGCCGAGCGGAATCGCGCCGAGGCCGTACTCAACCCCGCCGCGCGTTGTCTTGAAGAGCGCCGGCGGGAACCCGACGTAGAACCGCCTCGGACGCATGCCGACGGCAAGGGCGGTGAAGAAATGGCCTGCCTCGTGGATCAGGATCAGGAAGCCGAGGCCGGCGATCGCAATGAGCACCGTCACGCGACCAGCTCCTTCTCGGCCAGGCGCCGGGCCTCCGCGTCAGCCTCGAACAGATCGGCGAGATCTCGCGCCGGAGCGCCCGCGACCGCGGCCAGCGTCTCCTCGACCGTGGCCGCGATGGCCAGGAACGAGAGCCTGCCCTCGAGGAACGCCGCAACCGCCACCTCGTTGGCGGCATTGAACGCGCAAGGGAAGGTTCCTCCCCGCTCGCCGGCGCGGCGCGCGAGGGCGAGCAGCGGGAACGTCTCGAGATCCGGCTGCTCGAACTCGAGCACGAGGCCCTGCGAGAAATCCAGCGGCGGAATCGGCGTCGCGGTGCGCTCCGGATGCGTCAGCGCAAATGAGATCGGCACGCGCATGTCCGGGTAGCCCAGGTGGGCGAGCGTCGCGCCGTCGCGGAAGCGCACGAGCGCGTGCACGACCGACGTCGGCTGGAGCACGACCTCGATGTGCTCGTAGGGCAGACCGAAGAGGAAATGCGCCTCGATCAGCTCCAATCCCTTGTTCGCGAGCGTGGACGAGTCGACGGTGATCTTCGGCCCCATGCGCCAGGTCGGGTGCGCGAGCGCCTCGTCCGGGGTCACCTCCTCGAGCTCGTCCCGTGTGCGGCCGCGGAACGGCCCGCCCGAGCCGGTGAGGACGAGCGAGTCGACCTGCTCGGGAGTACGGCCCTCCAGGCACTGAAAGGCTGCCGAGTGCTCGCTGTCGACGGGGAGCAGGAGCCCTCCTCCCCGCTCCCGCGCCTGGAGTGCAAGCTCCCCGGCGGCGACGAGGCTTTCCTTGTTCGCGAGCGCCAGCGTGACACCGCGCTCGAGTGCCCAGAGCGTCGCGGGCAGGCCCGCGAAGCCGACGACCGCGTTGAGCACCACGTCTGGCTGCGCGCGCTCCAGGAGCTCGGTCAGATCGCCCCCGACCTGCGTCAGCGGCGCGACGCCGTCGATCGGCTGCGAGCCGGAAGCAGCGGCCGCGAGCTCGAGCTCGGGATGGCTCTCGACGATCTCCAGGGCCTGGCGTCCAATCGAGCCGGTGACGCCGAGCACCGCAACACGCTTCATCAACTCAGTGTACGGCGAGTCCAGCGTCTCAGATTACGTAAGCGCAAGGATCGTGAAGTAGGAGGCCACGACCGCGAAGAGCGGCGCGTCGAGCCGATCCAGCACGCCCCCGTGACCGGCGAGCAGGCGCCCGCTGTCCTTCACGCCGAGATCGCGTTTGACCGCCGACTCGAACAGGTCGCCGACGGGGGCGGCGACGGCGATCACGGCTCCGAGCACGAACGATTCACCGATCGTCAGGAAATCCTGGTGGTAGAGCGCGAAGAACGACACCAGGATCGCCGTGATCGTCGAGGCGATCAGCCCCTCCCACGTCTTTCCGGGCGAGAGCACCGGAGCCAGCTTGTGTCGCCCGATCAGTTGTCCGGTGAAGTACGCCAGCGTGTCGGCGGCGAAGACCGCCAGGAGCACCGTGAAGACGGCAAGGCGCCCGTGCTGGGGAATCGCGCGCAGGAGCAGCAGGAAAGCCAGGCCGAAGCCGATCCAGGCGGTCCCCACGACCGTTGTCGCGACGGCGACCGTCAGCGACTGGCGCGTCTCCGAGATGCCTTTCAGCAGGAACGCGAGCGCGAGGGTCGTCAAGAAGCCGCCGAGCATCCAGATGGTTCCGCCGAGCTGTTCCCCCAGCAACGTCAGCACGAGCCCCGTATAGCCCGCCAGGACGAGTGGGCGGAGCGGGCGCGCCATCACATAGAACTCGTGGAGCGCGATCAGGCCTGCGGCCGCGGCGAGGGTCCAGAGCCACCAGCCGCCGAGCCACGTAAGGCCGAGCACGACGGGCAGGCCGATGACCGCGACCAGAATCCGCGACCAGAAGGGATTCATCGGCCGCCGAAGCGGCGGCGGCGCTGCGCGTAGGCGGCGAGGGCCTGCTCGAGCTCGGCGTGGCCGAAGTCGGGCCAGAGCGTGTCCACGAAGGCGAGCTCCGAGTAGGCCAGCTGCCACAGGAGGAAGTTCGAGATGCGGAGCTCGCCCGAGGTGCGGATCAGCAGATCGGGGTCGGGCAGCTCCGGCGCGTAGAGGTTGGCGCGGAGCACGTTCTCGTCGATCTCCGCGGGCTCGATCCCGGACTCGGCGAGCCGCCGGGCGGCTTCCACGATCTCGGCGCGGCCGCCGTAGTCGAGCGCCACCCAGAGGTTGAGCGTGTCGTTCCCGGCCGTCTCCTCCTCGAGCCTTGCCATCTGCTCCTGCAGCCCAGCCGAGGCCCGGTCGCGGCGGCCGATGAACCGGGTGCGCACGCCCTGGCGCACCAGGTCCGGGAGCTCGCGCTCGATCGTCTCGCCGAAGATGTCCATCAGCGAGTCGACCTCACCCGCGGGGCGCGACCAGTTCTCCGTGGAGAACGCGTAGACCACCAGCGTCTCGACGCCGAGGTCGATCGCCGCCTCGACAGTCCGCCGCAGCGCGCGCGTGCCCGCGCGGTGGCCTTCCGCGACCGGAAGGCCCTGCCGCTCCGCCCAGCGGCCGTTCCCGTCCATGATGATCGCGATCGTCCGGGCCTGGTCTTCGCGCCGGTCGGCGTCCACCGCTAGCGAGTCTGGGGCATGCAGAGCGTCAGACCTCGAGGATTTCAGCTTCCTTGCGCTGGAGCAGCTCGTCGATCCTCTTCGTGTGCTCGTCCGTCAGCTTCTGGACGCGCTCCTCCGCGCGGTGCTCCTCGTCCTTGCCGACCTCGCCCTTGTCGACCAGCTCCTTGAGGTGATGGATGGCGTCTCTGCGGACGTTGCGGACGGCGACGCGCCCCTCCTCCGCCATCCCCCGCACGACCTTGACGAGCTCCTTGCGCCGCTCCTCGGTCAGCTGCGGGATCGGCAGGCGGATCACCTTGCCGTCATTCGACGGGGT
>Ga0070698_100002966_pt1 | contig 18664 bp, 13 predicted proteins | sample KBSK1502metaG_FD_65477 | JGI IMG/M metagenome (GOLD analysis project Ga0070698, IMG submission 65477) | Corn, switchgrass and miscanthus rhizosphere microbial communities from Kellogg Biological Station, Michigan, USA - KBS K1-50-2 metaG | ecosystem: Host-associated > Plants > Roots >...
TTCTCCCTGCCGGCGGCCTTGGCGGCAAAGGCCGCCACGCAGACGATTCCCATCGTCTTCACCAGCGGCGCCGACCCGGTTGCGTGCGGCCTCGTCCCCAGCCTCAGCCGGCCCGGTGGCAACCTGACCGGGTTCACGAACTATTTCGGGGCGCTCGGCGCCAAGCGGCTGGAACTCCTGCGCGAGCTGGTTCCGACCGCGGGCGTGGTCGGAATATTGGTCAACCCGACCAACGCCAACGCCACCAAGCATACCGAGGACCTGCGGGCTGCGGCGCGCGCGCTTGGCCAGCCCCTCAGCGTGGCCCAGGCCGACAGCGACGCCGAGATCGAAGCCGCCTTCGCCGCTTTTGCGCGCGAGCGGGTGGGCGCGCTGCTGATCAGCGACGATCCCGCCTATATCGCCAAGGCGAAGCTCTTAGTCGGTTTGGTGGCGCGTTACGCCATTCCCACGATCTATCACACCAGCGAGTTCACGGTCGCCGGCGGCTTGATCAGCTACGGCGCCCGCATATCGGACGGCGTCAGGGTGGTCGGCTCCTATGTGGCGCGCATCCTGCGCGGCGCGCGGCCCGGCGATCTGCCGGTGCAGCAGCCCGACAAGTTCTACCTGGCAGTCAACATCAGAACCGCCCGCTCGCTCAACCCCGTGGTGCCGCCCGCCATCCTTGCCCGTGCCGACGAAGTGATCGAATGAGGCGGCGGGACCAATTCCGCGCCATCGGTGAGAAGTCCAGCCGGGTGACATCCCGACGGCCGGGAGGAACGCCTCGTCGTGGCTGACCACCAGCAGCGTGCCGTTATAGGCGCATCCCGGTGACCGTCACTTTGATTGGGGCGGCAGAGTGGCAGAGAAATAGAGACCGAACGCGATAAGCCCCAAATGGCGCAGCGCGGAACAATGATACAAACTGGCGCCCGGCAAGGAGGGCAATGGATCGATGATCGCGCGGAGCTGGATTGGGCCCATCGTTGCGGCAGGCGCGATTGCCGCGCTCGTCGGGGCGGGTGCGTTCTGGTGGTCCCGACCGGCATTGCCGCCGGCGGCAACCGCCGCGCCTCCGCTACCCCAGGTCGGCGTCGTCGAGCTGGCGGCGGCCGATGTTCCTCTGCCGCTCGAGTTCTCCGGCCGGGTCGCCGGTTTCCGGGTCGTCGAGATCCGCGCCCAGGTGAACGGGCTGCTGCTCAAGCGCGAGTACCTGGAGGGCGCCGTCGTCGATGTCGGCCAGGTCCTGTTTCGCATCGATCCGCGGACCTACGAGGCGGCGCTGGCCCGCGCGACCGCGCAGGCGGCGCAGGCCAAGGCGATGCTGATCCAGGCTGAGGAGAATTATAAGCGCCAGGAGGGCCTGGCCGCCCAGAAGGTCGCCACCCAGAAGTCGCTCGAGGACGCCATCGCTGGCCGCGATCAGGCGCGCGCCGCCATTCAATCCACCGAGGCCGATGTCCAGACGGCCAGGCTCAACCTGGAATTCACCGTCATCAAGGCACCGGTGAAGGGGCCGACCAGCCTGGTGTCGCCGGCCGAAGGCACGCTGATCAAGGCGCAGGACACGCTGCTCACCACGATCACGCAGCTCGATCCGGCCTACGTCAACTTCACCTTCACCGACAGCGAGCTGCGCTCCCTGCAGGAGATCGACAAGTCGGCCGAGGAACTGTTCGATCCCCAGCGCGTCAAGGTCGAGCTGCAGTTCGGCGATGGCGCCACCTATCCCGAGCCCGGCACGGTGGACACGCGCTCGCGCACAATCGATCCGCGAACCGGAACCATCCTGACCCGCGCCATCTTCGCCAACCACGACGGGGCCCTGCTGCCGGGCCAGTTCGTGCGCGTGAAGATGACCGGCATCACCATGCCCAACGCCATCGTGGTGCCCAAGGCCGCGATCTCCCAGGGGCCGCTTGGGCCGTACGTCTATGTCGTCGAGCCGGACCAGGTGGCGCGGGCGCGGCAGGTCCGGCTGTACCGCGAGCTGCCCGACGGCTGGATCGTGCGCAAGGGCTTGGCTGCGGGCGATCGCATCGTGGTCGACGGCGTGATCCGCGTCCGGCCGGGCAACGTCGTCAAGCCGGTCGCCGTTGCGGCGCCGCCGGCCGCGACCGGGCAGCCGGCGGGCGGCAAGCCGTGATCTCGAAATTCTTCATCGACCGGCCGGTCTTCGCCTCGGTCCTGTCGATCGTGATCGTGCTGGCGGGCCTGGTGGCGATGCGCGCGCTGCCGATCTCGCAGTACCCGCAGATCGTGCCACCCGAGGTCGTGATCTCCGCGACCTACCCCGGCGCCACCGCCGAGAACATCGCCGCCACCGTCGCGGCCCCGCTCGAGCAGCAGATCAACGGCGTCGAGCGCATGATCTACATGCAGTCGACCTCGACCGGCTCGGGCACGATGAACCTCACGGTCACCTTCGAGATCGGCACCAACCCCGACCAGAACGCCATCAACGTCAACAACCGCGTGCAACGCGCCCTGCCGCTGCTGCCGGGCGAGGTCAGCCGCCAGGGGCTGGTGGTGCAGAAGCGCTCGACCTCGATCCTGCAGGTACTGACCATGTCCTCGCCGGACGGGCGCTACGACACGATCTACATCAGCAACTACGCGCTGGTGAACGTGCTCGATGAAATCCGCCGCCTGCCGGGCGTCGGCGACGCCTCGCTGTTCGGCGCCTCGGACTATTCGATGCGCATCTGGCTCAGGCCCGACAAGCTCGCGCAGTACAATCTCACCCCGTCCGACATCGCCGCCGTGGTGCGCGAGCAGAACCAGCAGTTCGCCGCCGGCCGGTTCGGCGAGGAGCCGATGAGCAAGCCGCAGGTCTTCACCTATTCGGTGACGACGCCGCCCCGGCTGGTCGACCGCACCCAGTTCGAGGACATCATCATCCGCTCGGAGGAGAACGGCGGCGCCCTTCGCCTGAAGGACGTCGCCCGCGTCGAGTTGGGCGCCCTTCTGTACGGCTTTTCCGGCACTTTCAACGGCTCGCCGGCCGTCCCGATCGCCGTCTATCTCCAGCCCGGCGCCAACGCGCTGCAGGTCGCGGCTTCCGTCAGGCAGACGATGGAGACCGTCTCCAAGCGTTTCCCGGTCGGGCTGCGCTACGACATCCCGTTCGACACGACGCGCTTCGTCGAGGTCTCGATCGAGGAGGTCGCCATCACCTTTGTCCAGGCGATCGCGCTGGTCGTGCTGGTGGTCTTCCTGTTCCTGCAGAGCGTGCGGGCGATGATCATTCCGGTCATCGCCATTCCGGTGTCGATCATCGGCACCTTTGCCGGCATGTACGTGCTGGGCTTCTCGATCAACTTGCTCACGCTGTTCGGCCTCGTGCTCGCGATCGGCATCGTCGTCGACGACGCCATCGTGGTGCTCGAGAACGTCGAGCGCATCATGTCGACCCAGGGCAAGTCGCCGCGCGACGCCGCGCTGCAGGCCATGCAGGAGGTGACAGGCCCGGTCATCGCCATCGTCCTGGTGCTGTGCGCGGTGTTCATCCCGGTGTCGTTCCTGGGCGGCCTGGCGGGCGAGCTCTACCGGCAGTTCGCCGTCACCATCGCGGTCTCGGTCGTGATCTCGGGCATCGTGGCGCTCACGCTCACGCCGGCGCTGGCCGCGCTGATCCTGAAGCCGTCGCACGGCCCGCGGTGGGGACCGTTCGCCCGCTTCAACCGCTTCTTCGCCTGGGTGACCGCGCGCTACACCGGCGGAGTGGGCTTCCTGCTGCGCCGAACGATGCTCGGCGTCGCCGGATTCGTCGTCGTGCTGGGGCTGGTGGCCGTCCTGTTCGAGCGCGTTCCCGGCAGCCTCGTGCCGGCCGAGGACCAGGGCTACGTCTTCCTGGTGACGATCCTGCCGCCCGCTGCCGCGATCGCGCGCACCCGCGAGGTGACGAAGGAGGGCACGGCGGCGCTGATGAAGAACTCGGCCGTCGCCAACGTCGTCTCCTTCTCCGGCTTCGACCTCTTGTCGCGGGCGCTCAAGACCAATTCCGGCATCTCCTTCGTCACACTGAAGGACTGGTCGGTGCGCAAGGATCCCAAGGAGGACGCGCGCAACCTGGCGCCGGCGCTCAGCGCGCTCAACGCCAACTTCAGGGACGGCGTCGTGATCGGCTTCAACCCGCCGCCGATCCAGGGCATCAGCGTCACCGGCGGCTTCGAATTCTATCTGCAGGACCGCTCGGGCGGCTCGCTCGACAGCCTGTCGGAGGCGGCGAACAAGGTGGTCCAGGCGGCCAATCGGCGGCCCGAGCTGCGCGGCGTTTCCACCACCTTCACGACGGCGGTGCCGCAGTACCGCACCGACGTCGACCGCGAGAAGGCGCGCGCCCTCGGCATCCCGATCAACATCATCTTCGACACCATGCAGAGCTCGTTCGGCAGCCTCTATGTCAACGACTTCTCGCTGTACGGCCGGACCTATCGCGTCAGCTTGTCGTCCGAGGCCGATTTCCGCGAGAAGCCGGACGACCTGCGGCATGTCTTCGTGCGCTCCGACACCGGCGCCATGGTGCCGCTGAACGAGCTGGTGAGCTTCAAGCGCATTCTGGGGCCCGACGCCGTCGATCGCTTCAACATCTTCCCAGCGGCCAAGATCCTCGGCAGCCCGGCGCCGGGCTATTCGTCGGGCCAGGCGATCGCCGCCATGCAGCAGGTCGTGGCGGCGACGGTCAGCGGCGACTTCAGCATCGGCTGGACCGGGTCGGCCTACCAGGAGCTGGCGACGGCGGGCACCGGCTCGCTGGGCTTCGTCTTCGGCCTGATCATGGTGTTCCTGATCCTGGCCGCGCAGTACGAGCGCTGGTCGCTGCCGCTTGCCGTGCTCACTGCGGTTCCCTTCGCCGTCCTGGGCGCCTTGCTCGCCATCTGGCTGCGCGGGCTGGACAACGACGTCTACTTCCAGATCGGGCTGGTGACGCTGATCGGGCTGGCGGCGAAGAACGCCATCCTGATCGTCGAGTTCGCCTCGCAGCGCCATCGGCAGGGACGCTCCGTCTATGACGCCGCCATGGAAGCCGCGCGGCTGCGCTTCCGACCGATCGTCATGACCTCGCTCGCCTTTATCCTGGGTGTCCTGCCGCTGGCCGTCAGCACCGGCGCGGGTTCGGCCAGTCGCCATTCGATCGGCACGGGCGTGATCGGCGGCATGTTGGTCGCGACCTTCATTGCCATCCTGTTCGTGCCGTTGTTCTTCAGCCTGCTGACCAGAAGAAGGGTCGGAACGCGTGAGGCCGCCATGCTTGCAAAGGAGAGCGACAAAAGCGCCTGAACGGGTCTAAATGCAGGCAAACAAACTTGGGGGTTTCGGTGCGGCTAACTCGGCGATTGATGCTGGCTGCGGCAGCCGGCTTCTCAGGGGTGTCAGGCGTCCCGGCGCGGGCACGGGCTCAAACAGGTGCGCCGCGTCGCGGCGGCACGTTGCGCGTCTCGGTCGACCAGGCGGCGAGCGTCATCCATCCCCTGCGCACCCGGGTCAATCCCGAGCACATGGTGGCCGAGCTCTGCTACAGCAACCTCACCACGCTCACGAACGACATGAGCCCGCTGCCCGACCTCGCCGAGTCGTGGACGGCCAATACAGACTTCACCGAATGGACTTTTAAGCTGCGCAAGGGCGTGCGCTTCTCCGACGGCTCGCCCTGCACGGCCAAGGACGTCGCGGCCACTTTCGTCGCCATCCTCGATCCCAAGACCGCGGCGCCCGCCCGCGCCATCGTTTCGGTGATCAAGGAGGCGGTCGCCGTCGACGACGAGTCCGCGCTGTTTCGCCTACACACGCCGTTCGCCGACCTGCCGGCGACCATGGCCTACAACGCCACGCGCATCATTCCCGCCGCCATCGCCCAGGGCGACCTCGGCCGGCTGTCGCGCGAATCGATCGGCACCGGGCCGTTCAAGCTGGTGTCCTACGAGCCCGACCGGCTGATCGTGGTGGCGCGCAACGAGCACTATTTCATGCCGGGCCAGCCTTACGTCGATCGCGTCGAGATCCGCGTCTATCCCGACAATTCGGCCGAGACCTCGGCTCTGCTGGCCGGCGACAACGACCTGATGGTGATCACGGCGCAGAGCGAGTTCGGCCGGCTGAAGGGCGTGCGCGGCGTCGACGCCATGCAGGTGCCGTCGGGCCAGTTCCTGAACGTCAACATGGCCTGCGACGCCAAGCCGTTCAACGACCTGCGCGTGCGCAAGGCCCTTTCGCTTTGCGTCGACCGCGAGGCGCTGGTCGGCTTCGTGGCGCTCGGCGCCGGCAAGCCCGGCGACGACGTGCCGGTGAATTCGATCTACCGCTTCTGGAAGAAGCAGACGCCCAAGAAGCCCGACATCGCCGAGGCTAAGCGCCTGCTGGCCGAGGCGGGTTATCCCAACGGCATCGACCTCGCGCTGATCGCCTCCGACAATCCCGGCACGCGCACCCAGCTCGCCGTCGCCCTGCGCGAGATGGCCAAGCCGGCCGGCTTTCGCATCACCGTGCAGACCATGCCGCACGCCGCCTACCTCGACCAGGTGTGGAAGAAGGGCCCGTTCTACATCGGCTTCTACAACACCCAGCAGACCGTCGATGGCGTGTTCACGCTGCTCTACACCTCGGACGCCGCCTGGAACGAGACGCGCTGGAACAACAAGGCGTTCGACGAGCTCGTCGCCGAAGGCCGGCGCACCGCCGACGAGGCCAGGCGGACCGAGATCTACGGCAAGGCGCAGGACATGATGTATGCCGAGACGCCCTCGATCATTCCGATCTTCTTCGACCTCCAGGGCGGCAAGCGCTCCTACGTGAAGGGCTACGCGCTCCACCCGCGCGGCCACATCTTCCGCTTCGAGCGGGTCTGGCTCGACGAAGGCGCCCCCAAGCGCGGCTAGACGGGCAGGGACAGACGCAAGTGTCGCTCGCCTGGCTGCTGCGGCGCCTGTTGACGGTCCTCTACACCTTGCTCGTCGTGTCGATATTGGTGTTCGGGCTGACCCAGATCCTGCCGGCCGACGCCGCCGTGACCCTCCTGGGCGAGAACGCCACGCCCGAGGCGCTGGCCGCTGTGCGCCAGCGGCTGGGCCTTGGCGATCCCGCCTGGCTGCAATACTGGCACTGGCTGTCGGGCCTGCTGCAGGGTGATTTCGGCACCTCGATGCGCACCGACCAGCCGGTCGGACCGGCGATGTTCACCGCTCTCGGCCGCTCGCTGATGCTGGGCGGCTGCTCGCTGATGTTGATGCTGGTAATAGCCGTACCGCTCGGCATGTGGGCCGCGCTCAGGCGCGGCAAGGCGGCCGACGTGGTGTCCAGCCTGATCTCCTACCTCGGGGTGTCGCTGCCCGAGTTCGTCACGGCGACTCTGCTGCTGATCGTGGTCGCCGACCACTTTCAACTCCTGCCGGCGACCGGCTACGTGGCGCCGGGCGAGAATCTGGTCGAGTCGATCCGCCATCTCATCCTGCCGGTGCTGACGGTGTCGCTGATCCTGGTGGCGCATGTCTCGCGCATGGTGCGCTCGGAGACGATCGACGTGTTGAACAGCGACTACATCCGCGCGGCGCGGCTGAAAGGCCTGCCGCCGCGCATCGTGCTGCTGCGCCACGTCCTGCGCAATGCGCTCCTGCCCACCATCACCATCGTGGCGCTCGATGTCGGCTACCTGCTGGGCGGCATCATCGTGGTCGAGGAGATCTTCGCCATCCCCGGCATCGGCCGACAGATCATCGTCGCCATCACCACGCGCGACCTGCCGTCGATCCAGGCGGGCGCGGTGATCATGGCGGCGACCTATGCCATCGCCAACACGCTGGCCGACATCGCCTACGTCATGATCGACCGGCGCATCCGCTATGATTGAGGCGCTGCACCGCCTGCTGCGCACGCCGCAGGGCGTTCTGGGACTGGCGCTGCTGGCCGTGCTGCTGTTGGTCTGCCTGTTCGGCGGCGCGTTTGCGCCTTATTCGCCCGAGACCATGGACTTTGCCGGCCGCTTCGCCGCCCCGGGCGCGCGGCATTGGTTCGGCGCCGACCAGCTTGGCCGCGACGTGCTGAGCCGCCTGCTGGTGGGCGCGCGCTCGACCATCCCGCTCGCCGTCGCCGCTACTTTTTCCGGGGCCGCGGCGGGCGCCTGCCTCGGCACGCTGTCGGCCTATCTCGGCGGGCGCTGGGACGAGGCGATCACGCGCACCATCGACGCCGTCATGGCGGTGCCGCACCTGCTGCTGGCGCTGATCCTGGTCAGCACGCTCGGCAAGGGCAGCCTGAACGCGGCCCTTGCCATCGCCATATCGGTGGTGCCCAGCATGGCGCGCGTCACCCGCTCGGTGGCGCTGGCGGTGCGCCAGCAGGACTACGTCAAGGCCGCCATCGCGCGCGGCGAGGGTGGCGGCTGGATCGTGTTGCGCGAGATGCTGCCCAACGTCGCGGCGCCGGTGATCATCGAGGCGACGATCCGCGTGGCCTTCGCCGTCATGCTGTTCGCCACGCTGTCCTTCCTCGGCCTGGGCGCCCAGCCGCCGGCATCGGAATGGGGGCTGATGGTGTCGGAGGCGCGGCGCTTCATGCATCAGGCGCCGTGGATCATCGTGGCGCCCTCGCTGGCGATCGCCGCCACGGCGATCTGCTTCAACCTGCTGGGCGACGGCTTGCGCGACGCCCTCAATCCGCGCGACGAGCGATGACCGTCCTCGGGGTCCGCGACTACTCGCTCGACTACGTCACGCGCGACGGCCGGCAGCGTGTGCTGCAGGACATTTCGCTGTCGATCGAGGCAGGCGAAGTGCTGGGCCTGGTGGGTGAATCGGGATCCGGCAAGACCTCGCTCGCCTGGGCGATCATGCGTCACCTGCCGGGCAATGCGCGCGAGACGCCGCAGGGCCGCCTCCATCTCGGCGACACCGACTTGCGGGCGGCGTCGCCCAAAGCGCTGGAGACGATCCGTGGCCGACGCATGAGCATGGTGTTTCAGGATCCCTCGACCGCGCTCAATCCGACGCTCTCGATCGGCCGGCAGGTCAGCGAGGTGCTGGTGCGCCACCGCGGGCTTTCCGAGAAGGAAGCGTGGCGCGTCGCGACGCAGGCGCTCGAGCATGTCGAGCTGCGCGACCCGGCCGGCCTGATGAAGCGCTATCCGCACGAGGCCTCGGGCGGCGAGAAGCAGCGCGTGGTGATCGCCACGGCCTTCGCCTGCCGGCCCGAGCTGATCGTGTTCGACGAGCCGACCACGGCGCTCGACGTCATTACTGGGGCGCGCATCCTCGAGTTGTTCGGCAGGCTGCGCGAGGAGACCGGCGTGGCCGCGCTCTACATCTCGCACGACCTGGCGCTGGTCTCGCGCGTCGCCGACCGAGTCGCCATCCTGGAGCGCGGAACGATCGTCGAGGAGGCGCCGAGCGGACGCATCTTCCGCCAGCCCGCGCACGACTACACGCGACGGCTGGTCGCCGCCGTGCCGCGGCCCGAGCGGCGGCTGGTCGCCGACCGGGTGGCGCCGCACGAGCTGCTGGCCGCCGACAGGATCGCCGTGCGCTACCGGCGCAAGCGCCTGTTGCGGGCCGCACCCCCGCCCGCCACGGCCGACGTCGCGCTCGACATCAGGCGCGGCGAGATTCTAGGCATCGTCGGCGAATCGGGGTCGGGCAAGTCGTCGATCGCCCGCGCTCTGACCGGGCTCGCCGACTACAGCGGCACCATTACGCTCGCCGGCCGGCGCATCGGCTCGGCCGCCGACATGGACCGCGGCTATCGCCGGGCGGTGCAGATCGTCTTCCAGCACCCGGATTCCTCGCTCAACCCGCGCCACACCGTAGGCGATATCCTGGCCCGCCCAATCAAGCTCTTTGGCGGGGCGCTGTCGGCGATCCCCGCCCTTCTGGAAGAGGTCCGCCTGCCGGCGAGCTTCGCCAGGCGCTATCCGCACCAGCTCTCGGGCGGCGAGAAGCAGCGCGTGGCGATCGCGCGCGCCTTCGCCGCCAGACCCGACCTGGTGATCTGCGACGAGATCACCGCACCGCTCGATGTCTCGGTGCAGGCCTCGGTGGTCGAGCTGCTCTTGCGCCTGCGCGAAGCCAACGGCACGGCCTACCTCTTCATCACCCACGACCTCAACCTGGTGCAGCAGGTCGCCCACCGCATCGCCGTCATGAAGGACGGCGCGATCGTCGATCTTTTGGACATCGACACGCTGCGTTCGGGCAAGATGGGGGCCTACACGCGCGAGCTGATCGCGGCCTCGCCGGCACCGGTTGGCTGAACAGGAGACGACCATGCAAGCCAAGGATATCCTCGCCAGGCTCGACGCCAGCTTCTGCCTAAAATTCCTGAGCCGCATGGTGCAGCACAAGAGTTACAGCCAGAGCGAGGGCGAGCGCGTGCTGGCCGGCTGGATGGCCGAGCAGATGCGCGGTCTCGGGCTGGAGGTAGAGCTCACGCCGGTCGAGGGCGAGCGCGTCAACGCGGTCGGCCGGCTCAGCGGCAGCGGCGGCGGCAAGAGCCTGCTGTTCAACGGCCACATCGACACCAATCCCGTCACCGAAGGCTGGACCGTCGATCCCTGGGGCGGCAAGGTCGACGACAAGTTCATCTACGGCATCGGCGTCTCCAACATGAAGTCGGGCGACGCCGCCTACTTCTGCGCGCTGAAGACGCTGATCGACGCCGGCGCCAAGCTCAAGGGCGACGTCATCCTGACCTACGTGGTGGGCGAGCTGCAGGGCGGCGTCGGCACGGTGGCGCTGCTGAAGCAAGGCTGGCGCGCCGACTATTTCGTCAACAGCGAACCGACCGACCTGCAGGCGCTCACCATGCATGCCGCGGCCTTCGTCTTCACCGTCGAGCTGGTGGGCGACACGCGCCACCTCTCCAAGCGCGAGGAGGCGGTCGATGCCCTGGTCGCCGCCTGCGACCTCGTCCCGCGGCTGAACGCGCTGAAATTCTCCGGCGCCGCCTCGCCCGAGCACGCCAGGATCAACCGGGTGCATGTCGGCGTCATGCACGCTGCGCTGGGCAAGGAGCTGCATGAATGGCGGCCGCCCCAGGTCGCCGACTTCGTCAGGATCAAGGGCTCGGGCCGCTATGCCCCGGGGCAGAGCGATGAGGGCGCGCTGGCCGACCTGCGTCGCGAATGTGAAGCGCTGGAGAAGCGCCATCCCGGCCTCAGGGCGAGCGTGCAGCTCGAGAGCACGGCGGGCCGCGTCACCATGCCGTCCTTCGAGGTGGCGCGCGACAATCCGATCGTGCAGGCGATCAACGCGGCCTACGAAGAGGTGCGCGGCACCCAGCAGCCGACCGGCGCCATCACGCCGCCGGGCTTCTATGGCACGGATGCGGCGCATCTCTACCGCATGGGCGGCATGGCGGGGATCGTCTGCGGACCGGGCGGGCGCTACAACACCATGCCGGACGAGCGCGTCGACATCGCCGACTACCTCGACATGATCAGGATCTACATCCTGACGATCCTGAAGATTTGCGGCTGACGAGACGCCGATCGAGTTCCCGGAATTCAGGCCAAAAGATGTCCTCGAGCGCACGACTTTGGACCATCGGTGAAGCAGCCGTGACCTTCCTGCGTCGGAACTGGAAGCCGTTGACCTGACTAATATGCTAGGGTCAACGCATACCGACACAGCACTAGCAGGAAGAGCGTGGCTAAGAGTCGTTTTCCGTCCGTCGGCGAACGCCGGGAGTATAGAACCAGGACTTGCGTAGGCGCTTTCCAACCTGCGGGGAAAGTTCCGTGAAACGCATTGTGTTGCCACATCTGGCTGTCGTGCTTGCGCTGCTGGGCGAAGCTCAAGCGCAAGATAACCGATCCTATTGCACTCAGCTTTCCGAGCTCTATCGGCGGTATGTCCAAAATGCGCCCGGTCGAGGGTTTGATGTCGAGGCGACAGTGGCGCTCGAAGACTGCCGGAAGGGCAACGAAGCGAGAGCGATTCCGGTGCTCGAGAAGAAGTTGCGCGACAACCATATAACGCCGCCTGGCGGCGGCGAGTTCAAACCCTAGCTACTGGATGACGATCTCGACACGGCGGTTCTGCGGCTCGCGCACGCCGTCGCCGGTCGGCACCAGCAGGTTTTGCTCGCCACGGCCGATGACCGCGATCGCCTGGGCCGGCACGCCCTCGCGCACCAGCGCATCCTTGACCGCATTGGCGCGACGCAGCGACAGCGCCATGTTGTAGGCTTCCGGCCCCGACGTGTCGGTGTGCCCGGTCGCCGTGATACGGGCACTGCCTTTGCTCTTGAACGCGCTCGCCGCCTGCCTCACCACGTTCAGCGAGGCCTCCGACAGGCGTGAACTGTCCCAATCGAAGAACACCATGAACGAGGGCGGGGCAGCGGTCTGCGGCGCGGAAGCTGGGGCGATGGCGGGTGGGGCGAACTTGTACTGTCCGTAGACCATCGCGACGATGTTGGAATTGTTGACCGCGACGTTCACGCCGTTGATGACCACGTTCGCGTTCGTGGTGCCCACGTAGCGGCCTTCGAGGGCGACGCGCCACTGGCTGTCGATGTTGTAGCCCAGGCCGACGATGCCCTCATAGGCGAACACCGTGTTGGCAAGGAAGGTGTTGCCGTCAACGAAGGCGATGCCCGCGCCTCCCCCGATATAAGGTGTGATCGTCGACGCTGGAATGAAGTCGTAAAGTACTTTGCCCATCACGTGCAGCTGATGGGCATCACCGCTGAAGTTCGATCGCGCCGCGGTTCCCGCCAGGTTCGCCGTGAATGGGATGAAGCCAAAGCCGACTTCAACTTCGACGCGGGGACCGACGAAGTCGTAGCCCGCCACGATGTCGGCCAGGAAACCCGTCGTGCTGGAGAACGACCCGCCGACGCTTGTCGAGCTTTGGAGGTACCACACGGCGCCGGCGCCGGCGCCAATGTAAAAGCCAGGAAGCGGTGCAAATTCCTGTGCCTGGCCCATTGAAGGCAGCAACGCCAACGTTGCCGCTACGCACAAGACCTTTTTCATTTGCGTGCTCCCCCCGGATCGGACAGGTCTTACATTATACACGGTACCAGAAGAATTGGCTCTAAGTCTCTCCCTCAGGGATTGCGACGTCCATGCGAGTGTGGCCCAAACGCAACAGGCCGCAATCACCGCCGACCAAGTCTCGCAACGCGATCACAGGTCGTACTGCTTCAGCTTATAGTTATCCATCACCCACTTGAGCGTGGTCCCATATTGCGGGTCCGTCGCGTAGACGCCGGTGAGCGCATCGGCAAATCGATCGGGATCGCGGGCAACCTGCATGGCCTCGCGATAGGGCGCTGCCGTCGACAGCAATTTGCCGTGCATCTCGAAGGCGTCCGACAGGCTGTCAAATCGCCGGAACCTGGCCTTCATCGTCACGGACTTGCCGTCGATCACTTCCCAGGTCTCGCTTTCCACCGCCGGCTGATTGTCCAGAGCCTTTATGCCAAACGGATTGTTGCTGTCGGGCGGCATGGCCGATCCCCAGGCGCTTTCGACAATCCACTGCGCCACCGTGATCGAAGTCGGGACACCCCAACGCTGCTGGGAGGCCTTGGCCGCCTGGATCACGTCGGGCGGAACAATGCCGACATGGCCAAATTGCGTCGGGCGAGGGGGCTCCTTGCTCACCAGCGGACGAGCGGCCAACGCGTAATAGGTCGGACTACCGGGAGCAACATGACCGCTCGGCGGATTCATGTTCATCATGACCGCCTGAAACGCCTTGATGGCCAGGATCGTGCCCGGATCCATAGTGCCGGTCACAGGCACGTCGGTGTGCGGCTTGGGCAGCCTCTTGTTCAGCAATGACTGAATGACAAAGACGTCGCCGGGGCCGTTTACCGCGTCCTGTCCAACCGAAGTAAAAATCGGCGGGGCGACGCTCCCCACCTCGTCTGTGCTCAGAATCGTCTGCGATGGGACAAGGCACATGGCGACAGATTCTTTCAACCATCGAGTGACCTTGGCTCAAGATTGGCCGGCGTTTTCCCCTCCGTCAACCATGCCCCTGCGAGCCGGGCCGGCTGGAAAGAGCATTTGGCTGAGGTTTTGACGCAAAGAATCCCGTACGATTGCTCTGCTGTGGCCTCCCGGACTATTTTTAGGCCGCCAGTATCGGGGGCCGGCGCCGCGTAGGTTTCGCTACCCTTTATCTGCCGTCACAGGGGGTTCCTTCACCGTGACCTTAACGCTTGTCATGATCCGCTGCCCCGACAATGTGGCCCCGGAGCGACGCGAGGTTCACGGCGGCGAGTTTTCCATAGGCCGGGGCGAGAACAATGAATGGGTTGTCCCCGACCCCGAGCGTCATCTGTCGAAGAAACACTGCCGCGTCGTCTATAGCGGGGGCGATTGGGAACTCTACGATCTTAGCACCAACGGCACTTACCTCAATCACGCCAATGATCCCCTTGGCCGTGGCGTGGCTCAGAAGCTGCATCACGGCGACCGCATCAAGTTCGGCCTCTATGAAGTCGAGGTCCAGATCGAGGAGGAGCCTGCGTCCGCTGCCGACCGCGCGGAATTCTCGCCGAGTCGCCGTCAAAGCGACTTCATGCGGGAGCCCGCCGCGCCGCGATCCAATCGTTCCTTCGGTGACGCCAGTCTGCCCGAGCCACGTTCTGTCCTGGACGCGCCCAATTCGCCGATCCTGCCAGCAGACTTTGATCCCTTGGCGCCCAATCCAGAGCCATTCGCCGGGCCGACGCAACCCGATCATGCGCCTGCACTCGAAAGCGCCTTTCGCCCCCCGACTCCTGTTGCGATCATTCCGGACGACTGGGATGTCGATCTGCGAGGCGCTTCACGGCCTCAGGCGGCGCAACCCCCGCCCCGGCCAACGCCGCAAGAAGAGGGAAAACCGGCGCGCCCGCAGCAGGAGCAGCCGCCGCCAGTCCACGCCGCATCCGACACCGGATTGGCGGCAGCCTTTCTACGGGGCGTCGGCCTCGGCGAGGCAGCGCTATCGGACCCGGAGAAGACCCTAGAGCGCCTTGGCGCCGCGCTCCGGGCGACTGTCAGCGGCCTGCGCCAGACATTGATGGCCCGAGCGAGCATCAAGGACGAGTTCCGCATCGCTCAGACGGTCATTCGTGCCACCGGCAACAACCCCTTGAAGTTCTCGCTGGATGACGACGATGCTCTGGCAACGCTTCTCGGGACCGGCCGACGCGGCGCGATGGGGCCCGAGGAAGCGATTGCGGAAGCCTTCGATGACTTGCGAATGCATGAGCTCGCCACTGTCTCGGCCATGCAGGCGGCTGTCCGCGTCCTGCTTGCCCAATTCGAGCCAGAAGCGATCGAACGCAAGGCGGCGAACAATGCCTTGCAAATTCATCCTGCGCAGAAAAAGGCCAGGGCATGGGACAGTTTCGCGCTCCAACACAAGAACGTAACCCAAGCCCTTTCGGACGACTTCGACAGCGTATTCGGCAAAGCATTCGCCCGTGCGTACGAGCAGGCGATCGAAGAGCTGACCGCCGGCAGGAAGGCATCGTGATGCGCCGTCGCGCGTTTCTGGCTGTCCCGGCCGCCGCAGTGGCGGCCGGCTGCGCCGGCCCACCGGCACCGGCGGTCGTGAACCTGACCATCAAGGCCAGCTCCGACCTCAATCGGAACGCGGCCGGCACGCCGCTTGCGGTCGCGGTGCGACTCTATACGCTCAATGCCCGGGCGCGGTTCATGACCGCCGATGCCTTTGCACTCATGGATCGGGATCGCGCAGTGCTGGCAGACGAAGGAACGCGCGCGGAGGAAATCGTGGTGCGTCCGGGGGAGACTCGCAACATCACGCTCGCGCCGAAGCCGGACGTGCGTTTCATCGGGGTTGCCGTGTTGTTCCAGGATATCGATCGATCGCAGTGGAGAGCGGTGGCGCCGATCGCGCCCAGCGGCTTGACCCGGCTGGTGCTCTTTGTCGGCAGCAACAGAGCCACGCTGGAGGCCGCATGACATGGTCCAACCGCGTGGTCTGGCTGGAAGGAATGTTTCTGCGCGCGCAGCACTTCCAGCAGCAGGATCGCTGGCTCGAGGCGCTGGTGCGCGATCGGACAGGTTCCTTGCGCCCGCATGCCTGGGGCCTGACCGAGGGGTCGATCAACCGAAACCTCCTGACCACGGGCCAGTTCGCGCTGGCCACCGGCAGCGGCGTGTTTGAGGACGGCACGCCGTTCGCCTTGCCGGGCGAGACCGATCAACCGGTTCCGCTCGACCTGCCTGAGACGACACGCAACGCCATCGTTTACCTGGTGCTGCCGATGCGACAGGCGGGTTCGGTGGAGGTCGCGTCGAACGGCTCCTCCGAAGGCCGCTACGAGCAGCGCGGCTTCGAAGCTTACGACACCCATTCCGGCTCGCCCCAGCCTGCCGAGGTGCAGGTCGGAAAGTTGCGCTTGCGCTACATGCTGGAGTCGGAGAACCGCGCGGGCTATCACGGCATCGGTTTGGCCCGCGTCATGGAGGTCGGTGCGGACCGTCGGGTGATCCTGGACGACCAGTGGATTGCGCCCGCCTTGACGTGCTCGGCAGTTGCCCCGCTGACCGGCTTGATCCAGGAGCTCACCGGCATGCTCAATCAACGCGGCGAGGTGCTGGCGGCGCGGCTCACGGCGCCGGGCACGCGCGGCGTCGCCGATGTCTCAGACTTCCTGCTGCTGCAGTCCATCAACCGCGCGCAGAAGCTGCTGTCGCACTGGGCAAGCGACGGCAACGTCCATCCTGTCGATCTCTATGCCGCGCTGGTGCAGATGGCGGGCGATTTCGCGACCTTTACTGAAGCAACGCGCCGGGCTTCGGACTATCCGCCGTATCGCCACGCCGACCTGCAGCGCAGCTTCGCGCCGGTGGTCGCCGACCTGCGCCGCTCGCTGTCGGCCGTTATCGAGCAGACGGCTGTCCAGATCCCGCTGCAGAAGCGCGCCTATGGCATCCAGGTCGGTCCCATCGTTGATCGCGGCATCCTGCGCTCTTCGAGCTTCGTGCTGGCCGTGCAAGCCGACGTGCCGACCGAAAACATGCGCCGCTTGTTCCCGTCGCAGGTCAAGATCGGTGCCGTGGAACATATCCGCGAACTGGTCAACGTCGCCTTGCCGGGCATCGCCGTACGGCCATTGCCGGTTGCCCCCCGCCAGCTGCCGTTTTATGCCGGCGCGACCTATTTCGAGCTCGACCGCAACTCTACGCATTGGAAGGAGCTGCAATCCTCCGGCGGTTTTGCCCTGCATGTCTCCGGCGATTTCCCGAATCTGAACATCGAACTCTGGGCCATCCGCGGGTGACCGCGGTGGTGTGAGGCGAATATGAGCGACAATCCTTTCGCCGAGCCTGACGACGACAACCGAACCATCATCCGGCCGAATCCCGGCAAGCGCCGGCAACAACAGGCCGAGACCCAGGCACCGACTCAGGCAGAGCCGCCGTCGCGACGCGAGGCGCCCGCCGGTCGATCTGCGGCGGTGGCCGAGGGGACGGAGAAATTCTCCGTCGGCGACGACGTGCTCACCGCCGCCGCTGCGCCGCTACTGATGTTCATGGCGCGGCTGCGCAACACGGCAAATCCACCGGACTCGGGTGACCTCTATCAGCGAACGGTGCGGCAGATCCGGGTATTCGAGCAGGAGACGCGCGACAAGGGGGTGCCGCTGGAGCAGCTGCGTCCGGCTCATTACGCGCTGTGCGCGAGCCTGGACGACGTGGTGCTGAACACGCCGTGGGGCAACAGCGGGAGCTGGGCCGAACGGTCGCTGGTGTCGACCTTCCATCAGGAAGTGCGCAGCGGCGAGCGCTTCTTCGATGTACTGAAGCAGATGTGCGACAATCCCGGCAGGTTCCTGCCGGTCATCAAGCTGATGTACCTCTGCATGTCGCTCGGGTTCGTCGGCCAGTACCGCCTGTCTCGGCGCGGCATCGGCGACATCACCCGGATCCGCGAGGAAACTTACGCTGTCATCGTCCGCCAGCAACAAAAGACGGTCGATCCCGATCTTGCGCCGCATACCAAGGGCATCAACGCACCCTACAGGCCGGCGCGCTTCAGCGTTCCGTTATGGGTCGCCGCGGCTGCAGGCCTGGGAGTGATCGGCGGACTGTTCCTGTGGTTCTCGATCTCCCTCAATTCGGCATCCGACACCGTATACGCTCGCCTGCAAGGCGCGCCGCCCGATCACATGCCGACCATCACCCGCGCGCCGGTCGTCGAGCCACAGCCGGTTGTTGCAACGTCACCGCCGCCGCCGCCGGAACCGACGGCGCTCGACAAGCTGCGTCAATTCCTGAAGTCGGAGATCGACCAGGGTCTCGTCGAGGTCCTCGGTACGCCGGCGCAGCCGCTTGTGCGGATTACCGGTCGCGGCATGTTCGCGTCGGGAAGCGCCACCCTGCAACCGAGCTTCAAGCCGCTGCTCGACCGGATCGGGCTGGCGTTGAAGGAGGAAGTGGGCCTGGTCAAGGTCATCGGTTACACCGACGACCAGCCGATCCGCACCATTGCCTTCCCGTCGAATTTCCAGCTTTCGATGGCGCGCGCGGAAGCAGCCAGCAAGATCATCGCCACCACGATCGGCGATGCGTCCCGCTTGACCTCCGAAGGCCGGGCGGACGCCGACCCGATCGCGCCAAACGCCACGCCGGAGGGACGCGAACGCAACAGGCGCATCGAGATCGTCCTCAATCGGCAGGGGACGTAGCCATGGCGGTACTGCGGATCCTCAC
>Ga0070698_100002967_pt1 | contig 18663 bp, 22 predicted proteins | sample KBSK1502metaG_FD_65477 | JGI IMG/M metagenome (GOLD analysis project Ga0070698, IMG submission 65477) | Corn, switchgrass and miscanthus rhizosphere microbial communities from Kellogg Biological Station, Michigan, USA - KBS K1-50-2 metaG | ecosystem: Host-associated > Plants > Roots >...
GCGCCGCTCGGCCTCCTGGACGGTGATCACGTGCTCGACGAACTGGTCGTGGGCGCGGTTCCTGGCCGCGAGCTGGCGGTGCAGCCGCGCCTGGTGCAGCGCGCCGGCGACCAGGCTGCCGATGGAGGTCAGCAGCCGGACGTCGCGCTCGGTGAAGTCGCGGCGGGCGCGGTTGTGCACGTTGAGCACGCCCACCAGGCCGCCGGGGGCGCTGGCCATCGGGACCGAGGCCATCGACGTGAACTCCCGGCCGTGCAGCTCGGGGAAGTAGCGGTAGCGCGGATCCGCCTCCTTGTTCTCGGCGATGACCACCGGCTGGCGGTGGCTGGCCACCCACCCGGTCACGCCTTCGCCGAGGCCCAGCCGGATATTGCCGACCTGGGCGTCCAGCGGCGGGGTGGCCCCGGCCAGGGTCAGCGACGTCCCGGTGTCGTCGAGCACGTGCACGAAGCACACGTCCGTGGCGGTCGCCGCCACGATCAGCCGCGCGGTGTTCGCGGCGATGGGGCCGACCTCGGGGCTGGCGGAGATCGCCTCGATGATGCCGACGAGCAGCTGGTTCTCCTGCTCGGTGTCGGCGAGCCCGAGCGCCCGGCCGGTCAACTGACGATCCCCTCGCGCAGCGCCACGGCGACGGCCCCGGCGCGGTCGTTGACCTCGAGCTTGCGGTAGATCGAGCGCAGGTGGCTCTTGACCGTCTCCTCCCCCAGCACGAGCCGCCCGGCGATCGCCCGGTTGGACAGCCCGGCCACCGCGAGGGCGAGAACCTCGCTCTCCCGGTGGGTCAGGCCGACGTGCGCTCCCGGCCAGAACTCGCCGCGCTGCAGCCGCGCGGCGGACGCGGCCGCCCGCCCGGCCATCGTCGGGTCCACCACCGTCTCGCCCTCGACGACGCGCTGGAGATGCGCGACGAGCTCGGACCCGGTCACCCGCTTGAGCAGGTAGCCGACCGCGCCGGCGCGCAGGGCCTGGAACAGGTACTGCTCGTCGTCGTACGCGCTGAGCAGCACGATCCGGCGGGAGGCGTCCCGCTCCAGCAGCAGCCTGCACAGGTCGAGCCCGCTCGAGCCGCGGAGCCGGACGTCCGACAGCACCACGTCGGGATCCAGGGTCTCGACGACGCGCTGGGCGGCCGCCATGTCCACGGCCTCGCCGACCACGCGGACGTCTCCGGCGTGCCTGGCCAGGATCGCCTTGAGCCCCTGGAGCACTATCTCGTGGTCGTCGACCAGCACGACCCTGATCGGCCGCCCTGCCATAGCGACACCATACGTTGCCGCTGATCACCGGGGCCAGGATCGCGATCCCCCGGCGATCCCCCCGCCGAGGGGTGCCGGATCCCGGCCGGGAAACCCACGGTTGAGGCGGTAAGAGGAGGGGTGCGATGCCGCACAAGATGATGCGCATGCAGCGTGCGGACCCCAGCCGCGGGGCGGGCCGGCGGCCCAGCATGCTAGCCATCGCCGGGGACAGCGCCGCGGGGGGCCACGCCGATCTAGGATGAGGGCACCCTTGACCTCGACGAGGACCTGCCACGATGCCCGAGTTCACGTTCACCGACCTGCTGCCGACCGGGCCTGATGACACCGAGTACCGGCGGCTCGACTGCGGCGGGTTGTCCCGGCGCCAGTCGTTCGGAAGAAATTTCCTGGAGCTGGAGCCGCGCGTGCTCACGCTGCTGACCAGGGAGGCCATGCGCGACATCGCGCACCTGCTGCGGCCCGGGCACCTGCGCCAGCTACGGTCGATCACCGAGGACCCGGAGGCCAGCCCCAACGACTGGTACGTGGCGCTGGACCTGCTGAAGAACGCCTGCATCGCGGCCGGCGGGGTGCTGCCGATGTGCCAGGACACCGGGACCGCGATCGTGATGGGCAAGCGCGGCCAGCACGTGCTCACCGACGGGCGGGACGAGGAGCACATCGCCCGCGGCGTGTACGACGCGTACACCCAGCTCAACCTGCGGTACTCCCAGCTCGCGCCGCTGACCATGTGGGAGGAGCGGAACACCGGCAGCAACCTGCCGGCCCAGATCGAGATCTACGCCACCTGCGGTGGCGAGTACTCGTTCCTGTTCATGGCCAAGGGCGGCGGCTCGGCGAACAAGTCGTTCCTGTACCAGCAGACCAAGGCGGTGCTCAACGAGCCCAGCATGCTGGCGTTCCTGGAGGAGAAGATCCGCATCCTCGGCACCGCCGCGTGCCCGCCCTACCACCTGGCGATCGTGGTCGGCGGGACCAGCGCGGAGCACGCGCTGAAGACCGCGAAGTACGCGTCGGCGCGGTACCTGGACACACTGCCGGGCGAGGGCTCGGCGGCCGGGCACGGGTTCCGCGACGCCGGCCTGGAGCAGCAGGTACTCGAGATCACCCGGCGGGCGGGGATCGGCGCGCAGTTCGGCGGCAAGTACTTCTGCCACGACGTGCGGGTGATCCGGCTGCCGCGGCACGGCGCGTCGTGCCCGGTGGCGATCGCGGTGTCCTGCTCGGCCGACCGGCAGGCGCGCGCGAAGATCACGGCCGACGGCGTGTTCCTCGAGCGGCTGGAGACCGATCCGGCGCAGTACCTGCCCGAGACGACCGCGGCGGACCTGCCGGCCGACCAAGTGGTGCGCATCGACCTCAACCGGCCGATGGACGAGATCCGGGCCGGGCTGACGAGGTACCCGGTGGCCACCCGGCTCTCACTGACCGGGCCCATGGTGGTGGCCCGGGACATCGCTCATGCCAAGATTGCCGAACGGCTGGCGCGCGGCGAGTCCATGCCGCGATACCTGCGCGATCACGCGGTCTACTACGCGGGGCCGGCCAAGACGCCGGAGGGCTACCCGTCCGGCTCCTTCGGCCCCACGACCGCGGGCCGGATGGACTCGTACGTGGACAGCTTCCAGGCGGCCGGGGGGTCGCTGGTCATGCTGGCCAAGGGGAACCGGTCCGCCGCGGTCACCAAGGCGTGCGCGGAGCACGGCGGGTTCTACCTGGGCTCGATCGGGGGGGCCGCGGCCCGGCTGGCGCGGGACTGCATCACCGGGATGGAGGTGCTGGAGTACCCGGAGCTCGGCATGGAGGCGGTCTGGCGGATCGAGGTGCGCGACTTCCCCGCCTTCATCATCGTCGACGACAAGGGCAACGACTTCTTCGCCGACCTCAGCGGCCCGCGACGGAGCGGCCCGCGACGGAGCGGGCCGCTGCTCACCATCGGCCGGAGCTGACATGGCGGCCGAGGCCGGCCGGGCGGGGTTCCGCACCGAGCACGACTCGATGGGCGAGGTGCAGGTTCCCGAGGACGCGCTGTGGGGGGCGCAGACGCAGCGCGCCGTGGACAACTTCCCGGTGTCCGGCGAGCGAATCGGCCGGGACATGATCGCCGCGCTGGGCTGGGTCAAGGGCGGCGCGGCGGTGGTCAACGGCGAGCTCGGCGTGCTGGCGGCCGACATGTCGGCCGCGATCGCCGACGCGGCGGCGTCGGTGGCCCGGGGTGAGCACGACGACCAGTTCCCGGTCGACGTGTTCCAGACCGGCTCGGGCACGTCGAGCAACATGAACGCGAACGAGGTCATCGCGACGCTGGCGGCGCGGCGGCTCGGGCGGCCGGTGCACCCGAACGACCACGTGAACGCCTCGCAGTCGTCCAACGACGTGTTCCCCACCGCCATGCACCTGGCGGCCGTGTACCTGCTGGGGCGGCGGCTCGGGCCCGCCCTCTCGCATCTGGCGGACGAGCTGGAGGGCAAGGCCGCCGCGTTCGCCGGCCTGGTGAAGAGCGGCCGGACGCACCTGATGGACGCGACGCCGGTGACGCTGGGGCAGGAGTTCGGCGGGTACGCGGCCGCGGTCAGGCTGGGGATCGAGCGGATCGGCGGCTGCCTGGAGCGGGTGGGCTCGCTGCCGTTGGGCGGCACGGCGGTGGGGACCGGGCTGAACGCGCCCGCCGGCTTCGCCCCGGCGGTCATCGGGCGGCTGGCCGCGGACCTGCGGCTGCCGCTGACCGAGGCGGCCAACCACTTCGAGGCGGCCGGCGCGCGGGACGCGCTGGTCGAGGCCAGCGGGGTGCTGCGCACGGTCGCGGTCAGCCTGTACAAGATCTGCAACGACCTGCGGCTGATGAACTCCGGCCCGCGGACCGGGCTGGCCGAGATCGTGGTGCCGGACCTCCAGCCGGGCTCGTCGATCATGCCGGGCAAGGTCAACCCGGTCATCTGCGAGGCGGTCTGCCAGGTGTGCGCGCAGGTGATCGGGAACGACGCGGCGGTCGCGTTCGGCGGCGCGGCGGGCAACTTCGAGCTGAACGTCATGATGCCGGTGATCGCGCGGAACCTGCTGTCGTCGATCCGGCTGCTCGCCGCCGCCGCCGGGCTGCTCGCCGACCGCTGCGTCGCCGGGATCACCGCGAACGCCGAACGGCTGCGGCGCAACGCGGAGTCCTCGCCCGCGATCGTCACCGCGCTGAACCGCTACCTCGGCTACGAGGCCGCGGCGGAGGTGGCGCACGAGGCGCTGCGCACCGGCAGGACGATCAGGGAGGTCGTGATCTCGCTCGGCTACGTGGAGCGCGGCGACATCACCGAGGCCCAGCTCGATCAGGCGCTCGACGTGCTGCGGATGACCCGCCCCGGCTGACGCCGAGCGCGCGCGGTGTACGCGGTGTACGAGTCGGCTCCCGCCGCGTCCTGGCAGCAGGCCGCCACCACGCTCGCCGAGGCGATCCGCACCTTCCAGCCCTTCGGCTAGAGGCCGGGCCCGCCCGGCGGCGGGGCGACCCTGGTGCCAGCGCCGCCCCGCCGTGTGAGCCGTGAGTCAGTACCAGCCGGTGGCCTGGCTGTGCGCCCACGCGCCGCACGGCGAACCGTAGAGGGCCTTGATGTAGCCCAGGCCCCAGCGGATCTGCGTGGCCGCGTCGGTCTGCCAGTTCGGGCCGGCGCTCGCCATCTTCGACCCGGGGAGCGCCTGCGGGATGCCGTACGCGCCGTCCGGGTTGGCCGCGGTCACGTTCCAGCCGCTCTCCCGCGCCCACAGTGCGTCGAGGCAGGAGAACTGGCTGGCGGGCCAGCCGTAGCCGCCCAGCATGGACAGGGCGATCCGCTGGGCCGAGCCCGAGGACACCGGTGGTGCCGCCGGCGCGGGTGCCGGCGCCTGCTGGGCCTGCTGTGATTGCCGCTGAGCGGCGAGCGCCGCGGCGCGGCGAGCGGCGGCGCGAGCGGCGGCGCGAGCGGCGCGGTCGGCCGCAGCCTCTCTGGCCGCCGCCCGGCGAGCGTCCGCGGCCGTCTCTATCCGGGCCATGGCCAGCAACTGGGCCCGCCACACCACTTCAGCCCGGAACGATTGCGCCTGCGGCCCGGAGCGGACCACGGTCGAGGCTGCCGCGCCGTGGGCGCCGGGGAGATAAGCCGCGGCGGTGGCCGCGCCCGAGTCGGCGCTGGCCGGCAGCGAGACCGCCGCGAATGATGCCGCCGCAGCGACGCCGATACCGGCGGCGGCGATTGCGATGGTGAGTTTCGAGGGCTTTTTGAGCAGATTCCGATGACGGAACAACATCTGCCTTTGCTCGTCCGCGCCACGCGCGAGTCACGTCCACCCGGGCACCGCCCGGCTCGGTTGGCCGGCCGGACGACGGCGTGCTAACGGGCCGCGGGGCATGGCGGCGAGTCACCGGTCGGTGACCGTCGTGCACACGGGGTGCTGTCGGCCACTCAGCCTGCCTAATTGCCGACCGCGGCGGACCTGAATGTAATGTGACTTAGATCACCCAGGTCGGCTCGCGGAGCCGGGAACTTCTTCACAACACGGTGCTGACCTGCGGGTTCCGCTTTAAGGTATACGCGGCAAGTCATTTATATGACGCACGTCACATTGTGACAGTAATCGATGTGCCGACTCACTCTGCGTGCCTCAAATCACACTTATCCGTAAGGCGCTGCTAACCTCATGCGCAAGAAAGTTTATCGTTTCGTTATCGCAAAAGAGCTTGTCCGGGTCATTGAATAACACTCAATGAGTGACACAAGCGGTGCTGCGCGTGACCTTTACGCCCTGCCCCGGCGCCCAGCCAGCGGGCCAGCCCGGGCAGACCGCGACCGCTTGGCGCCGCGTCACGCGACCGCCGGTGCGCGCAAAGCACCACCGCTCGGCGCGGCGAATCAGTAGTAGCTGTGCCCCTGCCAGAAAGACCAGGCGCTGCACGGATCGCCGTAGGTGGACTTGATGTACCCGAGCCCCCACCGGATCTGGGTGGCCGGGTTGGTCATCCAGTCCGGCCCGGCGCTGGCCATCTTCGAGCCGGGCAGCGCCTGCGGGATGCCGTAGGCCCCGCTCGGGTTCTGCGCGGTGTAGAGCCAGCCGCTCTCCCGGCTCCAGATGTTGTTCAGGCAGCTGAAATAGGTCCGCGGGTTCCAGCCGAACTGCGCCATCATGTTCCAGGCGATGGACTGGGCGGTACCGGGATTCGGCGGGGCGGCGGGCGGCCCGCCCGGCGCACCGCCACCTCCCCCGCCCGAGGGCGCGCTAGCTGGCTGCCGGGAGGCCAGCTTCGGCTGGCCCACCAGGGTGAGCGTGCGGGACGCGGCGCTCATCGCGATCAGCTGCTGGCGCTGCTGCTCCAGCAGGGCGACTGTGTGACTGGCCGGGACCGCGGCCACCGCGGCCGCCAGGCCGTTGCTGTCGGGGGTCCCGGGACGCACGCCCAGCAGGTAGACGGTACCGGCGATCGCGGCGATGACGACCGCGACGGTCAACGGGATAACGGCGCCGGTCTTGCGGGACGCTCGCCTTCTCTCCGGGGCCCGCCTCCGGTGTCGTGACAACGTAGTCCTCTCCGACGGCCATCCGCGGCGGCGGAACGCCCCGCGTGCTGGCGCACCGCGTCCAGCCAGTGCGCCAGGTGGCTCCCGGCCCCGTGTGTCATGTCCCAGGAATCACACGGGCAACCCGCCTGGTACGGGCCGAGTACCATTGGCGCCCTACCTTGCCAGAAACGCAGGAGGGGTTCGCAACCGATTCAGCGGAAAAGCTGTGTCGGTCGCTGGACAATCCAGTAACAGAGATAACAACTTTCTTGCACGTAGCGTGACAAATCCAAGGATCGGGACCCGGCACTGCTGTGATCACCGGTTATGGCCGAGAAGGATGAGATCGCCGTGTCGACTACCGGCGTGGCGGCCGCAACGGCTAACTTGCCATCATGACGTTCATCCGCGAGCGGCGGGGAAAGGCATTATGACCGACGGTGCGCAAAGCGGCGCTCAGCGCGAGTCGCGACGCTCATGGCAAATCGGCACGGGTGACCCCGCGTCCGTGCTCGCCGAGGCGCGCATGGCACTGTTCGTCATGGTCGCTTTCATCGCGATCATCTGGATAGTGCAGGTCGCGAACTGGGCGGATCACTACCAGCTCAGCGTCCAGTACGGCATCAGGCCGCGCGACGCGGGCAGCCTGCCGGACGTCTTCAGCGCGCCGTTCCTGCATTTCAGCTGGGCGCACATCGAGGGCAATTCAGGCCCGCTGTTCATCTTCGGGTTCCTCGCCGCCTACCGGGGGGTACGGAAGTTTCTCGGCGTGACCCTCCTTGTGGTGCTCACCAGCGGGCTGGGCGCCTGGCTCTTCGAAAACACGCACAGCGTGGGGGCCGGGGCGAGCGGCGTCGTGTTCGGTTACTTCGGCTACATCATCGTGCGCGGGCTCTTTGACCGGCATCCGATCGACCTGCTGATCGGCCTGGTGATGGCGCTTTCCTTCGCCTACCAGTTCACCGTCCTGCTGCCTCAGCACGGCATCGGGTGGCAGGACCACATCGGCGGCCTGGTCGGCGGCGTCCTGGCCGGGTGGCTGTTCCGCGACCGCAGGAAGCGCGGCCCGGCCCCGGCCTCCCGGCCGGCGGCCCCCGCGGGGACGGCGTCGGCTGACAGCGCCCGGACGGCGCTGCAAAAAGAACTCGACGACCTCGGCCGCTAGCCGTGACGGCGCGCGGCGATGTCACCGAGATCGTCGACGCGCATCATGTGTGGGATCTCGCGGTGCGACCGCAGCCCTAATGTCCCCGGCTGGCTAGGCCGGGTCAACGACCGCCAGGGCGCTACTGCGGCAGTTACGTATGATGTGTTATTGCGACAATGTCGCAGCTATCCCTAGACTCGGGCGCAGCGGCAGCGAGGGAGGTGGCGATGGCCGACGTGGCCGGTCGGCTCGCGAAGATCCGTAACGGCCTGACCCCCGCCGAGTGGGCCCGGGCCGGGGGGATGGCCGCGACGATCGTCGGCCTGAACGTGCTCGGCTGGGGCATGCTCACCGCCGCCCTCGGCGGGCATTACCACATCACCAAGACGACGGTCTTCGGCGTCGGCACCGGCGCGCTGGCCTACACGCTGGGCATGCGGCACGCGTTCGACGCCGACCACATCGCGGCGATCGACAACACCACCCGCAAGCTGGTCGGCGAAGGGAAGCGCCCGCTGTCCGTCGGATTCTTCTTCTCGCTCGGGCACTCGAGCGTGGTGTTCGTGCTGGCGGTCCTGCTGAACTTCGGCATCCGCGGGCTCGACAGCCAGGTGAAGAACCCCGGCTCGCAGCTGCAGCACACCACCAGCCTGGTCGGCACGCTGGTCTCGGGGACGTTCCTGTTCCTGATCGCCGCGCTCAACCTCGTGATCCTGGTCAGCATCGTCAGGGTGTTCCGGGAGATGCGCTCCGGAGCCTACGACGACGACGAGCTGGAGCAGCAGCTGGCCAAGCGCGGCCTGATGAACCGGATACTCGGCCCGCTCGCCCGCCGGGTCGACGCGCCGTGGAAGATGTACCCGATCGGCTTCCTGTTCGGCCTCGGCTTCGACACGGCCACGGAGGTCGCGCTGCTGGTGCTGGCCGGCAGCGCCGTCGTCAGCGGCCTGCCGTTCTACGCCATCCTGTCGCTGCCGGTACTGTTCGCCGCCGGGATGAGCCTGCTCGATACCACCGACGGCTGCTTCATGAACTTCGCGTACGACTGGGCGTTCTCCCGTCCGGTCCGCAAGGTCTACTACAACCTGACGATCACCGGGCTGTCGGTGTTCGTCGCGGTGTTCATCGGCGCGGTCGAGCTGCTCGGCCTGCTCGAGCAGCACGGTGACCTGTCCGGCCCGGGCTGGGGCTGGCTGGGGAGCTTCAACATCAACACCGCGGGATTCGTCATCGTCGGGGTATTCGTGGTCACCTGGGCCGTCGCGCTGGCGATCTGGCACTTCGGCCGCATCGAGCAGAAGTGGGACCGCCCCGCCGAGGCGGCCGTCTCGGACTGAGCAATTTGCCGGGTCGGCGGCGTGCCGCTGACCACCTCCCGCGTGGATACTGTGATCGTCGTCACAACCGGGAGGAGAGCACGCCCGGGCACTCCCAGGGCGGCCTGCTGGCTGAGTACTACGTGAAGATCCTCGGTGGGGCGCGCTACGTACGCGACCTGATCGGGCTGTCGCCCACGACGCACGGCACCACGCTGGACGGGCTGGCCACGCTCGCGTCGGTGTTCCCCGGGGCCAACGCGTTCCTCGGCAGCCTCTGCCCGGCGTGCGCCGACCAGGAAGCCGGATCGACGGTCGTGCGGCAGCTGGACAGCGGCCCCATCGCCCAGCCCGGCGTCAATTACACGATCATCGAGACGCTGAACGAGTTCGTCGTCACGCCGGTCGGCTCGGCGTTCATCGACGAGCCCGGGGTGACCAACGAGTACGTCCAGCGGGCCTGCCCGTTCGACCCGGTGGACCACGCGGACCTCTCCTACGACCCAGTGGTCTTCCAGGAGATCTTCAACGCGCTGGACCCGGCCACCGCCAAGCGGCCCGACTGCTTCGACGCCTTCCCCGCGCCAGCCTGACGCGACCGGCCGTTACCACAGGCCCGGGACGAGCCGCCAGCGGACGCGGCTGCAATACCGCGCGTAACCCGGTGAGCCCGCCAGCAGGCGCTCTTCGGCCAGCGCCCGGCCGATGTTGCAGCCGCTGGCCACGACCAGGACCAGGGCGTTGCCAGGCGAGATGCTCTGCAGCAGGTAACCCGAGTAGATCAGCAGGTAGGACGCGTACACCGGATGCCTCACCACCGCGTACGGGCCGCGGGTCACCAGCCCGCGGTCGGCCGCCACGACGCCGAACGACCGGCCCAGCGCGCGCAGCGCTAGCACGCAAACCGCGAGCCCGGCCAGCTGCGCGACGAGCCCAGCCACGACCGCCGCGTGCGGATGCACGCCGGCCGGCCGGAACAGCACGCTGGCGAACGTCCCGGCGAACGCCAGCAGCCAGGTCCCGGGGTGGCGGCTGACGGCCGCGGGCGGCCGCCGCACCAGGAACGCGATCACGAAGCAGGCCTGCTCCGCCACGAAGGCCACCCCGACGAGGCTGTGCGTGCGCAGGTAGAAATGCACGCTGGCCTGCAGGAAGAACGCCTCGCCCGCCGCGCCCGCCAGGTTCACCGCGATCTGGGCGGGCCGCCCGAGATACCTGGTGGGCGAGACCTTGTGCAGCCAGGTCCGTCGGCTCACCGACGGGCTGAGTTCCGTCCTGCCTCCTTCGTCGCCGTGACGTGACCTCGCGCCTATTGTTCCCACGTACGGCTGCGCATAGCCAGCATCCGCCGGCCCAGGGTCAGCGATGTCGCCGAGGTGGGGTTGCTGGGACGAATAATCCCCGTCAGTCCAGATTGCCCGGGACGACGGGGAGCAGTGCCATGAGTGTACGCGCGAGCTCGTGTGTTCGGCAGTCGGGCAGGCGCATACCCCGCGCTCCTTGGGATCAAGCCTGGATCGGCTCGATCCGTTCGAGTTGCCGAAGTTCTTCCTCGTCGTGGGATACTCGGTACAGGTCGATCGCGAGCTGGCTGTTTAGCCAGAAGTCGGGAGTGGTGCCAAGCGCCTTCGCTAGCTGCAGAGCGGTAGAAGGGGTGATACCGCGCCTGCCGTTGATGATCTCGTTCAGGCGAACATAGGAAACCCCGATCCGCTCGGCCAGTTCCGCCTGTGTCAAGCCAAGCGGCTTGAGGAACTCCTCCAGTAGCATCTCGCCCGGCGGCGTGGGCGGCCGGTCGGCCGGTATCCGCATCTAGGTCACCTCCTCGCTGCGCGCCTGGGGACGGGACCCGTTCAGTGGTAGTCCACGATCTCAACGTCTTCGGCGCCCGTGTTGGTCCATCGGAAGCACACCCGCCACTGATCGTTGATCATGATCCGAGTACTGCCCCTCCCTCTCGCCCTTGAACGCACGGTCGCACGAACGCACTGGAATCCAGATAGGTGGCTATCCCCGCTCGCGGCGCACCCAGTCCAAATCGGCAGGCAGTCCGCGAGCAGCCGATTCAAGCCGCGCCCAGCGCTGACGCAGCGCGTCCGGGTCATAGGCGTGCCCCGGGACGACCTCCAAGACCGGGTCCAGCGCTCGCCAGCCTTGGTCGGCCGGAGGGCCGCCAAGGCCACGCTCGATGGCACGGATAGCCGTCTCATTGAGAGACCGCCCCTCCTGCCTGCTGCGCTCCCGCAGCCGCTCCAGAAGCGGCGCAGGAAGCCGCAGCGTCGCCTTCGCGGCCATAGCGTCATTATCGCGGCACTTTTAGAGGCCGGATGGACTGTCCCCGATGCGAAGGGGCGATCGCCGTCGGCCATCAGCCGGGCGGGTCGCCGATCGGCGACCGCTGCTTCAGCAGCTGGCGGGCCGCGACGACGCGCTGGATCTGGTTGGTGCCCTTGTAGATCTGGGTGGTCGTAGACCGGTGGGCAGTTTCCGCAGGTAGACGGCGTGTGATGAGCGCGGTGTCAGCACGGACCCAGCACACGGTTTGTCCCCCCGCTCTAAGCCAACGGCGCCCACGGTTTGCGCAAGGTCGAGGTCGCCGGACAGCGGGCGCCGCCATGGCTGTAGGTCGCGCTGAGCAAGTAGCCGTATTCCTCGGCATCGTGGACGGAGAACCTGCGATCCGTGGGATAGGCACGGAGCGCTGCCAGCGACGCGCTCAGATCGCCGACCCAGTCAGGCGGCAGATTCAGGGCCGTCCGCAGGAACCGCTCGCGGGAGGCGACGGGGTCGGTGACCAGAGTCAGGACTTCCGCGCTGACCGGGACCTGCGCCGACCCCCCGGCGTGCCACTCGATCCGGTGTAGCAGCGGCGGCTTGCTGACTCCCGGGATCGCTGCGGCTTCCGCAGTACCCCGCCACGCTTTGCGGCTCATCTCGTGCTCAAGGAATGGGCTGACCCGCAACCATGCACGCTGGCCTCGGAACGTGACCGGCGATCCGACAAAGCCCTACCGGTGAACACGCCCGCCAGGAGCCAGGACCGCGCCCATGCGCCTCGCGGACTCTTCGAGCAGGCTCACCTGCCACTTCTCGAAGTCAGCAATCCGGGTCGGCAACCACCGGGCTCCGGACTCGTTTCGGATGATCATCGGCTTCCGGTTCCTTCCTCGTGCGAAGTTCTCACTCCGGGCAGACAACGGCCCAGACGACCTTGCCGGGCGCGCCGTCGTCGGCCGGGTACCAGCCGAACCGGTCGCTCATGGACTGGACCAGGAACAGCCCCCGCCCGTTCTCGTCGTCTGCTCCCGCGTTGCCAGGCTGCGGGGTGCCGGGATAGAAGTCGCGGACGAGAATGGCCAGCTCACCCTGGTCGAGGGTGAGGATCAGCCGGATGAAGGGCTTGCCCTCCTGGCGAGACGTGTGCATCGCGTTGGTGGCCAGTTCCGACACGATGAGATCGGCCGTGTCTGAAATTCCGGCCAGCCGCCATTCCCACAGGACCTGCCGGGTCCAGGCGCGGGCGCAGCCCGGCGCGGTCGGCACCGCGCCCAGGTCGAGGACCACGCGCGGCGGCCGACCCGACAGTGGGTGGGGGCCGTGGTGCGCGGTGTGTCTTCTCTCCACGGTAGTGGTGGTCATAGATCGCGAATCCACTTCCGCACCCCGCACAGCCCAGCCTTGAACCTCCTACGCCCTGACCGGTCCATATGCCCCTGATCAGGCATCCTGATCGCTCACAGGGGCAGTCACTTCGGCAGCGTCGGAAACCCGGTAATCCGCGCCTTCCCTGTACCCGTGGTGCCGCAGCATAGGCGGCTGGGTCATCAGCTCTTGAGGCTTGGCGCTGCGGAGAGCGGCGACACGTGCCACGTCCTGAGCAGCTTCGTGAAGCTGCGTTATCGCCCGGGCTACCTGCGTGGCTGCCATAACCGTCGGGGAGTGCCAGCCACGGCGAATACGGGAGGGTTCGAAGGGGGGGGACGGGTGTATGAGGAGGGTGTGAATCAGCCTGGCCGACGCGAACAGCGTGTGGTGACGCATCAGGCCGCCTCGCTGGTTACCGGCACGAGAGCGGCGCCTAGTGAGATCGCGAAGCCGCCGGCGAGGCTGGTACGGGGCTCGCCGAGGGCGCGCAGGTAGCAGCGGTCGCCTGTGAACTGGGTGCGGGCATGCAGCCAGCGGTGGTTGTCCAGCAGGTAGCCCTGACCCGGGGCGAGTGGCAGCCGGAACTGGTGGCGGGTGATCACCTCGCCGAGGCAGGGGAGATGGGGGGCGGCCAGTGGGCTCCAGTGGGCGAGTCCGTCTTGCCGTAGGCGCAGTGTCACCCGCCCAACGGGATGCACGGTGAATACCTGGGTACAGTGGCCGTCGCCCGCGCCGAAGAACGCTGTGCGGGGTCGCGACAGCATCACTGCGGCCTCGTGCCATCTGGTGGACAGATCGGCGTGCACCGCCCGGCCGTCGGCCAGCAGGCATTCGCCGCCCTGGTCGGCTGGCCGCTGGCAGGCGAGCAGCATCAGCCGGGGCGGCTCGGGCAGGCTGGAGCCCTCGGTGTGCGCGAGCAGTTCCCCGCGGCCAAGCCCGGCGTAACCGGCCCGGCCACACTTTCTGGGGATGTCGCGGATCGTGGTCAGGCCGTCGGAGTCACTGTCCCGGTGCGGGGTCATGGCCATGATTCGAGTGGCGAAAGCCAGCACGCTGCGGCGTCCTGCGAGCCCGTCAAAGATGATCAGACCGGTGTCGCGGAGCCGTTCAGCAACCGTAGCTTCAGCATCGGCACTGGTGAGGTCAACGTAGTGCGTGGCCAGCACGCTGGCAGCCACCGTGACGGTTGAACACATCGTGGGCTCCTTCCTGGCAGTGCATCCACTGTCAGGCGGCACACGCCTGAGGTAAAGCGACAGATTGTCGACCCTGCGGATTCACTCAGCCACGAAAGGGATACGCGGCCCGTGCTACGTTCAGGAATCCCAGGATGCCCGCTACGGATGGGGACCCTCGTGACCTATCGACCGCCCACCTGGCCCGTCTCCATCAAAGGCGTCACCGTCGACGCCCACGGCCGGGTGCTGCTGCTAAAGAACGAGCGTCAGGAGTGGGAGTTGCCCGGCGGGCGGCTGGAGACCGGCGACCCGGCAGCCGGGATGCGAGGAGACGACAGTCCCGAGCAGGCTCTCGAACGGGAAATCCTCGAAGAGACCGGGTGGGAGGTCAAGGCGGGCCCGCTCATCGCGGGCGGCACCTGGATCTACGAGCCCATCCCCGGTCGGCAAGTGCTGATCATCACCTACGGCTGTACCGTGCTGACCCCCAACCGCGTCCCGGTTCTCAGTCACGAGCACAAACAAGTCGGCCTGTTCTCTGCCGAAGAGGCCGCTCAGCTGAACATGCCCCACGGCTACAAGCAATCCATCGCCATCTGGTACGCACGGACCTGACACCATGCCGCCACTCGCCGCAGACGATCAGGCAGGCACCGCCTGCCGACCCTCACGGCGGGCGGTGGACTGGCACTGGGCCACCTCCAGCTTCATCGCCATGTCGGGTGGGCGAGCCCCTGATGCCGAGATTGTGCTCCGGCGCGCCGAACGAGAACCCCTCGTCGTCCCTGTCCACCACGAAGGCCGAGATGCCGCGGGCCCCGGCGGACGGATCGGTCACCGCCATCATGGCTCGATGGTAGGAGCCGCCGCGCCCGTCTCGTCCGCAAGGCTGGCGCGCAGCGCGGTGCCCTTCGCCTTGGCCTGCTCCCCCAGCCGCTGCTGGAAGGCGGCCATCGCGCCGCGCAGCTCCGGGTCGGCCACTGCCAGGATGCGGACGGCCAGCAGGCCGGCGTTGCGCGCCCCGCCGACCGCCACGGTCGCGACCGGCACCCCGGCCGGCATCTGCACGATCGACAGCAGCGAGTCCAGGCCGTCGAGGCGGGCGAGCGGCACCGGCACGCCGATCACAGGGAGCGGCGTGACCGACGCGAGCATGCCGGGCAGGTGCGCCGCGCCGCCGGCGCCGGCGATGATCACCCGCAGCCCCCGGCCGGCCGCCGCCGCGCCGTAGGCGATCATGTCGTGCGGCATCCGGTGCGCCGACACCACGTCCGCCTCGTACCGCACGCCGAACTCGTCCAGCGCCTCGGCTGCGGACCGCATCACCGGCCAGTCCGAGTCGCTGCCCATCACGACCGCGACCAGCGCCTGCCCGGTCACCTCTTTTTTCCTCCGAACGGCTGCGCCCCACCGCCCGACGCGGACGGCGGGGGGGTGGCGAAGGACTGCGCCCCAGCGCCCACCGTGGCGGCGAACGCGTAGCCGGGGTCATCGGCGGTGCCCCAGCGCAGGTAGCTGGCCGCGCTCAGGCAACGCTCCCGCAGGTCGGCCACGTCGTCGCCGAGCGCGGTGACGTGACCGATCTTGCGGCCGGGCCGGGCCGGCTTGCCGTACAGGTGCACCCGCAGCGCCGGGTCGGCGGCCAGCACGTGGTGCAGGCGTTCGTAGAGGTCACCGTCGTCGCCGCCGAGCACGTTCGCCATGACGACGCGCGGCGCGGTCAGCTGCGGCGCGCCGAGCGGCAGGTCCAGCACCGCCCGCAGGTGCTGCTCGAACTGCGAGGTGCGGGCGCCCTCGATCGTCCAGTGCCCGCAGTTGTGCGGGCGCATCGCGAGCTCGTTGACCAGCAGGCCGCGCGGGGCCTGGAACAGTTCCACGGCGAGCAGCCCGACGACGCCCATCTCGCTCGCCAGCCGCAGCGCCATTGACTGCGCCTGCCGGGCGAGCCCGGCGGGCAGGCCGGGCGCCGGCGCGAGGACCTCGCGGCAGATCCCGTCCCGCTGCACGGTCTGCACCACCGGGTACGCGACGCCCTGGCCATAGGGCGAGCGGGCGACGAGCGCCGCGAGCTCGGCGGTGAACGGGACGTACTCCTCGGCGATGAGGCCGATCCCGTGCGCGAGGACCTCGGCGGCCTGCCCGGCGGTCTCGCACACCCAGATGCCCTTGCCGTCGTAGCCGCCACGTATCGCCTTGAGGACGACTGGCCAGTCGTGCCGTTCGGCAAAATCCGTGACGTCGGCCAGCCCGGTTACGGGCGCGAAGCGGGGGCAGGCGACGTCGGCGCTGACCAGCCGCTCGCGCATGGCCAGCTTGTCCTGGGCGTAGCGCAGTGCCGCCCGGCCGGGCCGGATTGGTACCGCCGCCGCCTCGAGCGCACCCAGCTGATCACCGGGCACGTGCTCGTGGTCGAACGTCACGGCGTCGCAGCCGTCGGCCAGGGCCAGCAGGTCCGGCAGCGAGCGGTAGTCCCCGATCCGCGTGTCGGCGCACACCTGGGCGGCGCTCTCGCCGGGCGCGGCGGCCAGCACACGCACCCTGATGCCGAGGCTGACCGCCGCCTGGCACGTCATCCGGGCCAGCTGGCCCGCCCCGACGACGCCGACCGTCCGGCCGCTCCATCCGTGGTGCTCCGCCACGGGCCGTAGCCTACGCGGCCCGCCGCCCGGACCTTTTCGCCGTGCTCGGTTAGGCTGCCCGCAACCGCGCGAGCAGAAGGGACAAGCCGATGGCGACTCGGGACGAGGACATCCAGCCCGCGCCGGCGGCCGGCGCGCCGGCCGGCACGCTGGTGCGGGAGGGCACGTACGGCGAGAAGGTGGCCGCGGTCGAGCCGGGCGGCGCGGAGTTCATCCCGCTGAACGAGCGGCACGGGCGGCCGCGGCAGCTGTTCTGGACCTGGACCTCGCCCAACTTCGAGTTCGCCACGATCTTCGTCGGCGTGATCGCCATCGAATTCTTCGGCCTCAATTTCTGGCAGTCGGCGCTGGCGATCGTCGTCGGCACGGGGATCGGCTCGGTCACCCAGGGCGTGCTGTCGGCGCAGGGCCCCGCGCTCGGGGTCCCGCAGATGGTGATCAGCAGGCTCGGCTTCGGGTACTGGGGCAACGCGCTGCCCGCCGGGCTGAACGCGGTCGTCGCGGGCATCGGCTGGTTCGCGGTCAACAGCGTCAGCGGCACGTTCGCGCTCAACACGCTCCTGCACTGGCCGAAGTGGCTCTGCCTGCTGATCATCGCGGTCGCGCAGATCGCCATCGCTTTCTACGGCCACAACCTCGTGCAGCTCTTCGAGCGCTACGCATTCCCGGTGCTGGCGGTCATCTTCCTGATCACCACCGTGGTGATCCTGGCCAAGGCGCACACCGGCCTGCACGTGACGCCGGGGCCGGGGGGAACCTCGGGAGGATTCCTCCTGGCGACGGGCGCGGCGTTCGGCTACGCGGTCGGCTGGAACCCCTATGCGGCCGACTACACCCGGTACTTCCCCCCGGACGCGAACAAGCGCGCGATCGCCTGGTGGTCCGGCCTGGGCGTGTTCGTGTCCTGCGTGCTGCTCGAGGTCGTCGGCGCGGCGTCGGCCACGCTGAGCAGCAAGCCGAACGCCACCCCCACCGACGCCTTCACCAGCCACCTGCCGACCGCGCTGGCCGACGCCACGCTGCTGGCCATCGCGATCGGCGCGGTCGCCGCGAACGTGCTCAACATCTACTCGGGATCGCTGTCCTTCACCGCGCTCGGCATCAGGCTGCCGCTGCGGCTGCGCCGGGCCATCGTCGCGCTGACCTTCGGGGTCATCGGGTACATCGTGGCCCTGTTCGGGCTGCACGACGCCGGCACCAAGTACACGAACTTCCTGCTGATCATCGCGTACTGGATCGCGCCCTGGCTGGCCGTCGTGTTCTGCGACCAACTGCTGCGGCGCGGCCGGGTGGACGAGGAGCTGCTGTTCGACCGCTCGTACACCAACTGGGCGGGCCCGGTGGCGATGCTGACGGGCATGGGCGTGTCGATCTGGCTGTTCTCCAACCAGACGGAGTACGTCGGCGTGGTTCCTTCGCACGTCCCGTCCGTGGGCGACCTGACGTTCGAGGCTGGCTTCCTGATCACGGCGGTGGTCTACCTCGGCTGGCACGCGATCGCGGGCCGGCTCCGGCCTGCCGCGGTGGCGGGGACGGCCGCGGCGGCGCGCTAGCTGAGGGCGGCTCCGGTTTCCGCTAGGGCGCCGGCAAAGTTGCGGCCGGCCGGCGGGTCCTGCGGGTAGGCTGGCGTTCTCTGCGCTGTCGGCGCATATCGGGACGTTCTGTCCCCGCGACGGTTACCACGGGTATCTGAAAGGGGACCGGCCCGGATGGCGAGCCTGATCTCCGGCACCTACCGCCGGTTCGCCGGGCTGGTCGGGGAGTTCGCCAGGTTCGGCGTGGTCGGCGGGATCGGGACGGTCGTCGACCTCGGCGGCGCGGGGTACCTGCACGGGACGGGGATCGGCCCGCTGTCGGCCAAGGCGATCTCGCTGTCGGCCGCCACGGTGATCACCTACGTCGGGAACAGGTTCTGGGCGTTCCGGCACCGGGACAACCACCCGCTGCTCCGCGAGTT
>Ga0070698_100002968_pt1 | contig 18663 bp, 17 predicted proteins | sample KBSK1502metaG_FD_65477 | JGI IMG/M metagenome (GOLD analysis project Ga0070698, IMG submission 65477) | Corn, switchgrass and miscanthus rhizosphere microbial communities from Kellogg Biological Station, Michigan, USA - KBS K1-50-2 metaG | ecosystem: Host-associated > Plants > Roots >...
TCGCGTTCCAGGCGCTCCTGCACGATTTCCATGTGCAGAAGACCAAGAAATCCGCAGCGAAAACCGAAACCGAGCGCGACCGAATTTTCCGGTTCGTAGAAAAAAGCCGCGTCGTTCAGCTGCAGCTTGCCGAGCGCGTCGCGCAGCGGCTCGTATTCATCGGCGAGCACGGGAAAGAGCCCGGCAAAGACCATGGGCTTGGTGGCTTCAAAACCGGGAAGCGCCGGGGCGTTGCTGCCGGCTTCGATGACGGTGTCGCCCATGCGCGCGTCTGCTACGCGTTTGATGTTCGCAACAACAAAGCCCACGTCGCCGGCTTCGAGTTCCTCGAGGGCGATCGGCTTGGGGGTGAGTGCGCCGAGTTGTTCGACTTCGTAAATATCGTTGTTGGCGCAGAGACGAATCTTCATGTGGTTCGTAATACGGCCTTCCATCACGCGCACGAGAACTACCGCGCCGCGGTAAGGATCAAACCACGAGTCGAAAATCAGGGCCTGCAGCGGATTTTTTGCGCTGCCAGCGGGCGCGGGAATGCGGTGAATGATGGCTTCGAGCACGTCGTCGACGCCGAGGCCGCTTTTGGCGCTGATGGGAAGCGCGTCGTGTGCCGGAATGGCAAGAACGTTTTCGATTTGTTCTTTTACGAAATCGATTTGCGCGGCGGGAAGATCGATCTTATTGATGACCGGCAGAATCGTAAGGTTGTGGCCCGCAGCAAGAAATGTATTGGCAACGGTTTGCGCTTCGACACCTTGCGAGGCATCCACGACCAGTAGTGCTCCTTCGCACGCAGAGAGCGCCCGCGAAACTTCGTAGGAAAAATCCACATGGCCCGGCGTGTCGATCAGATTTAGACGGTAGGTATGGCCGTCCTTCGCTTGGTAGTGAAGCCGAATGCTTTTCGCCTTGATGGTAATGCCGCGCTCACGCTCGAGATCCATTGAATCGAGGACCTGCGCCTGCATCTCGCGTTCGGACAGCCCGCCGGTCATTTCGATCAAACGGTCGGCAAGGGTGGACTTGCCGTGATCAATGTGCGCGATGATACAGAAATTTCGCTGGAACTTGGGGTCCATGTACCTGTTTTGCCGGCCGGAGCGGAAAGGAAGAAAGCCGCCTGCCCATGATTTTCCAGGAGATCCGCGACGGGCGCGCAGAATGACTGCGCAAAAATCGCTGTCTTGGAACAACCAGTCTGCCACAAATTGCGGACGGCGTCAGCCGGACGAATATTTCGCCGAAGGCGGCAGGAATCAGCAGCCAGCGGCGAGCGCAGTCAGGGACGAAACCGGTTGATCAGCCAGAGAATCAGGCTAACGACCACGCTGATGACCAGGCAGGAGACGAGCGGGAAATAGAATGTGCCATGCTCACCACGGTGGACGATATCGCCCGGTAAACGGCCGAGGCGCAGCGGAAGTCTCGGGCCAAAATAGAAAAGCGCGCCGATCAGGATGAGCATTGCTCCAACCGCAAGCAGCAGACGCCCGAGTTGTTGCATTGGCTCCATCGCGACACTGTATAGCGCCATTGCGGCGGACCGTTTCTGATTGGCCGACTGGCTGCGGCGAAGACTGTTGCGAACGGCCAAAGAACATCACGCCGCGGCGATGCGTTTTGTCAGATCGTTTTGCTCTGCAATGGATTCCGCGCCGATCGTAAACGCGTCGAGAACCCCGAGTCGGAGTGCGAAGCGAAGAGCTTCATCCGGACGATCGCGAAGCTCGCCCTGGCCCAGGATTTTCATTCCGATGACCCCCTTGCCGGATGCTCTCATTTCGCGGAGGACTCCTATGACCGTGTCGGGCTGGGCGTCCATGTGGGCGCCGATCGGATTCACTCGCGCGAGGTCGACATCGACCCACGGTGACTTGGCAGCAGCGCGAAGCGCTTCGATCGAGTGGCAAGAGCAGCCGTGGGCGCGAATGACTCCCTTTTGTTTGGCTTCGGAGAGGACGTCCATTACCGGTTCGTAGCGGGTGGTCCAGTCGGCTTCGGTCAGACAGTGCATGAGCACGATGTCCAGATGGTCCGTCCCGAGTTCCTTGCGGAAGCGGTCGAGATCGGCGCGCATTTCGGGAGCAGTACGCGACCAGGACTTGGTGAGAACCGTGACTCTAGTGCGGTCCACATGCTTTAGCGCTTCCGCGACGTGCGGGTGACTGCCGTAGGAGTCAGCAGCATCGAAAAAGCGGAGACCGTTGTCATGGCCATTGAGCAATAGGCGAGACAGACCCTCGATGCCAAGAGCGGTCTGATGGGAATGGTGACCTGAGCCGACGGTGCCGGTGCCCATGGCGAGCCGGGAAGTCTGGATGCCGGTGCGGCCCAGCGTGACGGTGTCGGACGCGGAGAAGCTGTGCGGCAGAGGGATCGCGGCAAGACGTTTTGCTGCGGCGCTTGAAGCGAGCAGGGCTCCTGCGGCGGCGCGCGAACTGCGGTGGAGGAAGTCGCGACGAAGCATGATGACCTCCCAGGCGGCGTCTACGAGAAAAGGCTACACCTATTCGGACGCGGGGAAATAGCTATTTGTTAGCCCTGAAAGGCGAACATTCGGGGGATCGCTAAGGAAAAAGCGCCCCGGCTGCCTGAAGCTGCGGCACTCTCAGGATCCGGAAAATCGTCGCGGGCTAAATGAGCTCGAGACCCGAAAAGAAGTAACTGATTTCGAACGCCGCCGTTTCAGGAGCGTCCGAGCCGTGCGTACAGTTGGCGCCGATGCTGGTGCCGAGATCGCGACGGATCGTCCCTGGCGCGGCCTTTTTCGGGTCGGTGGCACCCATGGTTTCGCGCCACTTAAGGATTGCGCCGTCGGATTCAAGAACCAAAGCGAAAATCTTCCCCGAGGACATGAAATCGGTCAATTCACCGAAGAATGGGCGCTCTTTGTGAACGGCATAGAAGCCACCAGCTTCCTCTTTCGTCAGGCGCATGGACTTAATGGCTACGATTTTGAACCCCGCCTTGTGAATGCGGGACAGAATTTCGCCCTGCTGCCCGCTAGCGACTGCATCAGGCTTGATGATTGCGAAGGTACGTTCGATCGCCAAGAGAAAGACTCCTTTTAAAGTAGTGGTGAAGCAAAAATAGGAATTGTCGAACTACTTCAACGTCGCTGCGAGCGTCGAGCCTAGATCGGCCGGAGTTTCGACGGTGCGAATGCCGGCGGCGTTCATCGCCGCGTACTTGTCTTTTGCAGTGCCTTGCCCGCCAGAGATGATGGCCCCGGCATGACCCATCCGGCGACCCGGGGGAGCGGTTTGCCCTGCGATAAACCCGACGACCGGCTTCTTCATATGGACTTTGATCCACTCGGCGGCAGTTTCTTCGGCGTTCCCGCCAATTTCGCCGATCAAAATCACCGCATGAGTAGCGGGATCCTCGTTGAAGAGTTTGATGGCGTCGAGGAACGAAGTGCCGATGATGGGATCGCCGCCGATTCCGATGCAGGTGGACTGGCCAACCCCAAGCCGCGTGAGCTGGTCGACGGCTTCATAAGTGAGCGTACCGCTGCGGCTGACCACACCGACGTTGCCTTGCTTATGGATGCGGCCCGGCATGATGCCGATCTTGCATTTTCCCGGCGAAATGACGCCCGGGCAGTTGGGTCCGATCAGGCGGGTTTTGTCTCTATCGACGACCGCAGCCACGCGCACCATATCGATTACCGGAATCCCTTCCGTGATGCAGATGACTAGGGGTACTTCAGCGTCCGCCGCTTCAAGAATCGCGTCCGCGGCATACGGCGGGGGGACAAAAATCACCGAAGCGTTCGCTCCGGTGGCCTTCACGGCTTCGGCGACGGTGTTAAACACCGGCCGCTCAAGATGTTTTGTGCCACCCTTGCCTGGGGTGACGCCACCGACGACTTGCGTTCCGTACTCGATCATCTGCTGCGCGTGGAATGTTCCCTCGCGCCCAGTGAACCCCTGCACAATGAGCTTCGTTTTTTCGTTCACCAGGACGCTCATCGCGCACCTCCTGCAAGCTGCACAACCTTCTGCGCGCCGTCCTTCATGCCGTTGGCGATGGTGAAGTTAAGCCCCGATCCACGCAGGATTTGCTGGCCCAGCTCAACGTTGGTGCCTTCCATGCGAACGACGACCGGAATTTTCACTTGAAGATCCTTCGCCGCGGCGACGACGCCCGTTGCCAGAACGTCGCAGCGAAGAATGCCGCCAAAAATGTTGATGAAGACGGCCTTCACGCCGGCGTCGCTTAGCAGAATGCGAAACGCATTCTTGACCTGTTCAGCGGAGGCACCGCCCCCGACATCCAAGAAGTTTGCAGGTGAGCCGCCCGAGTACTTAATGATGTCCATCGTGGCCATAGCCAAGCCGGCACCATTCACCATGCATGCGACGTTGCCTTCGAGTTTGATGTAGTTGAGCCCGTACTTCGAAGCTTCGACCTCAAGCGGATCCTCCTCGTCTAGATCGCGAAGTCCGCGCAGATCGGTGTGGCGGAAGAGTCCGTTGTCGTCAAACGTCATTTTCGCGTCGAGAGCGACGAGTCTGCCGTCGCCGGTGAGTACGCAAGGATTGATTTCCAGCATGGACGCGTCCGTGTCGACAAACGCCCGATACAGGGCCTGAAAGAACGGGGCAGCGCGGTTGGCAGCTTCGCCGGAGAGTCCCAGACCAAAGGCAAGTTTCCGCGCCTGGTAGGGCTGCAGCCCGATGGCCGGATGAATGGTTTCGCGAAGGATCGACAAAGGGTCGTTCTTGGCGACTTCTTCAATTTCCATTCCTCCGGCGGCGCTGGCCATAAAGATGACGTGAGCCGATGCCCGGTCCACCAGCAAGCTGAGGTACAGTTCGCGCTTGATGTCGAGGCCTTCTTCAATCAGCAGGCGCTTTACGATACGCCCTGCGGGACCGGTCTGAATCGTCACCAGGTTCATGCCTAGCATGCGCGACGCAATTTCCGCGGCCTCGTCAGGGGAATGGGCAAGCTTGACACCGCCCGCCTTGCCCCGCCCACCGGCATGAATCTGCGCCTTAACCACGACGATATTGGATTTCAGCCGCTGCGCGCCTTCGCGTGCTTCTTCCTTGGTGAAAGCGACTTCGCCGCGAGGAGTGGTTACGCCGTATCGTGCGAGGATAGCTTTAGCTTGGTACTCGTGAATCTTCATCAATCATCCGTTCGTGTACGGCTGAGGAACAGCAGCCAGTGTTAGAATTTTGTGTTCGCAAAACATAGCAGTTTACTCGGAACAAGACAGGGGAGCAAGAACGCGGGAAATGTGGAGAATGCCGGAGATTCGGGCGCGGAGTGTAAATTGGCTGAAGGCTTTTGTTTTGCGGGCGCAGACCGTATGACACACCGCTTGCTCGATTACGCCGCTTCCGGCCATGTGCTTCAGGGAGCGGAAGCCGAAGAGATCATGGAGGAGCTGCTGCGCGGGCGTCTTGAAACGCCCGAAATCGTGCAGCTCCTGAGCGCGCTGAACGCTCGTCCGTATCGCGCAGTGGAACTGGCGGGATTTGCGCGCACCATGCGCCGCCACGCAACGCGAGTCTTCGCGCACGATGAAACGCTTCCCGAACGCATGGTGGATACCTGCGGGACGGGCGGCGACGATTCCGGGGCATTTAACATCTCGACGGCCGCCGCGATCGTGGCGGCAGCGGCGGGAGCGCGCGTCGCAAAGCACGGAAATCGCGCAGCAAGCTCGAAATGCGGGAGTGCGGACGTATTGGAGGCGCTCGGCGTTCGGATCGATTTGCCCTTCGAACAGATCGGGAGAGGGATACGCGAAATCGGAATCGGATTTCTGTTTGCGCAGACAGCTCACACTGCGGCCCGTTACGCCATGCCGGCGCGAAAACAGATCGGTGTTCGCACTGTATTTAACCTGCTCGGCCCGCTAACGAATCCGGCGCAAGCGCAAGCCCAGGTATTAGGAGTATTTTCGGCGGGCGTCCTCGACCTCGTCGCCGAAACGCTTGCCGAACTAGGCACGGAGCGCGCGTTTGTCGTCCACGGAGCGGGCAGCCTGGACGAGATCTCCCTGGCGGGTCCGACAATCGTGGCTGAAGTCCGTCGCGGGGATCTGCAGAGGTATGAAGTGACCCCGGAAACCTTTGGCAAGAGGCCAGCCCCGCTGCAAGCAATTCTTGGTGGTTTGCCCGAGAACAATGCTGCGCTCATTCAAAGGATCCTCGATGGAATCATCGAGGACGAGCAAGACCGGGCGCGCCGGGACATCGTGGTGGTGAATGCGTCTGCGGCACTGGTCGCCGCCGGAGCGGCGGTGGACTTTCAAGAAGGTACGCTAAAGGCCGACGAAGCGATCGATACCGGCTTGGCTGCGGAGAAACTGCAGGCGCTAGTGCGATTTGGAAGCGAATAGGCGAGGCCTACGCGATTTGCTGCCCGACGGTAGTGCCAAAAGGTGCACGATTCCGCATCACCCGGAGCTCTAGCTTTTGCCCGCGTTTTTGGGAGGGTATATAGTCTAAGAGCGAAGCCCCCAATCCCGGCCGCGTAGCGTCCGCACCCTTGGCGCACTCCAGGCTCCGCAAAGGCAAACCGCTGGAATGGGCGACGTCAACAAGCAACTGGAACGCGCGAAGAAATTCCTCGAAAAGAATCGCATCGAGGATGCCATCGACGCCTACCTCGCTGTTCTGGAGGAAGCGCCGGCGCATCCCGAGGCCACCCAGGCGCTCGGCGACCTCTACGCGCGGCAGGAGCAACCGGAGCGCGCCGCCGTTTACTACGGGATGTTCTTTGACCTGCTGATCGATCCGAAAGACGAATCGAAAGCGCTCGCCATCTACAACCGGTTTCTGAAAAATTTGTCGGCGAACCAGCCTCCGGAACGCATCGCGCGCTACGCGTTTTTGCAGCAAAAACAAAACAGACCCGAGGAAGCGAGCGAGCAGTACGGCAAAGCCGCGGAACTCTTTACGTTGGCCGGGCGCGAGGAAGATGCGCTCTTTTGTCTGGAGCGCATGGCTCAACTCGAGCCGGAAAATCTTTCACGCCAAGTGACCCTGGCCGAAGCTGCCGAGAGAAACAAGCGCAACACGCTCGCGGCGCGCGCCCTGTTGAGGGCAGGCCAACTGGCCACGGCCAGCGGTGCTACCGACGAATCGTTGAAGTATTTGGCCCGCGCGCATGCGCTTGCTCCCCAGGAGCGGAGCGTTGCGCTTTTGTACGGCGCTGCAAAGTTGCGAAAGGGCGAGGCAGCCGATGCAGCGAAATTGCTCGAGCCGTTTGCGGCAACGGAAGCCGACCCAGTTTTCCTGGAGACTTTTTCCGAAGCGCTGGTGCGTTCCGGACAGCTCGATCGCGCGCGCGACGTGCTCGAAAAGCTGCTGCGGGAAAAGAACGCCGGACTCAGCAGGTTGTTTCTGCTCGCAGACCAGTACGCCACGGCAGGTTCGGGCGGCAAAGCAGTGGAAGTGCTGGTGGTTCTGAAGCGCAAGATGTTTGCCGACAAACGCCATAACGAGTTTGCGGCGCAGCTGGACGATGTGGCCGGGCGTCACACCAACTCCAGCGAGATCTTGGAATTCTGGGCCGGACTTTACAACGAACTGAATCGCGAATCCAAGTACTTCGAAATCATGATTCGCTTGTTCGATGCTTATCTGGCGGGGGGAAACGTTCGAAAGGCCTGCGATTGCCTCGAGCGGCTGGTGGACATTGACTCGTACGATTACCGGAATCAGGAACGCCTGGAGCGTTTGCGCGGCAAGGCAGATGAAGCATTCGTGCAACGCGTGGCCAGACGGCTGACGCGGTCTGGGACCACGATTTCAACGTCGGAAACCGAGCCGCAGGCAGGGCCGCAGAGCGTCCGGGAATCGGGCGCGCCGGTCACGGAAGAAGGCAGGCGAATGCAGGCCCTCGAGGATCTCATCGTGCAGACGGAGATCTTTCTGCAATATTCGCTGCAAAACAAGGCTTTGGACCGGCTGCAGAAAATCGCCGAACTCTTCCCCGGCGAAGAACAGAAGAACGAGCGCTTGAGGAATTTGTACCAGACGGCAAACTGGTGGCCGCAAGGGGCGCCCGTCAGGAAAGCGGAACCGCCGGCGCGACCTGGGGGCCCGCCTCCTGCCGAGGTCGCGAAAGCGAGTCCCGCAAAGACGGGCACCTATGCCGCAGACACGCTGCGTGATCTTTCGAAAATATCGGAGATCAATCAGAAAATTTTCCGGCAGCAGACGCCGCGCGCGATGTTGAACACCGCGGTGAACGAGATCGGCGAATATTTGCGCGTGAGCCGCGCGCTCGCGGTGATCGGGTCTCCAGGCAGGCCTCCGGAGTTGGCGGCCGAATACTGCGGGCCGAATATGAAACCCGCCCCCGGTGCTCAGGTGGTCTTTTTGTTGGCCCAGGTGGAAAAAGCCGAAGGCGACGAACTGGGCGGACTGGTCGTGGACAACACGCCCGGATCCGTTGTCGGCGACCTGGCCCTGCGCACCGTTCTCGGCGTGAAGATCACCGACCGCGAAACGCAACAACCAGCCGGTATGTTGATCGTCGGACACGCCGAGCCGCGCAAATGGAAGCCCAACGAGACCTATTTCCTGCAGGCCATCGGCGACCAGATGCTCATGAGCGTCAGTCACACGCGGCTCAGGTCGCTGGTGCGGCGCATGGGAGTTTCCGACGAACGCAGCGGCCTGCTGAGCCGCAGCTCATACCAGAGTTGTTTGTTGACGGAAGCAGACCGCGCGCGAACGCAGGGCACGCCTCTGGCGCTGACGATTCTGCAGATCGATCGCGGAGGAGAAATCCTGCGTCAGCAAGGCGAGTCCCCCATGGAGCGATTTCTCGAGCAGCTTGCTCGGTCATTGCAGCCGATCGTGCGTCAAAACGATGTAGCTGTGAAATATACCTCCTGGTCGCTGGCGTTCATCTTACCGGACACAACTCTCGACGGCGCGCAGAACCTCGCTGATAAATTGCGGCGCGCGGCTTCGGGAATTCGTCCGCCCTGGGATACTACGGCGATCACGCTCAGCGCGGGCATTGTGGGAGCGGTCGCGAAATCGGATTTCGACAGCGAAGACATCGTTACGGACCTGATGAATCGCGCGGAAACTTCGGTGGAAGAAGCAAGAAAGCGCGGCGGCGATACGGTGGTGACGCTGGAAGCTCCGAAGGTGTAGGCAGCCCCGGGGCCGCCGACCAAGCGGTCTGAATCTCTCAACGGAAATCGTTCAATCGAGGACCCGGACATGTTTCCAACAGACGTAGTGATTGTAGCAGGCGCACGCACGCCGATGTCGAGGTACACGGGCGCATTCTCCGACGTGTCGGCGATTGACCTCGCTGCGGCTGCTTCGAAAGAGGCGATTCAGCGCTCCCAAGCGGATCCGTCCGAATTCGACCACGCAATTTTCGGCAACGTGATGCAGACCAGCGCGGATGCGCTCTATGGAGCAAGGCACGTCGCGCTGAAGGCGGGACTCAAGACCGAAACGCCGGCGGTAACGGTGAATCGCCTCTGCGGGTCGGGCATTGAGTCCATTGCCCAGGCAGCGCAGCGCTTGCTGCTCGGTGAAAGCGAACTCATTCTTGCGGGCGGCATGGAGAATATGACTCAAGCTCCGTTTGTGATTCGCGGTTTGCGCAACGGGCTGAAACTCGGAGGCGGGGCACTCGAAGATTCGTTGATGGTCGGATTAACGGACACGTATTGCGGACTGCCTATGGCCCTGACCGCCGAAAAGCTGGCCAGCCAGTACGGAATTACCCGCAAGGATGCGGACGCTTATGCTTTGCGCAGCCAGCAGGCCGCGGACGCGGCATACCGAGCATGCCGCATGAAAGAAGAATTGGTATCCGTCGAGGTCAGACAGGGCAAAAAAACAATTGTAGTAAGCGAAGATGATCACCGCCGTCCGGAGACCACGATGGAAGTCCTGGAAAAGTTGCCGCCGTCATTCAAAAAGGACGGAATTGTTACGGCGGGGAACGCGAGCGGAATCGTGGATGGCGCTGCCGCCGTAGTGGTCACGCGAGAAAGGACGGCGAAAGAACGCGGTCTCAAGCCGATCGGGCGAATCCTCTCGTGGGCTACGACGGGCGTCGATCCGAGCATCATGGGCATTGGGCCCGTGCCTTCTTCGCAGAAGGCGCTGAAAGCAGCGGGCCTGACTATCGAAGAAATGGACAGGGTCGAGGTTAACGAAGCATTCGCCGCGCAATACCTCGCCGTCGAAAAGGCCCTCGGCCTGAACCGCGATAAAACGAACGTGAACGGCGGAGCCATTGCTCTCGGACATCCGCTGGGCGCTTCGGGGACGCGCCTGGCGATCACGCTTTTGAACGAATTGCGCCGCAACGGCTTGCGCTATGGACTCGCGACGGCATGCATCGGTGGTGGGCAGGGAATCGCAATGATTCTCGAAAGCATCTCCTAGCGACGCAATCCGGAGCCGTGAGGTCAGGCGAGACTGCGAACTTGCGGATTTTGGTACACTCTCTGTTCCGGCTCAGGGGTGTTGTTACGGGGATTCCCCGCACGGATTCAAACGAGGAAATGTATGGCGATTGAGAAAGTGGGAGTCGCGGGGTGTGGGCTGATGGGCGCGGGAATCGCCCAAGTAAGCGCCGCCGCTGGTTTTTCAACCATCGTGCGCGAAATAAGTCCCGAGCTTCTCGATAAAGGCATCAAGGGAATCGAACGGAATTTGGCGAGGCTGGTGGAGAAAGGCACGATTACCGACGCCGTGAAAAGCGAAATCCGCGGCCGCTTAAAAGGAACCACTGTGATCGAGGACCTGAAGGATTGTGATTTGATCGTTGAAGCGATCATCGAGCAGCTTCCGGCGAAACGTGATCTATTTGCGACGCTCGACAGACTGTGTCCCGAGAAAACCATTTTTGCGAGCAACACCTCATCGCTGACCATCACGGAAATGGCCACTGCGACCAGGCGGCCGCAGCGTTTTGTGGGCCTGCACTTTTTCAATCCCGTTCCGGTAATGAAACTGGTGGAAGTTGTGCGTACCATCGCGACGGACGCCGCGGTGTATGAGGAGGTGGTCGCCTTCGGCACAAAGCTCGGCAAGACGGCGGTGCGCGCCAACGACTCGACGGGCTTTATCGTGAACCGCCTGCTTGTGCCCTATCTTCTCGATGCGATTCGCGCTCTCGAAGAAGGCGTCGGCTCCATCGAGGACATCGACAATTCGATGAAGCTTGGCTGCGGACACCCGATGGGTCCATTGACGCTGTTGGATTTCGTGGGCCTGGACACGACGTATTACATTTCGCAGATCATGTTCGATGAATTCAAGGAACGCCGGTTTGCCGCGCCGCCGCTGCTGAAGCGTATGGTGCTGGCGGGCTGGAACGGACGCAAGGCGGGACGGGGCTTTTATGATTACAGCGATCCGCAAAAGCCCGTCGCCCAGAAACTATAGTCTTTCAACCACAAAAAATTTGGCCAACAGAGCGAGAGCACCAGAATGAGCTACGAAAATATCTTGTTCGAGAAAAAAGACGGCATTGCGAGGATCACTTTCAACCGCCCGAAGGTCTTGAACGCGTTGAATCGCAAAACCGTCGAGGAGCTGCAGAGCGCTTTACTGGACGCGCGCGACGATGCGGGCGTGCGTGTGCTGATCTTGACCGGAGCCGGCGAAAAGGCGTTCGTCGCCGGAGCGGACATACTGGAGCTCTCTCAGCAGACACCGATCAACGGAAGAGATTTTTCGCTCTTCGGCCAGAGCGTGTTTCATCTTCTTGAAACCATCGGCAAACCTTCGATCTGCGCGATCAACGGTTTTGCGCTGGGCGGCGGCTGCGAGCTGGCTTTGAGCTGCTCAATTCGAATCGCCAGCAAAACCGCGAAGCTCGGCCAGCCCGAGGTGAAGCTCGGTATTCTTCCGGGTTACGGCGGCTCGCAACGACTCACCCGACTCTGCGGCAAAGGCATGGCGCACGAGCTGTGCCTGACGGGAGAAATGATCACCGCCGAAGAAGCGCTGCGCATCGGCCTGGTGAATCATGTTTACGAGTCAGCTGAATTGCTGCCCGCGGCGGAAGCCATGGCCAGGAAAATCATCGCGAACGCTCCGCTGGCTGTGAAATTCGCGATGGAAGCCATCGAACGCGGCATGGAGATGCCGCTCGAAGGAGGCCTGGTCCTCGAAGCGACACTTTTCGGCGTGGCATGCGCAACCGAGGACATGCGCGAGGGAACCGCAGCATTCCTGGGGAAAAGGCCGGCGGTATTTAAAGGGAAGTAAATTTCTATGAAAAATAAAATGGATTTCGGCAGAACATATTAATGGCGGAAAAACTACAGCCAGGCAAGATTTACGGGGAACTCGCCGCCCGCGGATCGCGCTTTGGAATCACAGTGAGCCGCTTCAACAGCTTCATCACCGAGCGTCTGCTTGACGCGGCGGTTGATGCGTTGGAGCGCTCCGGCGCACAGAGCGCGGACGTGGATGTGGTTCATGTCCCGGGTTCTTTTGAGCTTCCGCTGACTGCAAAAAAAATGGCGCAAACGGGGAAGTACGACGCGCTAATCGCGATCGGGTGCGTGTTGCGCGGCGAAACGGCTCATTACGATTACGTTTGCGCGGAAACTTCGCGTGGCTTGCAACTCGCGCAGATGGACACGGGCGTCCCCGTTATTTTTTGCGTGCTGACATGCGACACGCTCGAACAGGCGATTGACCGCGCGGGTCTGAAGGGCGGAAATAAAGGCTTCGAAGCCGGACTCGCGGCAATCGAAATGGCCCAACTCTCGCGCAAACTGCGGCCCACAGCCGGGGCATCCAATTCATCCAAAAAAGTGCGGCGCAACTAACGTGTCACTGCGCACAAAGTCACGCGAATTTGCGATGCAGATGCTCTTTCAGTGGGAGATGAGCCCGCAGGATCCGCGCAAGCTCGAGATGAAATTCTGGAAGGCCGCGAGAGCCTCCGAGGACACGGAAAAGTTCGCGAACGAGCTGTTCGAGGGTTCCGCGCGGCGCATCAAGGAGCTGGACGCGCTGATCTCCCAGCATTGCGATAACTGGCGGTTTGAACGCCTGGCGGCGATTGACCGGGCAATTTTGCGGCTGGCGATTCACGAACTGCTCGCCGGCAAATTGCCGCACAAAGTCATCATCAACGAAGCGGTAGACCTTGCGAAGAAATTCTCCGGCGAAGGCTCCGGAGCCTTTGTGAACGGCGTTCTGGACGCCGTTCACAAAGCGCGCAAAGAGGCTTAGTCCGCCCTCTCAGCTTGCTAGATCGTCCCCTCAAACACGCGAACCGCCGCGCCGCTCACGCGGGGAATCAGTTTTTTTCCGGATTGCGTCACTTCCACTTCGATCTGACTTGGCCGCCCCATTTCAATGCCCTGCTGAATACTCAGCGTCTGGCCGGCTCCGAGTTTGCCTTGCTTGACCAGAAAGGCCCCCAGCGAGCCAGCTGCCGATCCGGTTGCCGCGTCTTCGTACAGCTCCCAGGGAAGCATCCCGCGCGTGAATGCCTTTCCGTTTCCATTCAGCGCAAAGCAGTAGGCCATGGTCGCATTCCGTCCGATCAACCTCCGCAATTCCGACATGTTCATTTCTATTTTCCCGAGCGCCGCGCGATTCCGCAACGGCACCATCAGGTTGAACACGCCGGTCGAAACGCAGGTTGGCTCCATCGACGAATCGAAATCCTTTGGCGAGAGACCGAGAGCCTTTCCGAGCGCAGCCGCCTTCACTCGTAGCGGCTTGAACTGCGCTGCCTTCTGCGTCATCGTCACGCGCTGCGGCCTGCCGTCCTTAAAACGAATCTCCACGGGAAGCACACCGGCGCCGGTTTGTTGAAGAACATGAACGCCGCCTTCTTGCGCCGGCACCACTCCGAGCTCCGCGAGCAAAAACCACGTGCCGATCACGGGATGTCCCGCAAGTTTCAACTCTTCCCGTATCGTGAAGATTCGCAGCCGTGCCAGGGCATTGTCCTCGGTCGGTTTTTGCACGAAAACGGTTTCTGAAAGATTCATTTCCCGGGCGATGGCTTGCATGGCAGTGTTAGACAGTCCGTCCCCGTCCGTGACGACGGCCAGCGGATTTCCTTCAAAACGCGTGGTGGTAAAAACATCCAGCGTATAGAAACGATGACTCATAACGTGGGCGGCAAAACCGGATTATATCGTCTCCAGTTGAGCGACTGTCCTTTCATTGGTGACATTTCCCGTATTCAGCGTGGTTTTCGGCTCAAAGAGAAGAACCTCTGTCTCCTCGTCGGAAACCGGCAGGTGCTCAACTCCGCGCGGCACGATGATGAATTCACCGGGATGCACCAGCTCTTCGTGGTCCCTGAATTTCATCCGCAGCAGGCCTTTCACCACCAGGAACATCTCGTCCTCATTCTCGTGATGATGCCATACAAATTCGCCCGTGAACTTCACCGCTTTGATGTAACTTTCATTTACTTCGCCCAAAATCTTCGGGCTCCACATCTCGTCAAACTGCGAAAATTTTTGCGCGATATTTACAGTATGCATCGAAGGCCTCCAGTTCAGAAGGTGTGAATTCGATCGGCCACCGCGCTCAGGACGCGCCGTGTCGCCTGCTGCTGCGATGTTTCCGCGTACACGCGCAAGAGATTTTCCGTTCCCGACGCGCGCACCATTACCCAGCCGATTTCTCCGAGGTAAAGCTTGATTCCGTCGATCCTTTCGTTCCGAACGACGGGCCATTCCAGGATCTTCTTCGCATCGCCGTTAGAAAACCAGGCGATGGCTTGCTCTTTTTGTTTCGGCGTAACGTCCAGGTCGACGCGCCCGTAATGATGCTCGCCGAATTCTTGGTGAAGGCCGGTGAGCAGTTCTCCAAGGTCTTTGCCGTGCCAGGCCATCAGCTCCGCGAGAAACAGCGCGGACACGGTAGCATCGCGCTCCGGCAGGTACAGACTGGTGCCGATGCCGCCGCTTTCCTCGCCGCCGATCAAGATATTTTGCTCCAGCATCAACTCACAGATGTATTTGAACCCGATCGGAACTTCGTGCACGGGCCGCCCGAGTTTCGCTGCAAGTTTGTCGATCAGCTTGGTGACGGAAAAAGTCTTGGCGATTTCTCCGGGTAGGTTGCGCATACCTGCCAAATGCCACACCAGCAAGGAAAAAATCTGATGGGGATTCACGAACGCGCCCGACCGATCCACAGCGCCGATGCGGTCGCCGTCGCCATCCGCCGCGAACCCCGCGTCGTACTTACCGGCGGCGACAGCTTGCTGTAATGGCGCGATGTGCGGCTCGATTGGCTCAGGGTGCGCGCCCCCAAAGCGCGGATCGCGAGTGCCACGGATTTCGTCGCACGCAATGCCATTGCGCCGAAAAAGCTCCGGCAGCAGCCCGGCAGCGGAGCCGTGCATGGCGTCAAAGACAAAGCGGAATTTGGATTTCCGGATGCGCTCCCAATCCACCAGTCTTTCCAGTGCGTCAAGATACGGTTTGCGCGGGTCAAGCGGCTGAATCAGCTCCGCGTGTTGCGGCAAAGGTGCAAGCCCTGCGGATTCGACAAACCGCAGTTCGTTCTCAATCTGCGCGACAATGGATGGGAGAGCGCTGCTCCCGTAGCTCGCTTTGTACTTGATCCCGTTCCATCGGTAGGGATTGTGGCTTGCCGTGACAACCACGCCTCCGGCCGCGCCGCGCTCCCGCACAAGATAGGAAACCGCTGGCGTCGGGCAGGGCCGGTCGCTCAGCCAGACCCGCGTGCCGGTCGAAGAAAAAACCTCGGCGACTTGCCGCGCGACCGAGTCCGAGGCATAGCGGTGGTCGTAGCCGACGATTACGCCTTTTCTCGCGTCTTCCCCGCGCACCACGTAGCGCGCGATCGCTTCCGCCACAACACGGGCGGCCGCAAACGTGAAATCATCGGCGATGATGCCGCGCCAGCCGTCGGTCCCGAACTTGATCGCCGCCATGACAGCAATTATACGCGACGCCTGCAGGCAGGAAAGAGCCGGATTGGACTACCGCGCTCGACCTACGCTGGGTATGAATCGAAAATCGTTTGTTCGACGGGCAACGCCCCCCTTGAATCGCCCTCGGTTCACCCTTAAAGCAGCCGTTTCAATTTCTGTTCTTCCAGCCATTTCACAAGCTTTCCTACATCCTGCGCGCGGTCACGCGGACAGATGAGCAGCGCATCCGCTGTCTCCACGACGATCAGGTCCTTTACGCCAATTGCCGCAACAAATTTTCCCGGACTCGAAATAAAATTCCCGCCGGCTTCCAGGGCATGGCCTGCGCCGGAAAAAATATTTTCCTCTGCCGATTTCGCTAGCAGTTCATAAACGGCTGCCCACGATCCAATGTCGCTCCAGCCGACTTCCGCGGGAATCACAAAAACGTTCGGCACCGTGACGCCGCGCGTGGCGCGCTCAAGAATGGCATGATCCACGGAAATGTTTTCCAGCTTAGGATAGATCTTACGAAGCTGCGGTGCGTATTTCCCCGTTCCGATTTGTGAGGCCAGCGTTTCCAAAATCGTGAATGTCGATGGCAGATGTTTTTGCAGTTCACCGAGAATCGTTGACACCCGCCAGAAGAACATCCCCGCATTCCACTGGTAATTTCCCGAGGCCAGATATTCTTTCGCGGTTTGAAGCGCCGGTTTCTCCGCGAAGCGGCGCACCGGATACACCGGAACGCCGTTCGCGCCGATGGTCGCGTCCATCCTCTCGATGTAGCCGAATCCCGTCTCCGGACGCGTCGGTGGAATGCCCAGAACGACCATGCGGCCGGGCTCGCGAGCCACACTCAGCGCAGCGGAGACGATTTTCTGGTACTCGCGCGTTCGCTCAATGTAATGATCCGCGGGCAGCACGGCCATCAGCGCGTCGCCCTTTGCCGCGTGCCGAATGTGAAACGCGGCCAGCGCGATCGCCGCAGCGGTGTTGCGCCCGATCGGTTCCACGAGCACGTGCTTGCGGGAACCTCGCGGCAATTGCTTGCGAACTGCCGCCTGCTGTTCGGCGTTGGTGACCGTCCAGATGCGATCCGGCGGTACCAGTGGCCGCAACCGCGCCACCGTTTGCTCGAGCATCGTGCCATGGCCCACGATATTCAACAGCTGCTTGGGAGTCTTGGTGCGGCTCCGCGGCCAAAATCGTGTGCCTCGCCCACCTGCCAGGATCACGGCGTGGACTAAAAGAGTCTCGCGCGTCATCGGCTCTACTCCAAAACCACGTCAGAAATTTTGCTGTCCGCAATGCCGAGCATCCGCAAATTCCCGCGCAGCGCGTTCAGATCCGGCACGAACGTTCGGATCAGCGAACTCTCGTCCACGGGAATCAGCTCATAGCTCTTGAGCGAAGCGGGCATGAACCAGCATTCTCCCTGCTGAAATTGCGTTTTGCCGCCTTCCCAGCGCATCGTGCCTCGCCCGGAGAGAAATACCAGAAGGTTGAACGCGTCTGTTTTCGGGCGCGCAGCGAAAAGCTCGCCGATCTGCCAACGTTCCGTTGCGAAATAGCGGCACGCTGCAAGCAGCGAAATTCCCATTTTCTGCGATGCCCACTCTAACGGCCGTACCCGATCGATTCGTGGACCGCCGAACCGAATCACGTCCATGGCTTTGTCGATGTGCAAATCGCGCGGCCTTCCCTGAGAATCCACCCGCCCATAGTCGTAGACCCTGTAAGTCAAATCGCAATACTGCTGCACCTCGCAAACGATCACGCCGGGGCCGATCGAATGCGGAACGCCCGCGGGCACAAAGAAAGTCTCTCCGCCTTCGACCGCGTGCACCTCAAAAAGATTCTCAAGAGCTTCGGACCCGACGGAGGCCGCAAATTGTTGTTTTGTGACCCCGGGCTTCAGTCCCAAAAGCAGTTTCGAGCCCGGTTGCGCCGAAACGATGTGCCACATCTCGGTTTTTCCCCGGCCGCCGGCGGCAACTTCATGCACGCTGGCGTATTCGTCGTCCGGATGCACCTGGATGGAAAGCTTATCCGTGGGGAATATGAACTTTACGAGGAGCGGAAAATCCCGCATGTTTGCGCATCGCGGGCCGCGCCACTCAGCAGGCAGTTCCGGCCAGGCCTCTCCCAGACTTTTCCCCGCGAAGGGCCCGTTCGCGATCAGGCATCGCACATCCGTCAGCCAGGCTTCGCCAATCGGCTCGGGAAGATTTTGTTTCTCCGCGAAGATCGGCGCAAGCGATCTTCCTCCCCAGATTCGCGGAGCGAACGTTGCTTCGATGCGAAACGGAGCGGGTCTCACGAATTTAGGCCGCGGCCTCCGCTCGCGAAAAGAATTGGTCCAGCCGCCGCAGACCCTCTTCAATCCGCTCCAATGAAGTGGCGTAGGAAATGCGCAAGTAGCCGGGAGCTCCGAATGCATCCCCACCCACCAGCGCTACGCGCGCCTTCTCAAGCAAGAGCGTTGCAAGCTCCGTCGTGTCCTTGGCAATCGCATGCGGCCCGCTCAGATGAGCGTGGACATCCGGAAAGGCATAAAACGCCCCGCCTGGTTGCTGGCACTTTACGCCGGGAATCGCATTCAAGCCCTCCACGATGCGTTTGCGGCGCTTTGCGTATTCCGCGAGCATCACCGGAACCGTTTCCATTGTTCCGGTCATCGCCGCAAGCGCGGCGTGTTGCGCAATGGAGGTGGGGTTCGAAGTCGACTGGCTCTGCAGCTTCACCAGCGCCTGAATCAATTCCGCCGGGCCCAACGTGTAA
>Ga0070698_100002969_pt1 | contig 18662 bp, 15 predicted proteins | sample KBSK1502metaG_FD_65477 | JGI IMG/M metagenome (GOLD analysis project Ga0070698, IMG submission 65477) | Corn, switchgrass and miscanthus rhizosphere microbial communities from Kellogg Biological Station, Michigan, USA - KBS K1-50-2 metaG | ecosystem: Host-associated > Plants > Roots >...
AGCAGAGTCCCGGCCTCGTGGGCGTTGACCACCAGCCAGCCCGGCCGCGCGGCGAGCACCTCATCCGCCCGCGCTGGGACCGGGGCGAGGTTGAGCACAGTCGGCACGCCGCTGGCGTTCGCCCGGCGGAGCGCGGCGGCCAGCAGCGCGGCCGGGATCTCCGCCGACAGCACGAGCACGTCACACGGCGCGCCGAACGCCGCCGCCAGCTCCGCGTCGCCCGCGAGCCCGTTCGCGCCCGGGGCAACCGCGATCGCGTTCTCGCCGGCCGGGTCCACCGTGATCAGGGCCAGCCCGGAGGCCGCGCCGGTGACCGCGCGCAGGCCGGTCACGTCGATCCCCTCGGCCGTCAGGGCCGCCCGCAACCTGGCGCCGAACTCGTCCGCGCCGCAGCAGCCCACCATCCTGGTGACCGCGCCGAGCCGGGCGGCCGCGACCGCCTGGTTGGCGCCCTTGCCGCCGGTACCGATGCTGGCGGCTGCCGCCGCGAGCACCGTCTCCCCCGGCCCGGGCAGATGCGGGACGGGCAGCGAAATGTCGGTGTTGAGGCTGCCCAAGACGGTCACCAGGGGACGCTGCGCCATAGTCCCCCTCCCATCGCAACGGCCCGAATGGGGTCCAAAACGTATCTTATTCGGCATAGTGCAACGACCCAGGTCACCCGGAGCGGGCGACCCGAAGTCGGGTATCGTTTCAAAGATCACTACGCTGCTGACTCATACTTCCGTCCGGACGCTGATCTTGGGGGTGGATCAGGACGGACGCATAGTTCAGCATGACCGAAATGCGCAGGAAATCCTGGCTGCGCCCGACGGCGCCCTACTGGGCAGCCAACTGAGTGACCTTGTCGTGGAAACGGCGATTCCCGGAATGCCGCTGAGCAGCCTGCTGGAGGCCGCCAAAGCGGGCCGGGAGGCGACCGCGGTGCTCACCCTGCGGTCCCAGCGCAACAGCCCCATCGACACGGTGGTCACCCTCCAGCCCATGCGGGGCGGCAACGGGTGCCCGGCGGCTCTGGCGATCCTGCGCATGCCGCCGCCGAGCGTCGAGCAGTTCCTCGACCCCGCTCTCATGCGGCACGCCCTCCTCGACGAGACGTTCCGCCAGATCGGGGCGACCCTCGACCTCGACCAGATGGCGCGCGGGCTGATCAACATCGTGGTCCCCCACTTCTGCAACTCGGCCGGCCTGCTGCTCCTGGAGAGCCTGGTGGCGGCCGATGAGACGGCCCCGCCGCAGGCCGACGGATCGCACCTGATGCGCCGGATGGCGGTCGCCACCGACAACAACGACCCTGACTGGGACGCCACGTTCCCCACCGGGGAGGTGCTGCGCTACCCGTCGGGCACCCCCTACACCGAGTGCATGAACACCGGCAAACCGGTGCGCGAGTCCACCATGACCGCCGAGCAGGTGGTCGATATCGCCGAATCGTGGCTGCGCCGCCCGGTGGCCAAGCTGCTGGAGGGCACGTCCATGCTGCTCCTCCCGCTCAACGCGCGCGGGTCCACGCTCGGCTTCATCGTGTGCACCCGGCGCAAGGGGTTCCGCGCCTTCGACGCGTACGACACCGAGATCGGCATGGAGTTCGCGTCCCGCGCGGCAATCTTCATCGACAACGCCCGCCGGTACAACCGGGAGCGCGCCACGGCCCTCACGCTGCAGCGGAGCCTGCTGCCGACCGGGCTGTCGGCGCCGTCGTCGGTGGAGATCCGGCACCGCTACCTGCCCGGCAGCCAGCTCATCGAGGTCGGCGGCGACTGGTACGAGTCGATCAACCTGCCCGGCGCGCGGGTGGCCCTGGTGGTGGGGGATGTGGCCGGCCACGGGGTGCGCGCGGCGGTGACCATGGGGCGGCTGCGCACCGCCATCCAGACGCTGTCGATGCTGGAACTGCCCCCGGCGGAGTCGCTCCAGCAGCTCAACGAGCTCATGCAGAAGATCGGCGAACGCGAGCCGCACTTCGCCACCTGTGCCTACGCCACCTACGACGCCGTGACCGGCATCTGCGAGGTTGCCTCGGCCGGGCACCTGCCCCCGCTCCTGGTACGGCCGGACGGCACCAGCGAGTTCCTCGACGTCGCCCCCGCGCCACCGCTTGGGGTCGGCGAGGGACTGATCTCCAGCCGGACGTTCGAGATCGACGACGGCAGCCTTTTCGTTCTGTACACCGACGGACTGGTGGAAAGCCGCGGCCAGGACATCGACGACGGGCTCAAGCGGCTGCAGTCGATCTTCAACGCCGAGTCGGCCAGCGGATCCCTGGACGACCTGTGCAAGGCGATCCTGGCCAGCGCCTACTCCGACCAGCACCGGGACGACATCGCGGTGCTCGTCGCCAGGCTCGCCCGGATCGACGGCAGCCAGCAGGCATCCTGGGTGCTGCCCGGGGAGCTCACCGCCGCCCGCGAGGCCCGGGGCCTGGTCGCCGAGCCGCTGGAGAAGTGGGACCTGGCCGGCATGGTGGACACTACCCAGCTGCTCGCCTCGGAGCTGGTCACCAACGCCATCAGGTACGCCGAGGGCCCGGTCACGCTCCGGCTGATCAAAGAGGGCACCCTGGTCTGCGAGGTGCTCGACAACTCCTCGGCCCTGCCGAGGCTGCGGCACGCCGCCAAGGACGACGAGCGCGGCCGCGGTCTGCAGATCGTCAGCAGGCTCTCGGCCCGGTGGGGGGCGCGCCGGACGCTCACCGGCAAGGTCGTGTGGTGTGAGCAGGCGTTCCCCCGGGACCGCGCCGAGTTAACCGTGCCCCGGCCGCGGAGCTCTCAGGAACCACGCATCGCGCGCAGCGACTCCTTCAGCGAGCCCATCGTGGCGAGGACGGCGGACGGCTCGTAGCCGCAGTGCGCCATGCAGTTCGCGCACCGCGGGTCCTTGCCTCGGCCGTAGGCGTCCCAGTCGGTGGTCTCGATCAGCTCCCGGTAGGTCTTGGCGTACCCGTCTGCCATGAGGTAGCAGGGCCGCTGCCAGCCGAACAGCGAATAGGACGGGATGCCCCAGGCGGTGCACCCGAAGTCCACCTTGCCCTCGAGGAAGTCCAGGAACACCGGCGAATGGTTCAGCCGCCACCGCTGCCGGTTGCCGCCCGCGAACGCCTTACGGAACAGCTCCCTCGTCTCGGTCACGCCGAGGAAGTGATCCTGGTCCGGGGCCTTCTCGTAAGCGTAGGCCGGGGAGATCATCATCTGGTCCACGCGGAGGTCGTCGTTGAGGTAGTTGAGCACGTCGATGACCGTCTGCGGGGTGTCGGTGTTGAAGAACGTCGTGTTGGTGGTGACCCGGAAGCCGCGGCGCTGGATCTCCCTGATCGCGGCGACGGCCTCGTCGAAGACCCCGTCCTTGCACACCGAGGCGTCGTGCCGTTCCCGCAGCCCGTCGATGTGCACCGCCCACGCGAAGTACCTCGACGGGGTGAACAGGTCCAGCTTCTTGCCGATCAGCAGCGCGTTCGTGCACAGGAACACGTACTTCTTCCGCTTGAGCAGCTCGGCGGTGATCTCGTGGATCTGCGGGTGCATGAGCGGCTCGCCGCCGGCGATCGACACCATCGGCGCCCCGCACTCCTCGATCGCCGCCACCGCCTGCGCCACCGGCATCCGCTGCCTGAGCACGTCGTGCGGTTGCTGGATCTTCCCGCAGCCGGCGCACTTCAGGTTGCAGGCGAACAGCGGCTCCAGCTCGACCAGGAGCGGGAACTTGTCCCTGCGGGCCAGCTTCTGGCGGGCTAGGTATGCCCCGATCCGCAGGCTCTGTCGCAGCGGCATGGTCATGGCGACCTGACCTCCTTGGGCAGGCTGAACCTGATGTTCTCGGTAGTGATAACGCGCTCGGTGACCTCGACGGGGCCAAGGCCAGACAGGGCCGCGATGATGTCGTCGACCACGGCCGGCGGTGCCGACGCGCCCGCGGTCAGGCCGATCGTGGACACGCCCGCCAGCCAGCCGAGCTGGATGTCGGACGGCCCGTCGATGAGGTGGGCAGGCGTCCCGGCCCGCTCCGCGGTCTCCACCAGCCGGACCGAGTTGGACGAGTTGGCGGAGCCCGCGACCAGCACGAGATCGGAATCGGTGGCGACGGCCCGGATGGCCAGCTGCCGGTTGGTGGTGGCGTAGCAGATGTCGTCGCTGCCGGGGGCGCGCGCGGCGGGGAACCGCTCCCGCAGCGCGGCCGACACCTCGGCGGCCTCGTCCACCGCGAGCGTGGTCTGCATCAGGTACGCGACCTTCTCCGGGTCGGCCGGGCGCAGGCCGGCCACGTCCTCGGCGGTCTGGACCAGCGCCGTAGACTCCGGCGCCTCGCCCAGCGTGCCCTCGACCTCCTCGTGCCCGGCGTGCCCGATGAGCGCCACCAGGTAGCCGTCGGCGGCGAACCGGCGCGCCTCGGCGTGCACCTTCGCCACCAGCGGGCACGTCGCGTCCACCGTGTCCAGGCCCCGCCGGTGCGCCTCCTCCCGGACCGCCGGGGACACCCCGTGCGCGGAGAACACGACGCATGCCCCGTCGGGGACCTCCGACAGCTCGTCCACGAACACGGCGCCGCGCCGTTCCAGGCCCGCCACGACGTGGGTGTTGTGCACGATCTGCTTGCGCACGTACACGGGCGGCCCGCGCTGGTCCAGCACCTTCTCGACGATCTCGATGGCCCGCTCCACTCCCGCGCAGAACGACCGCGGCCCGGCCAGCAGCACGCGGTGCGGCCCGGCGGCGGCGGCCCAGCGGGCCAGCACGGGGCTGGCCGCGCGCAGGGCGCGCAGCGCCGCGAGCCCGCCCGCCACGATCCCCGGGCGCAGCAATGGGTGCGCGGGGGTGTCGGACACGGCGCGGAGCACCGCGACCGGCCGGTCCCCCGCGGCGGCGGCCAGGTACGCCGACTCCATGTCGGCCACCACCGCCCCGCCGGCCGCCAGCTCGCGGCGGCCCACGCCGCCCACGAGGCGGTCCACCGTGATCACGGGCCCGGTCCTGGCCGGCAGCCCGGCCCGGCGCAGCTCCCCCGCCAGCAGGGGTGCGACCGGGCACCGGGTGACCGTAGTCCCGTCGCTGACCTCGGTGCCGACCACCAGGTCACCGGGCGTGAGGTCGTCGGTCAGGCCACCGCCCACGCCGGCCACGGCGAGCAGGCCGAACCCGGCGCCCGCCAGGGCCTGCGCCTGGCGCCGGGAGCGGGCCGGGCCGTAGCCGGTCACCCGCACCTGGGCCGCGCCGCGCTCTCCTAGCCCCGGCTCCACCGCCCCGCCCAAGCCCCGCCGCACCGCCCTGGCCTCCAGCCGCAGCGGCGAGCACACCAGCAGCGTGCCCTCGGGCGCGGTCACGGCGTCCCCGCCAGGTACCGGCCGAGGGCGCTGACCGGGAAGACGAGCCGGTAGAGGTGGTAGTTGAGGTAGAAGTCGCCTGGGAAGCCGGTGCCGGTGTACTCGGGCTCGTCCCAGGTCCCGTCCGCGCGCTGGTGTTCGGCCAGCCAGCGGACACCGGCCTCGGCGGACGCGCCGGGCGGCCCCGCCGCGAGCAGCGCAAGGAGCGCCCACGCGGTCTGCGACGCCGTGGAGATCCCGCGCCCGGCCAGGGCCGGGTCATCGTAGGAGCGCATGTCCTCGCCCCAGCCGCCGTCGGGGTTCTGGTGCGCCTCCAGCCACTCGACCGCGCGCCGGATCGCGGGCTTGCCCGGGCGTACCCCCGCGGCGATGAGCGCGGGCACCACGGCCCCGGTGCCGTACACGTAGTTCGCGCCCCACCGGCCGAACCACGAGCCGTCCTCCTCCTGCGCCCGCAGCAGCCAGACGACGCCCCGCCGGGCGGCCCGGCTCCCGGCCAGGCCCTGTGCCGCGAGCGCCTCCACCACGTGCGCCGTGACGTCCGCCGACGGCGGGTCGGTCACCGCGCCGAAGTCGCAGAAGGGCAGCTTTGTCACCAGGCGCGAGGTGTTGTCGGCGTCGAAGGCGGCCCAGCCCCCGTCGCGCGACGCCATCCCGGTCATCCAGTCCAGCCCCCGCTGGATTGCCCCCTTCCTGGCGGCGTCCGGGCCAGAGGACCGCGCCCGGGCCAGCGCGAGCACCACCTCCGCGGTGTCGTCGATGTCCGGGTAGTTGTCGTTGTCGAACTCGAACGCCCAGCCGCCGGGGGACAGCTCTGGCCTGCGCACCTGCCAGTCGCCCGGCCCTACGATCTCCTCTTCGAGCAGCCAGTCCGCCGCCCGGGTCAGCGCGGGGTGGTCGGCGGGCAGCCCGGCGTCGGCGAGCGCGATCATCGCCAGCACGGTGTCCCAGACTGGCGACTGGCACGCCTCCAGCCGGCGCACCGGCCCGTCGGCGCCCTCCTCGGTGATCGTGAAGCGGTCCAGGCCGGCCAGGCCCCGCTGCATCACCGGGTGGTCAAGCCCGTACCCGAGCAGGCGCAACGCGATCAGCGAGTACACCCACGGCGGCTGGATGCCGCCCCAGCAGCCGTCCCGCTCCTGCCGCGCGATGATCCACTCCGCGCACCGCCGCATCGCGGCCCGGCGCACGGCCCGGGCCGGCGCGGCCCCGGGGGTGGCAGGGCGGCGGCGGAGCCGCTGCCCGGGGCGGGAAGAAGAGGAGAGCACCCTGCGCTCGTAGCCGTGCAGCGCCCGGTCCAGGCCCCCGAACACGGCAGCCCACGCCGGGTCCTGTTTGCGGTCCCGCCGCCCGATGAGGACCGGCCCGTCACCGGCCGGCCAGAGTTCTGTCAAGCCAAACGGAAACCGCGTGGCCGGCCTGATCGCGCACACGATCGTGAGCGGCACGATGGTCTGCCGGGCCCAGCAGCCCCAGTCGTAGACGTTCAGCGGGAACCAGGCGGGCAGGTAGATCAGCTCGGGCGGCATCACCGGCAGGTCGTCCCAGGACCACTCGCCGAACAAGGCCAGCCAGATCCTGGTGAACACGCGGGTGGCCGGGATCCCGCCCTGGGCACAGATCCACTCCGCTGCCCTGGCCATATGCCGGGCGTGCGGCAGGTGCCCGGCCAGCCGGAGCGCGACGTAGGCCTCCACGGTCGTGGACAGGTCGCCGGGACCGCCGTAGAAGTTGGCCCAGGTGCCGTCGTCGCGCTGCTTGGAGGCGATCCACCGCGCCGCGGCCTGCGTCTGCTCCGGCGTCCTGATGCCGAGGAACTCCCGCAGCATCAGGTCCTCGGCGTCCATGGTGACGTTGGTCTCCAGCTCACCCTGCCACCAGCCGTGGTCGTGCTGGAGGCCGAGCAGGTGGTCCCTGGCACGCGCGAGCGCCTCCGCAGCGGCGTCGCGGGCCGCGGCCTGGCCGGACGGCCGAGGGTGGGTGACTGTCATCGGCTCCTTACTCCTCACCACTGCCGTGCGGTGATGAACTCGGCGATCCCGGCGAACTCGGCCCGCACGTCCTCGGGCATCGGGGTGTCCGCCAGGCAGGTGTGTGCGGCCGCGAGCTGGGTGGCGGCCTTCTCCTCGGTCCAGCTCCTGCCGCCGGCCTCCTCGACGAGGCCGGCGGCGCGGGCCAGGTCGTCCTCGCCGAGCGCGTCCTCGCGGCCCAGCACCGCGGCAAGCTCGGCGGCGGCGGGCGTCCCGGACGTTAGCGCGGCGACCACCGGCAAGGACTTCTTCCTCGTGCGCAGGTCCGAGCGGACCGGCTTGCCGGTCACCGCGGGGCTGCCCCAGATCCCGAGCAGGTCGTCGGTGAGCTGGAAGGCGAGCCCGACGTGCGCGCCGAACCCGGCCAGCCCCATCGCGACGGCCGGCGGTGCGCCCACGTGGATCGCGCCGATGCTGCACGCGCAGGCCATCAGCGCGGCCGTCTTGTCGCCGGCCATTTCCAGGCATTCGGCCAGGGTGACGTCGTCGCGACGCTCGAAGGCCAGGTCCGCGCCCTGGCCTGCGATCAGCCGCTGCACCGCGGCCGACAGGCACCGCGCCGCCCACAGCCCCTGGGGCGCGGTGTCTTCGAGCAGGATGTCCTGGGCGAGGGCCAGCATGGCGTCCCCGGCCAGGATCGCCGCGCCGACCCCGTAGACCGTCCAGGCGGTCGGCCGGTGCCTGCGCTCGGTGTCGCCATCCATGATGTCGTCGTGCAGCAGCGAGAAGTTGTGCACGAGCTCCACAGCGACCGCGGCGGGGACGCCCCGCTCCGGCGCCGCCATGGCGGCGCGGGCGGACAGCAGCGCCAGTGCGGGGCGCAGCGCCTTGCCGGTCCCGCCCGGCCTGCCGGTGGCTCCGGCCTGGCCGTTGACCATGGCCGGGGATGGCAGGCCGACGGCGGCGCCGTCGGCCGGGGCGGGAGGAGGGACCGGGGATGGCAGGCCGCCGGCGCCCGCGCCGGCGGCCGGGGCGGGTGAGGCAAGAGCCAACCCCAGGTGGTACGCGGCGACCGTGCGGACGTCCGGGCTGAGCCGCTCCACGGCGGCGGCGAGTGCCGGGCCCACCAGGTCGCGCGCGGTGGCCACGCCCGCCGGCATGACGGCCGTCATGCCGGCGCGCCCGTCGTAACAACGTCCCTCGCCCGCAGCCCGGGCATGCTCCGGCGCAGTTCCCGCGCCGCGTTCAGTCCGCTACGCACGGCACCCTCCATCGTGTCGGGCCACCCGGTGTCGGTCCAGGCCCCCGCTAGTGCCAGGCCGGGCACCGAGGTCGCGGCTCCCGGTCGCAGCCGGCCGCAGCCGGGTTCCTGGCGGAACGTCGCGCGCCGTTCCCTGGTGACGAAGCAGTCGGCCACCTGCGCCTGCGCCGCCGCGGGGAACAGCTCCTCCAGCGCGCGCAGGAACCCGTCGCGCAGCCGGGCCGCCGGGACGTCCACGTAACGGTCCGCCGCCGACAGGGACACCGCCAGATACTGCCCGGTACGCAGGCCGGATGGGCCGGTCTGGTCGAACACCCACTGCACGGGCGAGTCCACGGCGGCCGCGAACGGCAGCCTGGTGACCCGCCTGTCGTAGATCACATGAACGTTCACGATGGGCGAGGAGCCGAGCTCCGCCCACCGGCCGGCTCGGGTCCGTGACTCCCCGGCCGGCATGAGCCGGGCGGCCGCGTCCGGCGGCACCGCAAGGACGACCCCGTCGGCCCGGATCACCTCGCCGGCGCCGTTCCCCGCGGCTTCCCCGCGGCCGGCGAGCCGGACCAGGAACCCGCCGGACGGCAGCGCCTCCACCGCCCCCGCTTTCGCGCCGAGCCGCACCCGCGCGCCGAGCCGGCCGAGCAGGTCCGCGGCGGCCTGCCCGTGCAGTTCGCCGAGCGGCACGCCCGGTACCCCGATGTCGGCCGCGTCCCTGGATGACAGCAGCGCAGTGCGCACCACGGTGGCGGCGAGCGCGAGGTTCGCGTCATCACCCGGCACGTTGAGCGAGGACACCGTGAACAGGTCCCACAGCACCCGCCGCGCCCGCTCGCTCTGGCCGTGGGCGGCGAGCCAGTCGCCGAGACGCTTGCCATCGAGGTCCGGATGAGCCGGATCGAGGCGGGTCATGGCGAGGGCGGCGGGCACCACGCGGAGCCGTTCTGAAATGGAAAGGTGACCGTAGCCAGCCAGCGCCCAGCCCATGTGCAGGGGGCCGGGGAGAATGGTGCGGCGGAGCGTGGCGCGGCCGCCCGGGCGCAACACGGTGACGTCGAACCTGTCCTGGAGCGTGACCGAGCCGGTCATGCCGAGCCGGGCCAGGAGCCCCCGGTACGCGGTGCAGCAGCGCAAGAACACGTGCTGGCCGTTGTCGATCGATAGGCCCCCGCGGCTGAACGAGGTGGTGGCGCCGCCGAGGCGGGGCCTGGCCTCGAGCAGCGTGACCCGGTTGCCCGCTTCAGCCACAGCGATCGCTGCGGCGATGCCTGCCAGCCCGCCGCCCGCCACGACGACGTGGGCCCGCGCGGCCGCGGTCATCCGGCCCCTCCCGCCGGCGGGGCCGGCGAGCCTGGCCGGCGCACTACCGTGGCCGCCAGCGACCGGGCGGCCACGAGGGCCTTATCCCGGGCGGGCAGCGACACCCGGCGGGTGAGCACGGCGGCCGGGCTCGCCGCGATGTGCTCGAGCAGCCGGAGGTAGATCCCGGCCATGGCCCCGGCACACGCGGCGCTGCGCCGGTCGAGCAGGGGCATGAGCGCCAGGCCCTTGGCGTACCAGGTGCGGGCGCGGTTGGCCTCGAACTCGATCAGCGTGGTGAGCTTGCCCGGGTCAGGGTCCTCGGCCGGGTCCCGGCTCAGGGTGGCGCCGAACCGTTTGAGGTCCTCCGCGGGAAGATAGACCCGGCCGCCCAGGTAGTCCTCGCGGATGTCGCGCAGGATGTTGGTGAGCTGCAGCGCCACCCCGAGCGAGTCGGCCAGTGGCACCGTCGCGCCAGGATCCGTGGTGCCGAACACCCCCAGTGAGAGCCGGCCGATCGACCCCGCCACGCACCGGCAGTAGTGCAGCAGGTCGTCGAAGGTCAGGTAGGTCACGCCGCGCACGTCGTCCGCGCAGCCGTCGATCAGCTCGCCGAACGCGGCCAGCGGGAGGTCGAACCTCGCCGCCGCGTCGGCCAGAGCCACGAGCACGTCGTCGTCCGCGTCCGCCCGGCCGGCCATGAGCCCGGACAGGGCGGCGCGGGCCTGCTCCAGCGCGGCCAGCTTCTCCGGGGCGGGCAGCGTCCCGTCCCCGATGTCGTCGATGCGGCGGGCGAAGGCGTAGACCGCCGCCAGGGCGTGGCGCTTGGCCGACGGCAGCAGCCGGATGCCGTAGGAGAAGTTCCTGGCCTGGGACCAGGTGATCTCCTCGCAGTGCCGGTACGCGGCACTCACGTCGGTGGTCATGTCACCTCCCCCGCACCTGCGCCGCGAGCAGTTCCGCCGCGACGCGGCGCTTGCGCGGCCTGGGCGCGCCCGCGAGCACGTCACAGCCGCTGGCGGCGATCGCGGCCAGCGCGGCCCGGCCGCCGGCTACGTACCCGGCCACCGCCAGCCGGGCCGCGCCGCGCAGCGTGCCCACGAGCGGCGCCCCCTGGTCCAGCAGCCCGCGCGCCCGGCGGACCTCGAACCCGACCAGCGCCCTTACTGGGGGCGGCGTCGCCGGGGCGGCGAGATCGCGCTCGGTGACGCCGAACGCGTTCAGGTCTTCGACGGGCAGGTAGATGCGGCCGGCCCGCAGGTCCTCGGCCACGTCCTGCCAGTGCTCGGCCAACTGGAGCCCGGTGCAGATCAGGTCGGACAGTTCCTCGCGCTCCGGCGTGGCGGCGCCGAACACGTGCAGCACGATCCGGCCGACCGGGTTGGCCGACAGCCTGCAGTAAGCCAGCAGGTCGGCGAACGCGGGATACCGGGTTATCACCTGGTCCTGCCGGTTGGCCTGAATCAGGTCGAGAAAGGGCTGCTCAGGGATCGCGCACTCGGCCACGGCCGGGGCCAGCGCCCGGACCACCGGGAGCCGGGGGCCCTCGCCGCCGGGCCCGGGCCGGTAGAGCAGGGCGACGTCGGCCTCAAGCTCATCGAGCAGGCTGAGCCGCTCCGCGGCCGGCGCCTCGTCCCCCATGTCGTCGGCCGAGCGCGCGAAGCCGTAGACGGCGGCCAGATGCCGACGGTACCGCCCAGGGAGCACGCGCAGGGCGACGGGGAAGTTCTCCGCTGCGGCCTGGCCCGCTGCCCGGGACGTGATCACCCTGGCAGACATGCTGGCCACGTCCCGGGTCATATCCCTATTCCTTCACAGCTCACAGATGAATGCAAACAATGACGTCTATGTCACCTGACACTGATGTCGGGGAACACTCCGAGCACACGCTCGGTCACCGGCACCAGCAAAGGCTTTTATTGTACGGCCGCCGCTGCGGGCAAACCTTCCGGTTCCCCAATACGCCATCCGCACCGTCTTTAGCAAGCCATTTTCCCCTCGTCCGGGAAGGTTTGGGTCAACGTGTTTCCCGTGCGCTGCTACGAACCACTATGGGCGCACCCCCGCAGGTGAGCAGGCATGTACCGGTCAGCCATCGACCGGGGCGGCCAGTGGCGGCGTGACCGGACAGTGACACCGCCGTTGCCGCCCGGCGTTTCAATTCCGGCGCGCTGCAAGCGGGCGGCGGCCGGGCGACAGGCCGACGGCGCGGACTGGTGCGGCCATCGCCTGGAAAACTGACGCGAGTGTCATATTCTCCCGGCGCGGGCCGACGCCCGGTAACTGACGCCTATGTCAGTTTTCCTGGGCGCGGCAATGGAGGTCCCGGGGATTCCGCACGCGAGAAAACCTGTGTCGCGCTCGCCGCTCCCTGGAACCGTCCCGGTGCGGCGCCGATTCATGCGCACTTTGCGTTTTGCCCAGAAGGGGAGCCCAATCGGGTGGAACACGTGAACTGGCCGGGATCCGGGCGTTCCCGCGGCGCTGGCGGCGTTCAGCCGGGAGAGTCCCGCGGGGCTAACCGCGCCAAATGAGCGCGAGCGCGCGGTCGTCGCCGCTGCCCACGCCCGCCGCCATGGCCCGCACCAGGTCGGCGGCCCCGGCGCGGAACCCCGTCGTCACCAGCCGGTCCGCCTCGCCCAGCAGCCGGTCGGTGCCGTAGTCGATGTCGTGGCCGGGTGATTCGACCAGCCCGTCGGTGTAGAGCATGAGGGCATCGCCGGGCCGCAGCGTTCCCCGCTCGGGGACCAGGCGCAGGTCGCCCACGACGCCGAGCACGATGCCGCGGGCCGCGGTGAGGCGCCACGTGCCGCTGCCCGCGTCGAAGTGCGCGGCGGGCGGATGACCGGCGGACGAGACCACGTAGTCGCCGGTGGTGAGGTCGAGCGCGAGGTGGATCGCGGTGACGAAGCCCTCCCGGGCCGTCCCCCGGTGCAGGTAGGCGTTGCAGGCGGCGAGGAACTCATCCTGCGGCACCGAGCCGAGCAGCCCGCCGAACGCGCCTGACAGCAGCAGCGCCCTAGTCCCGGCGTCCACGCCTTTGCCGGCCACGTCGACGAGCGCCACCTCGAGGGTCTTCCCGTCGCAGGAGGACACCAGGAAGTCCCCGCCAAACGACGAGCCCCCGGCCGGCCGCAGCACCGACACCGAGCCCCAGCCCTCAGGCAGTTCCGGCAGGGTTCCCTGGGCCCGGATCCGGTCCCGCAGGTCGATCAGCATCGTCTCGCCGCGCAGCCCCAGCATGCCGAGCTTCTCCCTGGTCCGGGCGAGCCTATCGGCCAGCACCGCGGTCACCACGATGGTGGCCACCAGGCCCGGGCCGGCCTTGTCCTCGATCACGTCATAGACCAGGCCGGCCGCGATGAGCACGAACAGGATCCGCAGCGCGCGCGGCCACAGCAGCAACCCGCCCGCCAGCACGGGCAGGATGAGCAAGCCGGGTGAGAACCACGACTCCGACACGTGCACCGCGGCCACGCTGATGGCGGCGGTCACGACCGTGAGCCCAAGGGCAACCCGGCGGTTCCCGGTTATCAGCTGACGTCTCACCCACCCGGTCGCCCTGCGCAGGGCGGTGCGCACGGCGATCAGGGGACGGGACAGGCCAGCCGCAACCATGATGGCCGCACTGTATCCGCACTCGCGCCGGTCTGGCACCCCCAGGTCAGCCACCTGCGCTGATCCGGCTCGATAAACGGTTGGCCTTTATACCACTGGCCCGGTAGGAAGACGAGCATGGCCACCAGCTACCGGATCCGCCCGTTCACGGGCGACGAGTTTTCCACCTTCCTCGTCGTGGACCAGCACGCGTTCAACGAACCGCCATGGCCCGAGCGTGCGGTCACCAACCTGCTCGCCCGCGTCGAACTCGACCGCACGCTGGGGGCGTTCGACGGCGAGGCGGTGGTCGGCGGCACGGGGGTGTTCAGCTTCCAGATGCGGGTGCCCGGCGCTATGGCCGCGGTCGCCGGGGTGAGCATAGTCGCGGTGCTCCCCACGCACCGCCGCCGGGGCGTCCTGTCCGCGCTGATGCGGCGCCAGCTCGCCGACATCCGCGAGCGCGGCGAGGCGGTGGCCGCGTTGTTCGCGTCCGAGGCGGGCATCTACGGGCGGTACGGCTACGGGCGGGCCTCCTGGCACGCGACCTACACGCTGCGCGCCGGGGAGGGCGCGCTGGCCGCCGGCGCTCCGTCCGATCCCGCCCTGCGGCTGCGGATCGCCGAGCCGCAGTCGGCCAGGGCCGAGCTGGCCAAGGTGTACGAGCTGGTGCTGGCTGACCGGCCCGGCCTGTTCGCACGCTCCGAGCCGTGGTGGGAGCGGCTGATCGCGGACCTAAACGAGGACAGCGCCCCGGCCAGGCCGACCCGGTGCCTGGTGGCCGAGGATGACTCGGGCCCGCGCGGGTATGCGCTGTACACCGCGAAGGGACAGTGGAACGAGGCCGAGTTCCTCCCAGGCGGCCGCATCGACGTGCACGAGGCGATGACCACCGACCCGGCGGCGACCGCCGCGCTCTGGGAGAACCTGCTCAGCCGTGACCTGACCGCCGAGTTCCGCGCCTGGATGCGGCCGGCCGACGACCCGCTGCCGTTCCTTCTGGCTGACCCGCGCCGGGTCCGGTCCCAGGTCAGCGACGGCCTTTGGGTCCGGCTGGTGGACGTTGGCACCGCCCTGGCGCAGCGGCACTACGCCTGCGCGGTCGACGTCGTCATCGAGGTCGCCGACGAGATCTGCCCGGGGAATCAGGGCCGTTGGCGGCTGACCACCGCGTCCGCCGTCGGCCCGGCGGGGTTCGCCGCCACCTGCGAGCGGACCACCGTCCCGGCCGACGTTGCGCTGCCGGTGCAGGCGCTCGGCGCCGCGTACCTCGGGGGCACCCGGCTCGGCCCGATGGCCGGGGCGGGACTGGTCACCGAGGCCACGCCCGGCTCCCTCGCGGCGCTGTCCACCGCGATGACGTGGGAACCGGCGCCGTGGTGCCCGATGATTTTCTAACGCGACGCCAGGAGAACCGTCTCCGCGAGGTCCTGCTCGTAGTAGGTCTGCATGCTGGTGAAGTCGGGGCACGAGTTGACCTCGAGGACGCGCGGGCCCTGGCTGGTCCGCAGGATGTCCACCCCGGCGTGCCCGAGCCCGGCCGCGCGCGCCGCGCTCAGCACAAGCCCGGCCTCCTCGCCGGTCAGCTCCACCCGGTGCTGAGCCGCGCCGCCCGCGATGTTGCTCCGCCACTCCGGCGCGGCCGCCGTCCGCTCCGTGACCGCGAGCAGCCGACCGCCGGTGATGACCGCGCGCACGCTGCGCCCCTCGCACTCCGTTATCTCCGGCTGAACCAGCAGCGCGCCGGGTCCTTCCACGGCAAGCTCGGCCTGCGCGGCGGCCAGCGAAGCCGGGTCCGTGGCCCGGCGCACCCAGCGGCCCTGCGCCCCGTGGGCTCGCTTCACCACCACCGGGTAGCCGATCCGTTCCGCGGCGGCGGTCAGGCGGCCGAGGTCCTGGGCGCAGATCTCCGTCCGCACCTGGGCCACGCCCGCCCGCGCCAGCCGCAGCGCGGTCGCCGCCTTGTCGTCGGCGAGCAGCACGCCGTCGACGGGGTTCTGAGTGCGCGCGCCGAGCTCCAGCGCCCGGAGCGCGGGCACCGCGGCGGGGAAGCCGAAGAGCAGGTAGGGAGCAAGGCTGCCGACGGCCAGGGGGCCGCCGGAGTCGGCCGCCGTGACCTCGCCGTCCGGGCCGATGCTCAGCCCAAGCGAGGGAAGGTCGATCACCCGCGCCGGGATGCCGATCCGTTCGGCGGTGGCTGTCAGCCGGTCCGCGACGTTGCTGGCGTGCGGATTCCTGACTATCCCGACGGTCATCCGGGGCCGGCCTCGGCGCGCCGGCCGGCCGCGAAGTCGAGGATGGCCCCGGCGACGTCCGTGCGGGTCGCCCGCGTGATCCCGGCGAATCCAGCCCAGGCGTCGACCTCGAGGACCCGCAGGGCGCCGTCGTCGTCTTCGACCAGGTCCACCCCGCCGAAGTCCAGGCCGCACGCCGTCAGAGCGGCCGCCGCCAGCCGCGCCGCTGGATGGGTCAGCGCCAGCGGCGAAGCGGTCGCGCCCAGGGCGAGGTTGGCTCTGATCTCGCCTGGTTTCGCGACCCGCCGCATCAACGCGACGCAGGAGTTGTTCACGACGTACGCCCTGATGTCCTGGCCACCGCCGCCGACCAGGGGCTGTGCCAGGTAATGCTCCCGTTCCGCGTGGTAGCCCGCGACGGCCGGCCTCGGGCCGCGCCGCTGGCAGGCTGCGGACAGCGCCGCGGCCGACGCGAAGGCGGCGATGCCCTCCCCGCGAACGCCGCGCCCGGGCTTGAGAACCAGCTCCGCCCGGCCCAGCCCCGCCAGGTGCACCCCCTCCGGCTCGTCGAAGGCCAGGGTCGGGACCACCGGAACTCCCGCGCTTGCCAGGTCCACCGTGGTCAGCAGCTTGTCACGGGAGCGGAACGCCGCTTCCGGGTCATTGAGAACCAGGGTGCCGTCAGCCGCGAGGCAGGTCAGCACCGGGACGAGAATCCCGCGGAACGGCGCCACGGTCCGGTGCATCACGATCTCCGGCCGGGCCGCCTTCCCGGCGTAACAGGCCTGCTGCTGGCCGTCGGCGCACCACAAGCCGAGCAGGTGCGGAGCCCAGGTAACGAGGCGCACGCCCCGTTCCCGGGCGGCCTTGCGCAGTAGCGCCCAGTTCTCGGCCCGCTCGCCTGGGTAGTGCACCACGACTATCTCGGTCACGGCGAAGATTATTCACCGGCAGGCGCCACTGGCCGCGCTCCAGCCCGTCGGCTGGTCACGTAGGGTCGTCATGCCGGCCACGACGTCGAAGGCGGTGCCGACCATGTCGCTGGAGATCAAGCGGTTGCACCTCGCCAGCCTGCGCGGCGTCGACGGCCTGGAATGGCCGGTCCACGGCTTCGTCGTCACTCACCCCGCCGGCGCGCTGCTGGTAGACACGGGGGTTGGCGGCCCTCAAGAGGTGCTGAACGACTGGCGGGTGGTGAACCGGTCCGTCGCGGACGCGCTTGCCGAGCTGGACATGACCCCGGGGGACATCGACCTGGTGATCAACACGCACCTGCACTTCGACCACTGCGGCCAGAACGCGGTCTTCGCCCACGCCGCCTGCTACGTCCAGCGCGCCGAACTGCGCCGTGCCGAGCGCGAGGACCCGGAACTGCGCGACTGGTTCAGCTGGCTGAACGCGCGGTGGGAGCTGCTCGACGGGGACACCGAGCTGCTACCCGGCCTGTCGGTGATCACAACGCCCGGGCACACCGTGGGTCACCAATGCGTGGTGGTGCAGACCGCCGACGGACCGGACCTGCTGATCGGGGACGCCGCCTACACGCCGCGCCAGTACGCGGGCCCCGCCGACGAGGACCTGGTGCCGGGCCAGGCCGACGACCCGGTCGCGTGGCGCGCCTCGCTGCACCGGATCCACTCCGCCGGGGCCGCCCGCGTGCACTTCTGCCACCACACGGCCGTCATCCACAGCTGACGCGACCGGGCAGCTCCTTGGGTGTCACCCACCGGGCCAGGGGGACCCCGCGCCGCAGCACACCACTTGGCACGACGCCGATCGCTAGCTCCGTGCGACACTGGGGCGGGAGGCCGCCATGCCCGGGATGAAAGTTACGGTGGACGCCGCGATGCGAACGCGCGACGTGTCCCGGCCCCAGCCCGAGCACGACGCGGCAGCCGAGGCGGCCGTCGCCGACATACCGGCCCTGCGCACAGCCCCAGGAACCCGGGTCACGCCGGTCCTGGCCCCCGCCCTTGCCCGCGAGCCCGAGAGCCCCCGCGCTGCCACGCCCGGCCCGCCGCCTATGCCCCGGCCCCGTCCGGGACCGCCGGTCCCGGGTCCGCCGACCCGGCCCGTCTCGTGGAGCGGCGAGCGGCCAGCGCCGGAACCCGCGCCGGCGCCCCCGCCGGCCACGGCACCGAACGCCGCGCAGGCTAGCCCCGGACGCGCGCCCGAGGCAGGCCAGCCTCAGCCTCCGCCGGCGGGCCAGCCCGGCCGCGCCGGACGCGACGGCCGCGCCGGACGCGGCGCGCCTGCCTCCGCCCGGGGGGGCCGGCGCAAGCGGGTCCGCCGGCGCCGGTCGCACGGGCGCTGACGAACGCTCCCGTCACTCCCCGTCAGGCAGCGGCGGCAGGGTCCCCGACCGCTCATACCCGGCGATCTCCGCCAGCCGCCGGACGTGCCGGGCCTCACCGGAGAAGGGGGTCTGCAGGAACAGCAGGGCGAAGCCGATCGCCACCTGTTCCGGGTGCATTCTCGCGCCGAGGCTGAGCACGTTGGCGTCATTGTGCTGCCGCGCCAGGCGCGCGGTCTCCTCGTTCCAGGCCAGCGCCGCCCGGATACCACTGATCTTGTTCGCGGCGATCTGCTCGCCGTTGCCCGACCCGCCGATGACGATCCCAGCGCTGCCCGGTTCTGCGGCGACCGCGGCGGCCGCGCGCATGACGTAGGGAGGGTAGTCGTCATCCCCGTCGTAGGATGGTGGGCCGCAGTCGGTCACGTCGTACCCGGCCGAGGTCAGCGCCGCCACGAGTGCGGACTTCAGCTCGAAACCGGCGTGGTCGGATCCCAGGTAAACACGCACGCGCGACAGTCTGGCACGACCCGGCGCTTAAGGATCGGCGGCAGGTCAGGTTTCCCCTCAGTCCGCACGGACAGGCTTATCACATGCCAGCGCGCGCACACCGGGCGCAACCCGTCACCTCTGGCAGCCACCGCCACGCGATCCGCGCCCAGCGGCAGGTAAAGTTAAACGAGAAGTCAGCCGGGGTGAC
>Ga0070698_100002972_pt1 | contig 18649 bp, 5 predicted proteins | sample KBSK1502metaG_FD_65477 | JGI IMG/M metagenome (GOLD analysis project Ga0070698, IMG submission 65477) | Corn, switchgrass and miscanthus rhizosphere microbial communities from Kellogg Biological Station, Michigan, USA - KBS K1-50-2 metaG | ecosystem: Host-associated > Plants > Roots >...
GAAACTCCGGGGACTGTCTTAGCAACAAGAACAGAGCGACGGATACCAGGGCGACGAGAAACGCCGGGAGCCAGGCGAGCGACGGGCCGAGCCAATCGCCGCCGCCAAGCAGGCTCCAGGCGAACCGAGCGGGTCCCAGTACGAGCGTGCTCGCCACAAGTGCTAGCGCTGCCAGTATGAGGCCGCGCTGGACCGTGGCCACAATCAGCGAGGCCTGTTCGAGATAGCCGCTGGCTGTCACCAGGACCTGGCGACCGGTCTCGTCACGCGTGAAAAACGCGCTCGAGACCGACTCATCCTCATGCCGAAAGGCATTCTCCGCGGTCGGCACGAGGCGCCGCCATGGCCCAAGGGCGGCCAGACTCCGCAGCCCATTGAACCCGCTGCTACGCTCCTCCAGTACCCCGGCGTTGAGCTGCACCTGCGTACCGTTGAACAAGCGAGTAAGCGGGGCGAGGATTTCTTGTCCGGGCGTCACGTCGCGGTAGTAGCCCGTTACCGTCGATAGCGTTTCCACGGGGGCTGGAAACACCGCTGGATTGGCGGGAGACTGGCCACCCAGCAGAGAGTCGACGAGCTCACGCTCGATTTCGGTGCGCGGCGCATCGGCGCTGCCCTGGTTCAGCATCAACACCCAGCCGACGCCCTCGCTTGGGAAATAGCGAAATGAGGCGACGAAGCCATCTGTATAGCCAGTGTGTCCGCGGGCCAGGAATCCGGCGTACTGACCAGAGTCGGTGCCGAGCCCATACTGGTCCTCAGGACCGGCGTAGGGTAGGGTGCGTCGCTCCTGTATGCGCTTGATGCCCGCTGGCGACAGCAGCCGGGTGCCATCGAGTTCGCCATTGCGCAACCAGAACTGGAGGTACCGGGCCATATCTGCCGGCGAGGCAAGCAGGTTGGCAGCTGGGCGCTGCTTGTCTTCCAAGTAGGGCACAAGCCGGCCGCTCGGGTCGTAGCCCTTCGCCAGGCGAGATGCAGTCGCGGGCGCCAATTCAAACCCTGAGGTTTTCATCCCGAGCGGCCCAAAGATGCCTGCCTGGATGACCGCGTCGAACGGCTGGCCCGTTACTTTCTCGAGCAAATAGCCCGCGGCCACGTAGCCCTCGTTGCTGTACGACATGCGGGTTCCCGGCGGCCAGCGCGCAACACGCGATCGCGGATTAATTGCCAGGGCGTCAAGCAACGGCTCAGGCTGCTCTTCCCAGTCCTCGTTGAAGCGGCCAAACTCGAAGCCGGCCGTATGCTCGAGTAGCTGGGCGATGGTGACTGGCCGGGTGTCCTCCCAGGGATTGCTGAATTCGACCTCCGGAGCCAGAGCGCGCAATCGATCGTCAAGTGAGAGCCGACCCTGCTCGACTTGCTCCAGCACCGCTAGGGCCACCAGGTTCTTGCTCACTGAACCGAGACGGAAAACCGTGTCCTGGGTGACCGGGTGCGCACCCTCTAGATTCGCGGCGCCGATGCCACCCAACCATAGGACGCGGTCGCGGTTTGCAACTGCCAGTCCAACGCCAGCAACGTGGTTGCGCGCCATGATCGCTTCAATGCGCGCTCGCACATCGTCAAACGTAGGAGCGGCAGCCCGCGGCCTATCCGTCTCAACGCTCTCGGCGTGCGCCGCCGGCGAGCATCTGCAACTAATCAGGGCGAACAGGCCGATGGCGGCGAGCAGTTCGCTCCTCACGACGCGACATTGGCCAGCGCCTCCGTGCGCACCAACGGAAACCGGCACTGGACCCATCCGCCCAGGCGCTGCACCAACCGCTGGCGATGGGCGACCGCGGTGAACACATGATCCACGTCGGGCCAGTAGTCCACCTCGACCTGGCGCGGCAGCTCGCGGATACCCAGGATGTCTTTAAATTGCCCGGCGTAATTGTAGAACCAGGTGTTGCCGGTATTGATGACGAGCAGCTGCATGTCGCGTTCGATCATGCGCCAGACGTCTCGCTTGAACTCGTCAACGGGTGGGTACTCGCGATCGAATATTTCGGGGATGTCGCCAATCTCCAGCGATTGACCGGCGGCGCCCAGGCGACGATTGAGCCAGCTGAAGTACCGCGGCGGAGACAGGAGCTTACGTCCACGCTCGAGCAAGACCCGCAATCGATAGCCAGGCGTCTCGTACGAGTATCCGTCGATAAATGCGGCGCCTTTGACGCGCACGTCGCTGACGGACAGCCGGTGCCCAGGATCAACACCCGAGCACAGGCCGACGAGCACAAATGAGCTGATCCCACATTTGGCCGTCACGAAGTCCATGGCGTCCTGGACATCTGCCATCCCGCGATCAATTTCCGACCTGGCGCCAGCGCGGGCAACGCTGTCTCCCAGACCTGAAAGGTCGAAGCGGAGACTGGCGTAGCCTGCCGCGGCGAGGTGCCGAGCGATGTCCACGTTGAGGCGATAGGGACCAACGCGATGATTCAGGCCGACGTTGTAGAGCAACACCGCCGGCACGGCCGGGTCCGTCCGCTCGGCCGGCTCGGCCAGCACGCCGACCAGACCACGGTGTGAACCGAAGGTGAAGACGCGCTCTTTCGCGGAGGTCAACTGGCCCTCCTGGCCAATGCTGACGCCATTGCGCGCAAGATGTTAGTCGACAGCAGGGCGGTGTTGGCTCGCGAATTTGTCTCGTCCGGCACGATGACATAGTGAGCAGGTTGGCCGCGGCGATCCTTCAGCGCCGTGCTCAACGCGCGGTAATCTGCCCGGTCCTGCGAACCGAAGATCAGGACCCGATCGGCCCTGCACGGCGGACGCTGTCGCAGATCGAGCGCAGAGATAGCCGAGGCCAGTTCTGGCGACAGGGGATGGCCGAGAAGCTCGTTGGGCCCTGTCCGCAGTGGACGCCGCAGCTGCACTCGGAGGTGTGCCAGCAGGCGCCGCTCAATACGGCGCAGCTCGTGCAGGTGTGAAACTCCATCCACAGCCGGCTCCCAGAGCACCAGATCGCGCACGTCGAGATCGGACGTGGCCGCCAGTGCGGCCAGCAGCGCACCCATGCGCAGGCCAACGATCGAGACGCGGCTGATGCCTGCCTGGTCGCGCAGCTCTTGAGCCGCCTGACGAATGTTGGCGCACCACTCAGCAGGGGTCGCATCGGGAATATCGCCAGCCGAGTCGCCTGTCCCGTAATAGTCGAACCGCAGGACGTGGAAGCCTTCCTGCGTGAGGAGACCGGCCAGTTTTCGGAATGCGAAGTGCGTGCGCATGTATTCCTGCACCGACGGGTAGCACAGGACGACGCCTTCCTCGCGATCACCACCGCCTGAGGGCGGATGGTAGACGCCAAAGAGCCGCCGCTGGGCGGCTCCAAAGTACATCGGCAGCATGCGCTCCCCTCTTTGCTCTCCTGGCTTCGACTCGCCTACATCATGGTGCTGGCAGGAGCGCGGCAACCTGCTCAAGAGAATTAAGCAGGATAACGCGGGGACTGAGGCGGTGGCCTGTGCGGCGCTGAATCTGCGTGATGACTTGCAGGCAGAGCAGTGAGTGGCCCCCCAGTTGGAAGAAGTTGTCGTTCAGGCCGATGCCGTTGGTCCCCAGGGTCGACTGCCACACGTCGGCCACGAACTGCTCCTGGGGCGTTCTCGGCGCGGCATACGAGTCGCTCGGGTCGAGCGGCATCTGGAACGGTGTCGGAAGGCCCTTCCGATCTACTTTTCCGTTCAGCGTCAGGGGCAGCGTCTCGAGCTCCACGAAGTGCTGCGGGATCATATATTCGGGGAGGCTCGTGCGCAGGTGTTTGCGCAGTTCGCTTGCGGTGTAGTCCTCGTGTGTGGGAACGAAGTAGGCGACCAGGCGGGCGCCGCCTGGCATGTCCGAGCGTGCGGTGACGACGGCCTGGCCGACTGCCGGGTGCTGTGCCAGTGCGGTTTCGATCTCACCCAACTCGACGCGATAGCCTCGGATTTTGACCTGGAAGTCGTTGCGGCCAAGATACTCCAGCGAGCCGTCGGCGCGCCAGCGCGCACGGTCACCGGTCTTGTACATCGGGCTGCCCGCAAGCACGAATGGGTCTGGTACAAAGCGCTCGGCAGTCAATTCTGGCTGGTTGCGGTAGCCACGAGCCACGCCGTCGCCCCCGATGAACAGATCACCCGGAACACCGATGGGTTGGCGTTGGAGGTACTCATCGAGAATATAGACCGACGTATTGGCGATGGGTTGCCCGATCCGCACTGCCACGGTGTGAGGCGGAATACGCCAGACTGTTGACCAGATCGTGGTCTCAGTCGGGCCATACATGTTCCAGGCGCTGCCGCAACACGCAGCGAGCTCCTGGGCCAACTCGAGCGGTACTGCCTCGCCTCCACAGATGGCCTTGAAGCTCGGTCCGCCACGCCAGCCGGCGGCGAGGAGGAGTCGCCAGGTGGTCGGCGTCGCCTGCATGACGGTGGCACGCGAATGCTCGAGCAGGTCGCGCAACTGCTCGCCATCGGCGGCAACCTCGCGGCTGGCGAGGACAACGCGTCCGCCAGCCAGCAACGGCAGCCACAGCTCGAGACCCGCGATGTCAAACGACAGGGTGGTCACAGCGACCAGGATGTCCTCCGCGCTGAGGCCCGGCTCGTCGCGCATGCTCCAGAGGAAGTTGAGCAACGCTCGATGGGACACCTCGACACCCTTCGGCTTGCCCGTAGATCCCGACGTGTAGATGACATACGCGAGTGCGTCAGGTGAGATAGACGCGGCTAACTTGGACGTGGGTTCCGTCACGATCGACGCTTGGTCAGTGTCGACGCACAGTACTTCGGCCTGGTCTGGAAACAGGTGGCGGAAGCGGTCCTCGGTAATCAAAATCGTCAGCCCAGCATCATGAGCCATGAAGGCCAGGCGTTCGGCGGGAAAGCCAGGGTCCAGGGGCACGTAGGCCGCGCCCGCTTTGTGCACGGCGAGAAGCGTGACGACCATGTCCAGGGAACGGTCGACGCACACGCCAACCAGTGATCCAGGCTGGACCCCCAAACGAGCGAGGCGATGCGCGAGTTGATTCGAACGCGCATCGAGCAGGCCATAGGATAGGGTTTGTCCTTCGAACTCAACCGCGACAGCGTTCGGGGTTATCGCAGCCTGTTCGACGACGAGTTCACAGGTTGTGCGATCGCGCGGAAAATCGCGGGCCGTCGCATTGAACTCGTCCAGGCGACGGAGCTCATTGTCAGATACGATGGGCGTCTCGGCGATCGGTCGATCGGGATCCGCGAGCGCGTTGACCAGAAAGCTGCGATATTCGTCCAGGAACCGAGTAGCTGTCGTCCCGTCGAAGATATCGGAGCTGTAGTTGAGACCACCAGCCAGGCCGTCGCGGGTGGCCATGACCCAGAAACTGAGGTCGGTCGGCGCCGATGGTGGCAGCACGTGCACCTGGTGGTAGGCACAGTTGCCAAAGCCCGGGTCGCGCGCCGTCGCGTCCTGAAACGAGAAGAACGCCTGGTAGATGGGCGTGCGACTCAGGTCGCGCGGCACGTCGAGTTCTTTGACCAACACTTCGAACGGCATGTCCTGGTGACTGAACGCATCCAGCGTGGTCATTCGGACACGCTCGATCAGTTGGCGGAAACTGAGCCCCGGCTCGAACTGGGTGCGGAGTACAACCGCATTGACAAAGAGCCCAATGACGTCCTGGATCTCAGGCAACGCCCTGGCGCGCACTGGTGTGCCGATGCGGATGTCCGCTTGCCCGCTCCAGCGCTGCAGCAACGCTTGATACGCCGCGACCAGCACCATGAACAGCGTTGCGCCCTGGGCCTGACCCAGATCGGTGAGCAGGTCAAGCTCGCGGCGCGGGATCGTGAACCACTCGGTGCCACCGGCGCTGGACTGGACGGCCGGGCGCGGTCGATCCGTAGGCAGTTCCAGCGGCTCGAGATCGCCACCCAATTGCGTCGTCCAGTAGGAGGTCAGCCGCTCGAGCTCCGCTCCCTGCAACCAGTCGCGCTGCCAGGCAGCGAAGTCGGCATAGGAAATGGGTAGCTCCGGCAGGTGGGGCTCGCGCCCGAGGCGGAACGCCTCATACGCGGTGGACAGCTCGCGGTGAAAAATGTCGAAGGACCAGCCGTCCCAAACCACGTGATGAGGCATGAAGAACAGCACGTGCTCTTCATTGCCAAGCCGAAACAGGCGTGCACGCATCAGCGGTCCGACTGTCAGGTCGAACGGCTCGGTGGACAGCTGAATGAGCCGGCGCATGAGCTCCTGCTCGCGCGCATTGACTGGTAGATGGCTCAGATCCTCGACTGGGGTAAGCGGCAGATGCATGACCGGAGCAACAGTTTGAACCGTCGCAGTCTGACTTGCGCCGATCGTGGTCCGAATCGAATCGTGCCGCGCGGCCAGGTAGTCGAAGGCAAGCTCGAGTGCGGCGATATCCAGCTGACCGCTGATGCGACCGGCAGCCGGCAGGTTATAGAGGCACGTCGACGGGTCGAGCTGCTCGACGAACCACAGCCGCTGCTGCATCAGCGATAGCGGCGCCGGCGCATTGCCTGGCCGCTGGGGAATGCGCACCGACGGCGCGCTCCCGACCAGCATCGGGGCGAAGGTAGCCACTGTTGGCGCCTCGAAAATGCGGCGCAACGGAATGGCGATCTGGTGTTCGTGATCGAGCCGGGCCATCACCTGGGCGGCCAGGAGTGAGTGACCGCCCAGGGCGAAGAAGTCATCATGGCGACCGATGCGACCAATGCCGAGAGCGTCTTGCCAGAGCTTGGCGACGAGTCGTTCGCTGTCCGTCCGCGGCGCCTCGTACGCATCTGCACGCAGCTCCACCTGTGGCTCAGGCAGTGCCCGGCGGTCGACCTTGCCGTTCGGTGTAAGCGGAAAACTCGACAGCGCAACAATGTGCTGCGGGATCATGTAGTCCGGCAGAGCGTCGCGCAACGACGCGCGCAACTCCGCTTCTGACAACTCGTGCACATCGGCGGCGAGGACATAGCCAACCAGGCGCACGTCGCCCGGTCGATCCTCGCGCGCAAGCGCGACGGCCTGAGATACACGTGGATGATTGCTCAGCGCAGCCTCGATTTCGCCCAGCTCGATCCGATGCCCGCGCACCTTGACCTGGAAGTCATTGCGGCCGAGATACTCCAGTCGGCCATCGTTCCCCAGCCGCACCAGGTCGCCCGTGCGGTACATCCGCCGCGAACCCGCTTTGCCGATTGCCGTGACGAATCGTTCGGTCGTCAGGTCCGGCCGGCCCAGGTACCCACGCGCGAGACCTTCACCGCCGATGTAGAGCTCGCCTACGGCGCCGACTGGAACCTGTCGTAGTTGGGCATCCAACACGTGAATGGTGGTATTGGCGATCGGTCGCCCAATGAGCACCTTCGGCAGTCCCGCCTCGAGTCGCTCGCAGGTGGACCAGATCGTGGTCTCCGTTGGTCCGTACAGGTTCCACGTGTTGCCAGCGCGAGCCACGAGGCCGCGCGCAAGATCCAGCGGGAGCGCTTCGCCGCCACACATCACCGTGAAGTGAGCGCCGCCCTCCCAGCCGGCGTCGATCAACAACCGCCAGGTGGATGGGGTTGCCTGCATCGCCGTGGCGCGACTTGTTTCGATTATTGCCCGGAGCGCTGCACCGTCGCCGGCCGTGTCGCGGCTGGCGAGGACAATTTGAGCGCCCACAATCAGTGGTAACCACAGCTCGAGGCCCGCGATGTCGAACGACAAAGTGGTGACCGCGACCAGGATGTCGCTCGCATTCAAGCCCGGCTCACGGCACATGCTCAGCAGAAAATTGAGCAGTGCGGAATGGGTGATCTCGACGCCCTTGGGCTTGCCCGTCGAGCCCGATGTGTAAATTACATACGCCAGGTTGTGGGGGCCGACGAGTGGCTCGGGGGCTGAATCGCTCTGGACGGCAATCCGCGCGCGCTCAGCTTCCGCATCGATGCATACGACCCGTGCACGATGAGTCGGCAAGCTGTCGGCCAACTGTAGCTCTGTCACCAACAATGGCAACCCGGAGTCTGAGAGCATGAAGCCGATCCGCTCGGCCGGATACGCAGGATCGATGGGCACGTACGCGGCGCCCGCCTTGTGGATGGCCAGCATCGCAATGAGCAGGTCTGGCGTGCGTTGCAGGCATAGCCCCACCAGTACGTCTGGGCCGGCGCCGAGTGTCCGCAAATGGTTGGCCAATCGGTTTGAACGTCGATCGAGATCGGCGTACGTCAACGTGGCGCCATTGCACTCCGCCGCAACCTTGTCCGGAGTGTGGCGCGCCTGTTGCTCGACGAGTTGATAGGTGCAGACCCCGTGTGGATTGGTCGTCGCGGTTTCGTTCACGTGCTCCAGGAGCGCCTGCTCGGCCGGGGTGAGAACCTGAAGTGCGCCGACTGATTGATCAGGATTGGCAACGATTGCCCGCAGTACTACCTCGAACGCGGCCAGCCAGCGATCCACGGTCTCGGCGGCAAAAAGGTTGGTATTGAACTGGCACTCGATGGCGAGCTCACCATTCTGCTCGACGCTGTTGAGGAAGAGCTCGAAGTTTTCGAAGCGCCGCGGATTCGATTTGAATTGAGCCTCCAGCGCCGGCCAGCTCAGTGCCTCACTCGACAGACCCGAGTCGAGATTGAACAGAATCGAAACGAGCGGGGCGCGGGCGGGGTCACGCCGCAAGGGCAGCTGCTGGAGCAGACGTCCAAAGGTGTAGAGCTGGTGCTCTGTCGCGTCCAGCATCGTGGAGCGGACCTGGCCGAGCAGAGCGCGAAAAGGTGCGTCGGCTTCGACTCGGGTGCGAATGGGCAGCGTGTTGACGCAGTGGCCGACGACCTCGGGCATGCTCATACCGAGCTGACCGGCGGTCGCGATGCCAACCACCACATCGCTTTGACCCGTGAGCCGGTTGAGGAGCACATCAAACCCAGCCAACAAGACGCTGAAGAGGCTGGCATTTGCGGATCTCGCGGTAGTCTTCAGGTGGCTTACGAGCGCTGCATCCAGGGTTCGGTCAATGCGGGCGGAGTTGTAGGTTCGTAGCGCCGGTCGGGATTTGTCCGCCGGCAACTCCAGAACAGGTACTTCGCCGGTGAACTGGCCGATCCAGTACTTCTCGTCGGCCTGATCGTCTTCGCGTCCGGCGCGCATGCGCTCTTGATCGGCGTACTCCCTGAAAGGGGTCGGTGATTGGAGCGCAAGCCCGCTGCCCGTGGTGCGGGCCGAGTAGAGGGCTGCCAGTTCGCGGAGAATAATGCCGGTGGACCAGCCATCGCACACGATGTGGTGCGCCGTGAAGACCAGCAGGTGTTCCTGACTGGTCAGGCGAACGATGCTGGCGCGGATGAGTGGGCCTTGCTCCAGGTCGAAGGGCTGCTCGACTTCACGCTGCAGCAGCGCATCGAGCGCCGCGGTGCGCGCGGGCTCCTCGAGCGTAGAGTAGTCGAGCAGCGGCAGTTCGTTGGGCAGCGACGCGGCGACCAGAATGGTGGTGCCATCCGCCGTAAAGGTGCTGCGCAGCGCCTCGTGCCGCTCGATCAGATCCGCGAACGCCGCGCGCAGCGCATCGACGTCCAACGCTCCGACCAGACGCAGGGTGTTCGACTCGTTGAACGCGCACGACGCGTCTGCGCCCATGCGCGTGGCGGTCCAGATTTCGCGTTGCGACTCCGTCGCCGGCGCGGTGATGGCAATCTGCGGCCCGGCGAATGGGTCGAAGTCAACAGCGGAGAGAGACGGGCTGGCGAGATCGGTCATGACTTAGAGGTGCACCTTCATGTACTTGCCTGCTTCGTTCGGGGAAGGAACAAACCAGGCCGGGCTCCCGTCGCGGTCGCGGCCGAGGCGCGCGCCGGGCAGGGGCGGCGTGTTGGGGTCGAAACTCTGAAGCTGCCGCGCAGCGCCCGGGAGAAAACCTGCATCTTGCAGCTCGGCCACGCTTTCGCGGAACGCCTGGCTGATCTGGGCCACGTCAGCGGGCGTGTGAGCCGTCGTGAAGAAGCACGGAAAGCCATCCAGGATATGGATCCCGCGATCCCTCAGGAACAGGAAGAGCAGGTCGCTGTGCGTGTGCTCGTCGGTATAGAAGGTCTTCCACAGCGAACCGAAGCTGCGAATCTCGAGCGGCGCGCCGACTTGTTTGAACCAGGCGTTGAGCTCGGCGGCGAATGAGGTCGTCACGTCCGTGAGACCCTGCTGCAGCGCGGGACCCTCCTGCTTCAGGCGTTGCAACACGGCTTTGGCCGCCGCGAGTGCGAGCGGATGGCGCACGAACGTACCCGCGAAGTAGGTAACGCCGACGGTTGGCGTGGAATCGTCGCCATACTGCCAGTGACCGCCATCGAGGGCGTCCATCCAGGCGCGCTTGCCGGCGATGACGCCCATCGGGAAGCCACCACCAATGATCTTGCCGTATGTGGCGATGTCGGCGCGGATGCCGAAATGCTCCTGCGCCCCGCCGGGCGCCACGCGGAACCCGGTCACCATCTCGTCGATGATGAGTGCCGTCCCGGACGCTTCGGTCAGCCGGCGCAGCTCGGCCAAGAACTCACGCGGCTGGAAGTCAGGCCGGCGGCTCTGGACCGGTTCCACCAGGATGGCGGCCAGTTCATTCGCCCGCGCCTTCAGGATCTCCAGGGTCTCAGGTGTGCCGTAGTCCAACACCAGGACGTTCTCCGCGGTCTCGGGCAGGATGCCCGGCGCGGCCGGCACCGACTTGAGCTTCCTGGTGCCGCGGACGATCACCTCGTCATTGATGCCATGATAGGCGCCGGTGAACATCGCGATCGTACTGCGGCCGGTAACCGTGCGGGCCACCCGAATGGCGCCCAGCACGGCCTCCGAGCCCGTGTTGCAGAAGCCGACCCGATCGAATCCGGTCATGTCGCAGATCAGTCGACTGACTTCGCCAGCGAGCGGGTGCATTGGTCCGATCTCGAAACCGCGCGCCATCTGGGCGGCGACCGCCTCGGTGATGAACCCTGGCTGCCAACCGAAGAAGCACGAGCCGAAGCCATTCAGGACGTCGATGTACTCGTTCCCGTCGACGTCCCACATGCGCGAGCCGGCCGACCGGTCGACGGTGATCTGGTACACGAGCTCCTTGAGCAGCGGCCGGAATCCGGTTACCGCGCGGGGATCGGCCAGATGACTGCGATTGAGCTGCGTCAAGCGGCGCGACTCGGCCGTTCGCGCCAGGTATCGACGGGTGAAGGCGTCGAGGCGCCCGCGCTGCTTGGGCGTAAGCTCATCGTTTGAATGCAGATGGATGCGGGCGATCGCGCCAAACGCTTTCTTCGCGTCGTACTTGATTGGCCCGGTCACCTCGTCCGCGTCGGTTGATGGGACGCTCTCGGGTCGCGCAACCAGGGCGACGGTCTCCACCACCGGTGGCGGAACATCGGCGATCGCAGAAGATGCTCCGAGTAAAGCCAGCTGCTGCTGCATCAGTTTGAGCTGCTGATCGATGACCCATTGCACCGTGCCATTCGACGCAACAGGAATCGGCGCGCTGATCGGAGTGAGGGTTGGGGTAGCAGCTGTTACTGTCATGGGGACGATAGGAGCGGGTGAAGCGGCAATCACTTTGGGCCGCGGTTCGGCGGGCAATTGGGCATCGATGTGGGCGGCGAGCTCGTCGAGATTGCGGAAGCTCTCCATGACCTGGCGAAACGTCACTTTGACGGCAAAGCGCTTCTGGATCTGAAGGACGACCTGGGTGAGCAGCAGCGAGTCCAACCCGAGCTCGAGGAACGTCGCTTGGGTGTCCGCCGCTTCGACCTCAATGCCGGTAACGTCCTCGATCAGCGTCCTCAAGGCATCAATGCGGCGATTCTCGCTTACGGCCTGGGGCGCGACGGGGGGCATAGCGGGCTCCTGAAGCGTGATAGGGACTGTCTCAGACGGGCTGGCTACGGCGGGCGTAGGTTCGGGCAACTCGGCCCAGTAGCGTTGCCGCTCAAACGGGTACGTGGGTAACACAACGCGGCGGCGGAGCTGATGGCCGTGGACGGCGCGCCAGTCGACGGCGATGCCTCTGATCCACAGCTTGCCTAGCGCGTCAAGGAGGGCCACGAGATCGTCGTCCGCGGGTGTGTTGCCGAGTGAGGCGACGGCCTCATGACCGTGGGTGTCGCGTGCCTGACGGCGAGCCAGGGTCGTGAGTGTGGCGCGCGGGCCAACCTCGAGAAGCACGCGTGGGCCGCTGCTCAACAGGGTCTGAAGTCCCGTGGCGAAGCGCACCGGGAGAAGCATGTGTGAAGCCCAGTACCCGGGATCGGTCGCTTGCTCAGCCAAGATCCAGGTGCCGCTGACGGTCGATACGAACGGCACTCGCGGAGCGCGCAGGCTGATCTCGCGTGCCAGTCGCTCGAATGGCGGGACCGCGGATTCCATCATCGGCGAGTGGAACGCATGTGAAGTCACGAGTTGGCGGCAGCCGATCCCTTCGGCTTCCAGCTCAGCCTGGAGTTGGGCGATATCGGCGGTCGGTCCGGAGGCAACACACGCTTTGGGAGCATTTTCGGCAGCCATGGCCAGAGACGGTCGGGACCGCAGCCGGTCTTCCAGCTCGGCTGCCGCCAAGGTGACGGCGAGCATGGCGCCCGGCGCCATGTCCTGCATGAGCTGGCCACGGGCGGCAATCAGCTGAAGCGCAGATTCGAGGTCCAGCACGTCAGCGAGCACCGCGCACACAAATTCACCGACGCTATGCCCGATCATCGCTGCTGGTTGGATGCCCCAGGATTGCCACAGCATCGCGAGCGCGTACTCGATGGTGAAGATGGCCGGTTGGGCGATCCGCGTTTGGCGGAGCGCGGCGGCGGCCGTTTCCTCCGTACCGTGATACAGCAGGTCACGGAGATCGCACCCGAGCCGCGGTTGCAGCAGCTCAGCGCAGCGATCGACGGCAGCGCGGAACACGGGCTCCTGGTCATAGAGCTGCTGGCCCATGCCCGGGTGCTGCGCGCCCTGGCCGGGGAACATGAACACGAGCGATGGCTCGCCCTGAGCGGGCGCAGCGGACTGTGCACTGGTCCGCAGACGCTCGATGGCTGACTCGGCTGAGCTGGCGACCAGCGTTCGACGGTGAGCGAATACTTTGCGCCCGGTCTGGAGCGTGAACGCCACGTCGGCCAGTGGCTGCTCGGGGTGCGTCTCGAGGTGCGCGGCCAGGCGATTGGCTGCTACTTCGAGCGCGGCGGGGGTCCGCGCGGAGATCACCAGGAGTTGCTGCGACCGGCTGGGATCGACCGGCGCGGCGAGCGGGGCCTCCTCGATGATGACGTGCGCGTTCGTACCGCCCACGCCAAACGAGCTCACACCCGCACGCCGTGGTGTCGCGCCGCGCGGCCAGTCCAGTTGACGGTCCGCAACGTAGAACGGACTGTGCTTGAAGTCGATCGCTGGATTGGGCGCGTCGAAGTGTATCGACGGCGGAATCGTCGTATTGTGGAGCGCGAGGGCTGTCTTGATCAGACCGGTTGCCCCAGCGGCGATCACCAGGTGCCCGACGTTGCCCTTGACCGAGCCGACCGCGCAGAAACCGGTGGCGTCGGTGTGCGTGCGATAGGCCTGGGTGAGCGCCTCGACCTCGATCGGATCACCCATCGGCGTAGCAGTCCCGTGCGCCTCGACATATGAGATGCTGCGTGCATCGACGTCCGCATCGGCGAGGGCGCGCTGGATCACCTGCGCCTGGCCCTGCACACTCGGCGCGGTGAAGCTGGCCTTTCGCGCGCCATCGTTGTTGACCGCGACGCCGCGGATCACGCCATAGATCGTGTCGCCGTCGGCAATGGCGTCCTCGAGCCGCCGTAGCACCACCACGGCAACGCCGTCGCTGAAGGTGGTGCCCTGGGCCTGGGCGTCGAACGGGCGGCATTGTCCATCCGGCGAGAGCATGCTGCCCTCTTGAAACAGATAGCCGGCACGGACCGGCACGGTGATGGATACTCCGGCGGCCAGGGCGAGGTCGCACTCGCCGCGGCGGAGCGTTTCGACCGCCTGACAGACCGCGACCAATGAGGTGGAGCAGGCAGTATGGGTCGACAACGCAGGTCCGGTCAGGTCGAGCTTGTGCGCCACCCGAGTCGCGACATAGTCCTTTTCGTTGGCAATCATCACGTTGAACGGACCAAGCTGCTCGATGAGGTCCGGACGGCTCTGGACGTTCAGCGCGTAGTAGGAGTTGTTGTATTTGCCGGCGAAGATGCCAATGGCTCCGCCAAATGACTCCGGCACGTGACCCGCTCGTTCGAGCGCTTCCCAGACGACCTCCAACAGCACGCGCTGCTGGGGGTCCATAAGCGTTGCTTCCTTCGGATTGACGCCGAAGAATCCGGCGTCGAACAGCTCAACGTCGTGCAGAATGCCGCGCGCGGGCACGTAGCCGGGGTCGTTGCGCAGCTCGGCTGGCACGGCGGGATCCGTGTTGGCTGCATCGAACCGGCTGATCCCGTCGACACCAGCACAGAGGTTCTGCCACAGCTCTTCCACAGAGGCGGCGCCGGGGAACCGGCCGGCCATGCCAACCAGCGCTATGGCGCCACGATCGCTACGCTGTGCGGCGATCCGACGCCCGGCCGCCGCGGCGCCGGACGTCTGGCCCAGATAGCGCGCGAGCTCGCGGATGGTGGTATGTTCGAAGAGCTTCACAACTGAGACGTCGAGCCCCAGATCCTGGCGCAGGCGGGCGGCCAGGCGCAGGGTGCGCAAGGAATCACCGCCCAGGTCGAAGAAGCGGTCCTGGACACCGACCTCGGTCAGTCCGAGCAGATCGCACCAGATGCTGGCCAACTGCTGCTCCATGCTGGTCGACGGTGCGACGAATTCGCTGTCGAGCTCGGGACGCGCCGATGGACGCGGCAGCGCGGCGCGGTCGAGTTTGCCATTGGACGTCACAGGTAGCGACTCAAGCCACACGAAGTTGGTCGGCAGCATGTATTCGGGCATGTGCTCGCGCAGGAAGTCGCGCAGCACGCCCGTGGTCGGGATAGGCGCGCCCTCGGCGGGCACGACATAAGCGACCAGACGCTTGCCGCCGGGCATGTCTTCGCGCGGCACCACCACGCAGCTCCGAATCGCTGGGTGCTGACTGAGGACAGCCACGATCTCGCCTACTTCGATGCGGAAGCCGCGAATCTTGACCTGCCCGTCGGCGCGGCCGATGAACTGGATCGTGCCTTCGGGCCGCCAACGCACCAGGTCGCCAGTGCGATACATGCGTTCGCCCGCGCGTGCGAATGGATCAGCCAGAAAACGCTCGGCGGTGAGCTCGGGCCGACGCAGATAGCCGCGGGCGACCCCGTCGCCGGCAATGTACAGCTCACCGACAGCCCCAACAGGTACGGGCTGCAGTTGATTGTCGAGGACGTAGACCCGTGTGTCCCGAATCGGCCGGCCCGTCGGGATGGACCGCCAGCTTGGATCGAGCGGCGCAGGAATCGCGTAGGCACAGGCGAACGTGGTGGTTTCGGTGGGGCCGTACCCGTTGATGAACTGTGTGTCGGGCAGGACTGCCTGGGCGCGGCGTACGTGTTCGAGTGATGGCGCCTCGCCGCCCACCAGGAGTTGGCGTACTCCCGAGAGTCGTTCGGGCTCGTCGTCCACGACGGCGTTGAACAGGCCCGTCGTGAGCCACATGGTGGTCACGCCGTAACGGGTAATACTCGCGCCGAGCCCGCGTGCGGTCGGGATGACCTCGTCGTGCAGCGCGCAACAGCCACCGTTCAGGAGTGCGCCCCAGATCTCGAACGTCGACGCGTCGAAGGCAAGCGTCGAGGCGTGAAGCAGCGTCTCGTTGTCGTCGAGCCGAACGTAGTCGACCCTGCACACCAGCCGATTCACGGCGCGGTGGTGGACCTCGACACCTTTAGGCGTGCCGGTCGAACCCGACGTGTAGTTGATGTAGGCGAGACTGTCCGCCGACACCCGTGTCGGCAGTGGCCTGGCGTCCTCGCGAGCAATCGCGGCGGCCTCCTGATCGAGCAGCAGCAGCCGCGCGGTGCTGTTCGGGAGGGCACTCGCCCAGCGGCCGTCAGTGACGACCACCTGCACCTGCGCGTCGTCGAGCATGAATGCCAGTCGCTCACGCGGGTAGTTAGGGTCGAGCGGAAGGTAGCCGCCGCCAGCTTTCAGAATGCCCAGCAGGGCGACGATGAGCTCTGGCGAGCGATCGATCCACACGCCGACCGGCTCGTCCGAGCGGATGCCCAACGTCTGCAAACGGCGCGCGAGCTGGTTGGCGCGTGCGTCAAGCTCGGCATAGGTCAGAGTCGTGTCGTGGTATTTGAGTGCGGGCGCATCTGGTCGGCGCGCGACCTGGTCCTCGAACAACTCGGGAATGGACGCGTCCGTTCGCCAGCCGACATGGGTTTGATTCCAATCGACGAGCACCATCTGGCGCTCGGTGTCACTCAGCAGGGGCAGATCAGCAACCCCGATGCTGGCGGTCTCGGCGACAGCGGCAAGTGCGCGCACGGCGTGCTCGACGCTGGCCTGAACTGCCCAAGCCTCGAATCGGCGCACATCGAAGTGGGCCTGTAGGCGCAGCGTGTCGTCGGTCAGGAGGGTCGCCGCAAGAATGAGCTCCGTCGCCGCAAACGGCGTGTGGTCGATCGCGACGTCGCCATCCAACGCCTCGTTGAAGGGCAGCGCGATGGCCGCGGGTGGGCTATGGGTCTGCCCGACACTGGCGGCTGCAATCTGTGCGGCCAGATCGGCCACCGACGTTTGGCCGTCAATCCTGAGCGTGATGGTAGGCGAGCCAGAGCTGCCAAGGCTTACTTCGAGCTCTTCTTCGTGCATGTCGCGCGCGATGACCGCCGCGACGGAGGCCTGGACGAACGCTGCTAACGACACGCCGTGGGCGCTGGCCGCGGCGCGCAGTGCCTCGACAGTTGCCGCGCCACTGGACAGAGACGAGCCTATGCTGAGATGAGTGTCAGCTGGGTTTGCGGGCAGCTGAGTCTCCAGCGACGCGGCGCGGTGCACCATCATTAGGGCATCCTAAGACCGGTGGAACGAGTCCAGGATTTGGGCGCGGTTGAGACCGGGTTGAGCCGTTGCGAGTCGGCTTAAGGGGCGCCTTTAGATAGTCGACATGTGCCGCGCTGAAGCATAGTGCAGCCCGGCGCGCCGCCTGGGTCTCAACCGTTTACAAACCGGCCTTTGACCTGGAACAGGATTGCGGCGGAGCACCGTCGCCGCGGAATGGAACCACGCATGGCCCTCTCGGGCGTGTTTATCGGCGAGGGAACGCTGCTCGTTCGATGCGCCGAAGTGTTCGTCGACGCCGGCCAGCGCGTACCTGTGGTGGTGTCTTCCAACCGGGTCATCCGGGACTGGGCCGATGATCGCCAGATCCCGCACGTTACGGCGGATGCTGACCTCGTTCCGCTTCTGGTCGCCGCGCCTCCGGACTACCTCTTCAGCGTGGCGAACACGGCGATCATCAAGGAAGAGGTCCTGCGCCTCCCGCGCCAGATGGCAATCAACTTTCATGATGCCCTTCTGCCCAGGTATGCCGGGGTGCACGCCACATCGTGGGCACTGATCAACCGTGAAACCAGCCATGGGGTCACGTGGCACGAGATGCTGGCGTCGGCGGACCGCGGCCGGATCTTGAAGCAGCGCGCATTTGAGATCGCGCCGGGCGAGACTGCCGTCAGTCTGAACGCCAGATGCTACGAAGCCGGGATCGAGTCGTTCGCCGAGTTGGTCGACGATCTGTCGACGGATCGCCTGATGCCCTGCGAGCAACAATTCGAGGAGCGCATGTATTTCGCGAGCGAAAAACGCCCGCGGGCCGCGTGCACCATCTCCTGGGATCGACCTGCGGAGGACACAGCGGCACTTATTGCCGCTCTGATGTTTGGACCGACCGACAATCCGCTAGGCTTGCCCAAGGTTGAGCTCGGTGTGGGTACAGTGCTTGCCTGCGAAGGCTCGGTCCTGCATACCAGGTCGGACGCGGCACCTGGCACCGTGATCGGCATAGATCGCGAAGTTGTCCAGGTCGCCACGACAACCTACGACCTGGCCCTGGGAGGCTTCCAGACACTCGACGGTCAGCCACTCCCGTTCATGAGCTCGCCAAGCGCTTCGAAGTCCGCCCTAGCTCGCGCCTGCCATGTTTAGGTGACGAGCGAGCGGAGCGACTGACCTCGGTGCATCGCGGCGTCGCTGGCCACGAAGCCTACTGGGTGCATCGACTGGCCCACTTGAAGGTGCTCGATCTGCCCTACGCGAATCGCGTGGTCAGGTGAGTCTCAACCATATCTTCACCGGCTTCGAACGTCGTTTTCAGCACCTCCATATAAGAATCACCTGTTGAGGGTGAACCGGCACCACTATTCACCCTCCTGGAGACAGTTGCTGTATGAACCGCAGCTCCCCGCACGGGCTCTCCGCTTTTGAGTTGGATTTATCCGCACCGCCTGTCGAATCTGTCGACCAGAGGATCGTCTCGAGTGACCTGGCCTGCTTGATCGAGCGGGGCGGCAGCGATGCGACGGCGGGCGACGTTCTGGTGGGAGCATTTGCGGCATACCTGGGGCGGTTGGCTGGTAAGCGTGAGTTCGACCTGGGCTATAGCGAGCCCAAACTTCAAAGTCGTGTGGCTGGCCTCGAGACGATCCTCTGGTCGACAGATTCGACAGGCGGTGCGGATAAATCCAACTCAAAAGCGGAGAGCCCGTGC
>Ga0070698_100002974_pt1 | contig 18643 bp, 16 predicted proteins | sample KBSK1502metaG_FD_65477 | JGI IMG/M metagenome (GOLD analysis project Ga0070698, IMG submission 65477) | Corn, switchgrass and miscanthus rhizosphere microbial communities from Kellogg Biological Station, Michigan, USA - KBS K1-50-2 metaG | ecosystem: Host-associated > Plants > Roots >...
GTCTTCAACCCCGAGGGCAAGCTGATCGGACGCATCGACCTGCCCGAGCGGTGCGCCAACGTGTGCTTCGGGGGCCGGAACCGAAACCGGCTCTTCATGTGCGCCAGCACGTCGCTCTACGCGCTCTACGTGAACACGCAGGGAGTGCCGGGCGGCTAGGCGGTCAGCGTGGCGTCAAGACCACCGGGATCTCGACGATGTAGTCCACCGGGATCTTGTTCGCGCTCGCCGCCTGGCGGATCGACTTCTCGTCGGGACCCTCGTAGATGCAGAAGGTCTTCGTCTTGTCCGCGTTGGCGTAGGAGTACACCCAGCGTTTGGCGCGGGCACCGCCGGCGCGGGATCGGTCGCCGCGGTGGCGGCCTTCGCGGCATCCGCCGCCCACGTGGCGGCGGGAATGCATGGAAACCTCCTTACGGGGCCGGCCGGCTCCGCGGGGGACCGACGAGCGTCTTGCCCTCGCGCTGGGCGTCCCGATGCATCAGCCCGGCCTGGAGCTCCATCCCCCGATCGAACTCCTCCTTGAGCCGCGCGTAGAGCTGGAGCACGCGGGGAACGTAGTTTCGAGTCTCGGAAGCGAGCTGGCCCACTCCCGCCCGGAAATAGCCGGCGTTCAGGGGCCCCCCGTTGTACTCGGCGAGCACCATCTGCGGGTCGCTGTAGGTGGAGAACAGGATGTCCAGGTAGAGGGCGGCCGCCTGCGTGTTCTTCTCGGGATCGTAGAGAGCCCCGTCGTCGTAGTTCCAACCGAGGGCGCGGAGGAGAAGGCGCCCGGTGGAGGGCCAGATCTGATAGAGGCCCCGCGCATCGGAGCGGCTCCTGGCCTCCGGATCGTAGCCGCTCTCGACGGTGCCGATCGACAACAGGAGGAGGGGCTCGACCGCCGGGTACTTCTCGCTGGCCTCGAGGGCGAGCTGGGCATAGCGGTACGCGTCACCGAGGCTCACGCGCGGGTTCACCTTGAGGATGTGGTCGCGCATGCCGAGCAGCAGGTATCGACGCTTGGAATCGAACGCGATGCCGGATTCGAGCTGCTGGACCTTCCGCTCGAACCTGGCCATGGCGACCGCCGTCTCCTGGTTCTGCCGGTCCAGCCCGCGCAGGGCCTCGTGGCCCATCATGATCACGCCCATGAACAAGAGGCAGAGGCACAGGAAGGCCAGGGACTGCCAGCCGCTCCCGTGGCGGATGACGATCGTCCGCGGCTCGGAGTGCTCCCGCGGATGATCCACCAGATGGCGCAACGGGCGGTCGGCGAGATCGCTCGCCCGGCCGGCTTGCTCATTCCTGATCATGGGCCTCCCCCTGACCGAAGTACGGCTACCCCGGCGGCCAAACGGCGAGTTGCGTTTTTGGCAGGAAGAACCTGAGAGGGCTGCTCGTCAAACGACGTGCGTCCAGGCGGCGCACCCGAGCAACGGCCGCAACTCCATCCCGATTGACCGGTACCGTACTCCTGGCCCTGGCGTTAGTCAAGGGCGGCGGCCGCGCCTCTGCCGGACGGTCGTCGGAAGTACTGTGTTGAAAAGGCTTTGGCCGTGCGGCTATGATCGCGCCTCGGCCGCACCGCCTCGTCCACGCTGAAGGGAGAAAGCCATGGACCGTCGAGATTTCGTGGCGGGTTCGCTCGGGGCGGCACTGGCGCCCGCCGCGGGCCCGGCCCGCGCCGCGGAAACCACGGAAGGCGAAGCACCCGCCAGGACCCGGCCGCAGCTCCTCGAGCTGCGCCGCTACCAGTTCCGTTTCGGCCCGATGGAGGCGCGCCACGCGGAGTACGCGAAGGGCGCCCTGGTTCCTGCACTGAACCGGGCGGGCATCAAGCCGGTGGGGGCGTTCACGGTCGTCTTCGGCGCCGACACGCCCTCGGTCTACCTCCTCTTGCCCCATCCGGGCCCCGAGTCGGTCGCGACCCTCGCGGGCCGGCTCGTGGCGGACACGGAATACATGCGCGTCGCGACGGCGTTCCGCAGCCTGCCCGCGACGGATCCGCCGTACGTCCGGCGGGACTCATCGCTCATGTCCGCCTTCGATGCCTTCCCCACCGTGGAGGTCCCGAGCGGTCCCCTGGCCGTGCCCGGCCGCGTCTTCGAGCTGCGCACCTACGAGAGCCACAACGAGGGCGCGGGCCTCAAGAAGATCGAGATGTTCGAGAAGGGGGGCGAGATCGGCATCTTCCGCCGGGTGGGGCTTACGCCCGTCTTCTTCGGACGCAACACGGTCGGCCCGCGCCTCCCGAGCCTCACCTATATGCTCGTGTTCCCCGACCTCGCCACGCGCGAGAAGAACTGGGGCGTGTTCCGGGACGACCCCGAGTGGGTGAAGCTGCGCTCGACGCCCGGCCACTCGAACGCGGAGATCCTCACGAACATCCACGTGCAGATCCTGCGGGCGACCGACTACTCGCAGGTGTGATTGAGCTGGGGGGTGCTAGCGGCGCACCCCCCAGACCCCCCGCTCGCTACGCGGGAGTGAATCCCGCTCCGCTCGCTGGCTAAGCTAACGGCTCAAGGCCGGTAGCCTTTCGGGAACTCCGAGATCGGCCGGACGGCGATGTTGCGGTAGAAGACCTCCGCGCCTTCGGTCTGGATCTGCACGCGCCCCCGGGTGAGGGGCGCGGTGCCGCCGTCGGCGGTCGGCTGCCGCGGGCTCGTGAGCACGAGGTTGACCTGGCCGTTGAATCCCCAGCCAGGTCTCCCAACCCGCCAGGTCGTGGCCGTTGAAGAGCGAGGTCCAGGCCAGCGCCGCGGCGAGCGCCGCCGATGCCGCGAGCATCAGCGCGCTTCGGCCCAGGCGAGACCGTCCGCCAGCGGGCCCGCGTCGATGAGCCGCTCGACCTTCTGCTCCTTCAGGTCGATGACGGCGACCTTCCGGCTGGCGTCGCACGACACGTAGGCGACGCGGCCGTCGGGGCGCACCACGACTTCCTGGGGCGCCTTCGGCACGTCGAGCGTGCGCGCGAGCTGCATCGTCTTCAGGTCGAGCAGCCCCACCTTGTTCACGCTGAGGATCGCGATCACCAGCCAGCGGCCGTCGGGGGTGGGCGCGGTGCCGTAGGCGATGCCGGGCAGGGCCACCCATTGCTTGCGCTGGTTGGTCTTCGTGTCGATGACCGCCAGCCGCGGCTCGGTCTGGTCGGCGGTGAAGACGAGCCCGTCGTCCACCGACAGCGCGATGCGCTGCGCATAGGAGGAAACGGGGATCACGGCCGTGACCTTCCGGGCGGCGAGGTCGATGGCGCTCACCGTCCCCACGTGGACGTTCGACGTGTAGGCGCGCTTGCCGTCCCGCGTGAGGACGAGCATGTGCGACTCCGGCTGGCCGGTGGGAATGCGGTCGACGACCTGGTTCGTCCTGGGATCGATCACGGTGATCGTGTTCGTGACCTCGGTCGTGACGTAGAGCCGCCCGTCCGGACCGAACTGAGGGCAGTGCGGGCGCTCGGCGCGGCCGAAGTCGATCGTCGCCACGCGCCGGCGCGACGCGATGTCGATGACGTCCATGGTCTGGCCGTCGGTGCCCGGCCGGCCGACGCCGGAGTTGCCGTAGATGGGAACGAAGGCGGTGCGCCCGTCCGGAGAGGCGATCACCTCGTGCCCGGTGATGCCGCTCTCCTCTACCGCCGCCACCTGGCGACCGGCGACGGGGTCGATGATTCCCAGCGTGTGATCGCCCTTGTTGGCCACGAGCAGGAGACCGCTCGAAGGCGTGGCGGATGCGTTGGTCATGCGCGAGCTCCCTCCCGCCGTCACGGCCAGGACCACCAGGAGCGTAGCCCCGTTGCGCAGCATGGATCCTCCTCGACGAGTGGGGAAAGATACTCCCGTTCGCGCGCGGGTGCCAGCGACGGAAACGTTACAGCCGAGGAGCCGGAAGCTTGACGGCCTGCCCCGGGAATACGCCCTTGCGCCGCAGGCCCCGGCGCCAGACCTTGTCCCCGGCCGTGACGTAGAGCGTGTCGAGCTCGCTTCCCCCGAACACGACGCCGGAGGGGGCCGAGCCGCCGGGCAGGTCGATGATCGCGTTGACGCGCCCGGCCTGGTCGAAGACCTGCAGCCCCAATCGCGTGGCCACGTACAGGAAGCCCTCGGTGTCGACGGCCATGCCACCGGCGCCGGCGGCCGGCGACTCATCCGGCGTCTCGAGCCGATGGAACGGCTGGCCGTGGAGGAGCGCGCCGTCCGGGCCGACCTGGAACGACCACACCCAGCGGCCGCCCGCCTCGTTCGCCGCGAGCAGGGCCTGGTCGGCCGACAGCGTCAGGCCACTCGTTGCGAGACCCTCGTGCGCGACCCGCGGGGCGCCCGGCGCGCCTTTGTACCAGACGCGCCGGTGACGAGGGTCACTCCACCAGAGCTCGCCGCGCGCGCCCACGACGAGCTGATCGGCGTCGACGCCATCGGCGACGACAGATTCGTTCCCCGCGGCGGCGTAGGCGACGATACGCCGACGACCGCTTCGGCTCGCGTAGAGCCGGCCGTCGGGGCCGAACGTGATCGCGCGCGCGTCCGCGTCTTCCTTGAACACGCTCGCCTTGCCCGTCGCGTGATCGATCCGGTAGATCCGGCGCCGGTCCGTGAAGTAGACGTCGCCGCGAGGGTCGACCGCGGGGCTGGCGGCCTCGGCGTGGCCCTGGGAGACGACGCGCCACCCCTGCGCCGGATCCAGGATCTCCGTGACGTAGTGCCGCTCGGCGCCGGGCCTGCCCTTCGACGCGGAGATCGGGTCCTTCCACTCGCGCCACAGCCAGCGCAGCGCATCGGGCAGGACCGCGGAGCCCTGGACGTTGTCGTGCCCCCGGTCGCCCGTGACGAATCGGGCGTCGTAGCCAGCGTACTCGAGGGCGCTCGCCATCGCCTGGTTCCCGACCCACCAGTTGCCGCTGTAGATGTCCAGGTCACGGCTGCCGTCCTGGAGGAAGACGCGGATCGGCCGCGGCTCGGTCTTGCGGATGAGGGTCGGGTACGTGTCCCCGGCGCGCAACCCCGTGTAGGAGCCGATGAACGAGAGCACGCGCCGGAACGCGTCGGGCCGGTTCCACGCCACGGTGAAGGCGCAGATGCCTCCCGACGAGGAGCCGCCGATGGCCCTCAGGCTCGGGTCGGCGGTCAGGTTGAGCGTCTTCCCGACCTCGGGCAGGAGCTCCTCGAGCAGGAACCGGGCGTAGCGGTCGCCGAGAGCGTCGTACTCGAAGCTGCGGTTGAAGCGGGGCTGCTGTTCGGCGGCGCGCGCGGGGACGACGCCCGGGCCGACGAAGATGCCGATCGTGACCGGCATCCCGCCTCGATGGATCAGGTTGTCGAAGACGACGGGGACGCGCCACCGCCCGTCGTCGGCGACGAAGCGGCCACCGTCCTGGAACACCATGACCGCCGCCGGCGTGTCCGGCCGGTACTGCGCCGGCACGTAGACCCAGTAGTCGCGCTCCGTGCCCGGGAAGACCGTGCTCGTCCACGTGCGGCGCGTGACCTGGCCGGACGGGACGCCCGGCTGGCGCTCGGAATCGGCCGTGAGCGGATACTCCGTCTGCGCCCGGGCCGGCGCGGCGAGGAGCACGGCCGCGAGCAGTAGCGGCTGTCGCATCGCGCCGGGATTCTACCGCGCTCTCTTGACACACTGGCCTTCTCACCACAAGTGCGCCCATAATCCGCCGCCCTCCAGAAGAGCCGGCCTGGCCGGGCGAGGAGGCGGAGATGACGAGAGGCAGGCGGAGATTCCTGCGCGGCGTGGTCGGGGCCACCGGGGCGGCCCTCCTCGGCGGCGGAGGTCGCGGGTCCGCCGCCGCGCCCGCCGGCGACGCCGCCGCGCGCGTTCCCCCGGAAGAGTCCGGCATCGATCACATCGTCGTGCTGATGATGGAGAACCGGAGCTTCGATCACCTGCTGGGCTGGCTGCCGAACGCGGACGGCCAGCAAGCGGGGCTCACGTACCTGGACAAGAACGGAATCGCCCACGAGACGCACCCGCTCGCCCCCGATTTCACCGGGTGCGGCTTCGCCGATCCCGACCACTCCTACGCCGGCGGACGCGTGCAGTTCAATGGCGGAGCCATGGACGGCTTCCTGCGCTCGGGGGCGAACGACGAGTTCGCGATCGGGTACTACGTGGAGGAGGACAAGCCTTTCCTGAGCGCCCTCGCGCGCCACTACACCACGCTCGACCGCTCCTTTTGCTCGATCCTCGGCCCTACATTCCCGAACCGCATCTTCCTCCACGCCGCCCAGACCGATCGCCTCAGCAACACCCTCGCCCTGGCGACGATGCCGACGATCTGGGACCGGCTCGTCGGCGCGGGCGTGCCCGCCCGCTATTACTACTCGAACGTCCCCTTCCTGGCGTTGTGGGGCCAGAGGTACCTGCAGATGGGGATCGTGCGGCCTTACCTGCAGTTCCTGGCCGACGCCGCGGCGGGAAGGCTGCCCGCGGTCTCGTTCGTCGACCCGCCCTACACGATCTTCGACGACGGCACGGGCGCCGACGACCACCCTCACTGCGACATCCGCCGCGGCGACGCGTTCCTGGCCATGACCTTCCGGGCCGTGGCCAACGGGCCGGGCTGGCCGGGCACGGTCTTCGTCGTGACCTGCGACGAGTGGGGCGGCTTCTTCGACCACGTGCCTCCTCCGCGCGCGCTGGCCCCCAACCTGGTCGACCCCGACCTCGTGGGCGGGCGGGCGCGCCTGGGCTTCCGGGTCCCGACCGTCGTCGCCTCTCCGTTCACCCGCGGTGAGCCGGACGAACCGCGGGTGAAGCACCTCGTCTTCGACCACACCTCCATCCTGAAGCTGATCGAGTGGCGCTTCCGCGTCGCGCCGCTGACCGCGCGCGACGGCTCGTCGAGCGTCGCCAACCTCGTGCGGGTCTTGAACCTTCGCGACGCCCGGACGGACGTGCCCGCGCTGCCCCATCCGGTCGCCCCCCCGCCGACCCCTTGCCCGCCGGGCCTGCAGGCCTCGCGCACGGACTGGGCGGACCTGCGCGACTCGAGCCTGCTTCGGGGCTGGGACCTGCAGCATTAACCCGCGCGGCGGTATAGTGTGACCTCCCCTCGCTCCACGCTGGAGGTGGCACCCGAGATGCCCACGGCCGATTCCGATCAGCTCTGCATCAACACCATCCGGACCCTGGCCATGGACGCCGTGCAGCAGGCCAACTCCGGCCACCCGGGGACACCGATGGCCATGGCGCCGGTGGCCTACGCGCTCTGGCAGCGGCACCTGCGCTTCGATCCGAACGACCCCATCTGGCCGAACCGTGACCGATTCGTCCTCTCGATGGGCCACGCTTCGATGCTGCTCTACTCGCTGCTGCATCTGGCGGGCGTCAAGGCGGTGAACCCGAAGTACGAGACCCTCGGGGAGCTTTCGGTCACCCTCGACGACATCAAGAGATTCCGCCAGCTCGACAGCAAGTGCCCGGGCCACCCCGAGTACCGTTGGACCTCCGGCATCGAGACGACGACCGGCCCCCTCGGGCAGGGCGTGGCGACCAGCGTCGGCATGGCCATCGCGTCGAAGTGGATGGCCGCGCACTTCAACCGCCCCGGCTTCCCGATGTTCGGCTTCGACGTGTACGCGCTGGGCGGGGACGGCTGCCTGATGGAAGGCCTCTCGCAGGAGGCGGCCTCCCTCGCCGGCCACCTGAAGCTCGACAACCTGTGCTGGATCTACGACAACAACCGGATCACGATCGAGGGGCACACCGACCTGGCCTTCAGCGACGACGTGGCCACGCGCTTCATCGGCTACGGCTGGAACGTGACCCGCGTCGGCGACGCGAACGACCTGGCGATGCTCGACCGCGCGCTCGAGACCGCGAAGGCGACCACGGACCGGCCTACGCTGATCATCGTCGACAGCCACATCGGCTACGGCGCGCCGCACAAGCAGGACACGCACGCCGCCCACGGCGAGCCGCTCGGCGAAGAGGAGATCCGGCTCAGCAAGCGCTTCTACGGATGGCCGGAAGAGGCGAAGTTCCTCGTCCCCGACGGCGTGCGCGAGAGCTTTGCCGCCGGGATCGGCGCGCGCGGAGCGCGCCTGCGCGCGGAGTGGGTCGGCCTCTTCGAGAGCTACAAGGCGAGCCATCCCGCCCTCGCCGACGAACTCTACCGGATGCAGCACCGCCAGCTGCCCGACGGCTGGGAGAAGGCCGTCCCGAGCTTTCCCGCGGACGCGAAGGGCCTGGCCGGGCGTGACGCCTCGGCCAAGGTGCTCAACGCGGTGGCCCAGGCCATGCCCTGGCTCATCGGAGGCTCGGCGGACCTCGCCCCCTCCACGAAGACCCGCCTGACGTTCGACGGCGCCGGCGACTTCGAGGCCGGCAGCTACGGCGGGCGCAACATGCACTTCGGCATCCGCGAGCACGCGATGGGCGCGGTCCTGAACGGCCTGTCGCTCTCGAAGGTACGCCCGTACGGCTCGGGCTTCCTGATCTTCAGCGACTACGGCCGTCCGTCCATCCGGTTGGCCGCGATCATGGAGATCCCGGTCATCTACGTCTTCACCCACGACTCGATCGGCGTGGGCGAGGACGGACCGACGCACCAGCCGGTGGAGCATCTGCTGTCGCTGCGGGCGATCCCCGGCCTCGTCACGATCCGGCCCGGGGACGCGAACGAGGTCGGCGAGGCCTGGCGCGTCATCCTGCAGTCCCGCCACGAGCCGGTCTGCCTGATCCTGAGCCGGCAGGCCCTGCCGACACTCGACCGGTCGAAGTACGCGGCGGCGAGCGGCCTCGCCCGCGGGGCCTACGTGCTCGCGGACCCGCCCGGCCGCGATCCCGAGGTGCTGCTTCTCGCGACGGGGAGCGAGGTCTCGCTCTGCGTGGCCGCGCACGAGCTGCTCGCGAAGGAGGGCGTGCGGAGCCGCGTCGTGAGCCTGCCGTCGTGGGAGCTGTTCGATCGCCAGGACCAGGCGTACAAGGACGCGGTCCTCCCGCCGTCGGTCCGCGCCCGGGTGTCGGTGGAGCAGGGCTCGACGCTCGGCTGGGAGCGCTACGTGGGCCCGACCGGCCGCGCCATCGGGATGCGCACCTTCGGCGCCTCCGCGCCGCTGAAGGAGCTTCAGAGGAAGTTCGGCTTCGAGCCGGGCAACGTCGTGTCGGCGGCCCGGGAGCAGCTCACGAGGAGGGCCTGAGCGATGCGCATCGTCGTGGGATCCGACCACGCCGGATACATCCTCAAGCAGGAGCTTGGCGAGGCCCTGCGCCAGGCCGGGCACCAGGTGCTCGACGTGGGGACGAACTCCACCGCGCCGGTGGACTACCCCGATTCGGCGGAGGCGGTGGGGCGAGCCGTGATGGACGGGCGGGCCGAGAGAGGCGTGCTCGTCTGCGGCAGCGGCGTCGGCGCGTCGGTGGCCGCGAGCAAGCTGCCGGGCATCCGCGCCGCGGTCTGCCACGACACCTACTCGGCGCATCAAGGCGTGGAGCACGACGACATGAACGTGCTCGTCCTGGGCGGGCGGATCATCGGCCCGGCCCTCGCCCTCGAGCTGGTGCGCGCCTTCGTGGCCGCGCGCTTCACCGGCGAGGAGCGGCACGTGCGACGCCTGGGGAAGGTCAAGGCGCTGGAGACGCGCTACCGTTAGCGGCGCTCCCGCGCGCGAAGGGGAGACATCATGGGCACGTCGAACTCGCGTTCCTCGGTGGTGCAGAGCCCGGTGGCGGCGCTGCGGTCGTACGGCCAGTCCGTCTGGCTCGACTTCATCCGGCGTAGCCTCATCGCCGGCGGCGAGCTGGCTCGCCTGGTGGAGAAGGACGGCCTCGGCGGCGTCACCTCCAACCCCGCCATCTTCGAGAAGGCCATCGACGGCAGCAACGACTACGCGGCCGCCATCGAGGAGATCTCGAAGGACCCGCACCTCGAGCCGAAGGACGTGTACGAGCGCCTCGCGGTCCAGGACATCCAGGACGCGGCCGGCGTGCTGCGCCCCGTCTACGACCGCACGAGCCGCCGCGACGGCTACGTGAGCCTGGAGGTCTCGCCCGAGCTGGCGAACGACACGGAGGGCACGCTGCAGGAGGCGCGCCGCTTGTGGAAGGCCGTGGGCCGGCCCAACGTCATGATCAAGGTCCCGGCGACTCCGGCGGGCGTCCCGGCCATCCGGACGCTGATCGGCGAAGGTGTGAACGTCAACGTCACGCTGCTGTTCGCGCGCGCGGCGTACGAGACGGTGGCCCAGGCCTTCATCGCGGGCCTGGAGGCGCGGGCGGCCCGCGGTGAGGACCTCGGCCCCGTCGCCAGCGTGGCGAGCTTCTTCGTGAGCCGCATCGACACGATGGTGGATGCGCGGCTCGAGGAGAAGCTCGAGTCGGCGTCGGGAGCCGACCAGGCACGGCTCGAGGGACTGATGGGCAAGGTCGCGATCGCCAACGCCAGGCTCGCCTACCAGAGCTACAAGGAGATGTTCTCCGGTCCGCGCTGGCAGGCGCTGGCCGCCAAGGGCGCGCAGACGCAGCGCGTGCTCTGGGCCAGCACCGGCACCAAGAATCCCCGCTACCGTGACGTGCTGTACGTCGAGGAGCTGATCGGCCCCGACACCGTGAACACGGTCCCGCCGGAGACGCTGGCCGCCTTCCGCGACCACGGGCGGGCCCGACCGAGCCTGGAAACCGACATCGCGGGCGCGAAGCAGACGCTCGACGAGCTGGAGAAGACCGGCGTCTCGCTGCGCAAGGTGACGGACGACCTGCTCGCCGACGGCCTCAAGAAGTTCGTGGAGCCGTTCACGAGGCTGCTCAAGGCGGTGGAGCGCCGTTGCCGCGAGGCGAACCGGGCGCGGATCAACGGCCAGAACCATTCGCTCCCCCCCGCCATCGCCGCCGACGTGGCCCGGAAGCTCGAGGAGTGGGACGCGCAGGGCGGCACGCATCGGCTGTGGGCGGGCGACGCGTCGCTGTGGACGCAGGGTGACGAAGCGAGCTGGCTGGGATGGCTCGGTATCGTGGAGGTGCAGCTCGAGCACGTGACGCCGCTTGGCCTCATCCGCGACGAGGCCCGGCACGAGGGCTTCACCCACGCGCTGCTGCTCGGCATGGGCGGCTCGAGCCTCTGCCCCGAGGTCTGGCGGGAGACCTTCGGTCGGGTGCCCGGCTCACCCGAGCTGCTGGTCCTCGACTCGACCGACCCCGCGCAGGTGACGGCGCGCGCGGACCAGGTCGACCCGAAGAAGACCCTTTTCATCGTCTCCAGCAAGTCGGGCTCGACCCTCGAGCCCAACATCTTCAAGGCGTACTTCTTCGACCGCGTGAGGCAGGCGCTGGGGCCGGAGCAGGCGGGCAGCCGGTTCATCGCCGTCACCGATCCCGGATCGAGCCTCGAGAAGGAAGCGAAGGCCGACGGCTTCCGTCACATCTACCCCGGGGTGCGGAGCATCGGCGGGCGCTACTCGGCGCTCTCGAACTTCGGCATCGTCCCGGCCGCGGTGATGGGCCTCGACATCGAGCGGCTGCTCGACGAGGCCGAGCGCATGCTGCACGCCTGCGCGCCCGGTGTGCCCGCCGCCGAGAACCCCGGCCTCGTGCTGGGCACGATCCTGGGCGTGGCGGCCACGAAGGGCATCGACAAGCTGACCATCGCCGCCTCGCCCGGGATCCACGACCTCGGCGCGTGGCTGGAGCAGCTCATCGCGGAGTCCACCGGCAAGGAGGGCAAGGGCATCATCCCCGTCGACCGCGAGCGGCTCGCGTCGCCCTCGGCGTACGGCGACGACCGGCTCTTCGCCTACCTGCGCCTCGACGAGGCGCCCGACGCGGCCCAGGACGCGGCGGTCCAGGCGCTGGAGCAGGCGGGCCGGCCGGTCGTGCGCATCCACGTGGCGACCCGGTACGACCTCGGGGAGGAGTTCATCCGGTGGGAGATCGCCACCGCGATCGCGGGGTCCATCATCCACATCAACCCGTTCAACCAGCCCGACGTCGAGGCGAGCAAGCTGGCCACCCGCGCCCTCACCACCGAGTACGAGAAGGCCGGGAAGCTGCCTTCGGAGGCGCCGTTCTTCGAGGGCGAGGGTGTGAAGCTCTTCGCGGATCCGGCCAATGCCGAGGCGCTGCGCGCGGCCGCCGGAGGGGGCTCGCTGGCCGGGTATGTGAAGGCGCACCTCGACCGGCTGCGCGAGGGAGACTACTTTGCGCTCCTCGCCTACGTGGCGATGAACGCGGCCCACGAGAGCGCGCTGCAGACGAGCCGGCACCGCATCCGCGACGCCAAGCGCGTGGCCACGTGCCTCGGCTTCGGCCCGCGCTTCCTTCACTCCACCGGTCAGGCCTACAAGGGCGGGCCCAACACCGGCGTGTTCCTCCAGGTGACCTGCGACGACGCTCGCGACGTGCCCGTGCCGGGCCAGAAGTACACGTTCGGCGTCGTCAAGGCCGCGCAGGCGCGGGGGGACTTCCAGGTGCTGGCCGAGCGCGGACGGCGCGCGCTGCGCATCCACCTCGGCCCCGATGTGCCCGCGGGCCTGCGCACCCTCGACGCCGCCATCGCAAGGGCGCTCGCATGACCGCGTTGCCTTTCAACGCAGACCCGGTGAGCCGTGAGCCCACCATGGCGCATGAAAGGGCGGTGGAGCCTGTCGGCTCGTTGTTTCGGGCGCGGGGCGCGCGGGCTTGCTGCGGGGCGCGCATTTCGTCATTGAAAGCAGAAACGATGTACGCGGAGCGGGGATTCCGCCCCGCGAGAGGCCGACGGAGGGCGGAACACCCACCGGCCGCAGAGGAGCCTCGCGCGCCCCTCCGCTGCGCCCGCGCTATCCCCGCGCCCTCTCGTTGCTGGTGGCTTTCAGAGCAGAGGCCGCAGAGGACGCGCAGAGGCCGCAGAGAACGGAGACGAGAGTAACGGCAACCAGGGACAGATAGAGGAATACATATGCAGTTCGGCATGATTGGTCTGGGGCGCATGGGCGCCAACATGGTGCGGCGGCTGATGCGGGGCGGGCACAAGTGCGTGGTCTACGACCGCTCGCCGCAGGCGGTGGAAGCCCTCGTCAAGGACGGCGCGACCGGCTCGGCCTCGCTCGCCGAGTTCGTGAAGAAGCTCGACCCGCCCCGCGCGTTGTGCCTGATGGTGCCCGCGGCCTACGTGGACGCCTCGATCGGCGATCTCGAGCCGCGGCTGCAGAGGGGCGACACGATCATCGACGGGGGGAACTCGCACTATCACGACGACATCGCGCGGGCGCAGCGGCTGGGCGCGAAGGGACTGCACTACGTCGACATGGGCACGAGCGGAGGCGTGTGGGGCCTCGAGCGCGGCTACTGCCTGATGATCGGGGGCGAGAGCGAGGTCGTGAAGCGACTCGACCCCATCTTCGCGACCCTCGCCCCCGGACGCGGCGAGATCCCCCGCACCGCCGGGCGCGAGAAGCTGGGCGGCACCGCGGAGAACGGCTATCTCCACTGCGGGCCGAACGGGGCCGGACACTTCGTCAAGATGGTCCACAACGGGATCGAGTACGGCCTGATGGCCGCGTACGCCGAGGGCCTGAACATCCTGGCCAAGGCCAACATCGGCAAGGGAAGCCACGAGAAGGACGCGGAGACGACACCGCTGCGCAACCCGGAGCACTACCAGTACGACTTCAACATCGCGGACGTCACCGAGGTCTGGCGGCGCGGCAGCGTCGTCGCCTCGTGGCTCCTCGATCTGACCGCCGCCGCGTTCGCCCAGGACCCCGGGCTCCAGGGCTTCGCCGGCCGCGTCTCCGACTCCGGCGAAGGGCGCTGGACCATCAACGCCGCCATCGACGAGGCGGTCCCGGCCCACGTCCTCACGGCGTCGCTCTACGAGCGCTTCGACTCCCGCGGCGAGGCCGACTTCCAGAACCGCGTGCTCTCCGCCATGCGGTTCGGATTCGGCGGCCACGTGGAGAAGAAGTGAGCGAGGGCCGGCCGCGCTCCGACGCGCTGGTCTTCTTCGGCGCGACGGGCGACCTCGCCTACAAGAAGATCTTTCCCGCGCTCCAGGGCCTCGTCCGCCGCGGGCGCCTCGACGTGCCGGTCGTGGGCGTGGCCAAGTCGGGGTGGACCCGAGAGCAGCTCGTCGAGCGGGCCCGGGCCAGCGTGACCGAGTGCGGCGGCCTCGACCCGGAGGCGTTTCCGAAGCTGGCCGCGCTCCTACGCTACGTCGACGGCGACTATGCCGACCTCGGCACCTTCGAGAAGCTGAAGACCGAGCTCGCCAACGCGCAGCGCCCGCTCCACTACCTGGCGATCCCCCCCAGCACGTTCCCGGTGGTCGTGGAGAGCCTGGCCAGGTCCAACTGCGCGGTGAGCGCGCGCGTGGTCGTCGAGAAGCCCTTCGGGCGCGACCTCGCGTCCGCCCAGGAGCTGAACGTCGTCCTGCACAAGGTGTTCCCGGAGGAGGCGATCTTCCGCATCGACCACTACCTGGGCAAGGAGGCGGTGCAGAACATCCTGTACTTCCGCTTCGCCAACGCGTTCCTCGAGCCCGTCTTCAACCGGCACTACGTGGAGAACGTCCAGATCACGATGGCGGAGAGCTTCGGCGTGAAGGGACGCGGCAAGTTCTACGACGAGACCGGCGTGATCCGCGACGTGATCCAGAACCACCTGCTGCAGATCGTCAGCTATCTCGCCATGGAAGCGCCCTCCAGCACGTATCACGAGGCCATCCGCGACGAGCAGGCCAAGGTGTTGAGGAACGTGCGCCCGCTGAGCGTCGACAACATGGTGCGCGGGCAGTTCCGCGGCTACCGCGACGAGGCCGGAGTGGCCAGGGACTCGTTCATGGCCACCTACGCCGCGCTGCGCCTCTGGGTGGACTCGTGGCGCTGGGAGGGCGTGCCGTTCTTCGTCCGCGCCGGCAAGTGCCTGAAGACCACCTGCACGGAGGTCATGGTCGAGCTGAAATGCCCGCCTCCGGTGGTCTTCGGCGAGGCCATGCCCCCCGTCGGCAACACGATCCGCTTCCGGCTGAGCCCGCAGGTCGTGATCGCGATCGGCGCCCGCGCGAAGCGTCCGGGGGAAGGGATGAAGGGCGACCCGGTGGAGCTGTCGGTGGTGGAAGAGCCGGAGCAGGGGAAGGACGGGCGCATGGACGCGTACGAGCGCCTCCTCGGCGACGCGATGGCCGGTGACGCCACGCTCTTCGCGCGGCAGGACGTCGTGGAAGCCGCCTGGGCGATCGTCGATCCGGTCATCCACGGGCCGAGCCCGATGTACGACTACGACTGCGGGACCTGGGGCCCGTCCCAGGCCGATCGCCTGGTGGCCGAAGTGGGAGGCTGGAACACACCGCAATGACAGTGCTCGTCATCGACGTCGGTGGCACGAACCTGAAAGTGAGCGTCGGCGGCACCGGTGACGCGATCAAGATCCCTTCCGGGCCGGAGATGACCGCGGCTCGCATGGCAGAAGAAGTGAAGAAGGCGGTCGCGGGACGCGGCTACGACTGCGTGTCGATCGGCTACCCCGGGCCCGTGGTGAACGGCCGCCCCGCGCAGGAGCCCCACAACCTCGGCGCGGGCTGGATGCGCTTCGACTACGCCAAGGCCTTCGGCAAGCCGGTGCGGGTGGTGAACGACGCGGCCATGCAGGCCCTCGGCAGCTACCAGGGTGGACGCATGCTCTACCTCGGCCTCGGCACCGGCCTCGGCTCGGCCTTCGTGGGCGACGGTGTCCTGGAGCCGCTCGAGCTGGCCCATCTTCCCTACCGCAAGAACCGCACCTACGAGGACTACCTGGGGCTGCGCGGCCTCCAGCGCATGGGCCGCAAGAAGTGGCAGCGCCACGTCGAGAAAGTGGTGGAGCTGCTCCAGCACGGGCTGCAGGCCGACTACGTCATGCTGGGGGGCGGACAGACGAAGGAGCTCGCGACGCTGCCCCCCGGCGTGCGCCTGGGCACCAACGCTCACGCGATCCTGGGCGGGCTTCGTCTCTGGAACAAGGACGAGCCCGCCCCGCGCTCCTCCTGACGCGATGCTCACCCGCCTGTATTTCGTCCGCCACGGCGCCACCCAGCTCACCGCCGAGGACCGCTTCTCGGGCGCCACGGGCGTGGACCTCTCCGAAGAAGGCCGCCAGCAGGTCCAGCGTCTCGCCGAGCGCCTCAGCGGCGACGAGATCAAGGCGGTCTATTGCAGCTCGCTCGGCCGCACCCTGGAGACGGCGCAGATCCTGGCCCGTCCGCACGCGCTCACCCCGATCCCACGGGACGGCCTGCGCGAGATCAGCCACGGGCGCTGGGAGGGACTCACGAGGCGTGAAGTGGAGGAGCGCTATCCCGAGGAGTACTCGGCCTGGGAGGAGGATCCATTCACGTTCGCGCCGAAGGACGGCGAGTCGGGTCTGGCCGTCCTCGCCCGCGCGCTGCCCGTGACCCGCGAGATCGTGGTCGCCCATCCCGATCAGCTCGTGCTCGTCGTCTCCCACAAGGCGACGCTGCGCCTGATCCTCAGCAGCCTCCTCGGCTTCGACGCGCGCGGCTATCGTGATCGGCTCGATCAGTCCCCCGCCTGCCTCAACGTGGTGGACTTCAAGGACCCGGTCCGGGCTCGTCTCATGTTGTTCAACGACACGTCGCACTACGCCGGCCGGCCGCGCCGGCCCGACCATAACCTGTCCAAGTGGTGGGACGCGGTGAAGAGCGGTCCATCCAAGTAGCGCCGCGTCCTTTGATCCTCTCCCCTCTGCGCCCTTCTCGACTTCGGTTTGTCATATATGATATATGTGGTAGCCGACCGTCCTTATTTAACTCTCACGAGGAGCTGTGGGGTTCGAACCGACATCCCAGCCGCTGGGATCGCCGCCGCGCGAGCCACCCAGGGCCGTCAGCCGGCGCGCTTTGCTCAGCCTGGACTTCGCCGCCGCTGGCGAGGGGGCCGACTACTGGATCCGCGTTCACCGCCGGGCGATGGCCTGCCGGTTCGAAGTCACGCTTTCGGGCGAAGATGCCCGTCACGTTCCGGCCGCCCGCGACGTGCTCGACGAGATCGATCGGATCGAATCCGCCCTCACGGTGTTCCGGGAGACGAGCGACCTCGTCCAGCTCAACAAGGCCGCCGGCCACGCGCCCGTGGCCGTCGACGACGCGCTTTTCGGCCTGCTCCGTCTCTGCCGCGAGCTCCACGCCCGCACCGGCGGCGCCTTCGACGTCACCACGACGCCGCTCAGCCGCTGCTGGGGTTTCTTGCGGCGCGAAGGGCGGCTGCCATCCGCCGAGGAGATCGCCGCCGCCCGCGCGCTCGTGGGCATGGACGGAGTCGAGCTGGATGAAGCCGGCCGGACCGTCCGCTTCCGCCGGCCGGGAATGGAGCTGAACCTCGGAAGCATCGGCAAGGGCTACGCCCTCGGGCAGGTGGCGGCCCGGCTGCGGCAGCGGGGCGTCCGCCACGCGCTGCTGTCCGCCGGGGGAAGCAGCGTGCTCGCGCTCGGGGGCCACGGCGCGGGATGGGTCGTCGACCTCCGCTCGCGGCAGGTGAGCCGCGATCGCCTGGCCCGCGTGCGCCTGCGCGACGCCGCGCTTGCCACGAGCGGCGCCGGGGAGCAGTTCGTCGAGGTCGGGGGCACCCGCTACGGCCATGTCCTCGATCCGCGCACGGGCTCGCCCGCCGCGGGCGTCCTCAGCGCGTCGGTGATCGCCGCCGGCGCCGCGGTCGCCGACGCCCTCTCCACCGCGTTCCTCGTGGGCGGGATCGAGCTGGCTCGCCGCTACTGCGCCGACCACCCCGGCACGCTCGCCCTGGTGACGCCCGACGACGGATCGGAGCGGCCCCGCGTCTTCGGGCATTGCCCGGGCGCGACCCTGGAGGGGGCATGAACGACGTCGAGATGTCGCTCTCGCGCGGCCAGCAGGTGAGCCTGGTGCTGCTCCGCACGCTCGTGGGCTGGCACTTCCTGTACGAGGGCTATTTCAAGCTGCTGCGGCCGGCGTGGAGCCGCGACGGGACGCCGCTCGCCGCCTGGAGCTCGGCGGGCTACCTGCACGCGGCCAACGGACCCTTCGCCGCGCTCTTCCACCGCCTCGCCGACTCGCCCTCGCTCGGGAGGGTCGACACGGCGGTCGCGGCGGCGCTGATCCTCGTCGGGCTCTCCCTCACGCTGGGGCTCTTCACGCAGGCCGGATGCGCGGGCGGGCTCGCGCTGCTGGCCCTGTTCTATCTCTCGCAGATCCCCACCGCCGGCGTGCCCCAGCCGCAGACGGAGGGCGCGTACCTGTTCGTCAACAAGAACCTGATCGAGGCGGGGGCCGTGCTCGTCCTGCTCCTCTTCCGCAGCGGCCGGATCGCCGGCCTCGACCGCCTGCGCCACGAGCCGCGCCCCCGCGTCGCTCCCGCCCAGGAGGCGGCGTCATGAACCTGACCCCGGAGCAGCAAGAGCTCGGCCGCCGCAACTTCCTCAAGGCCCTCGCGGGCACGCCCGCGCTCGCCGCTCTCGCCGCCGGCGCGGCCATGAAGGGCCCGGTGAAGGGAGGGCCGGTCCGGGTCGGCTATGTCGGCATCGGGGGCCAGGGCCGCGTGCTGCTGGAGCAGACGGATCCCGCGTACGCCGACGTCCTCGCCCTGTGCGACATCAACCCCCTGTCGCTCGCCAAGGCGGACGAGGTCCTGAAGAAGAAGGGCCTGCACCCGGCCCGCCACTACGCCGAGTGGAAGGAGATGCTCGAGAAGGAGAACCTCGAGGCGGT
>Ga0070698_100002975_pt1 | contig 18641 bp, 16 predicted proteins | sample KBSK1502metaG_FD_65477 | JGI IMG/M metagenome (GOLD analysis project Ga0070698, IMG submission 65477) | Corn, switchgrass and miscanthus rhizosphere microbial communities from Kellogg Biological Station, Michigan, USA - KBS K1-50-2 metaG | ecosystem: Host-associated > Plants > Roots >...
CGTAAGCGGGAGTGCGCGCGCCCCGGAGGACTTCCGCCGCCACGATCGTCCCGACCCGCAGGTCGAGGGCGAGGAGCTCGTCGACGGTGGCCAAGGCGGGCGGATGGTAACCCGACAGGGCCCTCGGCGTCCATGCCTCACGGCTCCTCGTCGGGAAGCGGGGGAAGATCGGACCCGCGGGCGGTGACGGGCGTGACCGCCAGGCTCTCGTAGCTGGGAATGAACGTGACGGGATGGGCGCGCGTGAACTCGTCGTCCAGGATCTCCGTCAGCACCCGGCCCTCCATGTCCCGGGCCACGGGGAGGCCCATGAGGTAGAGGATCGTCGGGGCCACGTCGAGGATCGAGGCCCCGTGCAGCGTGGCCCCGGCCTTCACGCCGTCGCCCACGGCGATGAAGAAGCCGTCGGGCGCGTCGGCATGGGTACCGCTCCGGAAGGCGCCGCCGCGGAGCGCCTCCGTCGCCCGGCGCCAGAGCGGGACCGGCTCCATGCCGTAGCCCGAGACCACGATCAACACCTCTCCCGGCCGCAGCGAGCGCATCGCCTCGCCCGCCCACTGCGAGAGAAGCGCCGCGTAGCGGTCCACCACGTGGCCGTAGCGCCGCACCTCCCCGGGCCGCACGTCCCCGAAACGATCGGGTTGCGCGTAGCGCATGAAGGCGTGGCCGACCACGTCGAGGCCGTAGAAGTACGTGGCGAAGAACGGCGGATCGTAGGCGGCCTTCAGCACCGCGCCGGCGCGCTGGTAGGTGAGGTCGGGGGCGAGGGCGCGCTCCACCAGCTCGCGCCGCCACGGCACGCGATCGCCGGGGACCTCCACCGACGAGTCCACGAACTCCGCGACGAGCGCGGGATCGACGTCCGCCGGCTCCACCACGCGCGCCTGTACCTCCGGCAGCAGGTCGCGGGGATGCAGGCTCTCCACCGCGCGGCCGGGCTCGCGGTGCAGGAGGTGGAAGTAGTTCGACAGCATGAACCCCTGGACGCGCTCGGGAGGAAAGGTCCCCCACAGCCGCACGACCCCGGTCGGGATGCCGAACGCGTTGAGGGCGTTCCAGAGCGCTCGCCGGCGGCGCGAGGCCGAGGTGACCGCGGTGGTGGACACGAGGCCGGCGCGCTCGAGAAGCCCCACGAAGGCGCCGCGAGGAAGCAGGTCGAAGGGCGTGTCGGAGCCGCGCAGGCGGTAGGTCACGAAGCTCTTCACCCCGTGGTCGCGGGGACGACGTCCGGTCACGATCGTCGTCCACACCGGCGGTCCCTCCGTCGGCCGCAGCGTGCCCAGCGGGCCCCCCGCCCCGCGCCGCAGCATCTGCGCGAAGGCGGGCAGGCTCCCCGTCGCCACCCCGTTGCGCACCTGTTCGGGCCCCATGCCGTCGAGGCCGATGAGCGTCACCCGGCGGAGAGGCGGCACCGTCTCCCCGGCCAGCGGCACGGGAGCGGGCGAGGGGACGGGCGCGGGCCGAAGGGCCATGGGCAGGATCACGCCCCCGGCCCCCGCGAGCACGACCAGCGCCGCCGCGATACCCCGGCTCCTCAGCGGGAACAGCAGCGCGTCGACGCCGACCGCCACCATCACCAGGGCCCCCGCGGTCACGGCGGCGCAGGAGCCGGCCAGGCCCCGCAGCGATTCCGCGGGGACCGAGTGACGGTAGCTCAGCAGGTTCAGCCAGAAGAGCCCGGCCGCGGCGGCGAGGGAGAGAAACGTCAGGGACGCGAACCACGGGAGGCCCGGGAGCGGCGGGCGCGGTCCACGCGGCCGACCGCGGAACGCGGCCCCGGTCAGGGCGAGAAGCGCGAAGCCGGCGGTGACGAGCACGAGGTAGGGAAGGAAGATCGAGAGCAGGAGCGCCGCTCCGTCCCGACGCAGCGTCGCCTCCGGGTTCAGGAAGAGCGTCAGGAGCACGAGGTCGGCGGCCAGGATGGTCGCGGCCACGGCCGCGCTGGCGACGGTGCGCAGGAGCATGGGCGGCGGGATGGGGATTATACGCGGCCCCGCGGTATCATCCCTCCCAATGACGACGATGCCGGCGACGAGCGCCCATCGCCCGCCCGTCAACCGTGACGTCCCCCTCGTGGGCCGCCAGGCTCTCGAAGGACCCTACGTGCTGCTCACGTTCCGGCATCCCGAAGTGGCCGCGGGCGCCCGCGCCGGGCAGTTCGTGATGATCAAGGCCAACACGGTCTCGGACCCGATCCTCCGCCGCCCCTTCTCGATCATGAGCGTGGACCCCGGGGAAGACACCTTCACGCTCTTCCTGAAGATCGTGGGTCCCGGCAGCCACGCGCTCGCGGAGCTGCGGACGGGGGAGGAAGCCGGCTGCCTCGGCCCCCTCGGCCAGCCCTTCACCGCACCGCGGGAGGGCCACGAGGCGCTGTTCGTGGCCGGAGGCTACGGCATCGCGCCGTTCGTGCTCTTCAGCCACGAGCTCGGCCGCGCGCGACGGCGGGCGCGGGCCTTCTACGGCGGGCGGAGCGCCGCCGAGCTCCAGCTGGGCGACGCCTTCGAGGAGCTGGGCGTGCCCCTGCTCTGCGCGACCGATGACGGCAGCTTCGGCCACCGCGGCCGCGTCACCGAAGCCGTCGCGGCCTACCTCGACACGAGGCCGGGGCCGGTGACGCTCTACGCCTGCGGACCCGACGCGATGCTCCGCGCGGTCGCGATCCTGGCCGAGAAGCTGGCCGTGCCCGCCCAGGTGAGCCTCGATCCCTGGATGGGATGCGGGCTGGGAACGTGCCTCGGCTGCGTGGTGCGCATCCGGCGCCCGGGCGAGGCGCGGTCGAAATACCACTGCGCGTGCACCGAGGGACCGGTCTTCGACGCGCGCGACGTCGTGTGGCCATGAAGCTCGGGGTCGAGGTCGGCGGGCTGCGGCTGAAGAACCCCCTCATCGCCGCCTCCGGCACGTTTGGCTACGGAGTCGAGTACGAGGGCATCCTCGACCTGTCCCTCCTCGGCGGAATCGTCTCCAAGGGCCTCTACCTCGAGGCCCGCGACGGGTGCGCGGTCCCGCGGATCGTGGAGACGCCCTCGGGGCTGCTCAACGCGATCGGCCTCCAGGGCGTCGGCATCCGGGCGTTCGTCGAGGACGTCCTGCCGCGGCTCGCGCGCTACGACACCGCGGTCATCGTCAACGTCTGCGGCGATACCGTCGAGGAGTACGCGGAGGTCGCGCGGGTGGCGGACGCGCCCGGCGTCTCCGCCCTCGAGGTCAACATCTCGTGTCCCAACGTGAAGAAGGGAGGCATCGCGTTCGGCGGGGATCCCCGCATGACCCACGAGGTGGTCTCGGCCGTGCGCAAGGCGACCCGACTTCCCGTCATTCCCAAGCTCTCGCCCAACGTCGCCGACGTGACCGTGTTCGCCCGGGTCTGCGAGGAGGCGGGCGCCGACGCGCTGTCCTGCATCAACACGCTGCTCGGTCTCGCCATCGACGTGGAGCGCCGCGTCCCCCGCCTGGCCTTCGGCACCGGCGGGCTCTCCGGCCCCGCCATCCGTCCCGTCGCGGTGCGCATGGCGTGGCAGGCCGCGCGGGCGGTGCGCATTCCGGTCATCGGTATCGGGGGCATCGCGAGCGCCGAGGACGCGCTGGAGTTCCTGGTCGCGGGGTGCCGCGCGGTGCAGGTGGGCACCGCCAACTTCGTCGACCCCGGCATCTACGCGCGTATCCTCGCGGGTTTCGAGTCGTACCTGGAGCGCCACCGCCTCGAGAGCATCGATGAGGTCGTCGGGAGCCTGCGCTTTCCCGACGGAGAGACGCCGGGAGGGCCGGGAGCGTGAACGCGCGGGACCGGCTGGTGGTGGCGCTCGACGTGCCCACCCTGGAGGAGGCTTCGGCGCTCGTGGATCGCCTGGCCGGGCTGGCGGGCATGTTCAAGGTCGGCAGCCAGCTCTTCACCGCCGGCGGCCCGGACCTCGTGCGCGGCCTCGTCGCGCGAGGAGAGAAGGTCTTCCTCGACCTCAAGTACCACGACATCCCCAACACGGTGGCGGGAGCGGTCAGCGCCGCTTGCCGGCTCGGCGTGTCCCTCGTCGACGTCCACGCCCTCGGGGGCAAGTCGATGATGGAGGCGGCGGTGGGCGCGATGCCGGCCATGGGAACGCGGCTGCTTGCCATCACCGTCCTCACCAGCCACGATGCCGCGAGCTTCGGGGATCTCGGCCTCGCCGGCGACGTCGCGGACACCGTGCGCCGGCTCGCGCTGCTCGCCGATGCGGCCGAGGTCGACGGCGTGGTGGCGTCACCCCAGGAGGTGCCGATCATCCGCGAGGCCTGCGGCCAGGACTTCCTCGTGGTCACGCCGGGGATCCGTCCCGCCGGAGCCCGAACCGCGGACCAGGCCCGCTCGGCGACGCCCGCCGCCGCCCTGAAGGCGGGGGCCGACCTTCTCGTCGTCGGGCGCCCGATCATCGAGGCCGCCGATCCCGCGGCCGCCGCCCGCGCGATCCTGCGCGAGATGGAAGGCGTGGCATGAGGGTCGCGGCGCTCCTCGCGGCCGCGCTGGCCTCGTCCGCGCTCGTGGCCGGGGCCGAGCCGCCCGCGGGACCACGCCGCTTCGCGTTCGGCGTGGAGATGAGCGCGGCCGTCGGCCCCGAGGACCGGGGCTTCTTCAACTTCACGTCGTACGCGGACAGCACTCAGCGGCTGGCCCGCCTCAGCCTCACCGCCGAGTGGCGCGTCGCCGAGCGCGTGGCCCTGCTCGCGGAGGTGCGTGACGAGAACCTCGACCGGCCCCGCGTGTACGCGCTCTACGCCCGCCTGCGACCGTGGCGCGAGCGCTCCTTCGACGTCCAGGCCGGCCTCATCCCGCCGGTGTTCGGCGCGTTCCCCCGCCGCCGTTATGGCAGCGACAACCCGCTCATCGGCTACCCGCTCGCGTACCAGTACCTCACCTCCCTCCGCTCCGACGCGGTCCCCGGCACCGAGAGCGACCTCGTCGTCACCCGCGGGGCCGGATGGCACGTGCGTTACCCGTTCGGCTGGGGCCATACCGACCCGGCGCCGGGGCTGCCGCTGGTCAACGCCTTGCGCTGGGACACCGGAGTCCAGGTGCACGTCGGATCGGGTCCCTTCGAGGCCGCCGCGGCGCTCACCCAGGGAACGCTGTCGAACCCGCGCGTCCGCGACGACAACGGCGGCAAGCAGCTCTCCGCCCGCGTGGCGTGGAAGCCGGTGGTGGGCCTCGTCCTCGGCGCCTCCGGGGCCCGCGGCGACTATCTCTCCGGCGCCCTGGTGAGCTCACTGCCGCCCGAGCGCAGGGGCCACTACGAGCAGCAGGCCTGGGGCCTGGACCTCGAGTACTCCCGCGACCGCTGGATCCTGCGCTCGGAGGCGATCTGGAGCCGGTGGCAGACGCCGATGCTCGCGCGCTCGCTCGGCGCCCTCGGCTTCACCGCCGAGGGACGATGCAAGCTCGTGCCGGGTCTCTACGCCGCGGCCCGGCTCGACCATCTTGGCTTCACGCACATCGACGGACCCCGCGGCCGGGTGACGTGGGATGCTCCCGTGTGGCGGACGGAGGCGGGGCTGGGCTACACGCCGGTGCGCCACGTGCTCGCCAAGGTGGCCTACCAGCACAACTGGCGCGACGGCGGCCGCGTGCGGGAAACGGTTCTCCTCAACGCCCAGCTCGTGCTCTGGTTCTAGGCGAAGCGATGAAAGCCGCGAGACTGCCGGTCCTCGCCCTCGCCGTCGCCGCGGGGACCGCCACGCCTCGTCCGGCTCGGGCCGCCACCGGCTCCATCCGCGGCCGGGTGGAGGTCATGCGCGAGCTGCCCGCGCCGCCGGCCCGGCCGAGCATCGGGGAGCTGGCCATGCCGTCCCCGCACGACGTGCCCAACCGGCGGCGCAGCGTCGTGTATCTCGAGGCGGCGCCGCAAGGCGCGTTCGAGGAGCACGAAGGGCGCGCGGTGATGGACCAGCGTCACGAGACCTTCGTGCCCTACGTCCTGGCCGTCACCGTGGGCACCACCGTGGACTTCACCAACAGCGACCGCACCTATCACAACGTGTTCTCGCTCTCCAAGCCGCGCCGCTTCGACCTCGGCCGCTACGCCGCGGGCCAGTCCAAGTCGGTGCGCTTCGACCGTCCCGGCGTGGTGCGCGTGTTCTGCGAGATCCACTCCCACATGAGCGCCTTCATCCTCGTCTTCGCCCATCGCTTCTTCGCGACCACCGACGCCGACGGCCGCTATCGCATCGACAACGTTCCCCCCGGCGCCTACACGATCGTGGCCTGGAACGACGGCGAGCCCCGGGAGACGCGGACGGTTCGGGTGGGAGAGGACGGCGGGGTGGTGGAGCAGGACTTCGTGGTGCGGTGATGAGGGTGCTCTCGTCGCTCCAGAACCGCATCTTCCTCGCCAGCGCGACGGTCGCCGTCCTCTCCATCGCCTTTCCCATCCACTTCGTGACCTCGCGGCTGGAGCGGGAGGTGGAGGCGGAGCTGGAGCGGGGCCTCGGCGAGAGCGCTTCCCTCGTCGAGCAGCAGCACGCGGCCCGCCTCCAGACGCTCGTCCTCATGGCGCGCCTGATTGCGGACCTGCCCAAGCTGAAGGCGGCGGTGGACACCAACGAGCCCACCACCGTCCAGCCCCTGGCGGAGGACTACCGCGAGCTGGTGCGCTCCGACCTGTTCACGGTCGCCAACCGCTCCGGAGACGTCCTGGTGGGCCTCGGCGGTCCGGCGGGCGCCATCGCCGATCGCTCCGCGGTGCAGTCCGCCCTCGCCGGCCGAGAGAGCACCACGTTCCGCGCCCAGCGCGACGGCGTGCTCGAGGTGGTGACGGTGCCGATCAGCATGGAGAGGCCGGGAACGCCCGAGGTGCTGGGGGCCCTGAGCCTGGGCTTCGTCCTCAACGACGGCCTGGCCGCCCAGTTCAAGCGCGTCACCGCGGGCGAGGTCGCCTTCGCGGCCGACGGGGCGGTCCGGGCCTCATCCCTTCCCCGCGCGGACGATCGGGAACTCGCGGGGGTCCTCGGACGTCCGGACATCAGCGTGGTCCACATGGGCGAGAGCGAGTACGTGGCCCTCAGCCGCCCGCTCGCCCCCGCCGGCGAGCGCGGACCGCTCGCCATCGTGCTGCGCTCCCGCACCGAGCGGCTGCTCTTCCTGCGCACCTTCCGCACCGCTCTCGTGGTCGCCGTCCTCCTGGCGGTGATGGTGGCCATTGCCACCAGCTACGCGCTGGCCCGCACGGTCACGCGGCCCCTGGCCGCCATCACCGCCGCCATGCACGAGATGACCGCCACCGGCGACCTCGCCCGCAAGATCCGTCTCGGCCGGTCGTGGGACGACGAGGACGCCCGGGTCCTGGCCGCGACGTTCGACACCCTCACCGACTCGATCGCGCGCTTCCAGCGCGAGGCGGCCCTGCGCGAGCGGCTCTCGGCCCTCGGGCGGCTGTCCACCGTCATCGCCCACGAGATCCGGAACCCGCTGATGGTGATCAAGGCCTCCCTGCGCACGCTGGCCCGGGAGAACGCCTCCCCCGGAGAGGTGCGCGAGCTGGCCGCCGACATCGATCACGAGGTGACGCGGCTGAACCTCATCGTCGACGACGTCCTCGACTTCGCCCGCCCGGTGCGCCTGGAGTACGCGCCCGCCGATCTCGACGCGCTCTGCCGCGACGCCGTCGCCGCCACGCTGCCGAGGAGCGGGGCCCCCCGCTGCCGCCTCGCGATCGAGCCCGGCCTCGGGCCCGTCACCACCGACGCCGAGCGGCTGCGCATGGCGCTCGTGAACATCCTCGCCAACGCGCGAGACGCCGCCCTCGCCGGTGGCGCGCGTGGTGGCGAGGCGGCCCCCGCCGACATCGAGATGCGCGTGAGCGCGCCCCAGCCGGGACGCGTCGTCGTCGAGGTCGAGGACCACGGGGTCGGCATCGACCTCGCCGACCTGCCCCACGTCTTCGACCCCTACTTCACCACCAAGCGCACGGGGAGCGGCCTCGGCCTGGCCATCGCGAAGAACATCGTCGACGCCATGGGCGGCGCCATCTCCGCGCAGAGCCGCCCGGGCGAAGGCACGCGCATCCGCATCGACCTGCCCGCCGCCCCCGAGCCCCGGCCGGAGCCGGCGCCCGCCGCCGGCCCCGCCTCCGCCGCCTGATGGATCCCCGCGGCTCGATCCTGCTCGTGGACGACGAGGAGAAGATCCTCAAGGCCCTCGGGCGCGCGCTCCGCGACGAGGGCCACGAGGTGGTCGCCGCGTCCGGAGCGCGGGAGGCCCAGCGGCTGCTCGCCAGCCGGCCCTTCGACCTGCTGGTCGTGGACAACCGGATGCCGGAGAAGACCGGCCTGGAGCTGATCCGCGAGCTCGCTTCGTCCACCGCGGAGAGCGAGCGGCCGCAGATCGTCATGATGACCGCGCACGCCACCGTCGAGAGCGCGATCGCGGCCATGAAGCTCGGCGCCTTCGACTACCTGCAGAAGCCGTTCGAGGTCGAGGAGCTGCTGGTGGTGGCGCGCCGCGCGCTCGAGCACCAGCGCCTGCGCACGCAGAACCGTTACCTCCTCAGCGAGCGCGAAGAGGAGTTCGACCACTACGGCATCGTCGGCCGGAGCCGGGCCATCCAGGAGGTGATCCGACAGCTCGAGCTGGTGGCCCGGGCGCGGAGCACGGTCCTCATCACGGGAGAGACCGGCACCGGCAAGGAGCTGGTGGCCCGCGCCATCCACGACCGCAGCGCCCAGCGCGAGATGCCCCTCATCAAGGTCAACTGCGCCGCGCTGCCCGAGGCGCTGCTCGAGTCGGAGCTGTTCGGGCACGTCAAGGGCGCGTTCACGGGGGCCACCTCGAGCAAGAAGGGCAAGTTCGCGCTCGCCGACGGGGGCACGATCTTCCTGGACGAGATCGGCACCATGAGCCCGGCCGTCCAGGCCAAGCTGCTGCGCGTGCTGCAAGAGCGTGAGTTCGAGCCGCTGGGGGCCGAGCGCACCGAGAAGGTGGACCTGCGCGTCGTCGCCGCCAGCAACCGTGACCTGCGGCGGATGGTGACGGAAGGCCGGTTCCTGGAGGACCTCTTCTACCGGCTGAGCGTCATCCCCATCCACATCCCGCCCCTGCGCGAGCGGCGCGAGGACATCCCGGCCCTGACCGACCATTTCATCCGCAAGCACACGCAGCGCACCGGGAAGCGCACCGAGAAGGTCGAGGACGCGGTACTGGAGGCGTTCCGTGGCTACGACTGGCCGGGCAACGTGCGCGAGCTGGAGAACACCATCGAGCGCGCGGTGGTGCTTTCACCCGACCCCGTGATCACGCGCCGCGAGATCTCGCTGCTCGGAGTGACCGGGGCGACCCCCGTCGGGCTGCCCTCGCTCAAGCTGCACCAGAACGTCGACTGGGTGGAGCGGGAGACGATCGAGCGGGCGCTGCAGCGGGCGGCGGGGATCAAGAAGGACGCCGCCGATCTGCTCGGCATCAGCCAGCGCGCCCTGAGCTACTATCTCGCGAAGCACCACATCGAGTAGGGTGCGGCTTTCGCGGGGCGTAATCCCTTACCGGCACCGTAACGGCGGGCCCGGGGAAGTCGGTCAGCCGGCGGATGTTGCCCTCGGCACGCCCCTTGCTCAATGCACCGGTGGCGTAGAACGGCCGCGCGGAACCGTCCTCGGAAGGAGGCGATGAGTGGACCCATGGGTGACAGCCAGGATGCGCCGGACGAGGGGGCGAGGCCTGGGGCCGGCCTTGCTGCTCGCGCTCGGCACCGCGAGTGTGGGCGCATCGGGAGACGTCCCGCCGCCGCCGCGGGCCATCGAGATGGTCGCCTCCCGCTTCAGGTTCGAGCCGGAGACGCTGCAGGTCGCGGAGGGGGAGCGCGTCCGGCTGACCCTGCGCTCCACCGACACGGAGCACGGCTTCACCATCAAGAAGCTGAACGTGAGGGTCGCGGTGCCGAAGACCGGCGAGCCGGTGACGGTGGAGTTCGTCGCCGACAAGCCCGGCACCTACGAGTTCAAGTGCTCCGAGTACTGCGGCTCGGGCCACGGGCGGATGAAGGGCCAGATCGTCGTGACGCCGAGGGCCCAATGAGGGCCCCGCGGGGCCCGGCCCGGGCGGGCCTGATCCTCGGCGCCCTCCTTCTCGCGTCCCCGCTCGTCGCCCAGGACGAGGAGCTCGATCCCCTGGAGCCGGACTTCACGGTGGTGAGCCTGCCGACGACGCTGCGGCTGCCGAGGCACGGCGGCGCCTTTCACCTCACGCACCGCTTCACGCAGCCACTGGGCGGAGGCGATCTCCTGGGGTCCCTCTTCCGCTTCGATTCCGGGGCCCAGGTGGGCCTCGAGGTGCGCTTCGGAATCTTCTCGGGCACACAGCTCGGCGTCTACCGCACGAACGATCGCGCCATCGACTTCTTCCTGAAGGAGGACGTCTGGCGGCAGAACGGAAACCCGGTGGGGGTCTCGGTCTTCGGCGCCGTGGAAGGACGGGACAACTTCTCGGAGGAGTACTCCCCCGGCCTCGCCGTCGTGGTGTCGCGCAAGCTCGGCAAGCGCGCGACGGTCTACGCGGAGCCCGCCTGGGTGGGCAACACGGCCCGCCCCTCGGACGGCCCGACGGACCACGACAGCACGCTCTTCGTGGGCCTCGGGGCCCGCGTCCGGCTCGGCTCTGCCGCGTACCTCGTGGGCGAGTTCGCGCCCCGGCTCGCCGGCTTCAAGGGCATCAACCCCGTCCGTCGTTCGGAGCACGCCGCCAACCACCTGAGCTTCGGCATCGAGAAGCGCGTGGGGGGCCACTCGTTCCAGCTCAACTTCTCGAACTACTTCGCCACCACCCTCGCCACGATCGCTCGGGGCGCGGGCAGCGGTGACGACTGGTACATCGGCTTCAATCTCTCGAGGAAGTTTTTCTGAGGGTCCATCTCCCCTGCGATGCGACCTCGCCCATGGAGGTCCCATGATCGATCCGACCCGCTCCCACGTTCTCCTGCCTCGCGTTCCGGCTCTCGCCGTCCTCGCCATCATCCTGGTCGCGGGGGCGTGCGGCGGGGGCGGCTATTCGTCGCCTTCCAGACCCTCCGCACCTGCGACAACCCAGCCGGCCGCGGCCGGCCTCACGGTGACGATCAGCGCCACGGGCGTCGCGCCCCGGAGCCTGCAGGTGCCCATGGGGGGAATCGTGACGTTCGTGAACAGCGACAGCCGTACGCACCAGATCATGTCGAACCCGCACCCGACCCACACCGACTGCCCGTCGATCAACGACGTCAGCATGCTCGCGCCCGGTCAGAGCCGTCAGACGGGAGCGTTCATGGTGACCAAGGCGTGCGGCTACCACGACCACATGAATCCCAACGACGCCGGGCTTCAAGGCATGCTCCTCGTGGGCGGCGCCCAGGATCCCGGCACGCCTTACTGATCGGAACGAACTCTTTCCTCACGCCCAAGGAGGCGACCTCTTGAATCTTCCGGTTTTCCGACGCTCCCTGGCCGGTCCCGTCCGCGCCGGCCTGTGGGTGCTCGCGCTCGTCCTGGCCGCCGCCGGCGCGCTGACCTCCGGCGCCTGCGGGAGCGGCTCGTCCTCTCCGAGCACCCCCAGCAGTCCCGTCCCCACCGCGACTCCGCCTCCGGGCGGCGCGGCGACGATCACCATCGTCGCCGGCGTGGCCAACCCCAAGCAGGTCGAGATCAACGTCGGTCAGCGCGTCGCGTTCGTGAACAACGACACCGTGGCCCACGAGATGGCGTCGAACCCCCACCCGGTGCATACCGATTGTCCGCCGATCAACGAGGTGGGTGGCCTCGCTCCCGGGACCGCACGTCTCACCGGCGCTTTCACCGTCGCCCGCACCTGCGGCTACCACGACCACGGCATGCCGACCAACGCCAACCTGCAAGGGACCATCATCATTCATTAGACGTCAGCACCCCCCGAACCCCCCAAGTCGCTCGCTCGGGAGTGAATCCCTCGCTCGCTGCCACGTGCTCTCTTGTCCTTTCTCTGCGTTCCTCTGCGGCCTCGGCGTTGAAAAGCAACGCCGGTGTTCGTCCCGGGTTTGACGGGGGCGGCGGGAGCAGTGTACGCTGAATGTTGAAAATGAAATTCATTTTCAATATTGTGGGGATCCTCCTGCTCCTCGCGCCCGCCTGTGCCCGGGCCCCCGCTCTCCCACCCCCGTCCGCGGAAGGCAGCGATGCCGAGCGGGTCGTGGCGCTCGTCGACTACGTCAGCGGCGACTATGCCCTCAACGCGAAGGACGGCGCCCCGGCGAGCCGGGAGGAGTACGAGGAGCAGCTCCGTTTTGCCGGAGACGCGCGCCGTCTGGCGGACCGCCTCCTCGGCCCCGGCGCCGAGCGCGAGCCGCTGGGAAGGCGGATGGCCGAGGTGGAGGCGAGGGTCCGGGAGCAAGCGGCGCCGGAAGCGGTGGCCGAGGCCTGTCGCGCCGCCCGCGAAGAGGCGATCATCCGCTTCGGCCTCCGCACCACTCCCGCCGAACGGCCCTCGCTGGCCCGGGCGCAGGCGCTCTACGCGGAGTCGTGCGCAATCTGCCACGGGCCGCGCGGCGAGGCCGACACCGAACGGGCGCGGCAGCTCGATCCCGCGCCCGCCCGCTTCCGCAGTCCCGACCGCTTGCGCGACCTGTCGCCGTTCCGCGTCTACAACTCGCTCACCTTCGGCGTCCCCGGCACCGCCATGGCGTCCTTCGAGTCGCTGTCCCCCGCCGACCGCTGGAACCTCGCCTTCTACGTGCTGCGGCTCGGCCACGAGGGAGAGGCGGCGCACGGTCCCGTCGACTTGACCCTGCCCGAGCTGGCCGCCGGCTCCGACCGCGATCTGTTGCGGACGCTGCGCGAGCACGGACACCCCGATCCGCCGCAGGCGCTGGCCTACGCGCGGCAGGAGGCGGCCTTCGGCGAAGCGCCCGCGGGCATCGGCCTCGACCGCACGCGCCGGATGATCCGCCAGGCCCGGCAGGCCTTCTCCGAAGGCCGGGCCGAGGATGCCGACCGCATCGCCATCGACGCCTACCTCCAGGGCTACGAGCCGCTCGAGGCGCGGTTGCGCGCGCGCGACCCCCGGGCCACGGCCGCCGTCGAAGGCGCCTTCCGCGACCTGCGCGCGGCGATCAGCCGCGGCGACGCCGCGGCGGTCGAGGGCCACGCGCACCGGCTCGACCGCCTGCTCGCCGACGGCCCCGCCCAGGGCCGTCCGCTCGTGCCTTTCGCCGCCGCCTTCGTCATCTACCTCCGCGAAGGGCTGGAAGCCGCCCTCCTCGTGGGAGCGCTCCTCGCCGGCCTGCACCGGCTCGGCCGCCCCGAAGCGCGTCGCTACGTGCATGCGGGATGGCTGGCCGCGCTGCCGGCGGGCCTCGCCACATGGTGGCTCTTCCAGCGCGTGGTCGCGGTGAGCGCGGATGAGCGGGAGCTGGTCGAGGCGGGGGTGGCGTTGCTGGCGGCCGCGGTGCTGTTCTCGGTCAGCTTCTGGATGATCTCCAAGATCGAGGCCCGGCGCTGGACGGGATACCTGCGCCGGCGGCTCGAGGAGAGCCTCAACGGGCGCCGCCTCGTGCTCCTCGCCGGCCTGTCGTTCCTGGCCGTCTACCGCGAGGCCGCGGAGACCGTCTTGTTCACGCAGGCCCTGCTGCTGGAGTGCGCGGGCCAGCGCGGTCACGTCTGGGCGGGGGCGGCCGCGGGCGTCCTGGCCGTGATGGCGGTCGCCCTCGTCATGAGCCGCACGGTGATGCGTCTGCCGATGGGACCCTTCTTTGCCGTCTCGAGCGCCCTCATGTGCGGCCTCGCGATCAGCTTTGCGGGCGCCGGCATCTACGACCTCGTGGCGGCGGGCTACCTCGCGCCCCGGCCGGTCACCTTCCCCGAGATCCCCTGGATGGGCATCCACCCCGACCTCACCGGCCTCATCGTGCAGCTCACGATCGTGGCCGTGATCCTGGGGGCGGCGGTCACGACGCTGCGGCGCCGGCCGGCCGAGGTCGCCAAGGACCGTTAGAGTTGACCCGGCGCCTGACGCTGCTCGGAAAGCCGGGCTGCCACCTGTGCCACGAGATGCGCACGGTCGTGGAGAGGGTGGTGGCCGGCATGGACGCGGCGCTCGTAGAAGAAGACGTGAGGAGCGATCCCGGCTGGCGGCACTACCGGCTCGAGATCCCGGTGCTCCTCCTCGACGGGGCCGAGATCGCCCGCCACCGCGTGCACGAGGAGGAGCTCCGCCGCCGCCTCGCCGCCCACGGAGTGGGGATCATCTCTCCGTCCTGAACGCGAACACGACCCGCTCTCCGGGCCGTCCCTTCAGGCGGAAGACGATCGCGTTCTCGGTGACGAGCGCGACGTCGCCCGCGATGACGCGGACGCTGCCCGCCTCCAGGCTCCCGGTCGTGCCCAGCTCGAAGCGCCAGGTCCCCGGCCTTCCCGCCGCCTCCACGACCTGGGCTTCGATGCGGTTGACGCCGCGGCGGCCGACGGCGGCGCCCGCCGAGCGCCCGCGGGCGGCGAAGGCCGCCGCCTCGCCGTTGACGACCACCTGCCCGCTGCCGCCGTCGAGGTCCAGCTCGCTCGCCCACGCGATGCGCCGCGACGCCGACGCCGCCTCGACCGGGGCCACGCTGAGGCCCGTGTTCTCGTTCACCACGATGTGCCAGATTCGGCACTCCTTGCGGGTTCCCTGGCCCACGCACGCCTGGGCATCGAAGGCGCGGCTGGCGGGGGGCACCGTGGTCACGACCGTCGCGGACACGCCGGTGAGGCGGTAGACGCGCGTCACGCTGCATCCGTCCTTCAGGTCGTCGATGCCGTCGCCGTCGAAATCGTAGAGGAACTTCAGGCCGGCGCCGGTGCTCTCGCACTCGTCGAAGGTGACCTCGAAGGGCTCCTTCCCCTGGGGCGGGAAGGGGAAGATCTTGAAGACGGCCTTGAACGGTTGCCCCGTGAGGGTCGTGGTCGTCGTCGTGGTCGTGGTCGTCGTCGTGACCGCCAGCGTCGGCGGCAGCGTGACCGCGACCGCGGTCGTGGGGGTCTCGTTGCTGTTGTTGTTGGCGAGAGCCACCGCCGTGCCGGCCACCGCGGCCCCGCCGGCCACGATGCCGACCACCGCCCCGGTGGACAGGCCGCCGGCGGCGGCACCGACGAACCCGGTGAAGCCCGGGATGAGGGCGGGGGCGCCGGGCGTGGCCCCCACGATCACGGTGGCCTTGGTGAGGAACGGAGCCACCGGCACGTCCTTCTTGCACTCGGACTCGCGCGGCACCACGATCGGGTTGTATTCGGTCGTGCGTCCCTCGCCCCCGCTCGTGCTCATGCCCTCCACGTAGTAGTCGACGAACTTGATCGTCCGCTTCGGCTTCGGGAGCACGAACCCGTAGCAAGGCACGTCGCGCCGGCCGTCGACGAAATACCAGTGGGGCGTTCCCCCCGCGCGGAAGTAGACGCGCGATCGCGCGAGGCCCGCCGCCGGCACGAAGCAGGCGGCCATCTTCGGATACTGCTCGGCAACGATGCAGCCGACCGCCTTGTGGTCGATCGTCACCCCCTGCGCGGAGAGGACCGAGGGGCCCAGGCCGAGGCCCGCCGCCAGGACCGGCATGAGGATCCGCTTCACGCTGCTCCTCCTACCAAGAACGGCCGAATGGACCAACGGCGCCAATGAGGCTCGGCGGCCGCGAGGGAAGGGGTTCCGTGGCGGGATCGTACCACAGCGACTCGAAGCGTCAAGGTCGCTCGCCACCGTCGGCCCGCGCGCGGCTCGCCCAGGGCGTGTCCGGAAAGTCACGGAGGAGGCGTTTGCGGTGGCCTTGCGCCGTGTCGGTCTCGCCGAGCGCGGCGCGGGCGCGCGCGGCCCCGTAGAGCGCCTGGGGTGCATAAGGGCTGCTCGGCTCGGCGCTCAGCAGCGTCTCGAAGGCCTCGGCCGCGGCGCCGGGCTGCCCCGCGGCGAGGAGGCTCTCGCCGCGCAGGCTCAGCAGCTCGCCCCGCGCGCCGGCGGGCGGCTGCCGCGCCAGCGCGATGCGCGCGTACTCCGCCGCATCTGCGAATCGTTCCTCCGCGTAGGCGCGCGAGGCCTTCTCGTAGAGCGAGGCCGCGCCGGCTGCCTCCGGCCGGGCCCGGCCCGCGAGCAGCGGGAGCGCCAGCAGCATCGCCAGCGCGGCCACCGGGACGACCCAGCCCCATCGGCGGGGCGGCGCCGGTACGTCGCACGCGGCCGGCTCGACGACAGGTGCGCGACTCGCGCTCTTCCGGCGCCGCCAAGCCCACCGCCACTGGACGGCGGCGAAGAGCACCGTGGCCGCGCTGAGGGCGAGGCCGAGGTGGTCGGCCCAGTTGCGGGCGTAGACGAGGCGCACGGTAGGCTGGCGCGGCACCACGAGCATCAGCGCCGGCGAGACGAGATAGGGCCCGTCCGCGCCTTCCGCGCGCCAGCGCGGATGGAAGGAGATCTTCACGAGGAGCGGGTGGCCCACGCGGTTCGTGGTGAACGTGATGCTCTCGGGCTCGACCGTCTCCCGCACCTCGACCCCGCCGGGGAGGGCGACGGCCGGCGGCGGCAGCCACTCGTCCTTCTCGACGGCGTCGAACCGCGGGTCCTCGGTGAAGACGAGGTGCGCCGGGCTGAGGGGCTTCCGCGTGAACCAGCGCCACGCCTTCTCCCGCCAGCCGCGGGCCGACGAGCGCACGGGAGCGTAGGCCAGCGGCTCGACGTAGCCGGAGGGGAGCCCCGCGAGTCGGAACACCACGTAGGGTGGGACGCGGGCCACCTCCTGCACGTCGGGCCGGCCCGCCAGGCTGGAGACGAGCTGCGGGCTCAGGGCGACCACGTCGCGGACGTGGAACAGGCGCAGATGAGCCAGGGCGGCCTCGGTGTCGAAGCGTGAGTACTCTCGGTTCTTGAACGGGTTCGGCGAGGTGGCCCCCAGCTCCGACGCGAGGTAGTAGACGAAGTGCGTCTGGAGGCTGGCCTGGTTGTAGACGCCTTCCAGGGTGGAGCGCCCGGAGAAGAACGGCAGCGTCTCGTACATGCGGATGGATCCCGCCTTCTCGTGCTCCGCGCTGTACTCCACGGCCACGCGCGGATCTCCCACCGAGCCTCGGAGCCGGTCGACCACTCCGTGGAACGCGGGCCACAGCTCCTTGGCCTCGAGCCCGGTGTAGTTCCAGTCCGACCAGTAGCGCACCACGTGGGAGCGCGCGTCCGCATAGACGCCAGCCAACAGGACGAGGCCCAGGGCGGCCAGGTCGCCGGCGGTTATCGCCTGGAGCAGCAGCCCCAGGGTGGCTCCCCCGGCCACGCAGGCCGCGAGCTGCGCGAACGGGACGAACCGCACGTCGATCACGCCCAGGGCCGGAGCGGCGACGGCAAGCGCCGCGCCCGCGACGGTGGCGTGGAGCAGGAACAGAAGCCGGTGATCGGGTCCGCCCGTGCGGCGGCCGGACACGAGGGTCGTGACCCACCCGATGGCGGCGGCCGCGAGCAGCGGCCACAGCAGGGGCGGGAAGAGGTTCCCCAGGGAGATGGTGATCCACGGGTCGTCGTAGGGCGTGGTCCATCCCCATGCGGAGAGGAGCGGCAACAGCCACAGTGCGGCCGCCGCGAAGGCGCCCACGGCCACCGCCGCCAGCCACGCGAGGGTCCGCGCCGGACGGCGAGCGGAGTAGAGGAAGTAGGCGGCCGCCAGACCCGCCCACAGCACCGCGTAGCCGTGGGCGAGCCCGGTCAGGGCGAGGAGCAGCCCGGGGCCCCGCCACGACCACCCGCGGCTGTAAGCGCGGTAGGCGAGGCCCAGGAACAGCAGGGCGAGGCCGAGGCCGAGCATGTAGGCGAACTCTCCGGCGAGCGTGCTCGCCAGCGTGCCGCCCCAGATCGGATTCTCCTCGCAGAAGAGGAAGACGAGGGAGGCCGCCGCCCCGAGGAGCGGCGCGGGGAAGCCGAAGCCCATCAGGCGGAGCGCGGCGTAGGTCAGGAGGGGAAGCAGGAACACGCCGAGGACCGTTCCCAGCTTGAAGGCCGCCGGAAGGCCGACGAGCGGGGCCATCGCCGACATGGCCAGGAACGGCAGCGGGAAGTAATAAAGCATCAGCGGCTGGCCCAGGTACGCTCCCGGATACCAGCCGTGGAGGCGGCCGTGCGGCAGCAGGCGCTCGTAGAACCAGACGAAGGTGGGATAGTGGCACGGCGTGTCCCCGCCGGCGGTGACCGTGGGCAGGAGCAGCAGCGAGGGCCGCAGGTAGTCGAAGAGGACGAGGAGCATGAAGCCCAGCCCGACGGCGTCCGCCACCGCCCTCCGGCGAGGACCGACGGACTCGGGCTCCATTCCGAGGTCAGAGTTTATAGTAGGCTTGCCGCGCGTGAAGGAGTCGCCCCGCATCCTGGTCGTGGACGACAGCCAGGAAATCCTGACCATGCTCGCCCACGCCCTCTCGCGCCACGGCTTCGTCATCGACGCCGCGACGTCCTCGGAGGAGGCGCTCGCCCGCGTGACCACCGCCGCGTACGACGCCGCGGTGGTCGATCTCGTGATGCCCGGGCAGGACGGCGCGGCCCTGGCCGCCGCGCTGCGGCAGCGGATCCAGGGGCTGCCGGTGGCGCTGATGACGGCCTACGCGCGCTCTCCCCTGCTCATCGCCGCGCGCAAGGCCGGCGTCAGGGTGTTCTCGAAGCCGCTCTCCATCCAGGAGCTGGTCGGCTTCCT
>Ga0070698_100002976_pt1 | contig 18640 bp, 16 predicted proteins | sample KBSK1502metaG_FD_65477 | JGI IMG/M metagenome (GOLD analysis project Ga0070698, IMG submission 65477) | Corn, switchgrass and miscanthus rhizosphere microbial communities from Kellogg Biological Station, Michigan, USA - KBS K1-50-2 metaG | ecosystem: Host-associated > Plants > Roots >...
CCCGGCGCAGCGGGTGCGCGAGGCCGTTGAGGAGATCCGGCTGCGCATTCAGGTCGGCAAGCGAGAACTGTCGGCGGGGCAGCTGCTCGAGCGGCTCGGATTCTCCGCCGAGCGGCAGTGGACGCCGGTTGGCGACCTGTCCGGCGGTGAGCGGCGGCGGCTGCAGATGCTCCGACTGCTGATGACCGAGCCCAACGTGCTGCTGCTCGACGAGCCGACCAACGATCTGGACATCGAGATGCTCACCGAGTTCGAGGACCTGCTCGACAGCTGGCCGGGCACCCTCGTCGTGGTCAGCCACGACCGCTATTTCCTCGAGCGGATCACCGATCACGTCGACGCGCTGCTCGGCGACGGCAGGATCTCCGCGCTGCCCGGCGGCGTGGACGACTATCTGGAGCGCGTCCGGGCCCGCCGCGCCGCGATGGCAGCGGCACCAGCGCCGGGACCCGCGCGGCCGGGGGCCCCCGTGCCAGCGGAATCCGGTGACGGCCTGGCCCCCGGCTCGGCGGGCGAGCGTGCCGCCCGCAAGGAACTGCAGCGCCTGGAGCGGCAGATCGAGCGTGCCGCGGCCCGGGAGGACGCGCTGAACACGGAACTGGCCGCGAACGCGGCGGATTATGAAAAGCTCACTGAACTCGGCGCCGAGCTGCGTACCGCGCAGGCTGAAAGGGCGGGTCTCGAAGAGCGCTGGCTCGAGGTCGCGAGCGCACTCGAATTGTGACCTTTTGTTAGAAGTCTTGTTTCCCCGAAGCGCTTGACGGTTACTTTACTGGAGAGTAACTTCCGTGCAATGCAGGGTGTGCCGCACCTCGCACGCACCCCAGTTAACCCGTCATCGGTGCCGGGCGTCGCGATCCCCGCCGCGGACATGCGCACCATGGATCCCCGAAAGGGAACGCCGTGTCGGTTGAAAACAGCAGGATGGGGCGGCATGAGGCGCCGCGCGCGGCCAGGCCCCAGGCGAAGGGCAAGATCAAGTGGCGACGGTTCGCGATGGCGGCTGTGCCGGCCGGCGTGGTCGCGGGCATCCTCGTGGGGCTGACCGCACAAGGCGCGATCGCGTCGAGCATCTCGGTGTCCGGCCAGGAGTTCCTCGTCACCGCCACCCAGCTGACGGGGACCGGTTTCGAGCAGTTCGGCGGCTCGCTCAGCCAGGGCAACGGGACCCAGCCGGTCATCGTATCCGCCATTCACCACGCCACGCTGTCCAACCTCTGCCAGAGCGTCAAGGTCGGCCCCGTCACCCTGCGGCTGACCGCGGGCGGCGGCGGCAACGACGTGAGCGCGGACAACCTGATCGTCGACGCCAGCGGCCAGACCGGCAGCCAGGCGGTATTCAAGAACATCACGATCGGCCAGGACGCCGGGACGCTCACCAAGGATCCGGGCACCGCGGGCCAGGCCGGCGGGTTCGGGCAGCAGGCCGACTCGATCACGATCGACAACCTGGTGCAGCACACCTGGCTGACCACGGCAGGCACGTTCACGCTGCCGGGGCTCAGCATCGGGTTCGGTGGGAGCTGCTGAGCCATGACGAGGCGCGAGCGCTTCCGGGCCTGGCGGCGCAGCCGCCCTTTCACGGGCGGTCTGCTGCTTCTGCTCGCCGGCCTTGAGCTGCTGCTGATCCCGCTCGGCGGCGACCTCGGCCACGGCGCGATCAAGCTGGTCATCTATATCGGGATCGGCGGGGTGTTCGGCGTGCTGATCGGGCTGCTGCTGATCGCGGCGGGGATCATGATCTGGGTCAACCCGCTGCACCGGGTCTTCTACGGGATCGCCGGCATCGTCCTCGGCATCGTCTCGTTCCCAACGTCCAACCTCGGTGGCTTCTTCATCGGCATGCTGTTCGCCATGGTCGGCGGCGCGATCGCGTTCGCCTGGGAGCCTGGAGAGCCAGGAGAGCCGGGGGAGGCCGCGGAGCAGGACGCGGAACCGGCGGCGATGCCGTGAGACGATCGCTCACGGTCACCGCGCTGTCGCTCGCGCTGGTGGCCGGGATTCTCGGTACCGTGGGCGCGGGAGGCGCCAGCGCGGTGACGCGGTCGCAGCCGGCCCAGACGTGCATCCTGGGCATCTGCTTCGGCCCCACATCCTCGCCGACGCCGGCCTCGGCGACGTCCTCCTCATCGCCCAGCCCGCTCCCGCTGCCCTCGCTCCCGCTGCCCTCGGTCTCGCTGCCGGTGGGGGCCTCGCTGCCGGAGAGCCTGCCGGCCGGCTCGTCTGCCAGCGGAACCGCGAAGGCAAACGGCAAGAAGGCGGCGCAGAAGAACGCCAGCGCGGACCCGGGCCTTGTCGCGTCGGCGGCCACCGAGGTGCTCACGGCCGGCTCGGCGACCTTGGCTCACTTCGCCTACGCGGGCAACGTCACCCTGCCGGCCGGGGGCGGCGGGTCCGTGTCGATGATGAAGTTCACCGCGGACTCCATCACGCTGGCCGGCGGCGTGACCGACACGGTCACGCAAGGCGGCACGACGACCGTCACGTCCAGCCCGACGCTCGCGTTCAGCGGCGGAGTCACCCTCTACGCGACCAAGCTGACCGGTTCGCTGCTCGGCGTCCCGCTGACATTTACTCCGTCCACTGTCAGCGCGGTGCTGCTGACCATCGCGAGCGTCCTCACTAGCAGCGCGACCATAACGATGACGAACGTGACCACGGACCAGCCGATCGTCATCGCGGGCGCCCTGCAGACCGGCCAGTTGTCCATCGGCTGACCCGGCTAGCGGCCAGTCGCGTCGAACGGGGCGAGCAAGGTACGCAGCAGGCTGGCCAGCGTCTCGCGCTCGCCGGCGTCCAGGCCTGCCAGCAGTGACTGCTCCCGGTGGAGCAGGTCGGCGAGGGCCGCGTCGACGGCGGCCTTGCCCCGCTCGGACAGCGTCACGAGCACGCCCCGCCGGTCCCGAGGGTCTGGCTCGCGGCGCACCAGGCCGGCCGCGGCGAGACGATCGATCCTGTTGGTCATGGTGCCCGACGTGACCAGAGTGGCGCGCAGCAGCGCTCCGGGAGTGAGCTGGAACGGCGGCCCGGCACGGCGCAGCGCGGACAGCACGTCGAACTCCCACGCCTCGAGGCCGTGGCCGGCGAACGCGCCGCGCCTCGCGATGTCCATGTGCCTGGCCAGCCGCGACACCCGGCTGAGCACCTGCATCGGCTCCACGTCCAGGTCCGGCCGCTGCGCCCGCCACGCGGCCACCAGCTCATCGACCTCGTCGCGCGGTTCGCCGTCCGTCGCGGACGCCGACGCCGCGCCTGTCCGCTCCTCGTCTGCGAGTCGCCCCATTGGCACAGCGTATCTCTTGACGTCAAGATGCTTGATTTGGTGGGATACCGGACATGTGGGACGCCCAGCAGTACCTGCGGTTCGGCGGCGAGCGAGCCCGGCCGTTCTTCGACCTGATCGCCAGGATCGGCGCAGCCCAGCCCGGCTACGTCGCCGACCTCGGCTGCGGCCCGGGGAACCTCACCCAGGTACTCGCGCGGCGCTGGCCGGACGCCGAGGTCATCGGCGTGGACAACTCAGCGGAGATGATCGCCGCCACCTCGTCGGCGGTGGAAGACGGCCGCCCGCGCTTCATGCTCGGCGACATCCGCGACTGGCGGCCAGCGCGACCGCCGGACGTGCTGGTCTGCAACGCGGTGCTGCAGTGGGTGCCTGACCACGACGACCTGCTGCTGCGCTGGGCCGGCCTGCTCGCGCCCGGCGGCTGGCTCGCGTTCCAGCTGCCGGGGAACTTCGACCAGCCGAGCCAGGCGATCGTCAGAGAGCTGGCCGGGTCCCCGCGATGGCGGCCGCTGCTCGCCGGGGTGAAGCTGAACCGCCAGGGCGGCGACCCGGAAGAGTACGCGAAGCTGCTCGCGCGACCTGGCTACGAGGTGGACGCCTGGGCGACGAGCTACGTGCACATCCTGGAGAACTCCGGGGACGGCGCGGCGCACCCCGTGGTCGAGTGGGTCAAGGGCAGCGCGCTGCGGCCGGTGCTCGCCGCCCTCGACGCGGAGCAAGGCGAGGCGTTCCTCACCGAGTACGGGGAACGGGTACGGCTGGCGTATGAGCCGCGCACGTTCGGAACACTGTTTTCCTTCCGCCGGGTGTTCACGGTGCTGCACCGGCGCGCGGACCCCAGCCTCAGCTAATCCGGCAATTCCAATTGAATTACTAGAGAATTCGTGCCATGATCGTCTCGTGCACCGAAGCAACGTCACCGAGCAGCGGATCCTCAGCCCGAAGCAGCTCGCCGCCGAGGTACGGCGGCTGACCGCCACCCCGGCGGAGTGGGTGGCCCGCGTGCGGCTCGACCCCGAGGGACGCTGGTACGAGCGAATACACACAACCGACGGCTACGAGGTGTGGCTGATCAGCTGGCTGCCCGGGCAGTCGACGGGGTTCCACGACCACGGGGGCTCGACGGGGGCGTTCGGCGTGGTCTGGGGGGCGCTCGACGAGTGCGTGGCGCCTGGCGGCAGCAGCCCGGCGCTGGTCAGCACGGTGGCGTCCGGCGACGTGCGGGCCTTCGGCCCGCGCTACGTGCACGATGTGCGGAACTCCGCGACGGGCTCGGTCGCGGTCAGCGTGCACGCCTACTCGCCGCCGCTGTCGGCGATGACCAGATACGACCTGACGCCGGGCGGGCTCGTCGTGGCCGCGACCGAAGGAGAAGAGGACTGGTGACGCAGCGACCGGACGGCGCGCGGACGGTCGGCGAGATCCTGGCGGCCGCTCGCGCCAGGCTAGCGCGGCTGACGCCGGCGGAGGCGTTCGAGGAGTTCTGCGCGGGCGCGACGCTGATCGACATCCGGCCGGCGGGCCAGCGCGCCGCCGCGGGCGAAGTCCCAGGCTCCGTCGTGGTGGAGCGCAACCACCTGGAGTGGCGGTTCGACCCGCAAAGCGACGCGCGGCTGCCGTGGGTGACCAGCTACGACCTGCGGCCGATCGTGATCTGCGAAGAGGGATACACGTCGAGCCTGGCCGCCATCGCGCTGCAGGAACTCGGGCTGGACGCGACGGACGTGATCGGCGGCTACGCTGCCTGGGCGGCCGTCGGCCTGCCCACGGCGCGGCCAGAGGAGTGCGCCGCCGTGGTGGCCCCAGGCGCCTCTCCGGCCGTGGTTCTCACGCCAGAATTCGCCAGAACGAGCGGTTGCGACTCTTAGCCGCTCCCGGCCTTCCTCAGGCCTGGGCGTCCAGCTGGGCCAGGCCGTTCCAGGCCAGGTCGATGAGGTTCGTGGCCACCTGCTCGACCTTGGGCTTGCGGGCGTCCAGCCACCACTGGCCGGTGAACGCCACCATGCCGACGAGCATCTGGGAGTACATCGGGGCCAGCTTCGGGTCCCTGCCACGGGACTTGAGGAAGTCGGCCATGATGTACTCCACCTGGCCCGCGATGTCCGACAGCAGCGTGCCGTACGTGCCGGTGGTGGCGCCTGGGCTGGAATCGCGGACCAGGATGCGGAACCCGTCGGCGTTGTCCTCGATGTAGCGGAGCAGGGTGACCGCGGCCGCCTCGAACTTGGGCCGGGACTGCTTGCCCTCGAGCAGCGTCATGGTAATCGTCGTGAGCCGCTCTACCTCGCGGTCCACGACGACCGCGTACAGGCCTTCCTTGCCGCCGAAGTGCTCGTACACCACCGGCTTGGAGACGCCCGCCTGGGCGGCGATCTCCTCGATCGAGGTGCCCTCGAATCCCCGCTCGGCGAAGAGCCGGCGGCCTATGTCCAACAGCTGCTGCCGCCGCTCCTGACCAGTCATCCGCCTTTTGCTGGGTCTTGGGGATTCGGTCACCGGAACATCATGCCGCTACGCCGCCGCCCTGTCAGCCGGCTCTGCCGGCTTTGCGGCTTTTTCGTTACGCTTCGTCATGCCGTTGAAGCTGCGCGTCGCGTCGCCCGCGCGCTTGGCGTTCAGCCGCGCCTCGTCCGGCCAACGCACGTCGTAGGCCCAGCCGAGCTTCTCGAACCACCGGATCACCCGGGCGGACTGGTCGATCTGTCCCTTGAGCGCACCGTGCCTGGCGCACGTCGGGTCGGCGTGGTGCAGGTTGTGCCAGGACTCGCCGAAGGAGCCGATGGCCAGCCAGGCGACGTTCACCGACCGGTCGCGGGACATCCAGTCCGTGTTGCCCCAGGTGTGGCAGATCGAGTTGGTCGACCAGGTCACGTGGTGCAGCAGCGTGATGCGGACCAGGCTGGCCCAGAAGAACGCCTCGATGGCGCCGTGCCAGGACCAGACCCCTGAGGAGGCCCAGAAGCCGCCGATCACCGCGGGGGCGATGAGCGTGAAGGCGACGATCCCGGGGAACCAGGCATCCACGATGCCGATCTTCCGGTCGGCGATCAGGTCGGGCGCGAACTTCTCCTGCGAGGTCTGGTTCTTGTCGAATAGCCACCCCATGTGCGCCCAGAGCAGGCCCTTAAAGAGGGCCTTCGCGTCGTCGCCGTACTTCCAGGGCGAGTGCGGGTCGCCTTCCTTGTCGCTGTACTTGTGGTGCCGCCGGTGGTCGGCGACCCAGGTGACGACCGGGCCCTCCATCGCGAGGCTGCCCGCGATCGCGAGCGCGACCCGCAGGCCGGGCTTGGCCTTGAACGAGCTGTGCGTGAAGTACCGGTGGTACCCGACGGTGACGCCGAGCCCGGATACCCAGTAGAAGACCGCGGCGATCACGACATCGCGCCAGTTCAGGCCCCAGCCCCAGGCAAACGGGATCGCGGCGAGGAGCGCCAGCATCGGGACAAAGACGAACACTCCCACCAGGATCTGCTGGGCCCTGGACATGGGTGCCTCGTCGAGGTCCGGCACTGCCTTGCGCAGCAGCGGCGCGGCGCTCGGATCGAGCGAGACCGCGATGTCCTCACTCGACGCGAAGGTCGTGCTCGTCGTCTCGCGTGCGTCCGTAGTACTTGCCATGTTCTCCCCAGAGGTAGAGCGCTCGGTGGCGGCGGCCTGTACGCTTACGTAACCGTAGCCTACGTGACCGTAAGTTGTGCAAGGGCCCAAAGATGAATTCTTCCGAATGAGCGTATGTATGCCGTATGCGCGCGCCTCGTCTCATCTCAAATTCTGAGACGCCTCTCAGCATCCGCCCAGCCCGCCTGCACCTGTTCTGTCCAGTCGCTCCCGCGTACCACTGCCCCGTCTTGTTGGGAGTATGCGAGTTGCCGGCTGCGTCGCGGTTTCGCAGTCTGGAGGCTGGCTCCCTGTAAAGTTGATGCTGCGATCCCGGGTCGTCTAGCTAGGCAGGACAAGCGGTTTTGGTCCGCTCAACGAGGGTTCGAATCCTTCCCCGGGAGCAGAGGCGGGTTCGATGTATGGCTGCGTGTCGAGTCAGGCGGCAGACATGGCGGCTGATGCCCAGGCTTCGATCTTCCGGTAGAGGGTGCCGCTCTGTCTGACTTCCACTCGCAAGCATCCGAAGTAAGTGTCCCCAACGTTCTTGCGGACGGTCTTCGTGACGTGGCGCTTCAGCGTTGGGCTGCGGAACTGGCTGGGGTCCGCGCCCGTGACCGCTAGCCAGAACCGCTGTGCAGCTTCGACGTCCGCTGTCTCATGGATGCAAACGCGGAAGACCATATCCTCGGGCGCGACACCAGCTGTGGTCAGAAATCTCAGGAAGAATCTGATAAGACCGGGATCGCTGTTTCATGAAGATCACCCTGTCGCTGCTGGGACGGTAGGCCTTGGTCTTCGATCCTTCACACCAGTAGGCGAGCGCCCCGCAATCAGGATCTCGCGGTCTGTGACGTCACCAATCTCAGCTGTGGCCGCGGCACGCTCAGTGGCGCGTTGTTCACTGCGAATCGCGCTCAGCTTCCCAATAACGTTGAACCCCTTCGGCTGCGCGTTTCCGGCATTGCTCGTAGGTGAGCCGATCCGGGACGGGCAGGTCGCGGACCCACAGGGAAACCGAGCTCTTAGAGACGCCCAGACGGGCGGCGATCTCGTGGTAGGCAAGACCTTGCGCCCGCAGTTCGCGTGCCTGGGCCCGCACGTCGTCTTTCGCGTTCGGGCGCCGGGTGCAGTCCGGCGGCGGCGTGCCTTTGAGAGCGTTATGGAGCGTGGTATTGCTCATAGGGCCGAGGATCTCTTTGATCTCGCGGAGGGATTTGCCGACGAGACGCAATTCGAAGCTCGTTCGCGTAGTTCTTTAGTTTTCTTCTTTGGTTCGCATACTTAAATGGTAATGCGCGGGTACGACATTCCAGCGTTTCGCTGAATGTGCAGACCAGTGCTTTCCAGAATGCGGCGGTCGGCTCTGTAGACCAGAGCGCACCTTGTAGACGCCGTGACCACATTTAATCGTTTCAGGACCCCAGAAAATGGTCGTGGCGTCTACAAAGCCAACGCAAGTGACTGATGTGGCTCGACGCAGGGGTCGGGTCCGGCGACTTTGCATACGCGAGCGCACTTTGCATACGGCGTGACCGCTTGTGCCCGGTCGCTAGACCCCGGAAGTGGTCGTCTGGGCTGCAAAGCGCGCAGGCGCGACTGGTGTTACTGATGTGATTCGCAGGCTTGGGCTGCGGTCAGGGCGTGTGGCGGCGGGGGTCCCGGCGCTGGTTTCTGGTCATCGAGACCATGAGCTGGCCGTCGCCAATGTCTTCGTCGTCCTCGTCCAGCAGGCTCGCCACCTGTCCGATGTTGACGTCGCCTACCACGTTCGTTTGATGGCCGCGCGAGTCCCTGGAGAGCGCTGCCACCCGGGCGGCCTCCTGCTCCGCGAAGGCCCGGTCAGCGGCGGCCTGCCGCTCAGCCTCCTGCTGCGCGGCGTACTGCGCGGCGGCCTGCTGCGCTCCGGCTAGCAAGTGCGGCTTGATCCACATGAAGTAGCCGATCCACACCGAGCCCGTTGAGGCAGACCAGTCGCTTCCGCTCAGGTAGTGCACGGTCTGGACCAGCGCGTGAGCGATGGTCGGGTACTGCGTGTCCGGGAAGCCCTCGGCCCAGTTCTGCCCGCCCACCCGGCGCAGCACGTCGGCGACTACGCCCAGTGGCTCGTCGGTGAGCGCGACCCATAGGAACGACTGAGCCATCCGTTCGCAGAACACCCACATGTCAGGGGCCTGGGCGTCGGCCAGCTCCGGGACAAGGCTGGTGATGTCGTAGTGCAGCTGCCGGACGAACGCTTCCCGGTTCCTTGACAGCCTGGCCGCTGACTGCCGGATGATCGGCCAGGATCCAACGTCGAATGCCTGCTGCGCCTGCGGGCGCTCTGCTGCCTCTGCCATGTCAGATCCCTTCCCTATGTCTAAGCGTCAGCGGCATGTCCAGGCGTTAACGCCACGCGCCGCGGAGTCGTGTCAGGCGCGACCACCTCGTTCCGCGCCAACCCCGGTAAGTGCCCGTACCTGCATGCGGGCGAACCTGGCCGAGTCGGCGGGCGTAGATCCCGCCGATCACCGCGACGGTCCCGATCGCCACCGCGGTGATCCGCGCCACCCGGATCTCATCGCCGGGCTCGGCGTCCCCGTGGCCGACGAGGCCGGCGTCCCGCCCAGCTTGTCGGCCAGCAGGGGAACGGCGGAGTCGCCGCCGCCCGACTTTTACGGAAATTACGTGCTGTCCCAGGGGTCTCGGCAATCCCAGGAGCTCGCCAGGGGCGGCCGGCCCGGTGCGGGTGCCGGGCCCGGTAAGTTATGGTTAGTTGAGGTCAAGCAAGTAGTCGGCAGACACTGAGGAGCAGGGGGACTCACCCATGACGGTTAGTTCCGGCTTGGCGGGTAAGCCCGCCCGGACTAGCTGGACGCCAGGACCGAACTACAAGTGGATCGCGCTGTCCAACACCACGCTGGGCGTGCTGATGGCGACAATCAACCAGTCGATCGTGCTGATCGCGCTGCCGGACATCTTCCGCGGCATCGGGCTGAACCCGCTGAGCCCGGCGAACACCAGCTACCTGCTGTGGATGTTCATGGGCTTCCTGGTGGTGTCCGCGGTGCTGGTGGTGTCGTTCGGCCGCCTGGGCGACATGTTCGGCCGGGTTCGCATGTACAACCTGGGCTTCGCGGTCTTTACCGTCGGCTCGATCGCGCTGACCGTGACCTGGATGCACGGCGTAGCCGCCGCGCTGTGGCTTATCATCTGGCGCATCGTGCAGGGCATCGGCGGCGCGTTCCTGTTCGCCAACTCGACCGCCATCCTCACCGACGCGTTCCCGAGCAACCGGCGTGGCACGGCGCTCGGCCTTAACTCGATCGCGGCCATCGCGGGTTCGTTTATCGGCCTGATCCTTGGCGGCGTGCTCGCCCCGGTGAACTGGCACCTCATCTTCCTCGTCTCGGCGCCGATCGGGGTGTTCGGGACCGTGTGGGCGTACTTCATGCTGCACGACATCGGCGTCCGCAAGCACGCGCGGATGGACTGGTGGGGCAACATTCTGTTCGGCAGCGGCCTGATCGCGGTGCTGGTCGGGATTACCTACGGCCTGCTGCCGTACGGCGGGCACCCGATGGGCTGGACCAACCCGTGGGTGCTCACCGCAATCATCGGCGGCGTAGTCCTGCTGGTCGTCTTCGTCATCGTGGAGACGAAGGTCGCGGAACCGCTGTTCCGCATGTCGCTGTTCAAGATCCGGCCGTTCGCGGCGGGCAACGTCGCGAGCCTGGCGATGGCGCTCAGCCGTGGCGGCATGCAGTTCATGCTGATCATCTGGCTGCAGGGCATCTGGCTGCCGCTGCATGGCTACAGCTTCAGCCAGACGCCGCTGTGGGCGGGCATCTACCTGATCCCGCTGACGATCGGCTTCCTGTTGTCGGCACCGCTGTCTGGCATCCTGTCGGACAGGTTCGGCGCCAAGGCGTTCACCGTCGGCGGGGCGCTGCTGACGGCGGCGACCTTCCTTGCCCTGGCGTTCTTGCCAGTGGACTTCGCCTACTGGCAGTTCGCGCTGCTGGTCGGCCTCAACGGCTTCGGCAACGGCCTGTTCGTCTCGCCGAACCGCGCCGAGATGATGAACTCCGTCCCGGCCAACCAGCGCGGTGCCGCGGGCGGCATGATCGCCACGTTTATGAACTCTGCCTCCGTCCTGTCCATCGGCATCTTCTTCTCGCTGATGGTCGCCGGCCTATCGAGCAGGCTGCCGACGACGCTGTTCAGCGGCCTGACCGCGCAGGGCGTTCCGGCCGGCGCGGCCGCGCCGATCTCGCACCTGCCGCCGATCGGGGTGCTGTTCGCCGCGTTCCTCGGCTACAACCCGATGCAGCAGCTACTCGGCCCGCTGCTGCACCAGCTCAACCCGGCGCACGCCGCGTACCTGATCGGCCGGGAGTTCTTCCCGCACCTGATCACCGGCCCGTTCCACGACGGTCTCGGCGTCGCCTTCGGGTTCGCGATCGCGGCCTGCGTGATCGGCGCCATCGCGTCGGCGCTCACAGGTAAGCGGAAGAGGAGCCCGGGCGAGAAGGAGTCGGTGGGCTCCGAGCTGGCCGCGGTGGCCGCGGAGGCCACCGGCATCGAGCCGAGCGAACTGGTCGTCCCCGACATGGTCAGCGACACGGCAGAGCCGGCGGAGAAGCCAGGCCGTGCGGGCTAGCCGGGGACCGGCCGTCCGCCGGCTGAGGCGCGGGGTTGGGTCCCCCTCTGGGCTACGGGACGGTATCCTGCGGATGAGGAGCGGGTTAACAGATCTGGCGTCGCTCCGCTTAGTGGGGTTCCCGGGGATGATGGCCCTGGTAAGTTTTCGGCGCGATACCCGAGGAGACCGTTGCGCGTGAGCGAAAGTCGCCCGGCCGCAGTACTGGTCCTCGCCGCGGGCGAGGGCAGGCGCATGAAGTCCCGCCTTCCCAAGGTCCTGCATTCGCTGTGCGGGCGCAGCATGGTCGGCCACGCCCTGGCAGTGGCCGGCGAACTCGACCCGGAACGGCTCGTGGTCGTCGTCGGGCACGGTAGAGACCAGGTGAGCGCTGAGGTGACCGGTCAGTCGCCAGGAGCGCTGGTCGTCGTCCAGGAACAGCAGCTCGGTACCGGGCACGCGGTGCGGATGGTCACCGAGGCGCTCGGCGACTTCCGTGGCACCGTCGTCGTCACGTACGGGGACATGCCGCTGCTGCGCGGCCAGACGCTGCGCGAGCTCGTGGGCGTTCACCACGCGGGCGGCAACGCCGTCACGGTGCTGACCGCCACCGGTGACCCGGCGGGCTACGGGCGGATCGTGCGGGACGCCGACGGGGCGTTCCTCCGCATCGTGGAGCAGCGCGACGCCACCCCGGCGGAGCTCGCCATCGACGAGTACAACTCAGGCTGCTACGCCTTCGACGGCACGCTGCTCGCGGACGCGATCAAACGGGTGACGACCGACAACAACCAGCAGCAGGAGTACCTGACCGACGTGGTGGGGATCCTGCGCGGCGACGGGCACCCGATCGGGACGGTGCTGGCCGCCGACGTTGCGGAGATCCAGGGCATCAACGACCGCGTGCAGCTCGCGGCGGCGCGGCGGGCGCTCAACGACCGGATCCTCGAGCACTGGATGCGGGCCGGCGTCACCATCGTCGACCCTGCCACGACGTGGGTCGACGTCACCGTCACGATCGGACAGGACGCGGAGATCGGCCCGCAGGTCCAGCTGACAGGCGCCACCGCCATCGCGGACGGCGCGCGGATCGGCCCCGGCTGCCAGCTTGAGGACACCACCGTCGGCGAGGACGCCGTGCTGCTCCACGCGGTCTGCCGCCAGGCCGAGGTCGGGCCCGGCGCGACCGTGGGTCCCTACGCCTTCCTGCGGCCGGGCACCCGCATCAGCGAGAACGCGCACATCGGCTGCCACGTGGAGCTGAAGAACGCCGAGGTCGGACCGGGCGCCAAGGTCCCGCACCTGACGTACGTGGGGGACGCGCACATCGGTGCCGGCGCCAACATCGGCGCGGGCACCATCTTCGCCAACTACGACGGGGCCGGCAAGTACCACACCGACGTCGGCGAGCACGCTTTCGTCGGCAGCAATAGTGTGCTCGTGGCACCCGTGGACATCGGCGACGGCGCGTACACCGCGGCGGGCTCGGTGATCACCGGGGACGTGGCGTCCGGTGAGCTCGGCGTCGCCAGAGGACGGCAGCACAACTCTCGCGGATGGGTGGAGCGCAACCGGCAGGGAACGCGGTCCGCCGACGCAGCGAAACGAGCCCGTTCGGAATAATTGAAGGAGAAAAGTTCCAGGTGAGCGGCATGACGGCGTCCAGCCATAAGAAACTGATGTTTTTTGGCGGGCGGGCATACCCTGAGCTTGCCGCCGAGGTCGCCGACTGCATGGGAATCGAGCCGGGGCCGGCCAGGCTTTATGACTTCGCCAACGGCGAGATCATGGTCAGGTACCTCGAGTCCGTCCGCGGCTGCGACGCGTTCGTGCTGCAGAGCCACACGTCGCCGATCAACCAGTGGATCATGGAACAGCTGATCATGGTCGACGCGCTCAAGCGGGCATCGGCGAAGCGGATCACGGTGGTGATGCCGTTCTTCGGCTACGCGCGGCAGGACAAGAAGAGCCGCGGCAGGGAACCGATCTCGGCGCGGCTTGTCGCCGACCTGTTCGCGACCGCGGGCGCCGACCGGCTGATGGCCGTGGACCTGCACACCTCCCAGATTCAGGGCTTCTTCGACGGGCCGGTGGACCACCTGTTCGCGCTGCCGATCCTGGCGGGCTACCTGGAAGGCAAGCTGAACGTCAGCAACGTGACCGTGGTCGCGCCGGACGCAGGCCGGGTGCGGGTCTGCGAGCGGTGGACCGACCGGCTGGGCTGCCCGCTGGCCATCATCCACAAGCGGCGCGACCCGGATGTCGCCAACCAGGTCAAGGTCTTCGAAGTGGTGGGCCAGGTGGCCGACCGTACCTGCATCCTGGTGGACGACATGATCGACACCGGCGGGACGATCGCCAAGGCGGCGGACGCGCTGTTCGACCAGGGCGCGGAGCGAGTCATCGTGGCGGCCACGCACGGGGTCTTGTCCGGGCCCGCGGTCGACATCCTGAAGAACTCCCGGATCAGCGAGGTGGTCATCACCAACACGCTGCCGGTGCCGCAGGAGAAAAGGTTCGACAAGCTGACCGTGCTGTCCATCGCGCCGCTGCTGGCGCGGGCCATCAATGAGGTGTTCAGCGACGGTTCGGTGACCAGCCTGTTCGACGGGCAGAGCTGAGCTGCCAGGAGGGTCCGGGGGACTGGTCCCCCGGGAGAGAACAGGGGGGTCCGGGGGACTGGTCCCCCGGGAAAGAAATGGTCGCGGCCCCTGGCCTGAGGTTTGTCTCTACCTCGTGCCAAGGGCCGCGGCCCCGTCCCGCCATTCCCCGGTTTGGCGGGACGGGGGTCAATGCGACGAGCCGGGACCGCCCACTCCACGGTCCCCGCCGCCAGAGGCTGGGCTGAGGTCGCGCCCCGTGCCGCGCCGGACGGTGCCCCTGTTACCGTCCGTCACGGCACGGGGCGCGAGTCCCGAGCCCCGCTTGCTCTGTGGCCCATACTCGCGGCATTGATTTACGTCGCGCTTTAGTCGTGATTAAGTGGGTCTACACAGCCCGGTCATTAGTCCGCGGCCCAGAAACCCGGCGGGGAGGTTTCTGCCTTCCCGAACACTGCCGCTACACCCGGAAGCGGAGGAGATCGTGCGTTCGGACGGGCTGGCCTGATGCGTTTTCGTATCCTGGGTCCGCTGGAGGTCTGGTCTGACAACGAAGGCTGGGCAGCCATCGGCGCCCCCAAGTGGCGCTCGCTTCTCGCTTGCCTGCTGGTGCGGCCCGGGCAGCTCATCTCGACCGAGAGCCTGATCCTCGAGCTGTGGGGCGACAGCCCGCCCGCGAAGGCGAACAACCTGGTCAGCATCTACGTGCACCGCCTGCGGCGGATGATCGGCGACAGTGAGGGCCGACTGCTGGTATACCGAGCGCCCGGGTACCTGCTCCGCATCGCCCCCGGCGACCTGGACCTGGAGGAGTTCGAGCGGCTGGTCGCGGAAGGCAGGAGCGCGCTCGCCACGGCCGAGCCGCAGCGCGCTGCCAGCCTGCTGGCGGAGGCGCTCGGGCTGTGGCGCGGCCGGCTCCTCGCCGACGTCGCGCCGTCCACGCTCATCAGCACCGAGGCCGAACGGGGGAACGAACTCCGGCTTGACGCCGCCGAACTCCGCGCCGAGGCGGACCTAGCGTGCGGCAGGGCCGCTCAGCTGGTTCCCGAGCTGCGCAGGCTGGTGGGGGAGAACCCGATCCGTGAGGGACTGTGGCTGCTGCTCATCACGGCCCTTGACGAGGCCGGCAGGCATGCCGAAGCGCTCGAGACGTACACCCAGGCCAGGCAGGTGATCGCCGACGAGCTTGGCGTCGATCCCGGTGCAGAGCTGCAGGAGCTGTACGCGCGGTTGCTCGCTGCCGACGCGTCGTCGGCGCGGCCGCGGAAGCGGCCGATTAAGGGAGACCTTCCAGTAGTTCAAGCGCCAGGCGCCGCGCCCGGGGTGCCGGCGGGTTCCGCGCGGCCGGCCGACGCCGGGACCGCTGCAGCCGCTCCTGGCGCAAGTGCCGACCGCATCGTCGAGGTCGAGGCACTCATCGGCGCAGAAGACACCAGCGGACCGCACGGGGAAGGCTCGGGGACGATCGCTGTCGGCGCGGTCGCCGCTGCCGCCGGGATTATCGAGGAACCGGCCACCTCGCCACCACCGCGCCCGACGCAGCTCCCTGCCGATATCGGGGACTTCACGGGCCGCGAGGCGCAGGTCAGGCACCTGTGCGAGATGCTGGTCCAGGACGAGGCGGCGCGCGGGCCTGGCGCGGTGCGGATCGCCGTGGTAGCCGGGGCCGCGGGCCTCGGCAAGACGGCGCTGGCCGTGCACGCCGCGCACCAGGTCAGCTCTGCGTTTCCTGACGGCCAGCTCTACGTCGACCTGTTCGGGGCCAGCGCACGGCCGACGGCGCCCGGCGAAGTGCTCGCCAGATTCCTGCGGGACGTCGGGGTGGAAGGAGACAAGGTCCCGGTCGGTGACGACGAGCGCGCGGCGCTGTACCGGACGAGGCTGACCGGTCGCCGCATGCTCATCTTGCTGGACAACGCCAAGGACGCCGCCCAGGTCCGGCCGCTGCTGCCGGGCAGCGCGTCTTGCGCCGTCCTGGTGACCACGAGAAACCGGACACCCGACCTGGCCAGCACCCGGTTTGTGGACCTGCACGTCCTGGAGGACACCGAGGCGCTGACGCTGTTCTCCCGGATAGTGGATGACGACCGGCCTGCGGCCGAGCCGGACGCCACGGCGGAAGTGCTGCTCGCCTGCGCCGGGCTACCGCTCGCGATCCGGATCTGCGCGGCCCGGCTGGCGGCGCGCAAGCAGTGGCGGATCGCCACCCTGGCGAACAGGCTGCGCAACGAGCAGCGGCGGCTTGACGAGCTTGAGACGGGAGACCTCGCGGTCCGGTCCAGCTTCCAGGTGAGCTACGACAGCCTGCACGTCGGACGGCACGGCATCAATCCCGCGCGGGTATTCCGGCTGCTCGGCCTCTGGCACGGCGCGTCGATCAGCCTGCCGGCCGCCGCGGCCCTGTTCGGCGAGTCCGACGACGACGTTGCGGACGCACTGGAAACCCTGGTCGATGCGAACCTGCTCGAGTCGCCGGCCGCGGACTGGTACCAATTCCACGACCTGCTCCGGGTCTACGCGACCGAGCGTGCCCAGGAAGAAGAATCAGAAGCGGACCGCACCGAGGCTGTCGGGCGGCTGCTGCGGTGGTACCTGGAGACCGGGGAGGCCGCCGCGGACGCGGTAGCGCCGCGCCGTTACCGGGTGCCCCGCGAGCCCGCGGCGCCTGGCTATCCGCCGCTCGGGTTCGGCTCCGTGGATGAGGCCCTGGCCTGGTACGGCGACGAGCGGGCCAATGTCGTGACCGCGACCCTGCAGGCGGCGGCTGCGGGACTGCACGACATCGCCTGGCGGCTGCCGCCGAACCTTTTCCCGCTGTTCAACAGGCGGGGCAACTGGACGGACTGCGTGACGAGCCACCGGGTGGCCGCGGAAAGCGTGCGCAAGACCGGCGACAGGCTCGGCGAGGCGTGGGTTCTCGACAGGCTCGGCTGGGCGCTGGCCCGGTTGCGGGACGAGGAAGCGTTCGGCTACCTCGAGCAGGCCCTGGCCATCCGGCGCGAGCTCGGTGACACGAGGGGAGAAGCACAGAGCGCGATCGGGCTCAGCGAGGGCTACCTCAAGGTGCGCGGCCCTGGCGAAGAAGCCGTGAAGTACTTGCGGCTTGCCGCAGACCTGCTGCGGCCGACGGACATGCTGTCCTTGCGGGCGGTCGCGCTGAACAACCTCGGCGAGGTCTACCTCGACCTCGGTGACCTGGATGCGGCCGCGGAGTGCTGCGCGGAGGCAAGGGACATCTGGCGCGAGATCGGCGGATACGGGGAAGGGTGGGCGTTGCACAACCTTGGCCGGGTCTACCTGGCTCTCGGCCGCATCGATGACGCGGCCACCAGCCTGACGGACGCGATAGGCGCGCACCGCGCGTCCGGCGAACTCGCCGGCCAGGCGACGGCCCTCAAGTACCTCGGGCAGGCGCGCCTGGCGGCCGATGACCCCGTCGAGGCGCGGAACTCGTGGACTCAGGCGCTGTCGATTTTCGAGCAGATCGACGAGCGCGCGGAGGCGGCGGAGGTGGCCGCGTCACTCGCTTCGCTGCCGCGTTCGTAACTGCGTGACCATAGATTCCCTTTCATCAGGGAAAACGCAGCGCGAACATCCCGGTGATCTATATAAATCGGGGTGATTTCCCGCGAGCCTCGTTACTAGAATTGTTCGTCACCCCGGAAACGGTGACTCCCGAGACCGTGACCCCGGAGGACGAGGACTAAGGCTCGAAGCGGCCAGCTCGTCGCCTTACGCGCCGCCGTGCGTGCGGATGCGGAACGCTCGCATCCGCATGCACCTTCCTGCGGGGGTACGTGGGGACCATCGTCCCCCCGGGGGATAACTGTCGGCTAGACTTCACTGGCGCATCGCAGATATCCGTATGAGGAGTGACTGACCGTGCCTGAGGTCCGTATCGAAGCCGAGCTGCGTAACGAGTTCGGCAAAGGGGCAGCTCGCCGCACCCGCCGGGCGGGTCGCGTGCCCGCTGTCATCTACGGCCACGGCGCGGAGGTCCGCCACCTGTCGCTGCCCGAGCACGAGCTGATGCTCGCGCTGAAGACGCCGAACGTCCTCATCCGGCTTGAGGGCCTCCCCGGCCGCGCCGGCCTGGCGCTGCCGAAGGCGGTGCAGCGGAACGCGATTAAGGGCGACATCGAGCACGTCGACCTGATCGAGGTCCGCCGCGGTGAGAAGGTCACCGTCGAGATCCCGGTCCGGGTGACCGGCGAGGTCTACCCCGGTGGCATGCTCGACCAGCAGCTGGTGCAGATCCCCGTCGAGGCCGAGGCCACGCACCTTCCCGACGGCGTTAACGTGGACGTCACGGACATGGAGGTCGGCGCGGCGGTGCACGCCAAGGACCTCGTGTTGCCGGAAGGCAGCACGCTCCAGATGGACCCAGAGGCGCTCGTCCTGCACGTGCTCGCCGAGCGGACCCAGGAGCAGGTCGAGGCCGAGCTCGGCGAGGCCGCGCCAGAGGCCGCCGAAGAGGCCGAGGTTCCGGAGCCGGTCGCTCCGGCCGAGGCTCCCGAAGGGGAGTAGCAAGACCGG
>Ga0070698_100002977_pt1 | contig 18634 bp, 14 predicted proteins | sample KBSK1502metaG_FD_65477 | JGI IMG/M metagenome (GOLD analysis project Ga0070698, IMG submission 65477) | Corn, switchgrass and miscanthus rhizosphere microbial communities from Kellogg Biological Station, Michigan, USA - KBS K1-50-2 metaG | ecosystem: Host-associated > Plants > Roots >...
GGCTCTCGACGGCCGAGCTGCAAGGGACCCCCGCGCTGACATCGTCGGACATCTTTTCCGATGTCCTGGAGGATGTCGGAGGTCAGGCGCCGGCGACGTCGGTTCGGGCTCCGGCGCCGATGGCGCATGCGTCCGCCCGTTTCACGTCGCAGAACACGGAACAGGAAGTCGAGAAGCGGCTGCGCGATACCCTTTCCGGGATTCTCTCGCGTCCCTCTTCTCGCGGCTCGGCTGCTTCGCCGGCCTCGGCAACGGAAACGCCGCCGCCCGCGACTCCCGCCCGCTTTTCGACCGACTTCGAGATCGACAAGATGATCTCGGACACCCTTTCCGGCATCAAGATGTCGGCTCGTCCGAAGCCGTCCACCGCTGCCGCGGCGCCGCCGCCCCTTTCTTCCGGGATCGGTCGCTCGGGCGAGCCCGGAGTCTCGGTCTCCAGCTCGGGCCCCGACCGCTTCGGTCAGTACGAGATTCTGGAACGCATCGCGACCGGAGGCATGGCCGAGCTCTACCGCGCGCGCCGCAGCGGCGTCGAGGGGTTCCAGAAAATCGTCGCGATCAAGAAGATCCTTCCCCATCTGGCGGACAACGAAGAGTTCATCACGATGTTTGCCGACGAGGCCAAGCTCGCGGCCCAGCTGAATCACCCCAACATCGTCCACATCTTCGACCTCGGAAAGATCGAGGTGGGCGGCTACTTCATCGCGATGGAGCATGTCGACGGCCGGGACCTGCGGGCAATCCTTCAGAGCGCTCGCGAGGTCGGCACGCCTCTGCCCATTCCGCTGGCCGTGTACGTCTCCTCGAAGGTCGCCGCCGCGCTCGACTACGCCCACCGGCGGCGGGACACCGAGGGCCATGAGCTGACGATCGTGCACCGTGACGTTTCGCCCCAGAACATTCTCATTTCCTATGAAGGCGACATCAAGCTCTGCGATTTCGGCATCGCCAAAGCGGCCTCGAAGGCATCTCAGACTCAGTCCGGGGCCTTGAAAGGCAAAGTCCAGTACATGTCTCCCGAGCAGGCGTGGGGTAAGGCGCTCGACCGCCGCAGCGATCTGTTCTCGTTGGGAGCGGTGCTCTTCGAGATGCTGACGGAGCAGAAGCTCTTCCGCGGCGATTCCGACTTGACGGTGCTCGAAAAAGTGCGCGCGGCGGACATCGTCGCTCCCTCTTCGATCAACCCCGAGATCTCCAAGAGCCTCGAGGGCATCGTCATGAAGGCGCTGGCGCGCGAGCCGGAGGATCGGTACGGCAACGCGTCGGACATGCTGCGCGACCTCGAGGCCGTGCTCTATTCGTACACTCCCGCTCCCGGCAGCGCGGACCTCGCCATTTTCCTCCATCGCCTGCAGGCGGAGGAACAGGCCATCGCCGAGGCCAAAGCTCGGGAGTCTTCCCAGCCCGCCCCGGTGGAGCCCGAGAAGAAACGCAAGTCGAAAGGAATCCCGGTGGCCCGCCGGACGGGGACCGCACCCAAGCTCGTGCCGCCGCCTCCGCCGGAGACGCCACCCGCCGTCGCGGCCGCGCCCCTGCCCGCCGGGGCTCCGCCGCGCAAATCCTCCACCGGCTCCGGCGTCTTCGGCGCGTTCTCCACCAAACGGATCGAGGCCGAGAAGCGAAGCCGCAAGCCGCTGTACGGGATGATCGCCGCGGCCGTCGTGCTTCTGGCGGCCGCAGGCTGGTGGACTTTGCGCAAGCCTTCCGTTGCCGTTCCCGTCCCCGCCAGCCGCGCGACGCCTCTGCCGGCGTCTCTGCCCACTCCCGCTCCGGCGGCAGCCCTTCCATCGCCTGCCCCGACCGCGGGCCTGGATCCGAGAGCGATCGATGACGAGGTCGCGCGTCAGCTGGCGGCCCGCAAGAAAGAGATCCAGAAAGCCCTCGAGGCGAGCGCCAAGGCGAAAGAAGCATCGGCGAAGAAAGGGGAGGCTCCGGCGCCGGCGATCTCTTCCGCCGGCGAGGCCGAGGCGGAGGTCGCCCCGACTCCTTTGCCAATTCCGGCCGTCAAGGTCGCTCCCACCTCGCCTCCGGTCGTGGAGGTTTCACCCACGACGGTGCCCGTGCGCCCTGCGCCGGTGCGCAATGAACCTCCGGAGGTCACCCGGGGGGATCTGGTCGGGCCCGGACCCGGCGTCGTCGAACCCTCCCTGGTCTCCCCGCCGAAGATCACTTATCCACCGCTGGCGCGCCAGCAGCGGGTCAACGGCAAGGTGATCGTTCTGGTCCTGGTGGACGAAGAAGGCAGCGTCGCCGAATCGCGGCTGCAACAGGGAATTCCGTCCCGAACCGGGGTCAACGAAGCCGTCCTGGACGGGGTACGATCGGCACGCTTCCGCCCTGCCACCAAGAACGGCATTCCCGTGCGGATGTGGCGCACCCTCGTCGTCGATGTGAAACCGTGACCGGGCCGAAAGTCGGATTTGAGAACCCCGCGCGTTTTTGGGCTTTTGACTCGGTCCTCGAGACTCTAGACTCTAGGCTTCAAGACTCTCGAACCTGGACTCGTAGGAGGGCATCCGAATCATGAGTCTCTCTCCGGACCAAAAGAAGTTTTACGAGAACACGCTCCAGGTCACTAAGCGAGAGATCGCGGAGCTCGAGGAGCTGATCCAGCAGGAGCTCGCGAAAGTCAAAGACCGCCTGGCAGAGCTTCAGAACGCCCAGAAGGCGGCGCGCCAAATGTATGACGCGGCCTGCATGCGTCTGGGCATCGCCAACGACCTGGAAGAAGCCGAAGCACAGGGCTGAACGCTGGCGGGTCCTTGGTGCTTGGTCCTTAGTCCTTAGTCGTATCGTCTTGAGGTCGGGGGGAGTTGTGTTTTCCGACCAGGGACTACGGACCAGGGACAAAGGACTCCGGATCGCGGCGTTCGGTCTCGCGCTGGTCGGTCTCGCGTGCCGCAACACGACAAAACCCTCGGCGTCCGAGTTCCCGCGTCGAGTTGTGTCGCTCGCGCCGAATCTGACCGAGATCGTCTTCGCCGTCGGCGCCGGCGATCGATTGATCGGCGTTTCGGATTACTCCGACTATCCGGAGGCGGCGCGGTCGCTTCCCCGAGTGGGAGGCCTGGAGGTCAGCGCGGAGCGCATCGCTTCGCTCTCGCCGGATCTGGTTCTCGCGACTCCGGAAGGCAACGCAAAAGGTCCTGTGCGGGCTCTCGAGGCCGTCGGCGTGCCCGTTCTGATCGTTCCCGGAAGCTCTCTGGACGAAGTGCTCCAGGGCATTCGGCTCGTCGGCCGGAGGTTGGGCCACGTGCGGGAGGGGGAAGGACTTGCTCGCAAGCTCGACTCGAGGCGGCGGGAGGTCCGGGCCCGAGGCAGCGGACGCCCCCGACCCTCGAGTGTGCTGCTGATCTGGCCCGATCCCGCCCAGGCCGCTGGCAGCGGGACCTTTCTCGACGACGTTCTCACGGAGGCGGGCGCGTGGAACCTCCTGGGCGGGCGGCCGGGTTGGCCGGTCCTGTCGCCGGAATGGCTTGCGAGCGAGCCCATCGACGTCCTGATCGTTCCCGACTCTGTGGAGACTCGGTCTGCCTATGAACATGCCTTCGCCTCCGGGCCTCTCTCGCGCGGAACGGTTTCACGCGCGCGCGTGATCCGCATCCCGGAATCCGTTTTGACGCGCCCCGGACCGCGTGTCTTCGACGCGCTGGAAACCCTGGAGAGAGAGCTGGCTCAACCGCTGGGAACGGGAAACAGCAGACGGGAAGGGAAAAGGGAAGCCCGATGAGGGCTTCGCGCTCGATCGCCGCCTCTCTCCTTCTCCTTCTCGCCGCGGTCTCGGTTGGCCTGGCGATTGGCGGCGTCCATCTGTCGCTGCCGGATCTCTGGGCCGGGACCGGGGAGGCCGGGGAAACGGCCCGGCGGATCGCCGGACTCCGATTGCCGCGCGTGGCACTCGCTGGTTTGGTGGGAGCCTGTCTCGCTCTGGCCGGCGCGGCGATGCAGGCTCTGCTCAAGAACCCGCTGGCCGATCCCTTCCTTCTGGGAACCTCCGGCGGAGCCGCGACGGGCGCGGCGATCGCGTCCCTCGCGGGAGCCTCACCTCTGGTCTCGCCCGGCGCGGCCTTCGTCGGAGCGGTGGGTTCGTCGCTGGCCGTCGCGGCGCTCGCGCGGCGGGGCGGCCGGCTGGACCTGCACCGGCTGCTGCTGGCGGGATTGATCGCCAACGCGTTTTTCTCCGCCGTGCTCCTGGGCATTTTCTCGGTGGCTTCCTCTCAGGCGGCCCGGACGATGCTTTTCTGGATGATGGGAAGCCTGTCCGATGCCTCGCTTTCCCGAGTCGCGGCGCTTCTTCCCTATGCCGCGGCCGGCGGCGCTGTCCTACTCCTCTCGGCGTCGCGCCTGAACCTGTTCGCTGTCGGAGAGGAGAATGCCGCGGCGCTCGGCGTCGACACCGAACGATCCAAGCGGCTGGTCTTCCTTGCCGCGTCGCTGACAACGGGTGCCGCGGTCGCCTTCGCCGGCGTCATCGGTTTCGTGGGCCTCCTGGTGCCGCACGCGGCGCGCGCCGTCGTGGGAAACGACCAGCGACTCCTGCTTCCCGTCGCCGCGATCTCCGGAGCGACCCTGCTCGTCGCCGCGGACGCCCTTTCGCGGACCGTGTTCTCCCCCGCGGAGCTGCCCATCGGCGCGGTGACAGCCGCCTTGGGCGCGCCCCTCTTCGCATGGCTGCTCCTCAAGAATCCATGATGGCGATCGCACTGGAGGCCCGCGCTCTGTCCGCTGCCTACGGCAAGACGCGGGCGCTCGACGGCCTGAGCGCAACGGTGCCCGGCGGTGCGATCGTGGCGCTTCTGGGTGAGAACGGGTCGGGCAAGTCGACGTTGCTGAAGGTGATCGCGAGAATCCTTCCGCCGGCCGGCGGCGACCTGCTGCTGGAGGGCCGGCCTCTGTCGCAGATCCCTCGGCGCGAAACAGCGCGCCGCATCGCCTACGTTCCGCAGAGCGCGGAGCTGGTCTTCCCGATCCGGTCTCTGGATCTGGTCCTGCAGGGGCGCGCCCCGCACAATCCCGGTTTCTCGACCGACTCCCCGAGCGATCGCGCCCTCGCGCTGGAAGCGATGCGGTCCTGCGACGTCGAGGCCCTCGCCTCACGCGACGCCTCCACGCTTTCAGGCGGCGAGAAGCGCCGGGTCTTCCTCGCCCGAGCGCTCGCGCAACAGGCGGAGATCTGGTTGCTGGATGAGCCGACCTCGGGGCTGGACCCGCGCCACCGGCTCGAGTTTCTGGAAACGCTCGCGCGCGTCCATCGCGAGCGGTTGACGACGGTTCTCTTCGTCACCCACGAGATCGATCTGGCGGCGGCGCTGGCGGACCGGGTGATCCTCTTGAAGGGCGGCCGCGCGCTGGCGGAGGGGCCGGCCGCGGAAGCGATCACGGCCGAGACGCTCGCCCGGGCCTTCGAGGTCGAGGTTCGGATCGAAGTGGATTCGACCGGCCAGCGGCACTTCGTGCCGGTGGCGCCCACGGGTCGAGGACGAGGAGTTCCCGAACGAGTTCTAACTGGCGGGGGATAAATGATTTCCGCCGCCCGGGATCGCAGCTGTTACGATCGTCGGCTCCCATGTGGTTCAAGAAAGACAAGGCTCCCAAAGAGCCGAGGGAACGGCGTCCCAGCAAGGTTCCCGAGGGGCTTTGGGTCAAGTGCGACAACTGTCGCGAGATCCTTTACAACAAGGAGCTCGCCCGCAACTTCAAGATCTGCCCCAAGTGCCAGTTCCACTTTCGGCTTTCGGCGCCGGAACGCCTCCAGATGCTCTTCGACGAAGAGCAATACGTCGAGCTGGATGAGGAGCTGCGCTCAGCCGACCCGCTGAAGTTTCGGGACACCAAGCGCTATCGCGACCGGCTCCGGCAGTATGAGGAGAGCGCCGGGGCGAGCGAGGCCATCCGCACCGCCACGGGCACGATTGGAGGGATCCCGGTGATCATCGGCGCGATGGAATTCTCTTTCCTCGGTGGTTCGATGGGCTCCGTGGTCGGGGAGAAGGTGGCGCGCGCCGCCGAACGCGCGCTCCACGAGCGCAAGCCCCTCGTGCTCGTCTCGACGTCGGGCGGAGCCCGCATGCAGGAGGGGATTCTGTCGCTCATGCAGATGGGAAAGATCGCGGCCGCACTGTCGCGCCTTTCCGAAGGACGGATTCCCTACATCTCGATCATGACCGACCCGACCACCGGAGGCGTGACGGCCTCCTACGCCATGCTCGGGGACCTGAATCTCGCGGAGCCTCAGGCCTTGATCGGATTCGCAGGCCCCCGCGTGATCGAGCAGACGATCCGCCAGACGCTCCCGGACGGGTTCCAACGCTCCGAGTTTCTTCTGGAACACGGCATGCTCGACATGGTCGTCCCGCGCTCGGAAATGAAGGCGACGGTCGTGAGATGCTTGAAGCTCCTCTGGGACGGAGGGAACGGGCGCTAGGCGCTGGGCGATGGGCGCTGGGCGAGATGCCCCTTCAGTCGGATTCTTCCAGCGCCTGGCGCCAAGCGCCTAGCGCCCCCGTTGCGCCCCATGCCAATCTATCCGTCTCTTCAGCGCCTGGAGTCATTGTCCCTCCGGGGAATGAGGCTCGGCCTCGCGGCGATCAATTCTCTCTGCCAGCGCCTGGATCGGCCGCAAGCGCGGGTTCCCTCCGTCCTGCTCGCCGGGACCAACGGTAAGGGCTCGACCGCGGCCACCCTTTCCGCGATTGCCACTTGCGCCGGCTTGCGCTCCGGGCTCTACACCTCGCCGCATCTGGTGCGCGTGACCGAGCGCGTGAGAATCGAAGAGGTCGACGTCACGGACGGTGAGCTCGACGAAGCGCTCACCAGAGTCTTTCGAGCCTCCGACGAGGCACCCGGAATCCCCGTGACCTATTTCGAAGCGATGACAGCCGCCGCGTTTCTTCTCTTTGCCGACCGGCGGCTCGATCTCGCGATTCTGGAGGTCGGGCTGGGCGGCCGTTTCGACGCGACCAACATCGCTTCGCCTGAGCTCTCCGTCGTCACGTCCGTCTCGCTCGATCACACGGAAGAGCTCGGGAATACGATCGGCGCGATCGCCCGGGAGAAGGCGGGGATCTTTCGCCGGGGCAAGCCGGCCCTCGTCGAGAGTCCCCTCGAAGAGGCGCTCCAGAGCTTCCGGGAAGCCGCCGCTGCGAGCGGCGCCCTTCTTCACGAGATGCGAGCGGAGGTGACGCTGGAAGCCGAAGAACCGTCTCTCCGAGAGACGCGATTTCGCTTGCGGACGCCCCGGCGCGCCTACGAGCTCGCGACGCCGCTTCTGGGCGCGCACCAGGCGTGGAACGCGGCAACCGCCGTCCGATCGGCGGAGCTGCTCCCCACGAGCCTGGAGATCAACGCCGCCGCGGTTGCGCGCGGCGTCTCCGCCGTCCGCTGGCCGGGCAGGCTGGAGCAGTTGGTCGTCCGCGGGCACCCGGTGCTGCTCGACGGCTGTCACAATCCCGACGGCGCCGGCAGCCTCGCCCGTTTCCTTGCGGAGACGGGGCTCAAGGCGGACTTGATCTTCGGCGCGATGGCGGACAAGGACATCGAGTCCATGGCGGCGGCGCTCTTCGGGACAGTCGGGGAGATCCGCCTGGTTCCCATTTCTTCTCCGCGCTCGGAGACTCCAGTCGAGCTCCAGCGGCGCGTCGCGCCCTGGCGCTCCGATGCCATCGAGTCGGGAAGCCTCGGGAAGGCTCTCGAAGAATTTCTGTCCCGGCCCGGGGAGAAACCTATAATCGTCGCCGGTTCTCTCTATCTCGTCGGACAGGCGCGCGCACTCCTGGCCGGCGGGCAGATCGGAGAAGGTCGCCCGTGAAGATCGCCGTGGAAGAGTTCACTCGGGAGCACTTCGAGCGCCTGGAAGAGGAGCGGCTCGCGGTATACGCCTCCAAGAGCTCGCGCGCGAAGCGAGCGCGGGGTTTCGTCCTCCCGATGGAAGGGGACGCCCGGACACAGTACGCTCACGACCGCGACCGGATCATTCACTCGCGGGCCTTCCGCCGCCTAAAGCACAAGACCCAGGTCTTCGTCCCCTACGAAGGGGATCACTTCCGCACCCGCCTGACGCACACGATCGAGGTCTCGCAGATCGCTCGCAGCGCCGCGCGGTTCCTGAACCTGAACGAAGACCTGACCGAGGCGATCGCGCTCGGCCACGACCTCGGACACACTCCCTTCGGACACTCCGGAGAACGCGTTCTCGACCGGCTCCTCCGGGAAAGCCACCCGGGGGCGGGCGGGTTCAAGCACAACTACCAATCCGTTCGGGTCGTGGATCGGCTGGAAAAGCGATACGAAGAGCCGGGACTCGATCTGACCCACGACGTTCGCGAGGGAATCTTCAAGCACACGCTGTGGAAACGCTCGTATCCCTTCCCTCTCGACTGGCCCGAGGGCCTCCACCTCGAGTCCGGGGGATCGCTGGAAGCCCAGACGGTCAACTGGTGCGACGAGATCGCGCAACAGACGCACGATCTCGAAGATGGGCTGCCCCTGACGGAAGAGGAGTCGATCGAAGCGCTGGAGATCTCGCGGGTCGTCCGAGCCGTTCGCCCGGCGGGGCGCGATCGCACCGTCCGCCGCACCTCCTTGATCCGCGGGATGATCGCGGTCCTGACCGCGGATCTCGTGGAAGCCTCTCGCGCTCGGATCGAACAGTGGCTCGAGGCGAGTCGGATCTCGACGTCCGACGACTTCTATTCCTGGAGGGAGCGGTTGCCCGGAGACCTGGTGACCTTTTCCGAAAAGGGACGCGGCTACTATCGGGAGTTGAAGGACTTCGTCTACCGCCACATCATTCATTCCTTCCCCGTCTCCCGCTACGACGGCCACGCCCGGCGGGTGCTGGCAGGCCTCTTCCGCGCCTACCGGGAGAACCCCCGGCTCCTGCCCGACTATGTCTTGATGACGTTGCGGGACCAGCTCCAGGTCCGGTTCCTGCGCGAAGTGGCCTTGCGGGACGTGGATCGGGAAGCCGAGGAGAAGTACTTTCCGAGGCCCGAGTTCTACCGCGCGATCGCCGATCACATCGCGGGCATGACGGACAGCTACGCCAATGAGGAGTATCGGCAGCTGGTGACGGAATGATTGAAAAAGTCGACAGTCGACAGCTGACAGTCGACAGCGAATCATCCGCTTGTCTTCTCTCCACTGTTGACTGTCGACTGTTGACTGTCGACTCAGACAAGAGGCAGCATGACTAAAGCCGAGACGCTTCTGCCGCCACTCGCCTTCATGGACCGCGACCTGGAGGCTGTCGACCCCGAGGTCGCCCGCTGGATCGGTGAAGAAGTCCGCCGGCAGAACGAGGGGCTCGAGCTGATCGCCTCGGAGAACTGGGTCTCGCGAGCGGTGCGGACGGCCCAGGGATCAGTGCTGACGAACAAGTACGCGGAAGGGTATCCGGGCAAGCGCTACTACGGCGGCTGCGAGTTCATCGACAAGATCGAGTCGCTCGCCATCGAGCGCGCGAAGGCGCTCTTCGGTGCGGAGCACGCCAACGTCCAGCCGCACTCCGGATCGCAGGCGAACATGGCCGTCTACCTGACGGCATGCAAGACGGGCGACACGATCCTCGGCATGAATCTCTCGCACGGGGGCCACCTGACACACGGCCATCCGCTTTCCTTCTCGGGGAAGGAATACAAGGTCGTGGCTTACGGCGTGCGGCGCGAGGACGAGCGCATCGACTACGACGAGCTGGCGGCGCTCGCGCGGGAGCACCGGCCGCGCCTGATCATCGCCGGAGCTTCGGCCTACGCGAGGGAGATCGACTTCAAGCGGTTCGGCCAGATTGCAGACGAGGTCGGCGCGGACCTGATGGCCGATATCGCGCATGTCGCCGGCCTCGTCATCGCCGGCCTCCACGTTTCGCCCGTTCCGTACTCCGCGTTCGTGACGTCCACGACTCACAAGACCTTGCGCGGCCCGCGCGGAGGCCTCGTGCTCTGCCGCGCCGCGCGCGCCAAGGATCTCGACCGGAACGTCTTCCCCGGGGTCCAGGGGGGCCCCCTGGAGCACGTGATCGCCGCGAAAGCGGTCGCGCTCGCGGAGGCGGGCACTCCGGATTTCCTCGACTACCAGAGGAGGATCGTCGAGAACGCGAAGGCTCTCGCCGGCGGTCTGACCCGGCGCGGGTGGCGAATCGTGTCGGGCGGGACGGACAACCACATGATGCTGCTGGATGTCGGCGCGAGAGGGCTTTCGGGCAAGGAGGCGGAGAAGGCTCTCGAGCGCGTGGGCCTGACCGTCAACAAGAACACGATTCCTTTCGATACCCGCCCGCCGATGGTGGCCTCGGGCATTCGCCTGGGAACACCGGCCGTCACGACGCGCGGGCTCACGCCCGACCACATGGACGCGATCGCCGACGCGATCGCCCGGGTGCTCGAAGCGCCCGCCGACGACGCCGTGGCCGAGTCGACGCGAAGGATCGTGCGCGAGCTGTGCGCCGCGTATCCGCTCGTCTAGCCGCAAAGTGGGTCGGTGCGACGGCGCTGGCGCTGCTGCTTCTGGCTCGAAATCGGCCGGCGGAGCTCGCGGCTCGGGTGCGCTCTGTCGCGGCCTTCGCGCCCCGAGAATTGGCGGTTCGCCGGCTCGGAGGATCCTCCGCCGCGTTTGACCGCGGATATTTCCATTTTCTCGAGTCGGCGCGCCGGCGGCTCCCGACCGGAACGGCCGGAGTCGCGCTGATTCTCAAGAGGCCGAGCCAGGACGCTCTCCATCTCGCTGCCTACACGATGGCTCCGGTCCCGGTCGTGGTTTTTCGTGGCGCGGTGGCGCCCGGTTGGATCGCGGCCGTGTACGGGAGCGAACGTCCGCCCGGATGGAAACTCCTCGTCGAGGTCCCGGGCGGCGCCCTGATGGTTCCGAACGCGTCGTCGGGTTGAGTCTTCTTCTTCCGCTCGGCGCCTTCGCGGCGATCCTCGCCGCCGTCACGTTCGGCGGAGCGGTCGTCGCGGCGGCGCTCCTTCCTCCCGGCTCGACTTTCAAGCCGGAGCGATGGAGCTGGGGGTTTGTCGTCGGAATGTCGCTCGTCGCAGCTCAGGCCGCGGCGACAGTTGCTCTGGGCGTGACGCCCGGCTGGATTCCAACGGTTGGCCTGTTCGCTATGGCCGCGGCCCTCGGTCTCCGGGCGCGATTGCGCGAGATCGGCTCCGACGCGGCGCCGCAGTCCAGGCGGGCCGCCGTGCTTTCCGTGCTCCTCGTGGCGCTCCTGGCTTCCGGAGTGCTCTTCTACCTGCTCCGGGCGCTGACCGAACCGATGTGGTCCAACGACTTTCTCGCGATCTGGGGGCTGAAAGGCAAGACGCTCTTTCTCGCGAAGCGCTTTCCGGCGGGCGTCCTTGCGCCTTCTCTCTATGCGTTCTCCCATCCGGAATACCCACTCGGGCTGCCCCTGATCTACGCCGGGGCGGCGTCGCTCCTCAACCGATGGGACGATCACGCGCTGGCGCTGCTCTTCCCATTTTTTCAGGTCGCCACGCTCGCGGTGCTCTTCGGCTGGCTGCGGCGGCGCGGAATCTCCTGGCCCGTCCCCCTCGCGGCAGCGGCGCTCCTCTCTCAGCTCGAGCCGCTCTACTCCGGGTTCCTGACCGGAATGGCCGAGGTTCCGCTCTCCTGCCTCTTCCTCCTTTTCGGCACGGCTTACTCCGACTGCCTGGACGAGACGGACACGGGAGCCCGGCGGCGATTGGCCGTCGCTTCCTTCTTGTCGGCGGCGCTCAAGAACGAGGGCCTCCTCCTGGCGGCCGCCGGCGCAGTCGGTGCGATGGCGGCGCGGCGTTCGGTCCGCTGGCGGGTGGCCGCCGCCTGCGCGCTTCCGGCCCTCGCGGTCTTCGGCCTGACCCGGGTCGTCTCTCGCGGGGCGACGCCGCGCGACTTCGACCTTGCCTTTCTGGGCTCGCGGATCGGCGAGCTGCCCGCGCGCCTGGCCGAGTCGCTGCGAGTCGGCTTCGCCGAAGGATTCCGGCCGGCCTGGCCCATTCTCGCGTGTCTGGCCCTCCTGTTCGCCGCCGGGCGTCGGACTCCCTTCGCGGATCGCCTGCTCGGTCTGGCCGCCGTGTGCCTCGTCGTCTATGTGTCGATTCCGGCCCTCGCCGTTCTCGGCCCCACCTGGCTGGTGCGCACGACGCTGCCGCGAACGGCCGTGGCGCTCGCGCCTTTGGTGGCGGCAGGACTGGCCGGACGATTGAGGGATTGATTCATTGATTCATTGATTCATTGATTGATTGAGACGGTCAGCGAACTTCCTCGCTCAATCTGTCAATGATCCGATGAATCAATGACTCAATCCTTCCTCCGATGGATCCACCTCAGCCGCAGCAGATCCCAGAGCGTCGGGAGCGCGTGACGAAACACCGACACCTTCGATTCCGGGGAGTTGAACCAGAGCACGGGCACCTCGGCTATGTCGATTCCGTGGCGCCGCGCAAGAAACAGGATCTCGATGTCGTAGGCGAAGCCGTCGATCTTGGCCTCGCGGAAGAGCTCGCGGGCGATGTCGCCGCGGAGGAGCTTGAAGCCGCACTGCGTGTCGAGGATTCCGGGAACGGCGAGCAGTCTCACGAGGCGGTTGCCGGTCTTTCCGAGTACCTGGCGGTAGAACGGCTGGGGCCTTCGCACGAGGTCGTCGCGCATTCCGCGCGATCCGATCGCGATCGGGTGGGTAGGTAACCGTTCGGCGAGCTTGACCCACTCCGAAAGGGGAGTCGAGAGGTCCGTGTCGGAGAGCAGAACGGGATCTCCTTTCGAGGCCAGCACCCCCGTCCGCAACGCGTGTCCCTTCCCGCGGTTGACTTCGCTGCGTTGCACCCAGAGGGCAAGTTGGTTCTCCTCGGCGGTGCGCCGCGCGGCGGCGAGAGTCCCGTCCTGCGACCCGTCATCGACCAGGAGGACTTCCCAGTCCCAACCCCCCGGCCGGCCGCGGACCCACTCGGCGACTCCCCGGATGCAGGCTTCGATCCGGCGGCGTTCGTTGTAGGCGGGGATGACCAGCGAGGCGATTTCGGACTGCGGCTTTCGAATCTCGAATGGAGAATCCGACCCGCCCGTCTTCGCCGCTCCGGGTTCCTTGCTCCGGATTCGGAAATCCCGGTTCATGTCTTCTGCGCCTCGAACACGAACTGGTAGCCGAACATCGTGGGCCACGCGCGAGCCGTCAGGCGCGCGATCCCGCGAACCGGGGCCCGGACCACGGCGCTGCGGGCGAGAGTGGGCAGCGCCAGCTCGTAGGGCATCGCCGTCGCTTCGACTGCGCGCACGCGGAAGCCCGAGTCCTGCAGCAGGTGGCGAGCGCTGGCGCGCGTGTAGAAGGAGAGGTGCGTGCGGTCGAGGATGCCGCGCTCCGTGTAGCGAAAGTGGCCGAACAGGAGCGCGGCCCGGACGGAGACGTTGGCGATGTTCGGCAGCGAGACAAGAAGAAGGCCATCGGGCTTGAGCCAGGACCGCACTTTCTCCAGAAGCTCCTCGGGGGAGGCCAGATGCTCGAGCACGTCCGCGGCGACTACGACGTCGAACGGCCGCGACCAGTCGCCCGCGGAAAGAGCGTCCGCCGCCCGCCACTCGTCGTATCCCTGCCGCGCCTCGGGGGGGACGCGCGGGTCCGGTTCCACGCCGGCGAGAAAGGCACATCGGTCCCGTACCTCGCGGCCCAGGTGTCCCCCCGCAGCGCCGAGGTCGAGGAGGCGCAGGCCCATGGGAAGCGCACGAATATGCCGGCGCAGCAAGTCGTGGGAGGACCCGGGGATTTCCTTCCAGGTGTACTTTTCGACGGAGTGCACTGGAGGAAAGTTATCAGTAATCAGTTGTCAGTTGTCAGTTTCCAGAGAAGCACGGCGGCTATACCAGAACCGACATACCACTGGTCTCAGAACTGAAAACTGAAAACTGAAAACTGATGACTACACTCTGAACTTCTGCGCGATCGGATACCGCCTTCCTTCGCCGAACGCGCGCGCGGTGACCTTCGGGCCAGGAGGGATCTGGCGCCGCTTGTACTCGTTGCGATCGACCCGGCCGGCGATCTCGCGGGCGAGCGCCGGAGAGGCGCCGGTCTTTCGCGCCGCGACTGAGGCCGGGAGCGACTGGTCGACGAGGGCTTCGATCAGAGGGTCGAGGATCGGATACGGAGGAAGCGAATCGCTGTCCTTCTGGTTGGGCGCGAGCTCCGCCGACGGCTCCTTCGAGATCGAGGCGGGCGGGATGCGCACGCGGTCCCGGTTGATCTCGTTGGCCAGCGCGTAGACGAGCGTCTTGGGGATATCGGAGAGAAGCGCGTAGCCTCCCGCCATATCACCGTAGAGCGTGCAGTAACCGACGGCGAGCTCCGACTTGTTGCCGGTCGAGAGAACGAGGTGCCCGAACTGGTTGGACAGCGCCATCAGAATCGCTCCCCGAATCCGAGCCTGGAGATTCTCCTGCGCCGCCTTGCAGTCCTTTCCTTCGAAGGCGCGGGAAAGAGTCGAGAGGTAAGCCTCGAAGACCGGGCCGATGGGAATCTCGAGCAGGCGCATCCCGAGCCGCTCCGCCAAATCGCGCGCATCGCGCAGACTTCCCTGCGACGAGTACGGGCCCGGCAGGGCGACGCCGAGAACCCGATCCGGACCGAGCGCCTCCACGGCGAGGGCGGCCGTTACCGCCGAGTCGATGCCGCCCGAGACGCCCAACACAGCGCTCGTGAAGCCGGTCTTCTCCGCGTAATCCTTGAGCGCCAGCACGAGGGCGCGGCGGATCTGCTCGGTGTCCGAGCCCAGCTCGGCGATCGGCGCCCGGCCTCCCGGAACGTCGATCGTCCAGTAGTCCTCCTCGAACGAGCGCCCGCGCCCGACCAGTTTTCCCTTGTCATCGAACGCGAGCGACCGGCCGTCGAAAACGAGCCCGTCGTTTCCGCCGACGAGGTTGCAAGACACCAGCGGTACCCCGGAGCCAAGCGCGACTTTCCTCATCATCCGTTCCCGCAGCCGCTCCTTGCCGAGAGTCCAGGGCGAGGCGGAGATGTTCGCGTGGAAGTCCAGGCGCAGCGGCCGCAGATCCCTCACGGGATCGGCCTCGTAGAGGGGCCGCTTCCAGAACGTCTTGTCGTTCCAGATGTCTTCGCAGATCGTCACGCCCACGCGCCGTCCGCGCACGGCGAGCACGTACGGCGGCTTGGCTCCCGGCTCGAAGTACCGCCCCTCGTCGAAGACGTCGTAGGTAGGAAGCAGCCGCTTGTGGTAGATGCCCGAGATGCGCCCGCGGCGGGCGGCGACGGCCGCGTTGAAGACCGACCGTCCCGCGCGCGCCCGGTTCTTCGCGAGCGAGCCGAAGAGCCAGACGGCTTCTCCCGACGCGCGCGCGAGGCGCCGCGTGGCGCGCTCGGATTCTTCGAGAAACGACCGCCGCTCGAGAAGGTCCTTGGGAGGGTAACCGCAGACCGCGAGCTCCGGGAAGAGGACGAGGTCCGCCCCGTCCTTTTCCGCGCGCCAGCCTCCGGCCAGGATCTTTTCCGAGTTGCCGGCGAAATCCCCGACGGTTGTGTCGATCTGGGCGACGGCGACTTTGAGGGACCGGTTCATGGATTCATCGGTTCATCGGTGAAGGTTGAAACGATGAAACGGTGAAACGGTGAAACGGTGAAACGGTGAAACGAGTGAGTCGAGGTGTCGCGGGCAAAGAAACCGAGAAATCGAGAAACGGATCGAAATCCTCCCAACTCCTAATTCTCTAACTCGTCCGGGACCAAAGATCTTCCCGATAACCCATCCGCCGGAGTGGGCGCCTCGCCGTCCCGCATCGTCCAGAGAAGGGGCAGACCCAATGCCGCCGCCGTCACGATCGTTCCGACCCAGCGGCGGGCCGCCTCCGCCGCTTCCAAGCGACCGCTCGAGGCTCGGGGACAGACGGTCAGGCCCGCCAGCGCCATCCCCACCGTCCTTCCAAACAGCATCAGAGGAAGAACCGTCGTGAAGAACGACAGCAGCAGGAGGAACGCACCCGCCCAGGGAAGGCCGGCGGTCGAAGGCACCTCTCCCGTGAGCACGCGGGCCCCGAGCAGTGTCGCGGAAACGAGCAGGAGGGTCGTCGCGGCGTCCGCGCCGAACGCTCCGGCCCGGGCCCCGAGGCCCGCGGCGCGGCCGGCCGATTCGCCTTCGGGCGCCGATGCTTCCGGTGGGACGGGAGACGACAGGGACTCCTCGTCAGTGTCGGAGCGCAATGGCAGATCGACGAGCGAAAACTCCGAAAGACTCGAGACAGCCGGCGAGAGCTTCAACCTGCTCAACGGCGCGGCGTCAGATGGCGGACGTAGATCCGACCCATCAGATCGAGATCCCCCTTCAGGTAGTGTTCGGCGAACTTGCGATGGCGGATGATTTCGCTGTCCTTGGGGTCGATGGCGAGCGCCTCGTCAAACGACTGGATCGCCTTGGGAAAGAGCCCGTTCTGAAGCTGCGCCACACCCTGGTTGTAGTAGGAGTGCAGGAGATAGGAGCGGGCGTCCTGATTCTGGCGGTCCTCCTGATAGATCCGCCACAGGAATGGGATCGCGGTCTCGTACTCCGCCTCGTTGTAGAGCTTGACGGCCGGCGCCAGGGTCTGAACCTTGTCGGACGCCACGCCCATCGACTGGGCGAAGGTCGGGTCGTTGCGGAAGGAGGGCGCCGCGAGATTGAAATTCTTGAGGGCTTCGATATAGCGCTTTTCGGCGAGCGCCTGCTCGGCGGTTGCGCGCAGGCGCGCCGGATCGTTCGGGCCCGGTGATGCCGGAGGCGGGCCTCCGGGCGCGGGAGTCTGCACCAGGGCCACGGACGACGGGCCTCCCGGCTGAGGTGCGGCGCCGAGCTCGGAGAGCATGCGGCGAGCCTCCTCGAAGTCTGGGCTGCTCCGCGGGATGCGCAACAACTCTCGTCGGGCTTCGGCGACCTGACCCGCGTCGGAAAGCTCCCGAGCATGCGCCAGCGACGCGACGCCAGCAGCCGTCGAGTCGGGACCGGAGCTCGTGGAGGAGACGGCGCGGCGGGGACTCTTCAAGACCAAATACACTCCAAAACTGATGATCACGACCGCGGCAGCGACCATCGCAAGGACGCGTGGCGGAACCGGCAGACCTCGAGAGGGTTTCTTCGCCGGCGGCGGTGCGGGCGCGGCGGCGACCGGCCCCGCGGGGCGGGCGGCCTCTTCGAAATCGAGGCTCCCGGCCGGCATCGGTGTTTTCGCGGAAGAGCCCGTTCCACGCGCCATCTCTGCTTCGATCTTGTCGATATAGAACCGCGCGGTCGCGTCATTCTCGTCGACGGCCAGCACCTGCAGGAAGAGCTCCCGGGCGGCCGGAAGGTCTCCCGCCTCGAACTTTTCCCGTCCCGCCTTGAGGCCGTCGGAAACGACGCGATTGCCTTCGGCCATTTCCTGACGCGCCCCCTCGATCCGGCTGACGGCTTCGGAGTTGTTGATGTCGATCAAGAAGATGCGGGACCACACCTCGATGGCCTGCTGGCGGTCGCCTCGCCGGGCGAACTCGTCCCCCTGGCGCATGAGAGCGGCGATCTCGCGCTCGTTGGTTTGGGCCTCTTCCTCTTCCAGAGAGGCGGTCGGCGATGGTCGGAAACTGGGCTGCGGCGGCGGGACGAAAGTGGGGGGCGCGGCGGCGCCGGCAGGCTCCTCCAAATCGAAGCCGGGAGTCGAGCTCCACAGATCCGCCGGTGAGCCCGGCGGAGCCGAGGGAGGCATCTGGCGAGACGCCGACCCCGGATTTGTCGAATCCATGTCCACGACCGGTCGGGCCGGCGGACTCGGGTCGAGCGAGAGCGAATCCAGCGAGAGCGATTCGAGCCCCGGCTCCTCGAGTACCGGCGGCGCGGCTGTCGGAGCCGGCACGGCCTGCTGGCCCGACCCGATGTTCAACGAAACGGTCCTGCTGCTGTCGAACTGGATGTCCGGCTCGCTCATTCCGCCGCCGAGACCGCCGAAGTGAGCCGGTTCGGGCGAAGTCAGGTCGAATTGAATCTCATCATTGGCCGGCGGAGGAGGCGTGACGCGGGTGCTGGGCTTGGGTGGCGCGGCGGAGCCGCCGCCGAGCCGCCGTTCGAGCAGGGTGACGGCGGGGTGATCCGCGTCGAGTCCGCGCATCCGGTCCAGCTCTTGCCGAGCCTCCTCGGAGCGCTTGTTTTCCAAGGCCGCCAGGGCGCGCTGGCGCGAGGCATCGAAGAGAGGCTGCGCCGCTTTCTTGCCGGCGGCTTTGTCGAGAATCTCCAGGGCATCACGGTTGCCCGGCAGAACCGCGAGGACCTGCTCGGACGTTGCAATGGCCGCGTCGAAGTCGCGGGCGTTGTAGCTCTCGACCGCTCGCACCAGCAAGCGCTCCGGATCGGCCGCCTGGACGCGCTCCTGCCGCGTCGGTGTGGCGGTCACGAGCGCTTCAAGCTCGGCCACGTCCACGTCGGCCGCGGAATTCTTGGCCTTCTCCATCAGCTTGCGCGCGGGTGCGAACCGCGGGTCCATTTTCAGAATGAAGTCGCAGCCGATCACGCAGTCGTCGCTCTTTCCCTGGTGGTAGAGGTTGAGCGTGTGGCGGAAGGTGGACAGGATCTTTTCGCGGACCTCACGTGGGAGGGACGGGTTGCCCGGATAGCTGGCGGCCGGGGGGGTGCTCATGCCGGAACCCGGGCCG
>Ga0070698_100002979_pt1 | contig 18632 bp, 14 predicted proteins | sample KBSK1502metaG_FD_65477 | JGI IMG/M metagenome (GOLD analysis project Ga0070698, IMG submission 65477) | Corn, switchgrass and miscanthus rhizosphere microbial communities from Kellogg Biological Station, Michigan, USA - KBS K1-50-2 metaG | ecosystem: Host-associated > Plants > Roots >...
ATGCTCGATCGACAGGTCGGCCGAAGTCGTGATCTGCGGGCTGAAACGTTGTGAAAGTTCTGAAAGTTGGGTTCAGGCGGCCCGCTCGCGCAGGATCGCGAGCGTCTGCGCCCACGCCTCTGGGTGGGCAGTCACCTGGAGCAGTGGATCCACGGGAAGCAGCCAGCCGACCGGTCCGGCATCCGCCCGCGCGAGCGCCTCGCCACATACTCGCGCCGCTTCGTGGTGCTTTCCCAGGACTGCAAGGAGCAGGGCGTGCACGGCGGCCGCATCAACGGTGTTCGCGTCGTGGCGTCTGGGAGGCTCTGGTGACAATGGCGACAGGACAGCGAGGCCGGCAGTTGCCGGCGCGTGGCCCGGGACGCGCGTCATGGCCTCGCGAAATGCGGCTTCCGCTTCAGCGCGGCGATCCTGCCGCAACCGAAGTGCGCCGATTGCGTACCACGTGTTGCCGTAACACTCGCGCGCGTAGATGTGGCGTTCATCCAACAGGGACAGCTCCGTTGTGAGCTCGTCGAGCGCCTGGTCCAGTGCGCACTGCGCTGCGAGGACCAGTCCGTGAAGCAGATGCAGTCCAACGGTGTGGAATCGACCGGTTTCCTTGCGCTGCCCGTCCTGTGCCGCGCATCCCGCACGCAACGTCTCCAGCGCCGAGTCGAATGCCTGGCGGGCGACAAAAACCGTTGCACTGAACCAGTAGGGGAGCGCGAGGCCGGGACATAGTTTTCTCACCCGCTGCGCCGCGCGTAGCCGCTCGTCACCCCAGCTCACGGACGCGAGCCGCAGGTAGTGGCGCCACACGTCCGGCTCGAGCGCGACCGCTTTGCGCGCCGCCGCGATTGCCTCGCGACCGTCTCCGCGTCGATGCAGCACGAACGCGAGCGCGCTCCAGGCTTCGCCGGAGGAGGGATCGAGCCGACAGGCCTCACGCGCGTGTCGATCGGCCAGCTGCAACGCGGGCAGATCGGGTATGGCGTCTACTCGCGTCGATTCGAACGTCAGGGCGCAGGCGTTCGCCATGCCGATATGCGCGGCCGGCAGGTCGGGCGCGGCACGTAGCGCGTGTTCAAAGGCGTCCCGGGCTCGCATGACCTCGTGGCAATCCAGCGTTTCGAGCGCCGCGCGGCCCTCGATAAACGCACGATGCGGGTCGAGCCATGCACCAAGAGGAACATTCGATGTGGGCGGCTGAGTGCGCTCGACCGGTGCCAGGAACCGGTAGCCTCGCCGGACGACGGTTTCGATATATGGCGCGCCGGTCTGCTGGGTGCCGAGCGTCTTTCGGAGGCCGGTGATTGCCTGCGCGATGCTGTTGTCGCTGACCGCAACGTCGCGCCAGGCCCCTTCGAACAGCGCCTCTTTGGGCACGATCTGACCGGCGTTGCCCGCTAACAGCACAAGCACATCCATGTGCCGATCCGGCAGCCAGACAGTTTCGGAGCCGCGGCTCAAGATCCGGCGCGACGCATCGAGCTCGAATGGACCAAAGCGATAGACGTTGCTTCCGGTACCCACGCGAATATGCCGATTATCGCGGCGGTCGATGTCGGTCCGCTGTGAATGGAAAAAAAGTCATGCAAGTGGCGCCTGATCACGTGCAAGCGAGACCTGATCACGGGTTACCGCGGCCGATCGCCTGCGAATGAAGACGTGATTACCGGTTGTGACAGATGATCCCTTGCGAACAGACAGGGGATCATCGGTCGTGGCGGGCGATCACTTGCGAATGGACACGTGATCGCGGGTTTTGGCAGGCGATCCTCTGTGAATGGCGTTTTTCCAGATGCCTTTGCCCGCTGATAGCCACGGGCAACCGGAAAGTGACAAAGTGAACAGGCGTGACGGATTGAGCAGAAAGGAGCGACGCAGCGTGGTTGATCTCGTTGATCTAGACGTCACGCTGACGTGCCCCGCATGCGGCGGGCAGAGCCGCGAGACGATGCCGACAAACCGGTGCGTGATCTTCTACGACTGCTCGGTCTGTCGTATCGTGCTCAGGCCGAAGCCGGGCGACTGTTGCGTGTTCTGCTCGTATGGGGATCGCTGCTGCCCGTTCGTGCAGGCCGACAGACGTTGTCTGGGCGAAGAAAAGGGAGCTCTTATGAATCCAAACAAAGCATTGTGGGAGAAAGGCGACTTTACTGAGATTGCCGCTTTGATGCGCCAATCTGGAGAGGCAGTCGTCAAGTCTCTGGGGATAACGCCGCCGCTGCGGGCATTGGACCTCGGTTGCGGAGACGGCACGACGGCGGTTCCATTGGCCCGCTTGGGGGCTGACGTTGTGGGAATCGACATTGCCACGAACCTTGTCGAGGCCGGGAACAAACGCGCCAAAGAGGCGGGTCTCACCCGACTGAGATTTCAAGAGGGAGATGCGTGCAACTTGCAAGGGGTGAGCGATGACACGTTTGACTTGACCCTCTCCGTCTTCGGCGCCATGTTTGCGCCCAAGCCCTTCGACGTCGCGAAGGAGATGGTCCGGGTCACAAGACCAGGTGGCCGCATTGTGATGGGTAACTGGATCCCAAACGATCCGACATCATTTGTGTCGCAGCTGCTGAAAATCAGCTCATCGTTCATGCCTCCCCCTCCAGAAGGTTTCGTCAGTCCAATGACTTGGGGCGTGGATACGCATATCATCGAGCGTTTTGGTCAGGCCGGAGTGCCCAAGGAGAAGATCTCCATGGTCAAGGACACCTTCTACTTCATCTCGCCTGACAAAAGCCCAACACAGGTCGTCGAATCGTTCCGACGATTCTACGGCCCGACGATGAACGCGTTCGAAGCGGCTCAAAAGACCGGACAGGAGGAGGAGCTCCAGAACCAACTTCTGGAACTGGCGAACGCGCAGAACCGGAGCACGGACGGCAGCACTTCAATACCTGCCACCTTCTTGCGAGTGGATGTTTCCCTTTAAGCGTTGACGTGGCCGAGCTCCTGATCATGGGCTTCTACGAAAACCGCGTTCTCCCGCACATCCTCAACGTCGCCATGAACACGAAGGCGATGAAGGATGAGCGAACACGATGCCTCGAACACGTGAAGGGCACCGTTCTCGAGGTCGGCTTCGGCACGGGCCTCAACCTTCCGCACTATCCGCGCACGGTGACGAAAGTCGTGGGGGTCGATCCTTCGGCGACATCCGCGAGACTCGCGCGAAAGCGAATCGCGGCGTCACCCTTTCCGGTCCAGATCATCGGCCTGTCAGCGGAAAAGATACCGGTGCCCGATGCGAGCTTCGAGTCGATCGTCAGCACGTTCACGATGTGCACCATACCCGATGTTGCGAATGCGCTCCTCGAGATGCGGCGCGCGCTCAGCCCAGGCGGACGTTTGTATTTTGTCGAGCACGGGCGCGCTGAGGATCCCAACGTCGAACGCTGGCAGGCGCGCTTGAATTCGATAAACCAGAGGGCCTTGGGCGGGTGCAACCTGAACCGGCACATCTCAGCGTTGATCGAGCAAGCGGGGTTCGAGATAGAACAGCTCGAGCACGGCTATCTGAAGGGCGCACCAAAGTTCGGCGGCTTTCTCTATCGGGGCGTCGCGAAGCGATCCGGTTCTTAGGAGAGGCAATCCGCTCAATGCTTAGTGTTCGCCGTGCGTAGTCATGCGGCCTCCTCGCTCGCGAGGTTCAGCTCGCGGAGGACGCGAGTGTAGAAGCGGCGATAGGCGTCAAAGGCACAATTGCCTTGTTTGACAAGGCGGGAGCCGGGAACGACAATCGGGATTGTCATGCGACGGTTCCTTCGCCAGCACACCCGGTGCGTCGGTGCGGCGTTGTTGGCGATCTTCGTCGTCGTTCTCTCCGTCACCTGCCTGGCACAGAAGGAGATGACCGAGGCTCAGATGGCGTGCTGCGCCGCGATGGTGGCCGGCTGTGGCGGCGCCATGGGACAGGACCATAGTTGTTGCCCAACCGAGTCGCCTCGACTCGATCAGCAGCTCCCCGCATCAGGTCCGCACCTTGTCGTCCCGGCCCCTGAGCTGATCGCCTTCCTCATTTCCGGTCAGGACGCCGATGCCATCTCTCCGGGTGTGTTCTCGAACGAACCGGAGGCCTCGCCGCCGATCGCTGCTCGACCCGCCTATCTGACTCTCTCCGTTTTCCGCGTCTAGTCTTCGTCCGGTTTTGAAGGTGGTTGCAGGCATTCGTGTGCCTGCACGTCGATCTTTGCTGGATTGAAGACGGACATATGAGAAAACAGATTTCCAGACTCCTGATCCTTGGGTTCGTGGTTCTCGGCTACGGATCGGCAGATGCGATGCCGCAGCAGCCGGCATCGCAGGTCGATCATTTACAGCATCCCGCCGGATCCGCGGCTGATGTACCACCCCTAACGCTCAGCGCCGCGATTGACGAAGCGCTCGCGAACAATCCAACGCTCGTGGCGCTGCGTCGGGAATTCGACGTCGTCCGCCAGCGTCCGGCGCAGGAACGGTCGCTCGCGGCGCCCACGTTCGAGACGCAGATCTGGCAGTGGCCCCTCGACTCCATCAATCCGCTGAACACGAACATGTACATGTTCACGGTGCGTCAGGAGGTGCCTGGACCCGGCAAACGGACGCTGCGCGCCGCCGTGCTCGCAAAGGACGTGGAGCGTGCGTCGAACGACATTGCGGTGCGGGCTCGCGATGTAATCGACCAGGTGAAGCGCGCCTTCACGCACCTCTTCGTCGCGCGCCAGGCCGTGGCGATTCACCAGGCTGGCGTCGGCCTGTCGCGACAGATCGCGGATCTGACGACCGCCAGGTATGTGGCCGGACGAGGGGGCCAACAGGACACGCTGAAGGCCGTTCTGGACATTTCTAAACTGCACGCCGACTTGATCACCCTTGACGAGCAGGTACTGCTCTCGGCTGCGCAGCTCAACATCCTTCTGAACCGCGATCCCGCAGCCTCGATCGGGGAACTATCGGTCCCGGCGGACTTGGACCCATTGCCGCCGCTGGAAGATTTGCAACGGCGCGCCCTGGTGGGTCATCCCGAGCTGCGTGGCGCGCGTCTCGACGAAGAGCGGGCGGAAGCCGCGCTTGCGGTGGCGAATCGCGAGTACAAGCCGGATTTCATGGTCGGCGGAGGATACCAGCTGATGCCTCGAACGGTCGGCGCATGGACGGCCTCAGTCGGCCTGACCTGGCCGAACGCACCGTGGTCCCGCGTCGCACTCGACGCAAGGAAGGCGGAGGCGATGGCTGAGATCGAGGCCGCGCGTGCGCGTGAGCAGACGGTGGCGAATGCGATCCGGTTGTCGGTGCAACAGGCGTACGTGCGTGCGGCCTCGGCCGCGGCCCGAGCCTCTCTCCTTCAAACGACTGTGATCCCGCAGTCGCAGCAGGTGCTCGAGGTCTCGCGGGTGGCCTATCAATCCGATCGTGGCGACATCGTAGGCCTCGTCGAACAGCAGCACGGACTGCTCGAGATGCAGTTGGACTACTACCGCGCGTTGGCGGACGTGGCGGAGGCGCGGGCCGATCTCGAATATGCCGTGGGTGACGATCTGCCAACCGCTTTCACGCCCGCAGCGGAGGCCAGGTAAATGGCAACGCGACGCGTCGCCCTTCTCGCTGCGATTGTTGCGATCGCGGTCGCCGTTGCCGCTATGGCGTACGTCTTCCGAAGTCGCCTTGGCGGCGTGCCGCTGGTCGGCCGCCTCGTGGCGCCACAGATTGACGTCGGCGCAGGACCACTCCCACGCCCCGACATCCCGACGACCGGTGGCGTACCAGCCCCGGCGGCCGAAGCGCCGCGCGGCGATGTGACCATCGACGCGCGCCGCCAGCAGCTTATCGGGGTTCGCGTCGCACCAGTACAGCGAACGCTCCTCTCGGCCACCGTCCGCACGACCGGTGTGGTCCGCTACGACGAAACACGGCAGACCGACGTCAACGTGAAGCTCGATGGCTGGATTCGCGATTTGTACGTCGACTACACGGGGCAGGCGGTCCAACGGGGCGAACGCCTGTTCACGCTGTACAGCCAGGAGTTGTTGGCGACCCAGAATGAATTCCTGCTCGCTGTGACAAGTCGTGAGCAGATGCAGGCATCGCAGGTCGCGGATGCGCGCGAGTACGCCGAGCGGCTCGTCGACGCCGCGCGTCAACGGCTCGCCTTATGGGATCTGTCGCCGGAGCAGATTGCGACGATCGAGCGGACGCGGCAGCCGCTGTCCGCCGTCACGTTCACCGCGCCGGCGACCGGTTTCGTCGTTGAAAAACAGGCGGTGCGCGGCATGCACGTGATGCCGGGGCAAACGCTTTACAAAATCGCTGATGTATCCATTGTCTGGATCGAAGCGGACGTCTACGAGCAGGACATAGCCTCCCTCCGTGTCGGTGCACCGGCCACCGTCACGCTGGATGCGTATCCGGGTCAGAGTTTCGCCGGCCGCGCCATTTACATCTATCCGTACGTCGAAGAGAACAACCGGACCGCGAAGGTGCGGATGCAGTTTGGCAACCCGGGTGGCCGCCTCAAACCCGGGATGTTCGCGCATGTGGAGTTGAGAGGCGCGTCGGGGCGCGCCCTGACGATTCCTGCGGACGCGCTGCTCGACTCCGGCAAGGAGCAGATTGTCTTTGTCGCCGAAGGCGAAGGCATTTTCTCGCCGCGCCAAGTCACCGCGGGGCGACGCACCGCAGACGAGGTGGAGGTCACCAAAGGGCTGAAGGAGGGCGAGCAGGTCGCGACCGGCGCCGCGTTCTTCCTCGATTCAGAGAGCCAGCTTCGGGCAGGACTTCAGAACTACGAAGCTCCGGCCGGTGCTTCCTCGTCGACGACGTCGGCCCCGGCCGAGCGCCTGAGCATCACGTTCCGCCCGCAGCCAGATCCGCCGCGGACGGGCGAAAGCATGTTCGAGGTCACCGTCAGGGACTCGTCGGGCAAGCCAATGGCGGACGCCGACGTGACAACGACCCTCTTCATGCCGGCGATGCCGACGATGAATATGCCGGCGATGCGAATCGAGACGAAGCTTGAGCCCGCGGGCGACGGCGTCTATCGCGGAACCGGACAGGTGGTGATGGGCGGCCGCTGGGACGTGACGGTGAACGTGAGCAAGGGTGGACGGCGATTGGGGACAGGGCAATTCGCACTCGTCGCGAAGTGACGAGGACACGACAGACCGCGAAATGAAACACGTAGAGGCGGAGGAGACGACGATGACACAGTTGATGAAAAAGGGATTGGTCGCAGCGACAGTGGTGGCGGTGACGCTCGGAGCTGTCGCATGCGGCCGATCGGAACAGGCCAACCAGGCGCCGGCCGCGAGCCAGGCGCCGGCCGCGCCTGCTGCATCAGGGCCGGTGGAGATCACGTTCAAGACGGATCCCGATCCCGCAAAGACGGGCGACAACATGCTCGAGGTGATGGTGATGCAGGACGGCAAGCCCGTCTCCGACGCCGCGGTTTCAGCCGAGTTCTATATGCCGGCCATGCCGGCGATGAAGATGGCGGAGATGCGTAGCAAGGCTGCTCTGAGCAGTGCTGGCGACGGCGTCTATCGCGGGAACGGGCAGGTGATGATGGCGGGCACCTGGGAAGTCACCGTCATGGCGATGCGCAACGGACAGGAGCTGGGAAGCAAGAAACTCACGGTCACGGCCAAATGATCGAACGCGTTATCGCGTGGTGCGCGCACAACCGGTTCCTCGTCTTCACGGGGACGGCGGTGCTCACGCTCTGGGGTGTCTGGGCACTCGCGTCGACTCCGCTCGACGCGGTGCCCGATATTTCCGACGTGCAGGTCATCGTGTCGACCGAATGGGCCGGACGCAGCCCGGATCTGATCGAAGATCAGATCACCTATCCGATCGTCACAGCGCTAATTTCCGCCCCGCGCGTCCGCACCGTTCGCGGATTCACCGACTTCGGCATCTCCTACGTCTACGTCGTGTTCGAGGACGGCACCGACATCTACTGGGCACGCAGCCGCGTCGTCGAATATCTGCAGGGGATTCGCGGGCGGCTCCCGCAGGGGAGCAATCCGGTTATCGGGCCGGATGCAACCGGTGTCGGTTGGGTCTTCGAGTATGCGCTGGTCGACGAGACGGGCCAGCACAATCTGGCCGAGCTGCGCAGTGTCCAGGACTGGTATCTCCGCTACGCCCTCGCGTCGGTCGATGGCGTCGCGGAGGTCGCCAGCATTGGCGGCTTCGTGCAGCAGTACCAGGTCAACCTCGATCCGAATCGTCTTGCCGCGTACAACAAATCGATCAAGGACGTCGTAGATGCCATCCGTGCGAGCAATAACGACGTCGAGGGACGCCTGCTCGAATTCGCGGGACGTGAGTACATGGTGCGCGGCCGGGGCTACCTGACGTCGGTCGACGACATCCAGAAGGTTTCGCTCGGCGCCGACGCGCGTGGCACGCCCGTGCGTGTCGGGGACATCGCGGATGTGCGCCTGGGGCCCGATATCCGGCGTGGCGTCGCAGAGCTCGACGGGCGCGGTGAAGCTGTCGGCGGCATCGTCATCATGCGCTTTGGTGAGAACGCGCTGCGCGTCATCGAGCGGGTGAAAGCCAAGCTGCGCGATCTTCAGGGATCGCTCCCACCGGGCATTCAGGTCGTGCCGACGTACGACCGTTCTGGACTCATCAACGACTCCGTCAGCACGCTGCGGCGCACGCTCATCGAGGAAGCCATAGTCGTCTCGATCGTGATCATCGTGTTCTTGTTTCACCTGCGCTCAGCGCTCGTGCCGATCCTCGTGCTGCCGGTGGCAGTGCTTGCGGCGTTTATCCCGATGTACTACCTCGGCATCAGCTCGAACATCATGTCGCTCGGCGGGCTCGCGCTCGCGATAGGGGTGCTCGTGGACGCGTCGATCGTGATGGTGGAAAACGCGTACCGGCACGTATCCGAGCCGGAACACGAGCTGACGTACGAGGACCAGCCGCGCGCCATCGTCGCGGCGGCATCGCAGGTCGGTCGCGCGATCTTCTTTTCGCTCGCGATTATCATCGTGTCGTTCGTCCCCGTCTTTCTGCTCGAGGCGCAGGAGGGGCGGATGTTCCGTCCGCTCGCCTTCACGAAGACCTCGGCGATGGTCTTCGCATCGCTGCTGTCCATCACGCTCGTCCCTGTCTTGATGACGATGCTCATCCGGGGCAGACGGTTGAGACCCGAGTCGGCCAACCCTATCTCGCGGTTCTTCGGGTTTCTGTACGAGCCGATACTCCGGCTGGCGCTGCGTTGGAAATGGGCCGCATTGCTCATCAACTTCGCGGTCATTCCCCTGACGATTCCGTTGCTGTTCGTCCTTGGGAGCGAGTTCATGCCGCCTCTGTATGAGGGCTCTCTTCTCTACATGCCGACGTCGCCTCCCGGCATGTCGATCACGGAAGCGACGCGCTTGCTCCAGGTGCAGGACAAGCTGCTGCGCCGGTTCCCCGAAGTCGATCGAGTGTTCGGCACCGTGGGCCGCGGCACCACATCGACCGACAACACGCCGATGGGCATGGTCAACACGACCGTCACGCTCAAGCCGCGCGAGCAGTGGCGCGCCGGCATGACCCTCGAGAAGCTCCAGGCGGAGATGGACCAGCAGTTGCAGTTTCCAGGGTTCCCGAACGTCTGGACGCAGCCGATTCGCAACCGCCTCGACATGCTGCTGACCGGCATCAAGACGCCGATCGGCATCAAGATCTTCGGGCCGGATCTCACATCCATTCAAGACATCGGCCGGCAGGTCGAGCAGGCCCTGCAGGCGGTGGCCGACACACGCAGTGTGTATGCCGAGCGTGTGGCGCAAGGCTATTTCACTGACATCAGGATCGATCGGGATGCGATCGCGCGCTACGGGCTGACCGCGGGGGACGTGCAGGACGTGATCCAGTCGGCGCTTGGCGGCGAAGAAGTCACGCAGACAGTCGAAGGACGCGAACGTTATCCCGTCAACGTTCGCTATGCTGCGGCGTTCCGGCAGGACCTGCCGGCGCTGCAGCGCGTGCTCGTGAAGACTCCAGCCGGCGCAGACATCCCCCTGGGCCAGCTCGCGCAGATCGAGCTGACGTCCGGGCCATCGATGATCCGCGACGAGGACGGTCGACTTGCCGAGTACGTGTACGTCGATACGTCGACGCGTGACATCGGCGGGTATGTCGCACGTGCGCAGGAGGCGGTGGCGCGGCAAGTACCGCTGCCCTCCGGCTACACGCTGGAGTGGACCGGTCAGTACGAGTTCCAGGTCCGCGCCGGTGAACGCCTGCGCATTCTGATCCCCATCGTGCTCTTCATCATCTTCATGCTGTTGTACATGACGTTCCACTCAGCCGCCGAGGCGACGATCGTCATGTTGTCGGTGGTCTACGCGATGACAGGCGGCGTCATTCTGCAGTGGCTGCTTGGCTACAACTTCTCCGTGGCTGTCTGGGTCGGTTACATCGCGCTGTACGGAGTCGCCGTGCAGACCGGTGTCGTGATGGTCGTCTATCTGCACGAGGCACTCGACAGGAAGCTGCGCGGCGGCGTGCCGCTGACCGAGAAGGACCTGTTCGACGCGACCGTTGAAGGATCGGTGCTGCGGTTGCGCCCGAAGCTGATGACCGTGACGGTCGTCATGGCGAGCCTCGTGCCGATCATGTGGAGCACGGGCGTGGGGTCGGATGTGATGAAGCCGATTGCCGCACCGATCATCGGCGGGATGGTCACGTCGACCATTCACGTCCTGATCATCACGCCTGTCATCTTCTACATCATGAAGTTGCGTGCGCTTCGCCGGGGCACACTGCGGCAGTCGACGCTGGCGCTATGAGGGAGATGTGCAATGAAGCCTGCGATTCTCGTCAGCGTCGTCTGCGTCCCGCTCGTTTCCGGTTGCGGTCCGCACCTCGTGAAGCTGCCGAACGCAATTCCTGCTGCCGTGCAGATGCAATTGGGGCGAGTGCCTGGCGTGTGGATCGTGGGATTCGTGAGCGGCTCCAATGTCGATCACATAGACCTGAATCTTGAAACGGTCCGATTACTCCGTCAGGAGCTTCGCGCAGTCGGATCGGTGTCCGTCCTGGACGCCGAGCCGTTGACCATACCAACGGAACAGGTCTTCGCGGACGAGTCCTATTGGAGAGGGCTGGGTGAAGAACACGGCTCACCGTTGATCGTGACGGGTTCCGTGAAGTTGATCCTGGCACCTCCGCTGGTTGTCCAGCGCGGGTTACGCACTGTTTACCTGGCGAAGGCCGGCCGTGTGCTAGAGGCCACGATCGTGACGATCGATGGCCGCACAGGACGGGTGATCAAGACGACGCCTCTGCCCGGACGAGTGCGTTACGGCGTCGGTCGATTTCCGTCTGGCTTGTCGCTGTTTTTCGAGCTGATGCTTCAGTCGAAAGCCGATTGGTTCAAAGCGATCGCCGGTGAGGCAGACACCACTGCGCCACAGAAACCCATCAGAGAGGATTCCGGTACCCCGACAGCCCTCTACGATGTGCTGTTCGCGGCGGCACCGCTCTTCCAGCGCCGCCAGCACTCGCGTGCCGCGCTGATTGTCGTCTCCGACGGCGCACGTGCTCTGCAGCGCCCCGGGCCCCAGCCCCGGCTGCCAAAAATTCCGAGCGATCATTGGGGACGGCACCTCACTATGAGCTCTACAGTTTCGATTTCACGTGCCTGACGCATGGCTCACGAGCAATCGGCCCGCCCACATCAACATCAACACGCTCGCCCGGGCGCGGAAGCGTCTGCGGGCACGATGAGGACGGCGGTCGTCGTCACGCTGACGTTTGTGGTGTTGGAAGCGCTCGCCGGCTGGTTTGGACACAGCCTGGCGTTGCTCTCCGATGCCGGCCACAACCTCGCCGATGCCGGCGCGCTCGGTTTCAGTTGGTATGCGGTGCGGATGGCAGCCAAGCCGTCGCACCACGGAATGACGTTTGGCTACCACCGCGTCGGGGTGTTCGCGGCGCTCGTCAACGCCGTGTCGCTCGTGGTCATCGCGCTGATGATCGGGTGGGAGGCGATCAGCCGGCTTCGCGCTCCAGAGCCCGCCAACGGCGCGTTGATGATTGGGGTCGCCGCTGTGGCCGTGGTGGTGAACACCGTCATCAGCCGGTGGCTCCATCACGACGCTCATCGGGACATGAACATCCGAAGCGCGTACCTGCACATGGTGGGGGATGCCGTGTCGGCTGCCGGGGTCGTCATCGCGGGCGTGCTGGTCGCGGTGACGCAGACAACAATCGCAGATCCAATCGTGTCACTGTTAATCGCCGGATTGATCGCGTACAGCAGCTATGCGGTCCTGCGAGAAAGCACGACAGTGCTGCTCGAAGGCACGCCAGCGAATATGGACATGCCGGGCGTCATCGCGGCGATTCGGAGCGTGAATGGAGTCATCGACGTGCACGACCTGCACGTCTGGATGGTCGGTCCGGGTGTTGTCGCCTGCAGCTGTCACATCGTCGTGGCTGAGCAGAGCGTTCGCGAAGGGCAACAGGTACTGCGCGCAGTCGTCCACAAGGTGGAGCACAGTTTTCAGATCACGCACACCACGATTCAGGTGGAGGTCGAAGGCTGCGAGGTGAACGACATGTATTGCACCAGCCAGCACACCACCAGCCACTCGCGCGGGTGACGAGGTCCATTAGCCCGAGAAGGGCGCGCCCTTCTCAGAGCAGTGTGCCTCGCAATACGACGAGCGCGACCGAGAAGTAGATCACCAGACCGGTCACATCCACAAGCGTAGCGACAAACGGCGCCGACGAGGCCGCCGGATCGAAGCCGAGTCGGCGCAGCACAAAGGGCAGAAGCGAGCCGCTGAGCGTCCCCCACAGCACCACACCGACCAGCGACACGGCGACGGTGATCGCCACGAGCAGCCAGTGCTCCCCGTAGATGTTGGAGAACGCGGACCAAATAGTGATTCGGAGAAATCCGATGCTCCCGAGAATCGTACCCAGCGTGAGGCCCGCCAGGAGCTCTCGGCGCATGACCCGCCACCAATCAGCGATCCCTACTTCGCCGAGTGCGAGCGCGCGGATGACGAGCGTCGACGCCTGCGAGCCGGAGTTGCCGCCGCTCGAGATGATGAGCGGCACGAACAACGCGAGCACGACGGCACGTGAGATTTCCGCTTCGAACGCGCCCATCGCCGTGGCGGTGAGCATCTCGCCGATGAACAACGCGGTGAGCCACCCTGCGCGCTTCTGGATCATGCGGCCGAACGCAATGTCCATGTAGGGCTCTTCAAGCGCTTCTGATCCGCCGACACGCTGAATGTCGCGCGTGGCTGCCGCCTCCACGACGTCGAGTACGTCATCGACCGTGACAATCCCGATGAGCATGCCGGCGGTGTCGGTTACGGGCAGCGCAGTGCGGTCGTACTGGCGGAACACTGCCACAGCGGTCTGCTGGTCGTCGGGGGCCGTCAAGGTGACAAAGCGTCGATCCATCAGGTCCGCCACACGCTTGTCCACCGGCGCCAGCAGGAGCTCGCGAATACGGACGTCGTCGATCAGGAGTCCCTGCTCGTCGACCACATAGATGGTGTTGAGCGTTTCACTGTCCTGACCGTGCGCGCGGACGTAGTCGAGTACTTCCTGCACGGTCCACTGCTCGCGCACCGCCACATAGTGCGGTGTCATCAGCCGACCGACGGAGTTCTCCGGGTAGCCGAGGAGCGTGAGCGCCACGGAACGCTCTTCTGGAGTCAGAAGCGACAGTAGTTGCCGTGTCGCCGTGGCAGGCAGCTCCTCGAGAAACATCGTCCGGTCGTCGGGCGCCATGTTATTGAGGAGCGACGCCACATCTTCCTGCGCCATGGCTTTGAGCAGGGCTTCCTTGGCGTCCTGCGACAGATACTCGAAGACAGCGGCGGCGTCCTTCCGTGGCAGCACTCGGAACACCACGACCTGATCCTCGAGGGTCAGGGCTGTGAGCAGTTCCGCCACATCACCTGCGTGCCGGTTGCGCATCATGTCGCGCAGACGGCCGTAGTCGCGGGCGTGGAGCACTGCCGCCAGTTCTTCGGCGGGCCTGGCGGTGTCGCGGATCGCCGCGAGCGCCTCATCTCGGTTGGGGCCTGTCAGTTGTTGTTCCATTTGCGTCAGGGCTGCTCGAACGACGGCATGATGATGAACGTGTGGACCGACCGCCTTGATAGCGTCGAGCCAGATTCGATGAATAAGGTCAAGGTCGCCGGGCGAGAGCGACGGCGGATGCGCGCCCATGTGATAGGTATGGGTGCGCCCGCTGTGGTGAGTGATCACGAGGCGGACGTCCCGCTGTTCGGATTTGTCCGCCCGCTCCCATGCATCGCCCAGCAGGCGCGCCTGGTCCTCGGCGGAGAGCGTCGACGATTCGCCCACGTACACGTCCGAGGAGCGCAGCCGAAGCACGGTCGTGACGATGGCCTCGACGACGTTGCGCGCCGGCACGATCAGCAAGCGGACGGGCCGTCCAAGCCGCTCGGCAACGGCGACGACCTCCGAGAGCAGTTGACGCTCGTACCTCGACGGCGTGCTTTCGCCGGGAGAGTCGTGCCCGGGCAGGTCGGTGTCAATGAGCCGTACGGTCATCACCACGACATCACGATCGCCCGCGGCCCGGAGCGCCGCGGCGACGTGATCGAGCGCATGCGGGTTGCGTACGGGCACCAGCACGTTGCCGGGGCGCACGTGAATCTGATCGAGGGAGATCTCGGTAGCCGGCACGAGGTCGAACGTGTCAGCCGCCTGGTCATCTTCTTCGCTGGTGGCGACGTCACGTCCCGCAAGCCGAGACAGCAACATCAGGGCGGCGAGCATTGCTGCGGTGGCGATCGAGGCCGCCTCGCCGACGAGCAGCGCGACCAACGACGTCGCCGCCAGGAGTGCTGCGGCGCCCAGCAGGCCCCAGGGGATCTCTCGGCCTCGGAAGTGCCCGTTTAGAGGAGCCCGGTAGGGCGCGCCTGCGTACGTGCGCCGCAACCGCATGAGCGCCACGATTTTCAGAAGCAGCGCGACGGAGATGGCGAGCGCGTACGCGTGCGCCAGCCAGGGGACATGACCTCCGCTTGCGAGCATCATCACAACGGTCGCTGCTGTGGCCATGTCGATCACGCGGACCGGCGTACCAAAGCGTTGGTGCAGCTGCGCCAACCCCGAGTACAAGGTGCCCTCTAGCGATAATCGTTGCAGTAATGACTCGGCATCCGCGAGCGCGGTGTGCACAACGGGCGCGAGCATCAGCACCGCGGCGGCGGCGACGGCCAAGCCGAGGAGATCTCGTGCCCAGGCGGGGCCCGCGACGTGGTGTGCAAGTCCTGCCAGTGGGACACTCATCCAGGCGGCCTGCTCGTTGCCAGGCACGAGCAGGACGTACGAGAAAGTGGTGAGGGCCGTAATCACGATCGTGAACAGCACGACGCCCAGGCTGGTGCGTCGCAGGGCCTGCAAGCGCGGCGGCGCGAATTCGTGCGCGGCGCGCGACAAGGCGTCCCCACCGCCAATAGCGGGGAGGGCCAAGCCGAGTCCGAAGAAGAAGAGGAGCACGGCGTCGATCGCCGGCCATGGAGTCCAGCGGATTAGAGGTGGCAGGGCGAGAAGAAGGCTGGCAGGCGCCGCGTCGTGGCCGACGCTGAGGAGTGCCCAGGTCGACGCGACGATGAGGATTCCCACGCCGACCCAGATGCCGGTCGCGATCGTGTCACGCCGCCACATCAGACCGATGCGCGCTCGTGTCCACAACAGTCCTATCAGGATCACGGCGAGGAGCGTGGCGATGTCTTCGGCTGTGATCGAGCCTCTCAGGCCTCCGTGGATGGCCGGCACGAGCGCGCCGGCGACATAGTGGCCGATCACTACCGAGGCGAGCGCTGCGAGCAGCAAGCGCTCCATCAGGGTGGCGGCCGCGCCGATGCGGCCCGCACCCGGGCCGAACGCCTGCTGGAGACGGCCGATGAACCCGCCGGGAGCCAGCAGCGCCCAACTCTCCATGTCGATGGTGCGGACCAAGGCGCCCAGCACGCAGGCGGCGAGGACCCACCATGCCGCTGTCGGACCGAGCGCCGATCGCGTAACCCCTGCCAGGAAGAACGCCCCGACGCCGAGCTGCGCCATCGCGAGCGCGAGGGCCTTCCAGACCGAGACGAACGACATCACCGCGGGTGTGGACAGCACAACGCGCACGGGATGTGAAGCTCGAAGCAAGGGTTTCAGCGCCATGGGTGGCCGCGCTGGTACGCGGACGATACGTCTCTAGGCTCTCTGGGGTGCCTGAACTTTGCAAGCCCCCGCAGAGAGAATCCGTCGCCGGGGTGACGATCGCAAACGGGGGCGATAATCTGAGCGTGTACATCCCGCTGTTCGCAAGCGAACTACAGGCGATTATGGTCTACACGGCCATTTTCGCCGTGATGACCGGCGTGTGGTGCGCTATGGGATACGCCCTTGTTAACAATCCGCTGGCGGGATCACACATTCGCCGTTACGGACAGGTGGCCTTGCCATTCGTACTCATCGGGCTCGGCCTATACATCCTTGTCGACGCGCGTGTGCTGTTTCAATGAATAGGCCGAGCGGTAGCGACGCGTGCGGTTCCTGCCCCCCTCTGAGTCCAATGACGAGACCTGTCGCTTGCGTCCTTGCGCTGCTGTCAGCCGCCGCGATCGGCCTTCCGTCCGGCTGCGCGCGTGAGAGTGGCGTCGAGCTGGTGCTGGTGACGACCACGAGCGTGGGGAACTCGGGACTGCTCGACGCGCTTCTGCCGGTCTATGAACGGAACACTGGAGTGCACTTTGGTGTGCACCTCGCGGGGAGCGGCCGCGCCCTTGCGATGCTCGGCGATGGCGACGCAGACGTGGCAATCAGTCACGCGCCGGAGGCTGAAGCGAAGGCGCTGGCCGGGCATCCGCGCTGGTGGTACCGAAAAATCATGTACAACGACTTCGTCGTCGTCGGTCCCCCCGATGATCCATCGAAGGTAGGCGCCGCCTCGTCGCTCGAGGATGCTCTGCGTCGAATTGCCGTTGCGGAAGCGCCGTTCTTCTCACGAGCCGATGCGTCAGGCACATTCGAACGCGAGCAGGCGTTGTGGCACCTGGCCGGCGCCAGGCCGGCGGCGACGCGGCTGATCGCAACCGGGCAGGGAATGGGGACCACGCTGCGTGTGGCCAGCCAGCAGGCGGGCTACACATTGTCCGATCGCGCCACCTTTCTACAGCTTGCGCCGGCGTTGGCGCTGCGAGTCGTGTCAGAAGGCGATCCCCGTCTCCTGAACACGTACGCCGTCATCGTGAACCCTGATCGTCCGGAGACCAGTCCTGCGGCGATGGCGTTTGGCCGCTGGTTAAGCGATGGGTCCGGACGCGATGGCATCGGGTTTTACAAGACCGGGGGCATGCAGGCGTTCCATCTTTGGCCGCTTGAAGGTCCGCGTGACCGTCCAACGGACGTGCCTGACCACGATCGCTAGTAAGAGAATCCCACGCCAACTGACCCAATCGTCTTTGAGCCATCCCCGTTGTTGATGGCCTTCGCCATGTCGCCGAGTAATTCGTACTCCACGCCGCCATGAAGGTTCCAACCGTTGGAGTTCGCGGTCCCGCCGAGTGGCACGGTGACGATTCCAGCGACACTCGCGTAACCAAACTTCCTGTCCTTGCCAGCAAGCTCGTAGTAGTTGCCGAGACTCAGACCAACCTTGACGGGAACGGCAATTTCGATCCGGCGCGCCGGGTATCCGGGCGAGACGCCCAGCTCGAGATATCTCCCCGACTTGAATCCACCGTCCAACTGTCCGAGTCCGGGCTTCGTATCGAGCTCGAACGCGACTAGCCCGTAGGGCTTCAACGCAGCGCGACCAATCCCCACGCGATCGATGGCCGCCGTGACGGAGATCTCTTTGACGGTGGTGAACATCTTGTTCGGGCTTCGATACGTCGTGTAGGTCGTGTTCAATGTCGCAGCGTTGCCAAAGCCGAGTGCAACGGTTGCGTAGATGTCGGATTCATACCAGCGCTTGCCACTCGGCCCGTCGGAGCCTGCCCACCCGCTGTGAACACTGTTCCAGGTTCCAACCCGCAGCCGTGCGCTTGTCAGGCCGGTATTGCCGCTGTGCAGCCGGACGCCCACTTCGGCGTTTGGCCATGCGATCACGCCGGTGTCGTCCTGGCGCACGCCGCGAAACATGTAGACGTTTCGGAAATCAATCGCGCCGGTGATCGCGACTCTCGCGGTTTCTGCCGATTGCCCCTGCTGCGCAAAAGCCGGCATGGCTGCCAACGTCCCGCCTGTGACGATGGCGAATACTGACAAGGTCTGACGCATGCGATGAAGGAACATGGATGCCTCCTCGAGAAAGCCGGAACCGTGTCTCCGCGGCCTCATTGGGCCGCCCCGTGAGCGAGGAATCCGTGCGTGCGCCCAGCCGTGTCAACGAAGTTCCCCACCATGTCGCCCGCCGGGTTGATCCCGAAGACACGTGTCGTGGCCGCGCCCGGCGCGTCGACGCGCCCAAACGTCTGCCCGTCGTACTGAAAACCGTGAACCGCACCCGCCGCGTCCGTGTAGACGCCAACGACGACGCGCGACGGATTGACGTCCCATGCCGCGGTGCCGAGGCTGCCTGGCATTTCGAGCCTCGTAAACGATCCACGGTTGACCATGAACGCCTTACCGCGACCATCGGTATCAGTGAAAAGTCCGACCATGAG